>JAABUX010000077.1_pt1 | contig 160738 bp, 131 predicted proteins | sample 5561851 | NCBI WGS metagenome assembly JAABUX01 (sample SAMN10711883, study PRJNA513361) | rock metagenome | isolation source: Antarctica rocks | place: Antarctica: Victoria Land, Richard Nunatak red sandstone | collected 2016-01-03
CCGGGCTCGCATCGCCTCCGGGGGCCCTCCGGTGCGGTCCTCGGTCCTCGGCCGGCCCCGGAACCCCAACGCTCCGGCGGGCCAACTCGCCGAGATGGCCGCGCGTCGCGGGGCCGTGGTGACCCCCCAAGCCCTTGGCAAGCGGCTCACCCCGCCGTCGAACCGGATGCTCGAGCGACTCTATCTTCCGGCCTGGAAAGCCGGACGCTTCACCGGGTGGGTTGGCGGATCGAATTGCTTTTCAAGCCCTGCAAGCAAGGCGATGGCTTGTCCCGACCCAGGGGCCATGACCCGGACCGGGTGCTGGCCGAAGTGTACGCCAAACTGCTGGGGGCGTCGGTGCGACATTGGGCCCTGCCGAGGGGTGTCGGCTCGGAGATCGCCCGGAGCCCGGTCGAAGCGACGCGGTGGATTCGGGAGGATGCGGTGATCTTGGCGAAGATTGTGAGCCGGAGCGTGTGGGATGGATCGGGCGAAGTGCTCGACGACGTCCGAATCGAGTTGTCGGCAACGACGAGGATCGATCAGCCCTCGGCGACGGCCCGGTGCTTTCCAGACCCTCGGCGACCTAAGCCGCCCAGAGATCCCATCGACTTAAGTTCGTTCCTACGGGTTGCGGAGCACCGCAGAACTCTACCACCCGGAAAACTCCCGGTTTTTGGCAGATTTGAGTTCAGTTGTCGGCGACCGGCTCGGGCTTCATCTTGGAGAAGTCGGGGCCGTCGGCGACGTCCTTGCGCTGGCCGTGGTTCTTGCCGAGCGGCGACGCTTCCTCGATGATCTTGTTCACCTGGGCGGCCCCAAGGAGCACCAAGGCGGAAATCCAGAACCAGAACAGCAGGACCATCACCCCACCCAGGAGGCCGTAGGTCTTGTTGTAGTTGGCGAAGTTCTGGACGTAGATCCGGAACCCGACGGTCGCCACCACGAACAGCCCGGCTCCCACGAAGCTTCCCGGCGTGATCCACTCCCACTTCTGGTTGGCGTCGGGGGCGATGTAGTAGGTCAGGGCGAAGCTGATCAGGACCATCAGGAAGATGACCAGGTACTGGACCGCCGTGGCCACGACCGAGGCCGACCCGCCGAGCTTGAGATAAGTCATCAACGACGACCAGGCCATGACCGAGAGCAACGAGCCGATCAGGATCGAGGCCTGGAGGATCGTCATGGCGATGGCGACCAGGCGAAGCTTGACGATTCCCCGACGCTCCTGGACGCCGTAGATCCGGTTGGTCGCGTCGATGATCGCCACGAAGATGCTGGAGGATAGCCAGAGCGTCACCAGCAAGCCGAACGAGAGGAACCCGACGGGAGGCTCTTTCTTGAGCCGGGTGATCTGGTCCTGAATCTCCTCGGTCGCCTCCTTGGGGAGGATCTGGGCCAGGGTCGACTGGAACTGGCTGACCGTCTGGTCACCGATGTCTTGCCCGGTCGAGGATTGCCCCGTCAGGTCGGGCAAGAGCTGGATCGCCATGAACAGGATCAGGCCGATGAACGGGACCAGGGCGAGCATCGCGTAGAAGGCGATCCCGGCGGCCCTGGTCTGGATCTCATGCTCGTCGATGGCGTGATAGGTCCGGGTCACCAGTTCCCGGACGCTCAAACCGCCCAGGCTCATCGCTTGCCGAAGTCGCGTCGGAATATGCAAGGCACCACCACCTTCTTGAGATCATGACCGATCCACCCGATTCGCCAAACCGCCCAGACTTGCAGCATCCGTCGTGCCGATCGGCAAGAAGCCCGGCCGGTAATCGGGTTGGCTTGAACCAGCGGGATGACCCACATCGGATTTTTCGGTAAAATCAAGCAATCAATCAAAACGACCCCAAATCGAAAGTCCATCGCATGATGGCCGAAACCCTCCGAGCCGCGATCAAGCTCAAGCCGTTCCGCCCATTCACGATCCGCACCGACGACGGAGATTCGTATCTCTTCACCCATCCCGAGACGATCATCGTCTCTCCCGACGGAGCCACCGTGGCCGGATTCCCGAACCAGGGAGGAATCGCCCTGATCGACCTGGCGAGCATCGCCGAGATCATCGCCCACCCGTCGGAGACCAAGATCGGTGACGGCGAATGAGGCCGGGCTTTCGGGGCTTCCGACCTATCCGAAGTCGCGCCCTTCGATCCGGGCGTTGATCCAGCCGGAGATCAGGGCGATCACCGAGTCGCGGCCGACCTCGTGGAGCGGTTCGTGCCGCATCGACTGGTGGACGACCAGGGTCTTGTCGACCGACCCGAGCCGGTCGAAGAAGGCTCGACCCGCGTCGGGGTCGGCCACCGAGTCGGACCCTCCCAAGATCAAGAGGGTGGGCGTGGCGAGGCGATCGGCCGCTTCGATGGCCAGTGGGCCGGCGGCGACCATCCCGAAGAACGACGGCGGGCTGATCCGGTGGTGTCGGAGCGGGTCGGTGTCGATGGTTGCCATGCCCTCGACGGCCCGGGTGAGCTGGTCGCTGTCGATCCCGGTGTCGAACGTGACCCAGGGGGCGACCCGGAGCAAGGCCAGGCCGATCAGCCGCTTCCAAAGCGGGGCCTCGGCGATCAGCCGGAGCGCCGGGTTCGAGAGGATCAGGCCGGCCACGACGGGCCTCCGGGTTTCGAGGAGCCGGATCGCCGCCAGGCCGCCGTTGGAGTGGCCGAGCAGGAACACCGGCAACCCCGGCCGCTCGCGAGCGGCCCAGCCGAGCCAGGTTTCGAGGTCGTTGAGGAGGTCGTCGTAGCGTCGGAGGACGCCCCGAGGCCCCAGGCTCAGGCCGTGCCCCCGGAAGTCGAAGGCGATGACGTCGACCCGGGCCGTCGGCACGATCGACCGGGCGAATTCGTCGTAGCAGCCGCCGTGCTCGCCGTGGCCGTGGGCGATGACGATGACGCCTCGGGGGGCGTCGGTGGTCCAGGCTCGCGCGGCCAGGCGAGGGCCGTCGGGCCGGTCGACGGCGAGGGTGGAGGGCGTCGGGGCGGAGGTCATGGGCGATCGTTGCCGCCGATGGGCTTCCGCCAGGTCCAGGTCCAGTGGCGGTCGGAGGTCATCGAGACGCCCTCGGGGTCGAGGTCGAGGCCCCGGACGATCCCCCGGATCTCGTCGAGGGTCAGGCCGGCGTGGAGCGAGTCGCGGAACAGGGCCTTGGCGGCCGGGGGTTCGCCGTCGGTGTGCTTGGCGACGAGGGCCTCGATCGCGGCCTCGTCGTCGGGGCGGGCGAGGTCGCGGATGAACAAGGTTCCGCATTCAGCCACCAGGCGGACCATCTCGGCCAGGGCGGGGGCGGGGTCGGGGATGTGGTGGACGATGGTGTTGCACATCACCGCCTCGAACCGGCCATCGGGGAAGGGCAAGCTCTTGGCGTCCCCTCGGGCGAACCGAATCCGGTCGGTCAGCTCGGCGTCGGCGACGTTCCTTCGCCCAAGTTCGAGCATCGGCCCGGCGAGGTCGATCCCCAGGACCCGGAACCGCCGATCGGCCCGGCAAAGCGCGATCGGGACCCGCGCCGGGCCGGTCCCGATGTCGAGGACTTCGCCCCCCCGGTCCGACCCGTGGGCCTGCAAGAAGTCGGTCACGAACTGGGCGTTGACCGCCGAGAAGTCCATCGCGTCGTATTCGCGGGCCTCTTCGGGCTTGTCCATCACCTCGGCTTCAAGCACTCGGGCCAACACGATGACGGTCCCTCACCGATTCGACAACAACCCTTCACGATCGAACGGACACAAGGTAACGGCAAAGGGGGATCGAAGCTAGCCACGGATGAAACAGCGTTAAGCTCTCGATTCTGGAGATCGCCCTTTGTATCGATATTGCAAATCGCCAGATTGCAAATTGCAAAGGGAATCAAGGCCAGGGTTGACGACCCCTTTGCAATTTCCAACTCCAGAATCGAGAGCTTCACCCGATGGAACACGGACCAGAAAATCTTGAGATTTGTTCTGATTCGTGCCCCATCCGTGGCTCAGTCTTACCGGGGCTTGACCCGCTTCGTTTCCGGCCCGTCGATCCCCTTGATGGTGTCGAGGTCGTCCTTGGCGGCCATCAGGCATTGCTCGATGTCGGCGATCGGGTTGGTCTCGCTTTCCTCGTATTCCAGGGCCATGCAGTAGTTGTACTTTTGCTTGGCCAACGCCTGGAACAGGTCGCCGAGCTTGAGGTCGCCTTTGCCGAGGATGGTGAAGGTCTTGGCGTCCTTGACGTCCTTCAAGTGGACGCCGAAGATTCGCTTGCCGAACACCTGCACGGCTCGGACGGGGTCTTCGTTGGCCCTCATGAAGTGGCCGGTGTCGAGGCAAACGCCGATCTTCTCGCTGTGCCCCTTGATGGCGTCGTTGATCTGGTCGATCTTGACCCACTTCGCCCCCGGGCCGTGCGGGTGGATGCCGATGGCGACCCCGTATTCTTCGACGAGCTTGTCCAGGCTGTCGAAGGCGTCGCGGTCGGGGTCGGCGGACAGGTAGTCGATCCCCATCGCCTTGGCGAACTCGAAGTATTTCCGGTTGGCGTCGTGGTTCTTGGTGAACTGCGACACGCCGAAGCCGCCGATCTTGACGCCCGCATCGCCCGCCATCGCCAGGTACTCCGACGCCTTCGACGGGTCGGGGTTGGTGTGCTTGCTGTAGGATTCCCAGTAGTGCAGCCCCAGGGCTTTGGTCTTGGCCAAAGCCTCGGCCAGGTTGTAGTGGCGGAGCGAGTAGCTTTGCAGACCCATCTTGAACGGGCCGTAGTCGCCATCGGGCCGGGCAAGGAGGATCGAAGCGGTCGCCAGGCGCCCAGGGAGGGCCAGGGCACCGGCGGCGAGCAACCCGGAAGCCAGCAATTCGCGTCGGGAAAGGTTGCGAGACAAGGGGAGCATCAGCGTCCCTCCGAGTTGAGTGGGTCGAGGGCGAGGCGAAAGGTTCGTTCGGTCAAAGTGGGCCTTGATCCGGGGACCAAGCCTCCTCCGACGAGCCGAAGCTATCCGATGCCCGGACGACCGACCACCCCCTTGGCAACAAATCAGGAAAATCTTTTGAACCGTGGCCAAGTTCGACGTCACGCCCCCCGGTCTGGAAAGTAAGTCGACGGGAGGCTTGAGGAGTCGAGCCGGGGTGGAGTATCCTGGTCGAAGATTTCGGATCGGTCCGTGTCGCTTTTCGAGCATCCGGGCCGTATGTTCGGGTTGGGTTGTCGAAGTCCCTCATCTCTGCCAAGCCCCCGACCAACGAGGACCCGTCGATGCCACAATCGAAGAAGATTCTGGGTATCCTGAAGCCGATCGGTGGGGGCGACCCCGTCCCCCTCCAGCGCGAGTCGATGATCATCGGTCGCCGGGCCTCGTCGGACATCTGCCTCGACTTCGAGAACGTCTCGGGCAAACACTGCGAACTCAAGTTCTTCCACGGGATCTGGCACATCCGCGACCTCGGGAGCCGGAACGGGACCACCGTCAACGGCCTGAAGATCGCCATCGAGCAGACCATCCTGCCCGATGCCGAAATCGGGATCGCCAGCCACTTCTACACGATCGACTATGAACCCGCCGGACCCGCCAGCGCGGTGGCCGGGAAGGACATCATGGACGAGGACATCGTCGAGACCCGCCAACGGAAGTCGTTGATGGAACTCGCCGGGTTCGAGGCCGACAAGCCCCGCAAGTCGTACCGGCCGTCTCGCCCGCCCGAGGAGATCGAGCGGATACCCGCCTCGCAAGGGTCGTTCGAGGACCCGATGCCCGCCCGAGTCCCCGCCGCCGCCGCCCTGCCGGCGGTCGAGGCGACCGACGACGACTTTTTCAACCTGATCGCCGCCGACCTGGTTCCCAAGAAGAAGCCGTGAACCCGCCCTCCGACCCGGTGATCGACCTCGCCCGCCGCATCCACGAAGCCAATGGCTCTAAGGCGGTTATCTACGCTTCGGGCGGGGGGACCGAGATTTTCCCCTGGCTTTTGAGCCGGGGGGGAGGCTCGGCGACCCTGCTCAGCGGCCGAATCCCCTACGACCCCGCCGACTTCCAAGCCATCCTCGGCGCCAACCCCGGCAAGCTGGTCGACCCCCGCGCCGCCCGAGGGTTGGCGATGGCGGCCTTTCGCCACGGCCTCAAGCTCCGGCCCGACCTCGGGCCGGACGGAGTGCTCGGGATCGGCGGGTCGTCGAAGCTGGCCTCGGGTCCCGGAGAACGACCCGGCCGGTCGCACGAGATCCACCTCGCGCTCCAGACCGGCGAGCGGACCTTCGCTCGTTCGATCGTCCTGCCCCAAGGGGGGGACCGACCCGCCCAGGAACGGATCAACGCCCTGGCGATCCTCAACCTCCTGGCCGAAGCCAAAGGGTTGCCCGGTTTGCCGATCCGACCCGACGACCTCGGGATGATCACCGAGACCTTCGCCAACGCCGCGTCGTGCAGTCACCCCGACCTCCCTTCGCTCCTAGGCGGGCAAGTCCCTTGGCTGGCGTACCGGCTCGGAGGGTCGGGCGCGACGCCGACGTCGGACTCGCGGTTCGGTCCGCCTCCGACCCGCTTGATCTTGCCGGGAAGCTTCCGGCCGCTCCACGACGGGCACCTCCGGATGGCCGAGCTTGCCTCGGAACTCGTCGGCGAGCCTTGCGCGTTCGAGATTTCGCTGTTCCACCCCGAAAAGCCCCCGCTCGACTACGTGAGCATCGCGCACCGGATCAAAGGGTTCGAGAACGCGAGCGGTTGGCTGCTCCTGACCGACGCGCCGACGTATCGCGACAAGGCCCGGCTCTTTCCCGGCTCGACCTTCGTCGTCGGCTACGACACGGCGGTCCGGATCATCGAGCCGAGGTGGTACGGAGGACTCGCCGCCCGGGACGCGATGTTCGACGAGCTCGAAGCCCTGAAGACCCGATTCCTCGTCTTCGGTCGGGTCGACGCCTCGGGCCGGTTCCGCGACCTGTCCGCCGAGTCGTTCGAGGACCGGAGGGTCGCCCGGTTCGTCGAGCGGACCACCCGGGTCGTCGGTGAGGACCAGTTCCGCTCCGACGTCTCCTCGACCGAGATCCGCCTCGAGGCCGAGGTGGACCTGCCTTGAGGATTCTTCGACCACGGACGAAACACGGATGGGGAGGAGGTCTTCATCCTGATCCGTGTTTCATCCGTGGCCGCTTGTTCGAGGCCGGGGGGTCGTGAAGCTCTCGATGCCTGGCCTTGAGGCGAAGGTAGTCCGGGTCGGCCTTGGCCCGGTTCAGGGCTTCGAGGAACACGGCGGCGGATTCGGCCTTGATCGGGTCGCCCGGCTCGTCGAGGGTTTCGCCCGATTCCGGGTCGTACTTCCGCCCCCCCTTGTGGTTGGCGTACCGCCTCGACCGGGTGTAGCCCATCTGGAGGAATTTGCGGGCCATGTCCATCCCGACGAAGTCGCCCGCGTCGCGATACCCCTCGAACAGGGCGAAGATCGCGGCAGACGACTCGCGGGCGATCTTGGGGGTCTTGAACCGCCAGTGCGGGAGGATCTCGCCTTTATAAGGCTCGACGGAGAGCACGCCCTGCTCGCCCACCCCGATCTGGTAAAGCTCGGGGTGGGCCCGGAAATCGAGGTTGGCGAAGTCGCGGTCGTAGTCGAACTTCATGCCGGCCTCCTTGGTTTTTCGATCAGCGAGGGCCTTTCGAGAGGTCGTCGAACACGGCCTGCTTGTAGTCGTCGTTGGTCGCCGGGCCGGTCGAACCGCGGTTGTTGCCGATCGCGGTGGCATTCCGGGTGGTGAAGTAGTTGTAGGCGATCAGGAGGACGATCGCCCCACCGACGGCGGCGATCCACCCGAACAACCCAGACCTGGCCCCGAGGACCGACCCCCCGAGCATCGAGCCGCCGATCCCCAGGAGCATGGTCCATAACCAGTTCATCGGGTCTTTGCCCGGGTGCAGCAGGCGGGCGATCGCACCGGCGACCAGCCCGAAGATGGCGTATCCGATCAAGTTGAACATCAAGGCGTCTCCCAGGTTTGAAGGCGGAAAGGAACCGATCGAGGTCCGCAGATCATTTGTTGTACTGGCGGCTGAGCAGCTTGCCGGCGATGATCCCGACCAGGCCGGCGACGAGCGGCTTGTCGAGCCATCGGACCAGGAACGGCTTGTCGGCCATCACCCGCTTGAAGACCTCGGGGTGGTTCTGGCGGGAATACTCGGTCAGCTTGGCCACGTCCTCGGCGCTGGCCTGGCCGGGGTCGGTCGACCCGAGGCCCAGGAGGCGCTGGAGCCAGCTCGGGGCGAGGCCGCGCTGCTGGAGCTCGGCCAGGAGGTCGTGGGCGATCTCGGAGCGCTCGTTGGGCTCCATCTTGGCGGCGGCGTTGCGGAACTGGGGCTCGACGTCGGCGGAATCCATCCGCTCGGGGTGGAACGCCTCGCCGACCCCGTCCTCGACGTCGCGCCTGGGGGCCGACTTCGAGAAGTTGTCGAAGTGCTCGAAGTGGTCGTCGTCCTGGTTGGCCCCGGCGGACCCTTTGGCCAGTTGCTCGAACACCGCGCTCTTGTAGTCCTGGTTGCCGTATTGGGGCATGACGGATCTCCCGGTTGAGGATGAAGTGGCCAGATTTGAGCTATTGTTCCCAGCGGATCGAGCCATTTTTGGTCAGGGTGGCCTTGCCGATCCTGTTCCCCTCGGGGTCGAACACACTGGCGACCAGCTCGCCCTCGGGGAACTCCTTGTGCGCCCCTTCGAGCAGCGACTTGGTCAGGTTGGGGACGTCGGCCGGTTTGACCTCGCGGGTCACGCCGAACCAGAGGCGGCCGTGGCGCTCGAGGTCGGCCTCGACGTAGCGGAGGTAGGCTTTGCCGTGCCCTTCGGCCCACTCGGCGAACTTCCGGTCGGCCTCGGTCACGCCCGACCGGTTCAGGTCGGTCGATCGGGTTACGGGCGGGGCAGGACTCGAATCGTCGGGGACGGGCCGGCTCGGGCCGCCCTTCGAGTCGCCGGCGATCTGGTAGTTGACCCCCTGTCCGACCTTGTACCTGGCCCTGAGGATCAAGTCGCCCGCCGGGTCATACACCGCCAGGGTGATCGGCTTGTCGGGGAAGTCTTTGCGGGCACCGGCCATCAAGCTCTTGGTCAGGTCGAGGGTGTCGTCGGGGGCGACGGAGCGGTCGAGCATGATCTTGAGCATACCGGCTCGGTCGATCCCGACGTCGGCTTGTTCGATCATCCCGCCCGACTTATCGCGGATCATCTCGGCGAAGGGCCGGTCGCGGTCGGTGTCCCACTTGACCCTGGCCGGTCCGGTCCGGGGGGCGATCGGGGCCGGGCTGCGCGGGCGCCCGGCAGGTCGGGACGCGACGGGTGGCGACTGTGGGGGGGGCTGGTCGATCGCGGTCGGCCCGCAACCGGGGACCATCGCAAGCCCGAGGACGCTGAAGAGGACCAATGTTAAGCGTTTCATGGGCGGATCATCGTGCTCTTTCCGGTCGAGTCGAAGGGGTTAAGTCGCTGCCTGAGAAAGTTCTCAAGCGGCAACCACCATGCCATCGACGAAAATCAAGGGCGCGACGTGGTTTTCTCCAAAATCAGCGTCCAACCCGTCAAGAGGGCTGGACGCATGGGCCTTGGTTGTGATCCGGCGAGGAACGGGTAAAGGTCTGGGCAAACGTGGCTCATTGCCGGTAAGCTAGCACGCGACGAGGCCCAGGTGATTCGTCGAGATGGCGGCCAATCTTGGATTCCGAGGTCACTTTTTGATGGATCGCTTGACGATTTTTCGGAAAGGGCTGTTCCTGATAGCGGTTCCGTTGTGCTTCCAGGTCGCGTTCATCGGGATGGTGGCCGCGACGCGGCGAGACAACACCGAGGCCGAGCGGTGGACGATTCATACCGATGAGGTGATCGCTCAGGCCGAATCTTGCGGCTATCGAACCTTGCTGGCCCACGGAGCGATCCAAGGGTACGTCATCACCCGGGACCCGTCGTTCCGCGACGAACTCCGCCGATCCAGCGGCAACGCTCGGCAAAAGTTCGAGATCCTGACCGCCTCGGTCGCGGACAATCCGCTGCAAACCATCGCCGCGCTCCGGGGCCAGGCCAAGGCCAAGGCACTGCTCGACTTCATGGAAGAGGGCGCGAGACTGGTTGAAGGGCCGGGGATGTCGGCCGAGCTGGCCACGGCTCGCCGACTCGAATCGCAAAGGCTGCTCGACGAAGTCAGCGACGGGTTGAGTCGGTTCGTCGCCGCCGAGGAGAAGCTCAAGGTGTCCCGACGAGAGATGCTGGCCACGGCCTGGAGGCGGCTCGACCTCTTGCTAATCGCCGGTCTCCTGATCTCGATCTTCTCGACTTTCCTGATCGCGATCTTGTATTCGACGAACATCAGTGGTCGAATCGAGGCCTTGGCGAGCAACACCCGGCTCCTGTCCGAAGGGCGAGAGCTGATGCCCCCGTTGGGAGGCGACGACGAGATCGGCCGCCTCGACTCGGTGTTCCGTGAGATGGCCGGTACGCTCGCCGAGGCGATGCAAAATGAGCGGGTCGCGGCCGAGATGGCGTCGCGCCGCGCCGAGGAGCTGGTGGTCATCAACGAGCAGCTTCGCGAAAAAGCCCAAGAAAACGAGATGTTCGTTTACAGCGTATCGCATGATCTTCGTTCTCCGCTGGTGAACCTCCAGGGGTTCAGCAAGGAGCTAGGATTGATCGGGAAGGACCTGCTCAGGAACGTCGACGTGGTTGGCGTCCCCGAGGAGGTTCGTCGGCAAACCCGGTCGCTGGTCAACGTCGAGATGGAGGAGTCGATCGGCTTCATCCGCTCGGGGGTGACCCGCTTGAGCGGGATCATCGACGCCTTGCTCCGCCTGTCCCGAGCGGGCCGGGTCGAATATCGCCCCCAGGTCGTCGAAGTCGGGCCGGTGGTGGCTCGGGTGGTCGCGGCGCTCCGGGTGACGATCGACGAGCGGAACGCCCGGGTCATCGTGTCGAATCTGCCCCCGGCGTTCGCCGACCCGACGGTGATCGAGCAGATTTTCGCCAACCTGATCGGCAACGCGGTCAACTATCTCGACAGCGGTCGCCCCGGCCTGGTTGAGGTGTCCGCCGTGATCCAGAACGAGGCCAATGCCGAGCCTGGCACCGACCCGATGGTTGTCTACTCGATCGCCGACAACGGTCTGGGCATCCCCGACTCGTACCAGGGGAAGATCTTCACCGCGTTCCAAAGGCTGCACGGCGATGTCGCCAAAGGGGAAGGGATCGGCCTGGCCCTGGTTCGTCGGATGGTCGAGCGGAACGGAGGTCGAGTCTGGTTTGTCTCGAAGGCCGGTCGAGGCAGCACGTTCTCGTTCTCGATGCCGGCCAAACCCAAGTCTTCATCCTCGGAATCCAGCTCTCGGGGCGACCCCGATTCGAGCAGCGCAGAACGTCGCAAGGAGATCGCATGACCACCGAACCGTTGACCCTGGTCGTCGCCGAAGACGATGAAGGGCATGCCAACCTCGTCCAGCGCAACCTCAGGCGCGCCGGGTTCGTCAACGAGGTCGTCCACGTCAAGGACGGCCAGGAAGCCCTGGACTACTTCCGGGGCGAAGGCCAGTATCAAGGCCAGGCCCTCCAGGGTTTCGTCCTCCTCCTGCTCGACATCAACATGCCCAAGGTCGACGGCGTTGAGGTCCTTCGTCGCCTCAAGGCCGACCCGGCGACGGCGAAAGTCCCGGTCATCATCCTGACGACCACCGACGATCCCCGCGAGGTCGAGCGGTGCTACGAGTTGGGGTGCGGCGTTTATCTGACCAAGCCGGTCGAGTACGACGGGTTCATCGAGGCGATCAACCGGCTCGGGTTGTTCTTGCAAGTCGTCAAGGTGCCAAGGAATGGCGGACAACACTGATGAGGACCCTGTGAGCATGCCCTCGGGGCCTCGCCGCGAGTCGATCCTGATCATCGAGGATGATCCCGGGGTCGCTCACCTCGAACGCTTGCACCTCCAGCGGGCCGGCTTCACCGTCGCCGTCGCGGGCACGGTCAACCTGGCCCTGGAAGTGCTCCGCGATGGCGGGATCGACTTGATCGTCCTCGACCAGAACCTCCAGGGGACGGTCTCGGGCCTGGATTTCTACGAGCAACTTCGCGCCGACGGCGACCGGACCCCGGCCATCCTGGTCACCGGATTGAGCGACGAGTCGACCCTGATCCGGGCTATGCGAGGCGGCCTGAACGACTTCGTCCTGAAGGCCAACGACTTCTTCGACGACCTCGTCCAGGCCGTCGAGCGGGTGGTCGCCCAGGTGCAGACTCGCCGGAGGTTGGTCGAATCCGAAGCCCGTCTGGCCGGGGTGACCTTGCTGGCCGAGGCGATCCCCCAGATCGTCTGGTCGGCTCGGCCCGACGGCCACGTCGACTACTTCAACCGCCGATGGTCGCTGTATACCGGGATGACGCCGGAGGAGAGCGTCGGCTCGGGGTGGTCCAGGGCCGTGCATCCGCTCGACCTCGGCCGAGTCGTCCAGCGTTGGCGAGAGGCCGTGGATTCGGGGGCGATCTATGAGGTCGAGTTCCGGATGCGCGGGGGGGGCGACTCGGCTTACCGGTGGTTCCTCGCCCGGGGGGAACTCGTCCGCGACGATTCGGGGCGGGTGTTGAAGTGGTTCGGGACCTGGACCGACATTGACGACCAGAAGCGGAACGAGGCCGAACTCAAGCGGGCCAATGAACTGGCCGAATCCGCGAGCCGGTCGAAGGACCAGTTCCTGGCGATGCTCAGCCACGAGCTTCGGACCCCCTTGACGCCCGTCCTCCTGATCGCCACCGCCAGCCGAGACGACCCGAACACGCCCGAGCATCTCAGGTCGACCTTCGAGGTAATCCGCCACAACCTCGAACTCGAAGCGAGGTTGATCGACGACCTCCTCGACGTGATGCGGATCATCCGAGGCAAGCTCCCTTACCAGTTCGAGGTGGTCGACCTGAACACGCAGATCACCCGGGCCTTGGAGATCTGCGGGAATGAGGCTGAGGCCAAGGGCTTGCAACTGACCGCCGACCTGACGGCGACCGAGCACCACGTCCTCGCCGACGCCGCCAGGCTCCAGCAGGTCCTCTGGAACCTGATCAAGAATGCCGTCAAATTCACCCCCAAGCATGGCAAGATCACGATCCAGACCCGCGGCGGCCCCGGAGGGCTTTACGTCGACGTCGTCGACAACGGGATCGGGATCGACCCGAAGATCCTCCCCTTGATCTTCAACGCCTTCGAGCAAGGCGAGGATGCGATCACCCGTCGGTTCGGCGGCCTCGGGCTGGGCCTGGCGATCAGCCGGTCGATCATCGAGGGGCACAACGGCCGGTTGACCGTGTCCAGCCCCGGGCGCGACCAGGGGGCGAAGTTCACCATCGAACTCCCCCTCACCGCTCCCGCGCCCGACCCGGTCGCCGACTCGAACGTCCCGGGAGTCGCCGCCGAGGAGCTTGCCGATCAGACCGATTGCCAGGTCCTCCTGGTCGAGGACGACGTGATGACCTCCCGGATCATGGCCAAGCTCCTCCGGCAGAACGGCTACCTCGTCACCACCGCCAACACCGTGGCCGCGGCGCTCGACGTGGCCGATCATGAATACAACCTGATCGTCAGCGACATCGGCCTGCCCGACGGCACCGGCCTCGACCTCATGCGCGCCATCAGGCTCCGGCGGAACGTCCCCGCCATCGCCTTGACCGGCTATGGGATGGAAGACGACATCCAGAAAAGCCTGGAGGCCGGGTTCGTCGCCCACCTCACCAAGCCGATCGACTTCGCCAAGCTCGACCTCATGATCCGCAAGGTCACCGCCGACGCCTCGACCGTTTAGGTGGCGGTCGGCCAAAGTCATATCAACACCCGAGGATCATTGCAGATCGCAGGATTGCAGACTGCAAAGGGTCGCTGCGATCAGGCTTCCTTTGCAATCTGCAATGTGCGATCCGCAATATCCGCCAGAAGAGATCAGTTGCCGGCCATCACGCTGGACAGGTCGGCCTTGTCGGTCGGGTCGAGCGTTGCGGCGTCGAGCCTCGCCTTGCGGGCGAGTTCCCGGCAGCGTCGATAATCGCCCAGCTTGTTGGCCTGGCGGTAGGTCCGGGCCAGGTGGAAGTAGGTCGACGCCGCCGGGGTCAATTTGGTCGAGCGTTCGAGGTCGGCGAGCGCGTCGTCGAGCCGACCCAACCGGGCCAGGATCACCCCTCGGGTGTCGAGGAAGGCGGCGAAGACCCCGTGGCGTCGGATCACGTCGTCGATCCGTTCGAGCGCCTCGTCGTAGCGCTGAAGCCCTTCGCACAAGGTCCAGGCCATGTTGTTGAGGAAGACGTAGGACTGGGGTCTGTTCTCCAGGACCATCCGGTACAGTTCGACTTCCTCGTCGTAGCGCCCTTGAATGTGCCTGAGGGTGGCGACGAAGGCGAGGACCTCGGGGTCTTTCGGGGCCTGGGCGAGCGCCCCGGAATCCAGCTCATCGACCGCCTGGAGGATCGCGGCGTCGCCCGGGTTGTTGATCGCGATCTTGGTAGCAACCCGGATCGTTTCGCCGAACTCGCCGGCTTTCAGGGCGATCTGGCACGATTTGATCGCCTCGGCGATCTTCCCCGAGTCGACCTGCATCCTGGCCAGGACGAAGGCGTCTTTGGGCCACTTGGCGGCGATTCGCTGGGCCAGCTTCAGCGCCCCCTCCTTGAGGTCGAGCTTGACCAGGAGGCTTTGGAACCCGAGGGCGACCGCTTCGCCCCCGGTCGGAGCGGCCTCGGCCTCGTTGTAGGCCGCCTCGACCACCGCGAAAGCTTGGTCGGACTTGCCGCTCTTCTGGAGTACCCAGGCTTTCGACGCGGCGGTCCTCGACGACTTCGGTTCGAGGGCGATCAGGCGGTCGAGGTGCCTGCCCGCCGCCGCGAGGTCCTTCGATCGGGCCAGGGCTTCGATCGACATCGCCAGGGCCGAGCCATTCGGGCGGTCGAGGTCGTTGGCGACCGGGGCGATCACCCGCGCAGCATCGCCGACCCGGTTGATTTCAAGGAATGCCTGGGCCAGGAGAATCCTCGCCTGGATCGCCACGGGGTGGGAAGCCGGGAGGTCGTTGGCCAGGGAGTTCAGGGCGGGCGCGGCCTGATCCCTCTGTTCGCTATCGGGCGACCGGGCCAGGATCGTCGCCCGGATCAGGCGGTCTTCGGGGCCTTCGCCCGAGCCGGGGGCGCCCGGCCTGATCAACGACCAGGCTTCTTGCCAGCTCGCCCGGTCGGGCTTGTTCGAGACGATCATCGCCAGGGTCCGCGAGATCCAGGTGGCCTTCGGCTCGATCTTGATGGCCTTCCGGAGCTTGACCTCGGCCTCTTTGTTCCGGCCCACCGCGCTGTCGAACTCGATCGAATCGCGGAGCGTGGCCAGGTCGTCGCCGTTCTGGGCGACCGCCGCGTCGAACAGCTTGGTGGCGCCGGGGATGTCGTTGGAGATCCAGCGGCAGCGGGCCACCAGGAGTTCGGGGTGGACCCCCTTGTAGCCGAGCCGGACCTCGTCGATCAGCTTGTTCAAGTCGCCGAGGTCGGGGTGTTGCGATCGAAAGGCGACCAGGGCGAGCCAGGGGGCCGACTCGGTGGGTTTGCGGAGCGCCAGTTGGCGGAGCGTCGCCTCGGCCTCCTTGTTCCTCCCGAGGCTGCTGAGCAGCCGGGCCTGGCTGGCCCTGGCCGTCAAGCTGTCGGGCTGGGCCTGGACCATCTCGGCGACGGCCCGCTCGGCGCGTTGGTTGTCGCCGAGCTTCAAGGCCACGGCGGCGAGGACCTGGTCGAAGCTGGTGATCAGCGACGGCGTCCCATCGAGGTTGGCCTTGCTCTCGAACTTCGCCTTGAGCTGGGCGATCTCCTCGAACCGTTCCTGGCGACTGAGCAGCTCGACGAGTCGAGACAGGCCCGGCGACAACGTCGCATCCTTGACCGATCGGCGATACGCGTCGATCGCTTGCTCAAGCTTCCCCCGCCGCTCGAGGATCATCCCCTGGAGCATCGGCACGACGGCCAGTTGCGGGGCGTCCTTGACCAACTGATTCACAAGTTCGTCGGCCTGGGCGAGCCGCTTCAACTCGGCGGGGTCGGTCGCCACGACCAACTCGGCGGAGTCGGCGCGGGCCCGGTCGATCCGGAGCAGTTCCAAGGCCCGGGCCGCCAGGCCATAAGGTTCCTGGTCGCTCCCCAGGGTCCGAAGGGCTTCGAGGCCGAGCTTGGCGGCTTCGTCGTCGTTGTAAGACTGCGCGAAGGCCAGCAGGGACAGGCCAGGCTCGGCGCTGTCGGGGAGTTGCTTGGACCAGTCGGCCAGCGCGGCCCGGGCGGCGTCGCGGTCACCCAGTTCCCGGCAAAGTTCCCCCAGGGCGTGCGTCAGTTCGGGGCGTTCCGACTTGGGGATCTTGTCGCGGTCGACCGTCAGGACGTCGCGGGCCGCTTGCCCCCGGTTGAGCCGGGAAAGGAGCCGGGCCCGGGCGATCCGGAACTTGTCGTGATCCCCCGCAGCGTCGGGCATCGAGCCTTTTTCGAGGGCCTGCAAGGCTTCTTCGCGGCGGTTCAGGCGGTCGAGGGCGCCGGCGTACGTCAACCAGATTTCCATCTTGTTCGTGCCCGAACCTTCCACCGATTTCTTGAGCAAGACCAGCGCCTGGTCGAGTCGGCCCGAGGCGGCGAGGACGTCGGCCCTCAAGGTTTGCACCGCGAAGTTATCCGGGTCGACGCTCACGGCCTTGTTGACGATCGCGTCGATGGTCTCCCATCGCCTCTGGTTTTCGGGGACGAGCGCCTGCTGGCGGAGCTTGAGCCGGCCCACTTCGACCAGGAGTCCCAGGTCGTTGGGGTTCTGGCCCAACGCCCGGTCCATCTCGCTGACCGCGTCGTTGGGGTTCTTGTTGGCCATGATCCGGGCGATCGCTCGGCGAGGTTCGGCGGCCGTCGGGGCGAGCGACGCGGACTTCTGGTAGGCGAGCATCGCCTCGCCTTCTTCGCCTTTGGCTTCGTGGCAGCGACCAAGGACCAGGTAGACTTCGGGCTGGAAATAGGAGGGGACCAGCTCGGTGATCCGGTTGAGTTCCTTGATCGCGCTGTTGGGGTGACTGCCTCGTTGATCGTAGAGGGCGCGAAGGAAGCGACCCATCGCCTCTTGCTGGCTGTCGCCGGCGAGTTGCTGGAATCGCGAGACCAGGGGGCGCGCTTCGTTCAAGCGGCCAAGCTGGATCAAGGTATGCGCCAGTTGCCAGTTCAACTCCAGGTCGGAGCCGCCAACGGCCATCAAGCCCTTGCGCCACTCCTCGATGGCTTCATCGGGGTGCTTCTCGTCGAGCTCGAGCCTCCCTTTCAGGGTCCGGACCCGGAGTTCGTTGGCCTCGTCGTTGGGGATGGTGGCCAGGTGTCGGCGGGCGCCAGCATAGTCCCGGCGCTGCATGGCGTCGAACGCGGCGTCGGCCTGGACCTTGGGATCGTTGGGAGCCAGGGCGGACGCGGCTTCCATCTCGACGAGCGACTTGGCGTCGTTTTTCATCCGGCTGAAAAAGCGGTAGCGAGCCATCCTGACGTCGACCGAATTGGGCTGGGACTTGAGCAAGATGTCCAGGGTCCGCTCGCCGGCGGCGGGGTCCTTCTTGCGATCGGCCAGGAGCGCCGCCAGACGCTCGGGCGCGAGGGTGTCGGTCGGCTCGAGAGCGATCGCCTTGTTGTATTCGACGATCGCCTCGTCGACGGCCTGGGCGTTCCCGGCGGCGACGACCCCTTCGAGCGACAGGGCGAGCAGGCGGTGCGCCTCGCCATCGTCGGCCCCCTTGGCGAGCAGTTGGCGGGCGATCGAGACGGCTGCGCGATACCGAAGCTCGGTGTTCTCGGCCCCCGACTCCTTGCGGGCCTGGAAGACCATCCGGATCACGTCGCCATACCGGACATAAAGCCGGATCAAGCGGCGACGGGTTTCCTGGCTGTCTTTCCCGTCGGGGTCACGCCGGAGGACCTGGTCATTCGCGTTGGCCGCGTCGAGCAACTGCGGGAGCGTTCGGGCGGTGTCGGCCTTGAGCTTGGCCTGATATTCCAGCCCGGGGAGGTCCTCCGGCCAGGCGGTGACATAGCGGTCCATGTGCCTGAGGGCGAGGTCGACGTCCCCCGATTTTTCGCTCGCCTTCGCTTGATCCAACGCGGAACTACGGGCGGATCGGTCCGAGATCAGTTTGATCGGGAAGAAGGATAACGCCGCGACGACCAGGACCACACCCAATATGACCAAGCCTTTGATGTTAAGCCGGCGACGGACGACGTTCGCGGGTGGTTTCGACGCTTTCGCCACGAGATGCTCCATCAATCGGAAGAGGTAGATCAAGAACGCGGAGAAACCCCGCGCCATCGTGTTCACTCGATCCTGGTCGAAAACGCCCACCCATCCTAACGGAAAGCGAGTCGAGAACTCCAGTCGAGGTCCGATCGTCGCCGGATGAAGTCGGACTTTCGAGCCGAAAAGTGGACCAATAGGCATCCACTTTCAATATCCGACCCAATCATACGACGCAGTTGACCAAAAGTGTTGGTGCGATTCCCGGGGATTTCGCCGAGAGCGAATCGTTGATGCGTTTCGGCACATGATCTGCGAATCGTTCGCCAACCCCCGACCGATAACCAGCCGACCTCGACGGCGAACGAGAACCCATCCGATGGCCAACGATCCCCCCTTGCCCGACTACGCCCCGATGCTCCGGGCCTTCCACCGGGGGTTTGCCGTCGAGCTCGAAGCGATGGTCGACCAACTCCCGATCGAGCCGGGCCACCGGGTCCTCGAAGTGGCCTGCGGCGACGGGGCGTATACCCCCTGGCTGGCCCGGAAGGCCGGGGAGTCGGGCCTGGTGGTGGGCTTCGATCTTTCTCGGAGCTTCCTGAAACTCGCCGATCGCGAGGTTTCACAGATCGAGCGCGATTCCCCAGGGTCGAGCGAGACCCAGCTCGTCGCCGCCTCGATCGACCGGATGCCGTTCCCCCCGAGGAGCTTCGACGTCGTCTGGTGCGCCCAGAGCCTGTTCAGCCTCCCCGAGCCGCTCGAAGCCGTCCGCCGGATGACCGATATGGCCAAGCCGGGTGGCCTGGTGGCCGTCCTTGAAGACGATACGCTCCATCAAGTCTTGCTCCCCTGGCCGATCGACGTCGAGCTTGCCGTCAGGACCGCCGAGTGGAAGTCGATCTCCGAAGGGATCGAGCATCCCCGCAAGTTCTACATCGGTCGACGCCTGGCCGACCTTTTCGCCCGTGCCGGGCTGGTCGACCTCCGGGTCCGGACCTTCGCCGCCGACCGGATGGCCCCGCTCGACCCGTCGAGCTGGGAGTTCTTCGCCGAGTACCTCAAGCAGATTCGCGAAGACGTCGGCCCCAAGATGGCCCCCGAGGCTCGCCAGGAGTTGGAGCGCTGGGTCGATCCAGGTTCGACCGACTACCTGCTCGACTCGCCGACCCTGGGCGTGAGCGTGATCGACCACGTCGTCCAGGGGCGAAAGAAACCCTGAAAGGCGGCGAGTCCTTGCCAAGTCGAGGCCCGTTGCCTTAGTGTGTGCCTTGACGTGGGAGTCACGTCGAGTCGATGCCGATTCGTAATCCCGGTCGATCAAGGAAGGGGGCCGCGCCATGATGGTTGGCGATCCGCTCAAGGACGAAGTGGCGGGCGATGATATCCGAGGGTTCCTCGCCCGAATCCACGCAGGGGACGAGGGCGCCGCCCGCGACCTCTTGACCCGATATGAGGCCGAGGTCCGCCTGGTGGTTCGCCGCCAGTTGCCGAGGATGCTCCGGTCTCGGTTCGACTCGGTCGACTTCCTCCAGAGCGTCTGGGGAAGCTTCTTCCACCGAATTCGGTCCGCCCCGGCGGAGTTCGAGGATGGGCGGCACCTTGTCGCCTTTTTGGCCAGGGCCGCGAAGAACAAGGTGATCGACGAGTTCCGCAAGGCCGGGAGCCAGAAGCAGGACATGCGCCGCGAAGAACCGATCTGGTCCGACGGCGACCGACCGCGCGACCTCGCGGCTGTGGCCGAGACCGCCAGTCAGGTGGCCGAGGCCCGCGAGACGTTCGACCACCTGCGGACGCTGGTCCCCGAGGAGCGGCGGGCGATCCTGGAGTTGAAGGCCGAAGGGCTGTCGAGCAAGGAGATCGGCGACCGGCTCGGGATCAGCGAGCGGACCGTTCAGCGCGTCTTGGAAGAGTTGCGGCGCCGGGTCTTCAACGAGGACTGACCCCCGATGAGTTCGATCGCCCCCAGTTCGGGGACCTGGGACGAAGCCTCGTCCCCGGCCGCGACCCGACTTGCGCGTCGGTTCGAAGACGCCTGGCGCGGCTCGAACCCCCGTCGCCGCCCCGACCCCGCCAACTTCTTGCCCGAAGGCCCCGAAGCGACGCCCGCCGCCTGGCTCGCCCTGCTCCGGATCGACCTGAACCTGAGGTGGGACGACGGCGAGCCGGTCCGGGTCGAAACCTATCGCGACCGCTACCCCAAGCTCGACGCCGAGACGCTGGTCGCCCTCTGCTATGAGGAATTTTGCCGCCGCGAGGAAGACGGCCAGACCCCGTTCCCCTCGGAATACGACGAGCGCTTCCCCGAACTCAGCGACCGGCTCCGCCGCGTTTTCGACATCCACGAACTCGTCGGCAACGCCGCATCCACCGACTTCCAGGCCTCGATCCCGTCGGACCCCGAAGCCCCCGCCTTCCCCGAGGCCGGGCAGACCATCGCCGGATTCCACCTGGTCGAAGAATTGGGCCGAGGCTCGTTCGCCCGCGTCTTCTTGGCCCGAGAGCGGCAACTGGCCGACCGACCCGTCGCGCTCAAGGTCGCCCGGGGCGGATCTCGGGAACCGCAAACCCTGGCCAGGCTCCAGCATACCCACATCGTCCCGGTCCACTCGTACCGGATCGACCCGGTGACGGGCCTGCACCTGCTTTGCATGCCCTATTTCGGGCGAGTCACGCTGTCGCAACTCCTGAGCGAGCCTTCGGTCGCCTCGACCCCCACCGGCGCGGGGTTGCTCGCCGGGTTGGACGGACTTGACCCTTCCGAAGCCAACGGCGTGGGGTCCTCGGCGCGGACGACGCTGGCCAAGCTCCCCTATGCCCGGGCCATCGCCTGGTGGGGCGCCCGGCTGGCCGATGCGCTCGGGCATGCCCACGACCGGGGGATCTTGCACCGCGACATCAAACCGTCGAACGTCCTGGTCACGGGCGACGGCTTGCCGATGCTCCTCGACTTCAACCTCGCGGGCGAGTCGTGGGCGGCCCGGCACGGCACAGGCCCCGAGAACCTGGGCGGGACCCTGGCGTACATGGCCCCCGAGCACCTCGAAGCCGTCGCCCGAGGCGAGGACGACGGGGTCGACCACCGGTCGGACCTCTACTCGCTCGGCGTCCTCTTGTTCGAAGCCTTGACCGGGACACGGCCCTTCGCCATGCCCTCGGGGGCGTCCTCGGTGCCCGAGGCGCTCCGGAGGTCGGCCGAGGACCGCCGGAGGCCCCCCCCTTGGCTCCGAGGAACCCACCCCGAGGTTCCCGCTGCGCTCGAACGGGTGATCCGCCGCTGCCTCGAACCCGACCCGAAGGATCGGTTCCCGGTCGCCTCCGAACTCGCCGCCGATTTGGGGGCCGTCGCGGACGATTTGCCGCTCCGCTGGACCCGAGAACCGCTCACTGTCCGGTCCATCCGTCGCCTGCGACGGTCCTGGAGGCGCCTGGTCGTCGCCGTCGCCCTGGGAGCGGGGATCGCCACCCTGGCCACGACCGCCCTCCGCGAAGGGGGCGAGCGCGTCCAACTCGAACGCGAGGCGACGCAAATTCTGGGCGAAGCTCGGGCCAACCTCCGGGGCGGCGAATTCGCCGTCGCCATCGTCCAGTGCCGGCACGTCGCCAAGCTGACCCACCTCCGCCCCCACCTCCGCTCTCTGGCAATGCAAGCGGTTGCATCGCAAGCCTTGGCCCTTGAATCGCTCCGGTACCGGGCCGAGGCCGATGCGCTCGAAGCTTCGGCCCTGGGGCTCAAGGCGAAGCTGATCGACCCGGAGGCTCGGGTCGACGTCCTGGCGACCGAAGTCGCCCGCATCCTTGCGCCGTTCCGGGTGTTCGAGGATGCGTCGTGGTCGCGGTCGCCGGCCTTGACGTTCCTCGACGCCCCCCGGAAAGCCCGCCTCCTCCGCGATGCCGACGAGTTGCTGTTCGGCCTGGCGAGCCGGCTCGACCCGCTCGACTCGAGGCAAGCCCGCCGAGGGGTCGAACTTTGCGACCGTGCGTTGGCGACCGACCCAAGTTCCCTCCCCTGGCGGGCGCTTCGGGGGCGGTTCGACGGGTCCCCCTCGCCAATGGATCACGACCCGACCGGAGCAGCCTCGCCGCGAACCTGCTTCGAATGGGCGACCCTGTTCGGCCTCAACGGCAATCTGGTGATGGCCCGAACCTGGCTCGACCGGAGCGTGGCGCTCGACCCCGCCGACCCCTGGTATCACCATGACTTGGCCATCTGCCTGACCCTCCAAAGTTTGCCGGTCGAAGCTCTCGGCGAGTTCGGGGCGGCGGTGGCGCTTTGCCCCGCCGAGCCGACAATCCTCCGAAATCGCGCCCGGCTGCTCCGATCGACCGGCAATCTCGATCGTGCCGAGGCAGACGAAGCGAAGGCCAGGCGGCAAACCCCTCCCTGAACCCGAATCACTCAGGGGTCGGGGGTATTCGCAACCGGGGGGATGGCTGGGGAGAGTTCTCGATCAGGATTCGCCCGACCGGAAGTCTCGATCAAAGCTGGCTTGGAGCTTCGGGCTTCCTCGTTCGCCGACGAGTCGCCCGATCCGCTCGCAGATCCGAGGGTCGGCCTTATAGATCCTGAGTGCCAACAGGGCGGCGATCGCAGTCGGTTCCGCCGCCGATCCGACGATTTCCATCAGGTATTCGGCCGCGCCGGGTCGTCGGAGGATGGCGATGGCCAGGAAGACCTGTTGCTTGAGGTCGGGCGAGTGGCACCGCTCGGAACAGTCCTTGAGGGGGTCGAGGGCTCCGGGCAGGCGCGACTTGCCCAGCGCCAGGGCCGCCGCTTCGCACGCGGTCGGATTGCTCGGCGCGAGATGGTCGGCGACGAGCGGGAGGTTTTCGTCGGGATCGACCGCGAGCAAGGCGCCAAGGCATTCGGAGAGGACATCCGGGTCGAGGTCACCGACGCGGACCTTGAGGCGAAGGATCAGGCCCGCCGCCTCGGTCCCGACGGCCCCGAGCGCCACGCCCGATGCGATCCGGACGTCCTTCGAGGGGTCGACCATCGCGTCGACCAGCAGGGGCAAGCAACTCGCCCCCTCGATCCGTGCCAGGGCGACGATCGCCGCCGCTCGCAATGGGGGCGCGGAATCCTCCGAAGTTCCCCAGACCGGTTCGAACTGCTCGTATTTCGCGGCTTGGAGGAAGACGTCTGGGCCCCGATGTTCGATCTTGTCGAGGGCGTGGACGACCGCGATCTTGGCCCGGCAGAGCTTGTCTTCCTTGAGCGGGTTGACCAGGAAGCGGTGGTAGGCCGCTTCGAGATCCTTGGCCAGCCCGACGAGCATGTTCTCGCCGACGATCGCCGCCGCCGCCGCGACGACCAGATTCGATCGGTCGTCGATCCGCCCCTTCAGTGCGGCCTGCTGCTCGGGGGTGAGCACTTGTCTTCGGAGCCCTCGGAGTGCCGCCAGCTTGTCGTCGAGCGATGCGCGGGTTGCCATGCCTAGACTCCGAGAGGAGGCAGGAAGGAATGATCGAAAGTTGTGCTCGATCAGGCTAGGTTCGATTGCAGATACCCTTCGACGATCGACCGAAGGCCGCCGGAGACGTCGAGGCCGATCGCTCGTCCTTTGTCGACGGCTTCGTCGGGCGCCCACCCCTGGGCCTGGGCTTGCTGGATCAAGACCAGGCCGGCGGCCCGACCCCCGCCTCGGCAGTGGACCATCACCTTGTCTTGCTTGGCGATGAAGTCGCAAACCGCCTGGACGCCCGGAGCATTGAGCGGGCCTCCGCCGACCCCGAGGTGGTGATACTCCATCCCCAAGTCGCGGATCTTGTTCCCTTCAGAGATCGTGTCGATCGGCTGCTCGGGCTCGCCGTCGTTCCGGAGGTTGACGACCCCGGTGTACCCTTCGGCCTTGAGCCGGGCCAGGTCGGATTCGGTCGGCTGGTCGCCGATCGTGATCTTGGGCGTGATCTCTCGTTCGAATTGCATGGGTCGTTCCTCGATGATAGTGGCGAGATTGGGGCGTCCAAGCCCAGACGGTAACGGATCGAGCCGCGATCCGCCAAGGTCAGGTTGTCAAGTCGGCTTTCGGCTGACCTTGCGGCGATCCGAGAATTGCCCACAATAGACGTTTAGGGATCGATGGGGCGAAAAGGGCAAGGAGCGCGGGATGAACGGTTTTCGAGGAGTGATCGCCGCCGGTGCCGCCTTGTTGGGCTTGATCCCGATCGGTTGCGGGGCCAAGGGGGAGAAAACCGCCGGAGCCGACCAGGCGACCAAGCCGGTCGCGGTGACGGTGGCCGACGTGACCGTCCGGCCGATCGAGCGATCGGTCGACGCCGTGGGGACGCTCAAAGGGTGGGACGAGGTGACCGTCGGGGCCAAGAAGATCGGTCGGGTCGTCCGGATCTACCACGACATCGGCGACCGGGTCAAGCCGGGCGAACTCCTCGTCGAGTGCGAGCGCGAGGACGCCCAGCTTGCCGTCGATCAGGTCGAAAAGCAGCTCATCGCCGACCTCGCCAAGCTCGGCCTGAATTTCAACACCATCCCCAAGGAAGTCCCCAACCTCGACAGTATCAACATCAACGACCTGCCCAACGTGATCGAGGCGACCGTGGCGCTCGACAAGGCCCGGCAATACCTCGCCCGCGAGCGCAACCTGATGAACAAGGGGGCGGGGACCAAGCAGGATCTCCAGAACAACGAGAACGACGTCAAATCCGCCGAGGCCCGGTTGGCGACCGCCGTCCTGACCACCCGGTCGTCGATCGCCGGTGCGTTGGGGACCAAGGTCTTGCTCGACATCCGCCGCCAGGCGCTCCGCGACATGGAGATCCGCGTCCCGGTCCCGACAAGTCCCCCGGCCGGCCTGAAGGCCCCGCTGACCTATGCCGTCGCCAAGCGTCAGGTGTCCGAGGGGCAGATGATCCGCGAAGGCGACGCGATGTACGACCTCGCCGTCGAGAACCCGCTCAGGCTCTGGGTCAACGTCCCGGAACGGTATTGCGCCGAGATCAAGCCGGGGCAAGAGGTCCGGATCACGGTGGGGTCTTATCCCAACGAGGTGTTCGCCGGCAAGGTGAACCGGATCAACCCGACGGTGGCGACGGATAGCCGGTCGTTCCAGGTCGAGGCGACCGTGCAAAACGACGAGCGCAAGCTCAGGCCGGGCGGGTTCGCCAAGGCCGAGATCATCACCGACCGCGACGCCCGGTCGACGGTCGTCCCGCTCGACGCCATCGTCCGCTATGCCGGGGTGACCAAGCTGTTCACGGTGGGTCAGGATGCCAAGGTCCACGCCGTCGCCGTCGAGACCGGCAAGGAAGGGCCGGGTTGGGTCGAGCTTTTGACCCCATTGCCCAACGATTCCAAGGTCGTCACCACCGGCCAATCTCGCCTGGCCGAAGGGACCGCCGTCTCGATCCGGACGCCCGAGGTTGACGCGGCCTCGCCCTCGAAACCTGCCAACGCGACCGAACCCAACCCGCCCGGAACTTCGAGCAAGGGGAGCTGACTCGCGATGACGATCTCCAACGTTTGCATCAAGCGGCCGGTGTTCACCTGGGTCTTGGTGGCGCTCCCGGTCGTCCTGGGGATGGTGTCTTACGGGAGCCTCGGCGTCGACCTGTTCCCCAACGTCGACTTCCCGGTCTGCACCGTGACCACGGTGTTGCCCGGCTCGGGGGTCGAGGAGATGGAGACCACCGTCACCCGGCCGATCGAGGACATCATCAACACGGTCTCGGGGATCGACGAGTTGCGGTCGACGACCCAGGAAGGGATCTCGGTGGTCGTCATCCAGTTCCTCCTGTCGAAGAACGGCGATGTCGGGGCTCAGGAGGTTCGCGACAAGATCAGCTCGATCCTGGCCAACCTCCCAGACGGGACCGAGACGCCGGTGGTCAACAAGTTCGACACCGACTCGATGCCGGTGTTGAGCCTCGCCGTGTCGGGGCGGCGCGACCTCCGCGAAGTGACCGAGATCGCCCGCAGGAAGATCAAGGAGCGGCTCGAAACCGTCGGGGGGGTCGGCGCCATCAGCCTGACGGGGGGCCGGACCCGCTCGATCAACGTCACCGTCGACGCCGACAAGCTCGCCGCGTTCGGGCTCTCGATCGACAGCGTCCGGACGGCGTTGGAGCGGCAAAACCTCGAACAGCCCGGGGGCCGGATCGACCAGGGTTCGCGCGAGCTTGTGCTCCGAACGCTGGGCCGGCTCAACACGGCCACCGAGTTCGACGACCTGATCATCACCAACACCGGGGGTTCGCCGATCCGGATCAGGGACGTCGGCCGCGCCGAGGATTCGAACGAGGAGCCGAGGACCAAGGCCCGGCTCGACGGCAACGGCGCGGTGAGCCTTTCGGTCCAGAAGCAGTCGGGGACCAACACCGTCAAGGTGGTCGACGACCTGCTCAAGCGGCTCGAAGACGTCAGGGCGACCCTGCCCCCCGACATCGAGACCGTGGTGACGCGCGACCAGTCGCGGTTCGTCCGGAACTCGATCGAAGAGGTCAAATTCCACCTGCTGCTCGCCGCCGTCCTCGTGTCGTTGACGATCCTCCTGTTCATCCGGGACTGGCGGACCACGGTGATCGCCACCTTGGCGATTCCGACCTCGATCATCCCGACGTTCCTGTTCATGGCGATCATGGGCTTCACGCTCAACAACATCACGATGCTCGCGCTGATTTTGGCGATCGGGATCGTCATCGACGACGCGGTGGTGGTCCACGAGAACATCTTCCGCCACATGGAAGAGGACGGGATGGACGCGATGGAGGCGGCGCGGGTTGGCACGTCGGAGATCGCGCTCGCGGTCCTGGCGACGAGCCTGTCCTTGGTCGTGATCTTCCTGCCGATCGGCTTCATGGGGGGGATCGTCGGCCGCTTCTTCTCCAGCTTCGGCTTGACGGTGGCGTTCTCGGTGATGATGAGCCTGTTCGTCTCGTTCACGCTCACGCCGATGCTCTGCTCGCGGTTCTTGAAGCTCGAACACAGCGAGTCCGGGATTCCCAAATCCAAGGGGGGCTTCATCTGGCGGGCGATCGACGGCGGCTATGGCGGCGTGTTGCGGCTCTCGCTTCGGTTCAAGTGGCTGGTGGTCTTGCTGACGATCGGGGTGGTCGGCTCGACGGTCCCGATCTTCATGGTCCTCGAAAAGGGATTCATCCCGCGCGACGACCAGAGCGAGTTCGAGGTCACGATCACCACCCCTGAAGGGTACACCTTGGAGCGGACCGACGGGACCCTCCGCGACATCGAGTCGAGGCTCCGCAAGCTCCAGGGGGTCCAGCACCTCTTCGCCACCACCGGCCAGGTGGCCGGGGGTCGCGAGGTCAAGGGGGAAGGCAACGTCACCCGGGGGACGATCTACGTCCGGCTCGAAGACCTCGAACACCGGAAGACCCCGTACACGCAATTCGAGGTCCAGCAAAAAGCCAGGGTCATCATGGAGGATTACCCCGACCTTCGCGCCAGCGTCAACGACGTGTCGGCGTTCCAGGGGGGGGACCGGCCGCAAACCTTCCAGGTCAACCTGTCGGGGCCGGACCTCGGCAAGCTGGCCGAGTATTCCGACAAGCTCGTCGTCGAACTCCGCAAGATGGGCGGGCTGGCCGACGTCGACACGACGCTCTCGCTCCGCAAGCCCGAGTTGCAAGTCGCCATCGACCGCGAGCGCGCCAGCGACTTCGGTATTCCCGTCGGGACGATCGCCGACAGCTTGCGCATCCTCGTCGGCGGTCGACCGGTCTCGAAGTTCAAGGACGGCGGCGAGCAGTACGACGTCTGGCTCAGGGCCAGGCCCGCCGACCGCGACTCGGCGAGGAACGTCGCCAACCTCCGGCTCCCCTCGACCAAGGCCGGGTTGGTCCCCCTGACCAGCATGGCGCAGCTCTCCGAATCCCGAGGGCCGACCGAGATCGAGCGCTCGGGCCGAGAGCGGATCGTCACCGTCCTGGGCAACCCCGACGGCATCCAGCTCGGCGAGGCGGTCGACCGGGCGACGGTGATCCTCAACAAGATGGACCTGCCCAAGGAGTACCGCTTCGAGTTCAGCGGCCAGGCCAAGACGATGGGCGAAACCGGCTACTACTTCGTGGTCGCCTTCGGCCTCTCGTTTCTCTTCATGTACCTGATCCTCGCCGCCCAGTTCGAGAGCTGGACCCAGCCGGTGGCGATCATGATGGCCCTGCCCGTGACGATCCCGTTCGGCTTGCTGTCGCTGGTGCTGTTCCGCTCGCCGATGGACATCTACGCCATGTTCGGCCTGTTCATGCTGGTGGGGATCGTCAAGAAGAACGGGATCTTGCAGGTCGACTCGACCAACCAGCTTCGGGCCTTGGGCGTCCCCCGGCACGAGGCGATCATCGAGGCCAACCACACCCGGCTCAGGCCGATCTTGATGACCACGGCGATGCTCGTCTCGGCGATGGTCCCGATTGCGCTGGGGCAAGGGCCGGGGGCCGGGGCGAGGGCGAGCATGGCCAAGGTGATCATCGGCGGCCAGATGCTCTCGCTGGTCCTGGCCCTGATCGTCACCCCGGTGTTCTACGTCTACTTCGACCAGTGGGTCAACTGGCTCCGCAGGATCGGCGTCCGCTTCGCCGTCGAGCGCCGGCCCAAGCTTGAGGCCAGACCCTTGGCCCAGGCGCCCATCTTCGAACCGGTCGAGTCGGCCTGATCGGGAAATAGGTGTCCGAGGGGGGAGTGGCTTTCGATCCTGGAGATGCTTCGGGATCAAGGATTGCAGATTGCAGGATCGCAAATCACAGAGAACTCGGCACCAAGATTTTCCATCTTTTGCGATTTGCGATCTTGCAATCTGCAGTTCTTGATCTCCGGATTTGAAAGCCACACCTGTCCGAGGCAGACTGGTCGATTCCTCGATTTCTACCCGTTGCTTGATGGATTGCGATCGTCGATACTTTTGGATCGAAGAGGATGCAAGCGAAGTGAACCAGGATGGGTTTGGCCGTCTTCGAGCGCGAGCCGTCCCTTCGAAGGGTGGTCGAAGGGGTTGCTGGCGTTCTCCTTTTCAGGACCGCGACGATGCCGGAGCCGGACGTGAACGTGCAGTCGGACGTCGCCGCCGCTTCGGGTGAGGCTCCGTGCCTCCCCTTAGCCCCCGACCGGCTCGTCTGTTCGGGGTTGAGCCACGCGGGCAAGGTCCGCCAGAACAACGAGGACCACTACCTGGTCGCCAAGCTGGCCAAGTCGATGAAGATCACCGAGACCAACCTCGGGCACTCCGGGGAAACCCGGTTCTCCGACGAGGATGGATACCTTCTGGTCGTGGCCGACGGGATGGGTGGGGCCGCCGCCGGCGAGCGGGCCAGCGCCCTGGCCGTGCTCAGCGTCGAGCAGTTCACTCTCAACACTTTGAAGTGGTTCTTCCATCTCGGAGGGGCGGGCGAGAGCGTCTTGCTCGACGAACTCCGCCGGTCGGTGGAAGAGGCGGATCGCTCGGTGACCGACGAGGCGGAGGCCGACTACCACCTTTCGGGGATGGGCACCACGCTCACGGTGGGCTACTGCGTCGGCCCCCATCTCTACGTCGTCCACGCCGGCGACTCGCGGGCTTACCTCTTCCGCGAAGACCAGCTTGAGCAGATCACCAGCGACCACACCTTGGTCCAGCTCTTGGTCGACAACGGGATGATCACGCCCGAAGACGCCCGGACCCATGCTCGGCGCAACGTCGTCACCAACGTCGTCGGCGGCCCTCGACCCGGGGTCCACGCCGAGATCCACAAGGTCTGCCTGCTCGACGGCGACCTCCTCTTGCTCTGCTCCGACGGCCTGACCGAAGCGGTCCCCGACGCGGAGATCGCCGAGATCCTGGCCGGACCCGACGACCCCCAAGGGCTGGCCCATCGCCTGGTCGACCGAGCCCTCGACCACGGAGCCCCCGACAATGTCACCGTGGTGGTCGCCCGCTACGCCCGGCCGGACGAACCCGCTTCCGCCTGATCCACTTGGCCCGACCCGAACCAGGAGGTCCACACCCCCATGCCGACCCGCCTGAGCAACCTCAACCTGTTCGTTGCCGACGTCGCCCAATCCGCCCGGTTCTATCCAACCGTGTTCGGCCTGGATTTGGATCAAGGGCGGTCGCAACCGAAGAACTCCAAGCCCTTCGAGCGGCCCTCGAGGCCGAAGCAGTGGAGATCACCCCTACCCAGTTCATGGGCTGGGGGTCGGGCTTTGACGCCAGGGACCCCAACGGGGTTCGGTTGTCCGACTTCCGCAAGAACGAGGGACGATGAGAACGACCAACGATCGACGCTCGGGCACCCTCGGGTTGTGCCTGCGCGTCGATCGTTGAGCGGAAATTCGATCGGGTCCGATCACCGCTTCCGGGTCGAGTCCACCGGCGGCTTGGTGGCGACGGGACTGGGAGCTAGTCCGGCTTTGTCGAAGACTCCTTTGGAACTTATGTAGCAAAGGAAGAACTGCGGCTTCCCACGAGTCGCTTCGGTGGGGGCGTTGATTTGGAGGCTTCGGCGAAATACCTTGTCGGGCTGGCCGGGTTCTTTGAGCACGATCGCAAACGAGCAGTCACGATCCGCGCTGAAGGTTTCCACATCGATCGGCGGGATGTCGCGGATGTCGCCATCTTCCTTCACCGAGTAGACGATCGGCTTGAACCGGCAAGCTGGGTGCCCGGGCTTGATCACGACCTCGCTGTTCGATGAGATCCCATCGAGCCGGATCTGGAGCTTGATCTTTTGCTTGACGGAGGGCGGACCGGCGGCGTCGCTCGCCGGGGTGAAAAATCCGACCCCGACCGCGACTGTCGCCGCCGAGAGCATCAAAGCGGCCATCCTTGACCGACCTTGCATGAAATCCCATTCCTTCCGGGTCGGAAGCCGAGGGGTGTCCCATTCCATTGGGGATCACCGCGTCGCGGCGTTCGATCCAGGATCGAGGCGACACGACGGGCCCTGCATCGGGCGGCGGCAAAGTAACCGGCCCCGACACCCGACGCAACCCCAATCGAAAGCGACCTCGACCGGGCGACATCGCCCGGTCGAGGTCGTCGGATCGAAGCTCGATCGAACGCTGTCAAGGTTGGATCACTCGGGTCGGACCCGGACTTGGAGGCGCGACCGACCGGACCAAGGCGGCGGGCGGGGACCGGTGGGCCTGGGCCTTGACCACGCTCTGCGCCACGGCGTCGACCGATGGGCTGATCCAGTCGAGGATCAGCCGAGGATAAACCCCCAGGAGGATGGTTAGAGCGACTAACGGGGCAGAGATCACCCACTCTCGGGGGGAAAGATCGGCCATCGGCTCGCCAGCGTTCGTCGATGGACCCTGGAACACGCGGCGGAATGCCCAGAGCATGTAGGCGGCGGTCAAGACCACGGCGAACGCGGTCAAACCCCCAAGGATCGGGTTGAAGTGGAACGCGGCCAGGGTGACGAACACCTCGGCCACGAACCCGCACAGCCCCGGCAGGCCCATCGCCCCGAAGAACAAGACCAGCGCCACGGTGAACAAACCAGGCATCGTGTTTCCAAGTCCGCCCAAAATTCGGAGGTCTCGCGACCCGGTCCGCTCGTAGACCATCCCGACCACGAAGAACAGGCCGGTCGAGGTCAAGCCGTGCGCGACCATCATGAACACCGCGCCGTTGAGCCCGTAGGCGTAATAGCGCGGGTCGGCGTTCAAGCTCAAGGCGGCCATCCCTAGGGTCACGTACCCCATATGACTGACCGAACTATACGCAACCAGCTTCTTGAAATCCGTCTGCGCCAGGGCGACCAACGCCCCATAAAGGATGCCAAAGACCCCGAGCGCGGCTACCGGGTAGGCCCAGGCGGCGGCACCCAGGGGGGCCAGTGGCCAGGCCATCCTGATCAGGCCATAGCCGCCGACCTTGAGCAAGACTCCTGCTAGGATCATGCTGATCGGGGTCGGGGCCTCAACGTGGGCGTCGGGGAGCCAGGTGTGGAACGGGAACGACGGCAGCTTGACCGCGAATCCGACGAAAAACAGGCCGAAAACCCAGCCTTGGATCGTCGAGCCATAGTAATTCGTCGCCGACGCCCCGACGCCCAAGGCCATGATGTCGAAGGTGTGGGCGTGGAACTCGGGGCCGACCGAAGGCCCCCCGATCGGCACGTCCCCCGGCCAGAAATAGAGGGCCAAGATCGCGACCAGGATGAACACCGAGCCGAACAGGGTGTAGAGCAAGAACTTGAGCGCCGCGTATTCTCGACGTTCGCCGCCCCAGAGCGCGATCAGGAAGTACATCGGCAGGAGCATCACCTCGAAGAAGACGTAGAACAGGACCAAATCGAGGGCCAGGAAGACCCCGATCATGCTCGACATCAGGATCAAGAACAGGCTGAAATACCCTTTGACCTTGGCGTCAACCGACCACGAAGCCAGGCAAGCCAGCGCGCCGATCAAGGTCGTCAAGAGCACCAGGGCGAGGCTGATCCCGTCGAGGCCGAGGTAATACTGCATTCCGAACTCGGGAATCCAGGCATGTCGGACGACCAAGTCGTGCCCGGGCTGATCCCCCACCGATTCGAGGACGTTGCTCGCCGCCCGGGCCGTCAGCGAGGATCGAGCCGCGTCTCCGACCCGGAACGACCCGAGGGCAACCAGCGCGAGGAGCATCGTCACGACCGTCGTCCCGAGCGCGAACGCCTTGATCGCCGATGGCTTCCGGTCGGGGATCAGGAGCACCAGCCCGGCCCCGCCCATCGGGATCGCCCAGAGCAAGCTCAACAGCAGGTCGTCACTCACCGGGTCGGTCCCTTCGGCATGGTCGTCCTCTCAAAGTTCTCGATCGACATCAGGCCAGGACCCAGGCGCAGAGCATTGCGAATAGCCCGACGACCGCCGCCCCAAGCACCATCAGGTAGCCCCGAAGCTGGCCGGTCTGCAACCGACGGGCCCGGTCCCCCGCCAAGTAGATTCCCGACGCCACCAGCGTGACCAGGCGATCCACCGCGACCCGATCGAACACCCCCTGGAACCGGCTGAACCGTTCCACCGCCCGGGCCGATCCGTTCACCACGGCATCAAGCCCTCGGCGGTCGACCCAACCCGCCGCCCGGCCCAACCCGACCGTCGGGCGGACGAACAAGGACTGATACAAGGCGTCGATCCGCCAGCCCGAGGCGAGGAAGCGGTGGATCGGGCCGAACCGGTTGGCGGCCCGGCGGGGGTCGAGCCGCTTCCAGGCGTCCCAGGGGCCATAATACAAGATACCAAGCCCGATCCCGACCGAGCCGACCAGGATCGACGCCCCCATCGCCCACCACTGGGCAGTCCCGGGGTCGATCGACTCGACCGGCTCGTTGTACCGGAGCCACTGCTCGATCAGAGGTTCGAAGCCGAAAGGTAGGATCGTGATGGTCCAACCCGCAATTACTGATGGGATCGCTAGCGCGACAAGTGGCCAGCGAATCAACCAGCCCGGCTCGACGGCGCCCTCGGCGGCTTCGGTCCGAGGGGGGCCGGCGAACAGGAGGAACCACAACCGGAACATGTAAAACGCCGTCAGCGCCGAGCCGACGACCGGGATGACGAACAAGGCGAGGTGCTCGGGCTGTCGGAGGACGAAGTGGAGCGTCGACGCCAGGATCGCATCCTTCGACGCGAACCCGCTGAACAGGGGGACGCCCGAGATCGCCATCGTCGCCGCCAGCATCGCCAGGGCCGTGGTCCTGAGCCTGGGGTAAAGCCCGCCCAGTTCGGCCATCTTGTAGGTGTGGGTCGCCGCGTAGACGCTCCCCGCCCCCAGGAACAACGTCGCCTTGAACCAGGCGTGGGTCACCAGGTGGAACAACCCCGCCGACCGCCCGCCGACCCCGAGCGCCACCATCATGAAACCAAGCTGGCTGATCGTCGAATACGCCAGGACCTTCTTGTAATCCTCCTGGACCATCGCGATCGAAGCCGCCAGGACCAGCGTGATCGCCCCGGTGTAGGCGATCACCAGCAAGACCTCCGGGGTGAAGATCGGCAACGCGCGGGCCGCCAGATAGACCCCGGCCGCGACCATCGTCGCCGCGTGGATCAAGGCCGAGGCGGGGGTCGGCCCCGCCATCGCGTCGGGGAGCCAGACGTGGAGCGGGAACTGGGCGCTCTTGGCCACGCAACCGGCGAACAACCCCAGCCCGGCCACGACCAGCGAGGCGTAAGCGATCGACCGAGTTTGCCCCGACTCCGGGTCGACCAGCACGACCATCGTCCGCCCTTCGAACTGGCTCGTCACCATCCGGCCGTCGCCGTCGCGGATCGACCGGTTGACCTCGCGGAAGTCGACCGTCCCCAGGTTCGCCCAGAGGACCCCGAGCGCCACCAGCATCCCGACGTCGCCCACCCGGTTGACCAGGAACGCCTTCTGCGCGGCTCGGGCGTTCGCCTCGACCTCGGACCAGAACCCGACCAGGAGGTACGAGCAGAAGCCGACCAACTCCCAGCAGACGAAGACGAGAAACAGATTCGACGCCGCCACCAGAGCCAGCATGCTGAAGCAGAACAACGACAATTCGGCGAAGAACCGCCCCTGCTTGGCGTCGTGCTCCATCGATCCGAGCGAATAAACCTCGACCGCCAGGGCAACCGCCGTGACCACCACGAACAGGATCGCCGTCAGGTTGTCGACATCGATCCCGAACCGGATCTCCAAGGGTCCACTCGACCCAAACGCCCCACCCGGTGCCGCCCAGAGCCAGCTCCCTCGCCAGGTCGGGGCCGGCCCCGAGAATCCGCCGCTCGCCACCGCGTAGGCGACGAAACCGACCAAGCTCAAGGCGAGCGACGAAGCGATCGCGGCGGTCGAGACGATTCCCGCCGTCCGGCCCGTCCACCTTCGACCATTCAGGATCGTCAGCCCAAAAGCCACTAAAGGCATCAGGATGGCGGCCAGATAAAGGCCAACCTGCCAACTCATCGCGATCACATTCGACCCCATCATCCGTCGCCTGGCCCGTCAGTGGCGACCCTCGACTCGCGAAATTGTCGGCGTCCGGCCGCGTTGCTCCGAGCATCGAATGATCCCAGAGCGTCCGCCCCGAGGCAAGCCCTGGGCTTGGTGTCGGAGGACCGAGGGTGTGACTTTTGATTTTGGCGGGATTGGGCTTTGCGGGTGCCACGGGTTCGGTACCCCGACCCCGTGCCGCTCGATGGGAAGCTCGGCGTCAGCTGGGAGGGCCGAGCCGAACGCACGGGGCCGGGGTACCGAACCCGTGGCACCCATCAGGATCGACCCCGAGTCCCCAAAATCAAAAGTCACACCCGAGGACCGATCACCGCTCGCTTGTCGCTTCGGTCAAGAGAGGATTACCATATCCGAGCTTCCTGAGTCGTCGGCGAAGCCACAGCGTCCTCCACCGTGGAACCTGCCTCGATGAGCAACCCCCGCCCCTGGTTTCGGCTTTTCCTGGGCGGTTTCACGCTCGTCGGTTTGACCTGTTTGCAAGCCTCGGCCCAGAATCCGCCGCCCAGGCCGACGCTCACGGTTCGAGCGATCCACCCGGATCGAGAAGTCGAGTCGGTCTTCAAACTCTTCGAAGGGACCCGGGTAGCCAACCCAGCCGCCGCCCTCGTGGCCTGGAAGCGGGCGAGCGCCGAGCCGAAACGCCTCGGCAAGCCGCTCGAAGCCGTGATCGCCGCGATCAACCCCCGGATGCTCGCCGAATACCGTTTGCTCGACGACGCGGAAGTCTCGATCAGCCTGGTTCCCGGTTCCGCTCGATACTCGTGGCAAGCTCGTTTGCCCAACGACGACGGGACCCTCGCGGCGCTCGGGCCGACGGGCGTCCTGAGCGGCGGCGGGCTTGAGCCGCCAATCGGAGAGGTCGCGGTCGATCGGCTCGGCGCGGTCGGCTCGGCGCTCCTGGCCCGAGGCCCGTCGGCGCTCATTTTGGCCAGCTCGCGTGACCAGCTTGCCGCCGCCCTGGACCGACCCAAGGGGCCGACAACTCCGCCTCCCTTCGCCTCGGGGCTGCTCGTCGAGGTTGATCCATCGGCAAGCGACACCTGGACTTCGCTCGCTGGCCGGAGGTGGGCCGAGGCCGCCCGAGTGACCCGATGCCTGGCACTCTCGGGGCAAGCCCGGATCGAAGGGGGCACGCTAGGCGCGGGCCTGGTCGGTCGGCTCGGGTCGATCCCCCCTGCCCTCGCGGCGATCGACCCGGCTTGGCTCGACGCGATCCCGGGCCGAGGCCCGTTGGCGGCGTTCGGCTTCCGGGTCGATCCCCGACCGGAGTCGTGGAATGCGGTCTTCGACCTGATCGACCGGGTCGACCGGGTCGAACCAGAGCGGGCGAATGTCGCTTCGACCCGAATCCGGGCCGCTCTCGCCGCCAGGGCCGCCGGGGTCCGCCTCGAAGCCGACGTCTGGCCGCACCTGGCGGGGGTCTCGGGTTGGGTGGGGGTTGCCGAAGGTGTGCCGGATCGCGCGTTGGTCGCGATCCACCTCGACGACCCGGCCGCCGCCCGTCGAATCTTGGGCGGGCTCAAGGGGCGTCGGGCCGAGGCTGATCTCGGCTTCGACGAAGCCGTCGAGCTTGGTCCGGTCGCGGCCCGACCGCTTCGGGTGATCCGCCGCCAGGCTTCGCTTTACCTCGCCTGGGGAGACAGGGCCTGGCCGGAATCCCTCGACGCGATCAATCACCCCGAACGCTCGGCACGCCCCTGGCTGAGTTCGAGCCGGACCGGCCGCTCGCCGAGCCGAGTCGGTGCGGTCTGGGCCGACCTGCTTCCCCGCGTCCCCTCGAACACCCCGCTCGCTTCCGCCCTGGCCGAAGGCTCGCCGATCCGGTGGGCGGGCTGGAACGAAGCGGACCGGACTCGCGACGAGGTCTGGGTCGATGGCTTGGGCGCGACGGTCCGTCGGTTCCTCGAACGGATTCCGCTCGACCCGCCCCAAGCGACGAATCCATGATTTTCTTCGGTCTGACCTTTGCAGGGTTGTTGGGTCGAACTGGGTTGGTCGAAGTCGATCCCTGACTTCGAGACCCAAGGCTCGCCCGATGTTCCCCAAGGACCCTTCGATGAAAAGCCTCACTCGCAAGTTCGCCCTGGTCGCTTCCACCTTGCTCGTCTCAATCGCCCTGGTCGGCTGCGAAGAAAAGGGACCGGCGCAGAAGGCGGGCGAAGGTGTCGACAAGGCTGGGAAAGACCTCAGGGACTCCGTCGACCAGCGTGGGCCGGCGCAGAAGGCGGGCGATAAGATCGACGAAGCGGTTAAGAAGTAAGTCGCTCGAAGTCACCCGTCGAATTTAGCCCAGTGTGTCGAGTCGGTTGACCTGGCCCCCTTCGATCGTCGATCATCGCCCAGGGTGATCCTCGGTCGATGGGGCCTTTGCGCCTCCCCTTGGGCGTTGGTCCATCTGTCCTTCCCTTGGTCCGATCGCGAATCGTTCCCATGCCCACCACCCGGTTGATCGACCTCCACGTCGACTGGCTCCTCCAATACGCCCCCGACTCGTCGTGCTTCGACCCCGCCCGCTACCCGGGGGTCAAGGCGAGGCTCCGGCAAGCCTCCGGATACCTGCAAACCACCCGCGCCGCGATCCTGTCCTGCTACCGGACCGCCGACGAGTGGGCCGCTCGCCCCGACCCCTGGAAAGCGCTCGTCGAATTGATCGCGCGGATTGAAGCCGAGTTCTCCGGCCGCCTCCTGAGCGGCCCCGACGATTTCGACCGTTGGGAAGACGACAAGAACGGGATGACCTGGGGCCTGATCGGCGTCGAAGGCTTCGACCCGTTGATCCGGTCCTCCGCCGACCTGGCCCACTTGAAGACCCTGTTCGACCGGGGCGTCCGGCTGTTCCAACCGGTGTACACCGCCTCCAGCCTGCTCGGCGGGTCGTCGGTGGCCGGCGACGACCGGGGCTTGACCCCGCAGGGCGTCGAGTTCCTCGAAGCCCTGCTCGCCGCCGTCCCCGAAGGGAGCGGGCCTCGCCCTTTGCTCGACCTCGCCCACTTCAACCCGGCGACTTCGAGCCAGGTCCTCGACTGGTTCGAGGCCGACCCGACGCGACCCGCCCGAGTCTTCCCCGTCTACAGCCACGGCACCCCCGTCCACGAAGGCTATGGCACCGCTCGGGCCTTGCCGATCGAGCACCTTCGACGGTTGCGTGCCTTGGGCGGGTACGTGGGGATCAGCGTCTCGCCCCCGTTCTTCTCGACGCCCGAGCAGGTGGAGGGCGTCATCAAGGCCGTGGCCGAGGTCCCGTTCCAAGGTCGCGTCGGGATCGAGGGGATCGGGATCGGGACCGACTTCCTCGGCGTCGACCAGACCTTGCCCAAGCTCGGCGATGCCGAGCAGGTGGTCGACTGGGTCTCGTCCAAGTTCAACAAGCCGACCGCCAACGCCTTGCTCCACGACAACGCCCGCAAGTTGGTGGCCAGGGTGACGGGCGCCTCGAACCTGATCTGACCACGACTCTCCGACCCGTCTGCCGAATTGGCAGGGTACGGGTTGGCCGCCGCTTGATCGGCAGATCGCCCTTGACACATCTTCCGCTCCATATCGTCGTAAGTTGCGTTGGAACAGGAAGATAAAATCGCCTCAACCTCGGGGCATGGCCCTTGCATAGGTGGGTCATCCGTTCCGAGGAGCCGGGAGGGTTGCGGTGAATCCGACGGCTCCTCGACGTTTTGGTTTCTTTGAAGACGAGGGTTGCAATGAACTTGAAGCCGCTGGGCGACCGCGTGGTGGTGGAGCGGGAAGAGGCCAAGTCGACGACGGCTGGCGGGATCGTCTTGCCGGACACGGCGAAGGACAAGCCGCAAAAGGGTAAGGTCCTGGCCGTGGGCGAGGGCCGGATCACCAAGGACGGCAAGAAGCGAGAGCTGCAAGTCAAGGTCGGCGATCAGGTCCTGTTCACCTCCTACGCGGGCGATGAGTTCAAGCTCGCCGGCGAGCAGAAGGTGCTCCTGATGCGTGAAGACGACATCCTCGCGGTCATCGACTGATTCGACCTGGCTTTGACTGGTTGAGTCGAAGCCAACGCGTCGCTTATCCCAACTCACATTCGGATTGATCCCTCGCAACGGAGAGTTATCCACTCATGGCCGCGAAGATGATCGCATTTGATCAGGAAGCCCGGCAGGCGATGCAACGAGGCGTGGCCAAACTGGCCCGCGCCGTGAAGGTGACGCTCGGCCCCCGAGGCCGGAACGTCATCATCCAGAAGTCGTTCGGCTCGCCGACGGTCACCAAGGACGGCGTCACCGTCGCCAAGGAGATCGAGCTGGAGGATAAGTATGAAGACATGGGCGCCAAGATGGTCAAGGAGGTCGCCAGCAAGACCTCCGACGTGGCTGGCGACGGCACGACGACCGCCACGGTGATGGCCGAGGCGATCTACAACGAAGGCTTGCGGGCCGTGGTCGCCGGTGTCAACCCGATGATGATGAAGCGGGGGATGGACAAGGCGGTCGTCGACATCGTCGAGCAGCTCAAGACGATGAGCGTCAAGATTTCCAACAAGAAAGAAACCGAGCAGGTCGCCACCGTCGCGTCGAACTTCGACACCGAGGTCGGCAAGATGATCGCCGAGGCCACCGAGAAGGTCGGCAAGGACGGCGTGATCACGGTCGAGGAAGGCAAAGCCCTCCAGACCGAGGTCGAGTGGGTCGAAGGGATGCAGTTCGACCGAGGCTACCTCAGCCCCTACTTCGTCACCAACCCCACGACGATGCAGGCCGTCCTCGAAGACGCCTACGTCCTGATCTACGAGAAGAAGATCTCGTCGGTCAAGGACATGGTCCCGGTCCTCGAAAAGGTCGCGGGAACCGGCAAGCCGCTCCTGATCATCGCCGAGGATATCGACGGCGAGGCCCTGGCCACTCTGGTTATCAACAAGCTCCGAGGGACCTTCCGGTGCGCCGCGGTCAAGGCCCCCGGCTATGGGGATCGTCGCAAGGCGATGCTCGAAGATATTGCCGTCCTGACCGGTGGCCAGCCGATCTTCGAAGCCCTGGGAATCGACCTCGAAAAGGTTGGGCTTGAACAGCTCGGCCAGGTCAAGAAGATCGAGATCGACAAGGACAACACGACCTTGATCGAAGGCTCGGGCAAGGCCGACGCGATCAAAGGTCGGATCGAAGCCATCCGCCGCGAGATCAGCGACACCAAAAGCGACTACGACCGCGAAAAGCTCGAAGAGCGGCTGGCGAAGCTCGCCGGTGGCGTCGCCAAGATCAACGTCGGCGCCGCGACCGAGAGCGAGATGAAGGAGAAGAAGGCCCGCGTCGAGGACGCCCTCCACGCCACCCGAGCCGCCCTGGAAGAGGGGATCTTGCCCGGCGGCGGAGTCGCCCTCCTTCGCGCTTCGACCCTGGTCAAGCCCGGCGACATCTCGGCCGACGAGAAGACCGGCTACCAGATCATCGTCCGAGCCTGCACCGCGCCGATTCACCAGATCGCCGAGAACGCTGGCCAGGACGGCGGAGTGGTCGTCTCGAAGGTCTCCGACCTCAAGGGCACCCACGGCTACGACGCCCTGAACGACAAGTACGTGGACATGGTCGAAGCCGGGATCATCGACCCGACCAAGGTCACCCGCTCGGCCCTCCAGAACGCGGCGAGCGTCAGCACCCTCCTGCTCACCTCCGACGCCCTGATCGCCGACATGCCCGTCGGCGAAAAAGCTCCGGCTGGCGGCGGTGGCGGCGGCTACGACGATATGTATTGATCCTTCAACACCGAGAGCCTATTTCCCTCGAATTAGGCTGACCCGGTTGGGTCAGCCTTTTTTGTTGGCTCATCCCTGCAAATCCGGATAAAACTTTGACTGGTCTGGCCGCGATGCGGTATTTGCCAGACGTGGTCGTCGCGATCAATCTCGCGAAGATTTGGCCACTCCCCTAGTACGACAAAGGTTGGGTCGCGTTGCGGCCTGGGCGGGCCAAAATGGCTTATGCGGACTTCACGCTTGAGCAAGTCGAAATGGATTTTGGTCTGACAACTCGACTTGCGGAGTTGTTTCCGAATCTCGCGCCTCTGCCTGTTCCGGAACCGCTTGCTTACTGGCTTGCTCGGGGGCGTCAGACGGCGGCGATCGTCAGCGAAAAGGCTCGATCGGAGTTCATTGTGGCTCCGATCCTGTTGACTACCCAAGATCAAACGAGCAGTGCTTTGTCGATCTACTCGGGTCAGCGACTTGATGTTGACCCGGCCCGGGGTCTGGTCGGCGAGTGCGACTTCATCCTGGCACTGGTCCCGCCCGTCCCAAGGCTCAAAGCTCCATTGCTGACAGTCTTGGAGGCCAAGCGGGGAGATATCGAACTTGGACTCGGACAGTGTGCCGCGCAAATGGTGGCGGCTCGCTTGTTCAATGAGCGAGCGGGGGAAGGGAATCGATCGATCTTCGGCTGCGTGACCTCGGGAGAGGTTTGGCAGTTTCTCCGACTTCATGGCGATCTGGTCTTGCTCGATCCCCAGCGACTCTACCTCGATAATCTCGGTGGGATCTTGGCCGTCTTGCGTGCCATCATCCTTCAAGATGATCCGGTTTGATCGATTGTAGCCGACCTTGCCCGCATGGTACAAATCGGACCGCCACCCCGACCATGAGGATCAACCCTCCGATCATCGTTGCGTCGGCGGGGCGCTCGCCCTGGCGGAGCCAGACCCAGACGGGATTGAGCGCGGGTTCGATCAGCGTGATCAAAGCAGCTTCAGGGGCCTGGACGGCCCGAAGCCCTCGGGCGAACAGGACGTAAGGTAGTCCCATCTGCACGACCCCGAATCCGATCAAGAGAGGCCAGTCCTGGAGCGATGGGGCAGTAATTTCCCCCGAGGTCGCGACCAGCCACAAACCCAGGAAGCCCGCGCCAGAGAGGTTGACGAACGAGGCAAGCCAGGCGGCGTCGAGGTCGCGAAACATCCGGAGGCCGACGATCACGATCGCGTAGGTGATCCCGCTCGCCAGGCCGAGCGCGATCCCCATCCCTTCGCCGGGTCGACCGTCGCGCCCTTTGACCACGATGAGGGCGATCCCCACCAAGGCAACGGCGACACCTGCCACCGACCGGCGGTCGACCTTTTCTCGGAGCAAAACGGCCGAGAGGGGGAGCGTCCAGAAGATCGCCGAGCATTGGAGGTAGATCGCGTTGGCGGCCGTCGTCGCCTTGATCGACGCGAGGTACAGCCCGATCATCGCGCCGAAAATCAGGCCCAAGGGGACCATCGACGGCCGGAAAACGCGACGGCCGCGCGGGGCGAGCGGCCAGAGGACCAGGCCGGCGACCAGGCTCCGATAGAACGCCAGGGGTCCGCCCGCCAAGGGAATCTCCTTGGCCAGGACCCCGCCGAGGCTCCACAGGAGCGCGGCGACCAATACCAGGGTCCGGCCTCGCACCAGAGAGTCCACCGCATCCCCTCTTCATCGAGTTTGGCGCCGATCCGAGGCAAATCCTCCGGACGGCGGAGCTTGGATTACGATACCGCAGCCCCGTCAGGCCGAACAGTCGACGCCCAGGACCGGTCGTTGCGGGTGGGGCTGCCGGGCGTTATGCTCGATCGGGTGCGAGTCGCCAACTCGAAGGTTGACGCCGACTTCGAGGGCTGCGGGCGATGATCTGGACCACCTTGATTTTCGCCTCGCTCATCCTCTACGGAGTCCTCAGGAGCGGCGTGAAATTCACGTCCTTCCTGTCGGGCGGTCGGCACAGGGCCTACCGGCAACTCGCCTTCGAGTACCAGGGGCGGTATGAACCTCGGGGGATGACCGACCCGCCCACGGTGAGCTTCGAGCGCGAAGGGGCGACGGTCCGGGTCGGCCTGGCCCCTTATGTGCCAGGCCAGTCGAGCCTGCCTCGGACCCGCGTCGTCATCCGGTTCAAGCAAGGGATTCCGTTTCGACTCGAACTGACCCCGACGGGCCGACCCTCGCCGCCCCAACCCCCCAAAGGAACCCGAGCGGTCCGGGTGGGGGATTCGACGTTCGACCGAGGGTTCACGATCCAGGCCAATGACCCCGAGATGGCCCGCGACTTTCTGACCGCCCCGGTTCGGTGGGCGGTCGAGAACCTGGCCAGACTCGGACCGTCGGGCGGGATGCTCGTCTCGGTCAACCCCGAGCGGATGTTGATCCAGGTCGACCGCAACCTCGGCCAGGCCGCCGAAACCCTGTCGATCGCCGTCCGAGAGGCGCTCGTGATCCACCAAGGGCTCCGAGCCGGAGTGGTGGCCCGCCTGGCCGAGGGCGTGGCGATCGTCGCCGCAGGCCCGCCGACAGTCGAGGACGCCGGTCCTCCGCTTTGCAAAGTCTGCGGCGACGCGATCGTCGACACCCCCTGGGTCATCTGTGCGTCGTGCTTGACCCCACATCACCGCGACTGTTGGGAATTCATCGGCGCGTGCTCGATCTTCGGCTGCCAGGGGAAGTTCGCCCGACCAGGCTAACGCGATCAGGGCGTTGCATCGCCCGATGTGGAACCGTCGACCCGACGGGCTGGACCTGAAACTGAAAGACGGCGGGTCGGTCGAGTTGCCGTCCCCGTTCCGGCCCGTTTGGCTTGCTCGGTCTTCATGAAATAGCCTAGCTATCTTGCCCAGAACTCACGTCTCTCCTAAGATGTGCTTGCTATCTGGTCATCCAGCCTTCGCCGACCCGGATATTGTGTTGTCAACTTCGACCGATGCGATGCTCCGGGCGTGGTCGGGTCGTCCGAACCACCCTCCTCGCCCCCCGACGGTCGCATCGGAGGGATCGGTCTCTTTCGACTGATCCAGGCACGCTTACCTTTGGAGAATCGCAACCATGTCGTTCATCGCCCGCCCGAAAAGTGATCGAGGTTTTCGCCCGGCGCTGGTCGCGTTGGAAGGTCGCGCCCTGATGAGCGTCTCGCCTTCTCGCCTCCACCACGTCGCGGGAGTTGTCCACGCCGCTGCGACAACCAGGGCCAATGCGACGATCACCCCGATCACCAGCCCGACGGGGAGCAGCCAAGCTGGTGGTTATCGGTTCCTCAACTTCGATGGCCCGGGTGCGGGGACGAATGCCAACACCGGGACCAACATCAACGGGATCGCCAATGACGGGGTGACGGTCGGCCTGACGATCGGCAACACGCCCGGCAACAACAATTTCTTGGCAAGGCCGAGGTCGAACCGATTCGCCACGACCACCAACATCGCTGGGGCGGCCGGCGCTTCGGCTTTCGGGGTTAACAACAGCGGGACCGTGGTGGGTTCGGACGGGATTAACAGTGCGTTCACCCTGTCGAGGGGGACCGTGCGGACGTTCCTTCCAAACGGAGCCTCGGCGGCCACGGCGTTCGGGATCAACGACCGGGGGGTGATCGTCGGCCAAGAAACCGCCGGTCAGGTCACCACGGGATTCCTCCGAGTTCCCGGTCGGAACGCCCGGACTCCGGCCCAGGATATCCTGGTCACCGGCCCTGGGGGCCTCATCTTGGTGAACGTCCAGGGGATCAATAATCAAGGTCTGGCGGTCGGGTTTTATTCGAACGGCTCCACCACTCATGGCCTGATCGCCAACCAGCGCTCCGCCCTCAACGGTACCATCACCTCCACCGCAGTCGCCGACCCGACCATCCCCGCCGTCGCGGGCGAATCGGGCGCAACATTCGTCTTCTCGCAGATCCTCGGCGTCAACGATCGAGGGATCGCCGTCGGCTACTATGGCGACTCCACCGGGAGCCAGCACGGCTTCCTCTACAACACCAAGACGGCGCAATATTCCTTCCTGGACGACCCCAACGTCGCGTTCAACAACGGGGTCGAGGTGACCCAGATTACCGGGATCACCAACTCGGGCGAACTGACCGGCTTCTACTCCGACGCGACCGGCGCCTTCCACGGCTTCGTCGCCTACCGTTGATCCCGGTTGGGGTCGATTGAAGGCTGCCAGAGTTGATCAAGACTCGGCGCCCGCCCTCCTCCCGCCGCGAGGCTTTGGAGTCTTGGCGGGCGCCGAGTTTCGCCTTTCGCCGATAAGATTCTTCCCAGGGCGACGGCGAATGGTCGCGACGACCCTGGTCCCTCGGGGCATGTTCGACCCCCCACCGCCGGGGAAACTAACCCGGTCGGGCGGTGCGATTCCTCAACAATCCGAGGTCGGACCGACCGAGTTTTTGGCCTGGACCATTCCGACCGAGGGTCGATCCGGGTATCTTGAGAGATGACTCTGGGCGGGGAAGCCCAACCGTTCGCGGCGGCGAAACCTAATAATTTTGGTCGAGCGGCGAATCGGGGATGGAGGGACAAATCGACCATGTCATACGGCGGAACCACGGACGCTACCGGAATTCAGGTCACGTTTCTGGACCAGACCGGTGCCAAGTCCGTCAAAGCGGTGATCGCGTTCAGCGTGCCGGTCAGCCGGATCTTGCCGAACATCATCACCAAGATGAACCTGCCAAGCACCAGCCCCGACGGGCAGCCGATGAGCTACTCGCTCGACCACAAAGAGGGGGGCCGTCGCCTGGTCGAAAGCCAGACCCTGGTCGAAGCCCGGGTCCAGAACGGCGACCACCTGATCGTCTACCCGGAAGTCGTCGCGGGAGGCTCCCGGGCGGTCGGGGATTGATCTTGAACTCAATTCAATCAGAGCAAATTCCAGATTGCAAATCGCAAAGCAAAGCCAATAAAGCCTTCGGGACTTGTTGAGCGATTTCGAACCTGACTTTGCGATCTGCGATCCTGCGATTTGCCGTTGATTGATCAACCCTCCCCGTTTATGAACTCAGGTCCAAGCCACCGAGGTCCATCGACCGATGTCCGCGTACGAATCGCCGCGAATCCGTCGCCTTCGCTCGGACCTCGCGGCCCTGGAAAAATTGAAGGCGGAAAGCTCGATCTTCGGGTTCCGCCACGCCGGTCGACCGCCCCAACAATTCACCATCGCCTTCGCCGGGCACGGCCTGAGCCGGGAAAAGGGGAAGGTCGTCCTCCGGGAACACCACGAGGTCGAGATCAAGCTCGGCGCATCCTACCCCCGGACCATCCCCGAGATCCGCTGGCTCACCTCGATCTACCACCCCAACATCTCCGAGATCGGGATCGTCTGCCTCGGGGCCTACGGGACCCACTGGGTCCCCAGCCTAGCCCTCGACGAGCTTTGCGTGATGCTCTGGGACATGGCCCGGTACGGCAACTACGACATCCGAAGCCCCTACAACCGGGAAGCCGCGCAGTGGGCCGCCAACCAGACCACCTATCGCTTCCCGATCGACCCCCGCCCCCTCCGAGACGGCCGGATCGCCCTCGGTCGGGTCGAAACCGCTCCCCTGCCGCCACCGTTCGAGCCGACTGCACCCGAGCCGACTGAGTCGTTCCAGATGCTCGACCTCGAAGTCGACCTCGCGCGAACCCTCGAACCGCTCCGATCCAGTAACGCTTTGTCGCCCCAACCCGAGCCACCACGCGATGAGGTGGTCTTCCTCGAATGAGAGCGGTAGCCCCACTCACCATCACCCTCAGTCTTCATCCCGGTAATCCCACGCCCAGTCCAGATTAATCGAATAGTTGGACGGGACGATCAAATCGTGACCAAAGCTAATTCGGGGTTCGATCGACCGGACGAAGCCCGATGGTCCGTTCGGGTCGTCGTCGACGAAGAGGGCGACGTCCGGATTCTTCCCGAGATCACGTTTCGCAGAAACGATGGTGTAAACCCCGACCTGGCAGGGGAACGCGACGGGTATCCCCGCCGCCACCTGATCCGCCAACCGGTTCATGGCAGGTCGCGAGATCGCGAAGGCCAGGTGGAGCGGCCACAAGGTCAGGGCCATCGACGAGGGTAAGATTCCGAGGAGGATCACCGCGACTTGCGTCCAGGGAGATCGCTTCTTGGGATCTCGTCGACGATTGGCGTGCATCCAGTAACCTCCACACGCGGCGAGAGGCGGAAGCGTGGCGATCATGCAGGCGTAGATCAAGTGAATGCCAAGCATCGGCAGCGGATAAACGCAAAACCAGGCGGTCACGACGCAGGCCAAGATCGAGGTCGAAGCCAGCCCCCACAAAGCGACCCGAGGGCGACCCCAGCACACCCACCATGCCAAACCCCCGAGCGCCAGGGGAGTACTCAAGACAAACACATACACGAGGTTAGGATACGAGCGACTCAAGGCAAACAATCCGGCCGCGACGGCGACGACGACCATCAAGCGAGCGATCGTGAAGCGTGGTCGGACCAAGCGACTACCCTCTAGAGTCCGAGCGTCGGATCGGATCGACATCGCACCAATGGGCAGAAGCTTAGAATCCCAGAAATCGTGCGATCGAGCAATCGTCCGCGCCCTGGAAGCGACAAGCTCTTGCCGAGCCGATGATTCACCTGCGAGAATCGACCGCCTTCCCGGGCGAGTCGATCCAGCGAGGTCCGAGGCGTTGATGGACGATCCCAAGCTCTTCGATGACGCCGACGAGATCCACACGATCGACGACGATGACCGCTACTCCAGTCTCCGGCTGATCCCCTGGTGGCGGCAAGACCGGCTCGCCAGGGCCAAGGTCTTGGTGGTTGGCGCGGGGGCTTTGGGGAACGAGGTCCTCAAGAATCTGGCCTTGATCGGGGTTGGGACCATCGTCGTCATCGACATGGATACCGTCGAACCGGCCAACCTGTCGCGGTCGGTCTTGTTCCGGGCGACCGACGGTGGCCGGCCCAAGGCCGAGGTCGCGGCCCGTCGGACCCTTGAGATCAACCCCGAGGTTCGCGTCGTCCCGGTCGTCGGCGACGTGATCCATGACCTCGGGCTGGGGGTCTTCGCGGATGCCGACGTCGTGATTGGCTGCCTCGACAACCGCGAGGCCCGGCTCTGGGTCAACCGGCAATGCTGGAAGGTCAGCACCCCCTGGGTGGATTCGGGCATCCAGGAGATCCAGGGGGTCGTCAAGGTGTTCGTGCCGCCCGACTCGGCGTGCTACGAGTGTGCCATGACGGCCCGAGACTACCAATTGCTCAACGTCCGATACAGTTGCCCGATGCTCCGGCGCGACCAGATCCTCGAAGGCAAGGTGCCGACGGCGCCGACGATCGCCTCGATGATGGCGGCTTTGGAGGTCCAGGAGGCGCTCAAGCTGATCCACGGCTTGCCGGTCAAGGCGGGTTCGGCGATGGTGTTCAACGGCGTCACGAATCAGTTCTACACGACCCAACTCCCTCGCCGCCCCGAATGCCTGAGCCACGAGACCTACCCGGAGGCCGACTCGCTCGCCATCGGCCACGAGGCGACCGCTGGCAAATTGTTCGAACTGGCCCGGGCCTCGATCGAAGGCCCCTTGAGCCTTGCCCTCGACCGCGATCTCGTCACGACGATGGATTGCCCCCGATGCCAACATAGCGTCGAGGTGTTCCGACCGAGGACCACGGTTGGCCAGGGCGAGGCCGAGTGCCCACGATGCCACTCGGCGATGCGGGCCGAGATCGTCACCAACGTCGAAGAAGGGACGAGGGAAGCGGGCTTGCCGCTGGCGAAGCTGGGCATCCCCGCCTACGATATCGTCCGGGTCGACGGCGCGGTCGGGTCGGGCTTCTTCCTCCTGGCGGGTGATCGTTCGCCGATCGATCCCGGCTCATCAATCCAGGTCCACCCTCATTGAGCGCGGATGAGATCATTTTTGATGAGATCAAGTACCGCGAGCCGGTCCGCGCGCGGCGGCCCGACCGTGACCGGACCTGGGCCTGCATCGCGTATCAGGTCCCCCAACCGAACGACCTGCCAATCTTCTTGAACCGAAGGCCCGCCGACGCGATCGAGCGGCATGCGCTCCGCGACACCTCGGTGGAACTGGGTGGGGTCCTCCTCGGCCACGAGTGCGTCGACGAAGCGACCGGCGAGCCGTTTGTCTGGGTCACGGAAAGCCTCGAAGCCAAGCATTACGCCAACACGCAAGCGAGCTTCACCTACACTCATGATTCGTGGGAAGAACTGACCCGAGAGCGCGACCGGCTCCACCCGGAACTCGACATCGTCGGCTGGTACCACACGCACCCGGATTTTGGGATCTTTTTGTCGGGTCACGACCTTTTCCTCCACCGCAACTTCTTCGCCCAGCCGCTCCAGGTCGCCTACGTCATCGACCCGATCCGCCAGACCCGAGGGTTCTTCCGGTGGCGGGGTGACGGCTTGGAGCAGGTGGGCGGCTTTTACTTGACGGCGACTCGGAGCGACCGCGTCGCGCTGGCCCGGCAGGTCAACGACCTGGAGTCGATCGCCAACTCCGACCTTTCGAGCACTGGTTTCTCCCCCCGACTGGAGGCCGAGTTGATGGCCATGTTGACCCGCCCCGCCCACTCCAACACCCCAAGCTCCGGCGCGGACCGGACGCTCTACGCCGCCGTCTTCGCGGCCTTGGGTTTGATCCTCGGCGGCTTGATCGTCGCCGCCGCAGGCTGGATGGGGTCGATCGCCGCCCAGGTCAAGAACCAGACCGAACTCCTGGCCCAGATCCGGGCCAAGGCCGACCAATCCGACCAGGTGAGCCAGGCCGCCGTGGCGAGCCTGCTGGCACAGTCGGGATCGAAGACCGACCCCAAAGCGTTCGTCGAGGAACTGACCCGGACCCGAGCCTCGCTCGAAGCATCGCGCGAAGCCACAAAGACCCAGGAATCCCTGGCCAAGACCGCCGCCGCCGAGTACCGCCGGGTCGCGCTCGAACTCGAACGAAGCCAAGGGGTCGCCGCCGAGACCGCCGCGCAGGCCCTCGGACTCAAGGACGACGTGGAAAAGCAGCGCGAGTCGATCACCACCCTCGCCGCCGAGCGTGACCGCTTGCTCGAAACCGACGCCGGGCAGGCGACTCGACGGTACACCAACGCCTGGTATGCCGCCGTGGTCGGCTGGGCCTTGGCGTCGGTCCTCGCGACCGCCTGGGGCCTGACCCGATGGTTCACCAGCGACGCCATCCTCGCCCCGAACCGGGCTGGCCACCCCGACCGCCCCCACGCCCCGTCGAGTGACTTTTCGTGATTCGACCATTCGTCCTCTTAGCGTCGATCGCGGCGACCCTGGCGGTCACGCTCGGGGCTTCGCCCGATCTCGGGCCGGTTCCGATCCCCGAGCCGACTCCCGAAGCCATCCGCTACCACTGGACCGGGCTGGCTCTCTGGTTCGTCGGGCGAGCCTGGTCATTCGCGGTTCCGGCGCTCCTTCTTTTCACCGGCTGGTCGAGCCGGATCAGCCGGTTCGCGTCGGGTCGGAACCGGCCTCGGGTGGTCGTGGTGGCGATCTATGCCGCGATCTTTTTCACCTTCGAGTTCTTGCTCAAATTCCCGCTCCGATATTACGCCGGGTTCGTCCGGCTCCACGATTATGGCCTTTCGACCCAATCGTTCCCGCGCTGGCTCGGCGACGGATTGAAGGCGTTGGGTGTTGAGGTCGTCGGGGCGGCGCTCTTCGCCTGGGTCCCCTTCACCTTGATGGCGCTGAGGCCGAAGCGGTGGTGGCTTTACACCGGGCTTTTGATCCTCCCGTTCTCGGCGTTCTCGGCGACCGTGGCTCCGGTGGTGGTCGACCCCCTGTTCAACGAGTTCGGGTCGATGAAAGATGCTCGGCTCGAAGCCAGAATCCAGGGCCTCGCGAGCCGGGCGGGGATCGCGGGGAGCAAGATCTTCGAGGTCGACAAGTCGCGAGATACCACCACGGTCAACGCCTACGTCACCGGCCTGTTCGGGACCAAGCGGATCGTCTTGTGGGATACCTTGATCCGCAAGCTCGACGAGGATGAAGTCCTGGTCGTGATGGGACATGAGATGGGCCATTACGTGCTCAACCACGTCGCCTTGGGGATCACCTTGGGGTCGCTGGGGACCTTGCTCGGGTTGTTCGTCGTCCACAAGGCCGCCAACGCGGCGATCGCCCGCTATGCGAAGCGGTTCGGGTTCGATCGGATCGACGACGTGGCATCGACCCCACTCTTGTTGATCCTGATTCAAGCGATGGTCCTCGCGACGAGCCCGGTCAGCAACGCCGCGTCGAGGTGGATGGAGCATGAGGCCGACCGATTCGCGCTCGAACTGACCCGGACGAACCGTGCGGCGGCGACGGGGTTCGCCAAACTCCAAGCCGACAACCTGGCGATCCCCTTCCCCGACCCCTTCACGAAGCTCTGGCGATCGTCGCACCCGGCGATCGGCGACCGGATCACCTTTTGCAACACCTATCGCCCCTGGGAAACCGGGCAGGCGACGAGGTATGCTGATCGATTCCAAAGCCAGTGAGTGGCCGATCTTGCGATGCCGGCTCGGGTTGCGAACTCCGATCTGGCACCTGCTTTGCCTCATCTTCGCAACCATTCCTTGAAAAAGCCTTCAATACCCGGCGGGTGGTCGAGGTCGGGTCGGACGGAGCGGATTCGACGATGTGGTATGATTTCATCCGGAAATTCGTAACCCAGTCCCCCGGATGGGTGGTGGGTGCCTGGCTCGTCCTGGTGACCGGCGTTTTCCTGCTGGCCCCCGACCTCACCCGGTTGGCGGCCGAGGGGCAAGCCAACCTGATCGACGGCCGATCCGAGAGCGCTCTGGGGGCCAAGGTCGTCCGCGACGCCTGGCCCGACCAAACCTATGAATCCCAGGTGGTCGTCGCCCTGGTCCGCGAGTCGGGCCTGACCTCGGTCGACCACGACTTCGCCCGTCGGCTGGCGGCTCGGTTCGCGTCGGCCCCGAATCGCCCGAGCAACGTGCTGAGGGTGGTCGGCCCCGCGTCCGACCCGGCCATCGCCAACCGCTTGATCAGCCCTGACAAGACCACCGAGCTCGTCATGGTCCCGCTGTCGACGTCGTTCGTCGCCCCTTCGGCCGAGTTGACGGTCGCCTGGCTCCAGAAGCTGGTGAGCGACCCGAGCCTTACCCTTCCGCCCGGCTTGTCGGCGAATTGGACCGGCGATGCCGTGATCGGTCGCGACTACATGAGGAACGTCCAGACCTCGCTCGACCGCGCCGCGATGGCCACAGTAGTGTTGCTCCTCGGCGTTTTGCTCGCGGTTTATCGGTCGCTCCGGCTCGCGTTGGTGCCGTTGATCACGATCGGGATCAGCCTGGTCATCTCGCGAGGTCTCTTGGCCTGGCTGGTCACCCTGGGCTGGGAGATCTCGCCGCTCGTCGAGTTGTTCTTGATCGTCCTCCTGTTCGGCAGCGGCACCGACTTTTGCCTGTTCATCTCGTGGCGCTACGCCGAGCATTGGGACCCGAAAAACACGGCGGGCGCGATGCGGGTCACGCTCCGACGCGCCGCTCGGGCCTTGCTTACCAGCGCGGGGACGGTGTTCGTCGGCCTGATGCTGATGGGGACGACGCGGTTCAAGCTGTTTTCGAGCACCGGGCCGAGCGTCGCGTTGGGGCTGGTCGTCTCCCTGGCCGCCACCCTGACCCTGACCCCGGCGCTCCTGGTCTTGCTCGCGCGTTGGACGCCGAAGTCGTTCGAGGGGATCACCCGACCCTCTTCGGGATTCTGGGATCGGTTCGCCCACCGGATTCTCCGGCGACCGACCTTGAGCTGGGCGGCGGGCCTGATCCTGATGCTCCCGTTCGCCGCGCTCGGGACCCAGACCACGTTCACCAACGACACCCTCCTGGAGATGCCGAGCGACACTTCGTCGGCCAACGGCCTTCGCCTGGTCGCCAAGAAGTTCGGCGACGGCGCTGTCACCCCGTTGACGGTGGTGATCGAGTCCAATGACGACTTCCGGAAGTCTTCGGGGCTAGCCTGGCTCGACCAGGTGAGCCGGATGCTGAGTCGGCAAACGTATTTGTCCGAGGTCCGCTCGGCCACTCAACCCCTGGGTTCGTCGGCCCCGCTCGACCCCGCCCGACTCTCGAACCGGCTGGCGGCGGTGAATGACGGTTTCACCAAAATCGAGGCCGGATCGGTCCAGCTTCGAAATGGATTGGCCCAAGGGCTCGACAAGCTCAAAGCCGCCCGGTGGTTGCAAGACGCTACGGGCCTGCGGTTTGGAGCCAACCCCGGGGCGCCTTCGAGTCCGCCGGGAGCCTCGACCAAGCCGAACGGCGAGGTTCTCTCGCAGGACCTGATGCAAGCCGGTTCGCTGGTTTCCAACCCGCTGGGCTTCCTCGCGGGACGGGTTTCGGGTCCAAGTCATCCAGAAACGCCGCCAACGGCCCCGGCCTCCCCCCCCTCTGCCGCCCCCGCCTTGCCGAAGATCGAACCCGACCCGATGATCGAACAACTGGGCCAGGCGGTCGCGGGAGCCGGGCAGATCGCCGACGGGGTGAAGCGGGCTTCGGGTGAGTTGACCACGATCCTCAACGACCCCGTCGGGCGTCGGGCTTTGGATCATCTCCTGATCACCCCCGAAACCGTCCGCGACAACCCCGACTTGAAGCGGAGCTTCGACACCTACATCACGCCCGACGGCAAGGCCGCCCGGCTCGACCTGATCCAGCGCTCTCGGATGTTCTCCTCCGACTCGATGAACGACGTCACGACCGTCCGCCGCAAGCTCCTCGACCGGCTCGACGAGCAAGATCGTCCCGAAGGCGTCAAAACCTACGTCACCGGCCCGAACGCCGAGTCCTCCGACATCCGAACCATGACCCGGGCCGACCAGACCTTGAGCTGGATTGTCGTCCCGCTCGGGGTGTTCGTGGTCCTCATCATCGCCCTCCGCGACCCGCTCGCCTGCGTCAACCTGGTGGCGACGATGTTGCTCACTTACCTCTTTGCCTTGGGCGCGACCCACTTCCTGTTCATCACGATTCTCGGCTCGCCGGGGCTGGACTGGAAGGTCCCCTACTTCTTGTTCGTCCTCTTGGTCGCCGTCGGGGTCGATTACAACGTCTTCTTGATGGCGCGGCTCCACGAAGAAACCGGGACGTTGGGCCTCCGGGCCGGGATCGGCCGGGCCGTGGCTCAAACCGGCGGCCTGATCTCGTCGGCGGCGGCGATCACGGCGATCTCGTTCGCGTCGCTCCTGTTCAGCCCGCTCTCGTCGCTCCGGGAACTCGGGTTCGCCCTGGTCGTCGGGATCACCGTCGACGCCACCCTGGTCCGCCCTCTGCTCGTCCCCTGCGGCCAGTGGTTGCTCAACCGCCGATCCGAGTCCGACCGGGTCAACCACATCGCCGGCCCCCACCGAGAAGCCGTGACTCAGGTCATCCACTGAACCCGAGGCGGGAGAGAATTGAGCCACGGATGGAACACGGATGGAACACGGATGGGAAAGGACAAATAAAGTCTTATCCGTGTTCCATCCGTGGCTAAACTTGATTAAAATTTGCCAGTCTTCTTTTTTCGAGGGGTCGGTTGGCGATGGGGCGAATGCTTGAAGGGCTGGCGAGGGTCCTGGGCTTTGGCCTTTTGTTAGTCCTGTTCGTCCCGGTCTTGGCTTTGGTCTCGGCGATGGTAGTGGACCGGGGGTTCGATGGCCGGGCGCGGATCTCGGCCTTCCCGGCGGCCTTGGTGGTCCTCGACCCCCTGGTCTGGCGGTGCGTCCGGAACAGCGTGGCCGTCGCCCTGGCGGTGACGGTCGGCTCGACCGTTTTGGGAACGGGGCTGGGTCTGATCCTGGGGCGTCGGCGGTTCTGGGGGCGTTGGCCGCTGGGGGTCTTGGCGGTGGTACCGCTCGCGGTGGGTCCGATCTGGACCGTCCCGGGCGTGGTCGCGACGGTCGGCATCGATTCAAGCTGGGAATGGCTCGCCGCCCGGTCGTTCCTCGGCCAGCCCGGCGACGATTGGGCTCGGTGGATGACGTTGGTCTGGGTGGGCCTGGCCGGTGCGACCCCCTTGATGATCCTGACGACCCGAGCCGGCCTGGCCCGAGTCGACTCCGCCTGGGCCGACGCCGCCCGGGTCGTCGGCGCGGGTCGAGGGCGGGTCTGGCTCGACGTGACCTGGCCCACGCTCCGCCCCGAAATCGCGCGAGTCGCCGGGCTGGTCTTCACCTTGACGTTGATCGAACCCGCCGGGCCGACGATCCTTGGCCTGAGGCGAACCCTGGTCGTCGAGATGGCCGACGCGGCGTTCCGCTTCGACGACCCGAACCGCGCCGCAACCCTGGCGGTGATCGCCATCGCAATCACTCTGGCAGCCCGGAGCCTCCTCGCCCGATGGGGCGGGCCGATCCCGGTTCGTCGGGCCGGTCGGGTCAAACCGGCCGTCGAACCTCGCGCCGGGAAACGGCTCGGTGGCTTCGCCGCCCTGTGCCTGTTGGTCTGGACCGGATTCGCCTTGGGGCCGGTCGTCGTGTTCGCCCGACGACTTCTCGACGACGCGGTTGGAGGACGCTCGCTAAATTGGGCGACGATCCGGGCGATCGTCGAGCCTTGGACGACGGTCGAGGCGCAGACCTGGGCGATCAACTCGGCGGTCACGGCAACCCTGGCCGTGGGGCTCGACCTGTCCCTCCTGTCCCTCCTGGCGACCGGCTGGAGGCGGATCGCTCGTCCGCCCTCGGTGGTCCCGCCGCTGGCGATGGCGGTCGGTGCCCTGGCAATCCCCTCCCTCCTGGCGACCTGGGCGGAGAGGGTCGCCGATGGTTCCGCGTTGGCCGAGGGCCTCAAGGCGATCCGGACCGAGTTGTCGACCGGTCGGTCTCCGGGCTTGTTGCTGGTCCTCGTCCTGGCGGCGGTCCACTGGCCGAACCTGGCCAGGGCAGCAACCTCGACGTCCGACGCCGACCTCACGAGAGACCCGACCGACGCCGCCCTCCTGGTCGGAGCGTCGAGCCGCCAGGCGAGGCGGATCGGCAGGCCGAGGGGTGGAATCATCGCGGGCGACTCGTTGCTCCTCGCCTGGGCCTGGGCCGGCACCGACCTCGCGTCCGCCTGGGTGTTGACCACGCTCGACGAACGTCGGACCTTGGCCACCGCCGCCTTGCACCTCCTCGGCGGCGGAGCCGAACCGCTCGACCCCCGCCTGCTCGGGTTGTTCCTGGCGACCACCGGGTTGAGACTCCTCGCGATGGCGAGCGCGGTCCGCTCGGGCCGGGTCGGAGCTTGGTTCGCCGCCCGTTGATCGGGGCGATTTCCTGGGAGGCCGGTTTGAGCACGCTCGAAAAAGCGATACTATTCGGGACCCCCTCGGTTGACGTCTTCGGGTTCGATCCCGGAGGTCGGTTCCGCGTTTAGGTTATTTTAAGATATGCAGAGAAACAAGTTGCGGCGAAATTGGGTTCGTTTGGTCATCGGCTGAATCGAAGCGGAGAGCGAGGATTTGGGTTCGTTTGGTCACGACGCGATCCGGCTCGGTCGCGAGGGAGATGTGCCCCGGTTGGTCGGTTCGCCGACGGGTCCGGGGCGATTCGACTGGTCGCCGACTCGCCCGAGTCGATAAACTGGTCGGTGGTCCGATTGGGTTCGTTTGGGATCGACGGTCGTTTCTCTTTTTCTTCCGGGTATGGGTTCGCATGGAAATCGCCAAGCTCGCTCTTGAGGACGGGACGGTGTTCACCGGTCGGGCATTCGGCGCCCGGGGCGAGGTCGACGGCGAGGTCGTCTTCAACACGAGCATGACCGGTTACCAGGAAATCTTGACCGACCCGTCCTACCACGGCCAGATCGTCGCGATGACCTACCCGATGATCGGCAACTCGGGGATCAACGCCGAGGACGCCGAGAGCGCCCACCCTTGGGTTTGCGCGTTCGTCGTCAGGGAACTGAGCCGGGTCGCCAGCAACCACCGCTCGGGCGGAACATTGGACGCCTACCTCGCCGAGAACGGGGTCGTCGGGATCGAAGGGGTCGACACCCGAGCCTTGGTCCGCTTGACCCGGTCGAGCGGAGCGATGAAAGGGGTCGTCTCCTCGGTCGACCTCGACGCCGCCAGCCTCGTGGGCAAAGCCGTCCGCAGCCCCGGACTGGTAGGCCGCGACCTGACCGCCGAGGTCATGCCCGCTTCGGCCAAAAGCTGGGAACCTGGCTTCATCGGCAACCTCGGACCTGCCCCCTACGCCGAGAACCGGTCGAACACCCTTCGACCCCCGCATGTCGTCGCGCTCGACTTCGGGATGAAGTGGAACATTCCCCGCCATCTGGTCGAGTCGGGTTGCCGGGTCACCGTCGTCCCCGGCTCGATGACCGCTGACGCCATCCTCGACCAGAAGCCCGACGGGATCTTCCTTTCTAACGGCCCCGGCGACCCCTCGGCGCTCGGGGCGGCGGTCGGCACCTTGCAGACCTTGATTCGAGACGCCAGCGAAGCCCAGGGTATCCCGATCTTCGGGATCTGCTTGGGGCACCAGCTTTTGGGCCAAGCATTCGGCGGGCAAACGTACAAACTCAAGTTTGGCCACCGAGGGGCCAACCACCCGGTCCGCGACGAGCGAACCGGTAAGGTCGAGATCACCACCCAGAACCACGGCTTCGCGGTCGCCCGGGAGTCGCTCCCCGACCACGTCGAGGCCACCCACGTCAACCTGAACGACGACACCCTCGAAGGGCTTCGCCACGCCCGCCTGCCGGTTTCGAGCGTCCAGTATCACCCCGAAGCGGCGGCCGGTCCGCACGACAGCGGCTACCTGTTCGCCGAGTTCCGCGCCTCGATCGACTCGAATCTTCGGGGGCGGTCGTGATTGGGTTCGTTTGGGATCTAAGATCTTTTGTTGGGAATGGTCGCCCGCTTCAACATTCCGGTTGTTTGACGAAGTTGGGCGAGATCGGTACTCTTGGGACTTTGCCACGCGAAGGTTTTTCGCTGGGCGGGAGATTTTCGCGTGTCATCGACCTGCGTTGTTGGCCTCCAGTGGGGCGATGAAGCCAAGGGGAAGATCGTCGACTGGTTGTGCGACCGGCACGACGTGGTCGTCCGCTATCAAGGGGGCGCCAACGCCGGGCATACGGTCGTCGCCGATGGCGTGACGTATAAACTCTCGCTTGTGCCTACGGGGTTGCTCAGGCCGGGGATCGCCGCCGTGATCAGCAATGGGTTGGTGGTCCATCCCCCTGCCCTGCTCGACGAGGTGGAAACCTTGACCAACCAAGGGATCAACGCCGAAGGGCGACTCCTGGTCAGCGACCGAGCCCACCTGATCATGCCGTACCACCTGGTCGAGGAGCGGTTGACCGAGGAGTCGGTCTCCGCCGCCGACCACCTGGGGACGACTCGTCGGGGGATCGGCCCTTGCTACCGCGACAAGGTGGGGCGGGTCCACGGCATCCGGGTCGGCGACCTTTATCATCCCAAGCAATTCGCCGAGCACCTGGGGCGGATCGTCGCCTACAAGAACCGGCTCCTTTCGGCCATGCTGCCCGACTTCACCCCGATTGACGCCGGCGACGTGGCCCGCGACTACCTCGGCCACGCCGACCGGCTTCGCCCCTACGTGACCGACACCACGAGTTGGCTGCATCGGTCGATCAAGGAGGGAAAACGCCTCCTCTTCGAAGGGGCGCAGGGGAGCTTGCTCGACGTCGACCACGGGACTTATCCCTATGTGACCAGCTCCAACAGCAGCGCCGCGGGGATCGCGGCGGGCTCGGGGGTGCCGACCCGGTTGATCGACCGCTGGCTGGGGATCATCAAGGCGTACACCACCCGGGTCGGCGGCGGGCCGTTCCCGACCGAGCAGGACAACGAGGTCGGCGAGCGGATTCGGAGGGTGGGCCGGGAATACGGGACCGTCACCGGCCGACCTCGCCGATGCGGCTGGTTCGACGCCGTCGCCGTCCGCCACTCGGCCCGGATCAGCGGGACGACCGACGTCGCCGTGATGCTCCTGGACGTCCTGAGCGGGATCGAGTCGATCCAGGTCGCCGTGGCGTACGAGGATGAAGACGGCAAGCGGGTCGGCGACTTCCCCGCCCACCTCGCCGACCTCCAGCGATGCCGACCGGTCTACGAGACCTTGCCCGGCTGGACCGAGGACATCACCGCCGTCCGAACCTGGGACGACCTCCCCCGGACCGCCCGACGCTACGTCGAGTTCCTCGCCGAGCAGGTCGGCGTCCCGGTCTCGATCGTCTCGGTCGGCCCGGAGCGGTCGCAAACCTTGACAACCCCCTGGGGCTGACCTTTGATTTCGGGCGTTCCCGTCTCCATCATCCACCTCGAATCGACCGGAGTGCCGCGATGACAATCCTGCCGTCAAGCCTTCCCGGCTCGGGCGCGCTGGAAACCCCGGTTCGGCCCGGCCGGTGCGACCAGGCCCCGTCGATCGGCCCCGAAGGGCTGGCGAGGCTGGCCCCCTTGGGGCTGGTGCCCGACCAGTTGCCCCGCCACGTCGCCATCATCATGGACGGCAACGGGCGGTGGGCCGTCGGGCGCGGCCAGCCTCGGATCTTCGGCCACCGCCAGGGGATCAGGAGCGTCCGCTCCGTGGTCGAGGAAGGGTGCCGCCTCGGCTTGAATCAACTCACGCTTTATTGCTTATCCATCGAGAACTGGAAGCGTCCTCCGCGCGAGTTGACGTTCCTGCTCCGCCTGCTCCGCCACTTCCTGGTGGTCGAGACCGAGGAGTTGATGGACCAGAAGGTCCGCTTGACCACGATCGGCCGACGCGACGGGTTGCCTCCCAAGGTCCTCCGCGAGATCGACCGGGCGACGGCGGTCACATCGGAAAACACCGGGATGACGCTCTGCCTGGCGATCAACTACGGGGGGCGGACCGAGATAGCCGACGCCGCCCGCCAGATCGCCGAGGACGCCCGATCGGGTCGGCTCGCCCCCGAGTCGGTGGATGAGTCGACGTTCGCCCGTTACCTGTCCACCGCCGGAATGCCCGACCCCGACCTCTTGATCCGGACCGCGGGCGAGATGCGCCTGAGCAATTACCTGCTCTGGCAGGTCTCGTATGCCGAGCTCTGGGTCACCGACGTCCTCTGGCCCGACTTCCGGGGCGACCACCTCCTCGCCGCTTGCGTGGCCTATTCGGGCCGGAAACGGAAGTTCGGCGGCCTACCCGACCCGTCGCTCCGGCCTTGATTTTTGATAGAGAACCCCCTGGTGATACCAACCCGAGAAATCCATTGCGGATCGCAAAGGAAAGTCAATCAAGCCAATGCTTTGCGATCTGCAATTTGGAATATGCAATGAATTTCTAGGATCAGCATCATTCCACCTTTAGCGCGTCGAGGCCCTTTATTCCATGCTCGCCACTCGGTTGGCTACCGGCCTGACGCTGGTCGCCGTGTTGATCGCGATCTTCGTGGGCGACGAGTGGCTCGCCCCCTGGTTTCCGCTCTGGTTCGTGGCGTCGAGCATCGTCTTGACGCTTTGCGCCCTGGAAGTCTCCGGACTGCTCGCCGCTTCGGGGAATCACCCCTCGACCAGCACGGTTTTCGGGGGAATCCTCGCGCTCGTGGCCTCGAACTGGGTACCCCACCTGATCGCCCCGGCGCTCAATGAGGCGGTCCGGACCTCGTCGGGTGCTCCGAACCCATTGGACGCGATCAACGTGATGGCTTGGCCGCTCTGGTCGTTCGTGGCGATCTTGATGGGGTCATTCCTGGCGCAGTCGTTGAGCTTTCGGCGTCCGGGCGCCACGACGACGACGATCGCCGCGACGACCTTCGCGCTCGCCTACGTCGGCCTCCTGGGGAGTTTCATCATCCAGATGCGCTGGCTCGAAGGGCCCTATCACGGGTTGATCCCATTAACCTTATTGTTCGGCACGGCCAAGGGGTCGGACATCGGCGCCTATACGGTCGGCCGGATCGCGGGGAGGCGCAAGCTTTGGCCGAGCTTGAGCCCTAATAAGACGGTCGAAGGCGCGCTAGGCGGCTTGGCCTTCGGCGTCCTGGCGGCCCTGGTTGTGTCCGCCCTGGCAAAATTCGCCTTGCACGCCCCCTGCCTCGGCTGGGCGGAGACCGGCGGCTTCGGCCTCCTGGTCGCCCTGATGGCCCAGTTGGGGGACCTCATGGAGTCGATGATCAAGCGCGACTCCGAGCGGAAAGACGCCTCGTCGGTCGTCCCCGGCTTCGGGGGGCTGCTCGACGTCCTGGACTCGCTGCTTTTCGCCGCGCCGGTGGCCTATGGCTTCTGGCTCTGGTTCTACCCTTGATCGCTCGAACGCGAAAAGCCCAGGGGCGACGCTCAGGTCGCGCCCGGGGCTTGGGCGAGCTTTCATCCCGGCGGATTTCGATCAGTTGCAGGTCATGCAAGACGGGACCACGACCGGGACCATCGTGCATTGCTGGACCGCGACGGTCCGGGGGACGACCTGGGCCACGCATCGGTTGAGCGTGACCGGAACCTGCTCGGCGACGGTGACCGGAACCTGCCGGGCGGCGGTCTCCTGGACCATCCGGGTCGTCGTCACCGGGACGTTCTCGACGTGCTCCTCGGCGACCATCTGGCAGGTGGTGACGGGGACGTTCTCGACCCGTTCCTCGGCGACCATGGTGCAGGTCCGGACCTCGTAGGGCTGGACTCGCTCCTCGGCGACCATCTGGCAGGTGGTGACGGGGACGTTCTCGACCCGTTCTTCGTTGACGATCGAGCAAGTCTGGACCTCGTAGGGCTGGACTCGCTCCTCGGCGACCATCTGGCAGGTGGTGACGGGGACGTTCTCGACCCGCTCCTCGGCGACCATCCGGCAGGTTTGCACCGGGACTTGGCGGTACTGCGTCTCGGCGACGTAGCGAGTCTGGCTGATCTGCTCGACCACCGGGCGAGACACGAACACCCGCTCTCGGACGGTCCGAGGGGGGCACTGGACGGCGACGGTGGTCACGACCTTCTTCTTGTGGAAGCACCGCTTCGGCTGGCATCCGCATTCATCGACCTTGACCTTGACCCGTCGCTCGACGATCGGGCCGGGGGTCGTGGTGTATTGGGTCTGGTAGGCACCGCACTCTCGGACCACCTCGCTGACCGTCGTGATCGGCCTGCTGACCGTGTAAGGCTGGGTGACCATCTGGGTTTCGTAGACCGGGCGCATCGTCGTGTACTTGCGCTGGACGGAGCTGGTGGTGTAGACCGGGCGCATCACGGTGTACTTGCGTTCGAGGCGTTGGGTCTGGTAGACCGGCTTGGAGACCGTGTATTTCCGCTGAACGCTGCTTGTCGTATAAACCGGACGCATCACGGTGTATTTGCGTTCGAGCGATTGGGTCTGATAGACCGGCTTGGACACCGTGTATTTGCGCTGGACGGAGCTGGTGGTATAGACCGGACGCATCACGGTGTACTTGCGTTCGAGGCGTTGGGTCTGGTAGACCGGCTTGGAGACCGTGTACTTCCGCTCGACGTTGCTGGTCTGGTAGACCGGCTTCATGACCGAGAACTTGCGCTGGACTGTCGACGTTTCGGTGACTGGACGCATCACGGTGTATTGTTCGGTCTTCAGCTCGGTCCGGTACCGCGTCTCCATCACGGTGTAGGGGCTGTTCTGGTAGACCGTCTCATACACGGTCTGGTTGACGGTCTGGCATTGAGGGGCCAGGGCCACGGTGCTGGTCTGGACCACCGCGACCGGGGCGCATCGGTTGCAAGCCCCACCGCCGTAGGTTGCGAAGCTCGGGACCGACCAACCCAGCGAGGTCAACAAGACACCCAAGGCCAGGCGCGCCCCCATCAGGTACCTCGACATCCGACTCTCCTTTGGAAGCAACACGGACCGCCTCGGTGCGTTCGCCACAATCATCGAGAATGGCCCGACACGAAGGGCCGAAAACCCTTTGAGGCCGCTCCGCTCGCGAGGAGTATTCGGCCAACCCTCAAGGGCGACGCCGTTGGGACAAGCGGTCCCATCGTCGCGTCCCTCAAATATAACATAGGTAAGCTGGGAAATCAGCGGATCTCAGAATTTTCCCAAAGCTCACTCGACTTCTCGCCGGGGAGTGGCGTTTCTTGACCTCGCTCGATGGGACATAGCAAGTCAAGTGCCACCTTGATCGAGGCCGGAGCTAAAAAGTCGTGAGGAGAGCGATACGACTTTCAAGAAAGACTCAAGTTTGAGAGCCAAAACTTTCCGAAGTTTCAAATTGGATTGGAAGCAGCCCCTCGACCAGATTCGATTTTCTTGCAGATTCCACCCAGGTTTTGTCAAGTTTGCCTGGCTTCGTGATCTGGCTTGCACGGAAGGGGTCGGTCCCCTTCGAACCGAAAATGGGCCCGAGCGATTCGCTCGGGCCTTTCCGATTGTGATCAAGACCTTCCCAAACTTCATCCATTCAGCGAGGAGACTCGGGCGAGGGAGCGGGGGTTGGGAACGGGGGTGGTGTTTCGGTCGACGAGTTCGGGTCGGGGCCGGGATCAACCTCGACCTGGTTGGTTTTGACCGGGGCGGATCTGATCCCGCTCGCCGATGTTGGCTGACTCACGATCGTTCGAGGCGTCGCCGGAGCAGCACCCGCAGAATGTTGCCCTGGCCTGGGGAGTCTCCGGTAGGAGTTGTTCGCCGCGTCGCGGACCTCTTGCCGCTTGTCGTAGAGGGCGGCTCGTTCGAGCGGGACGGCGGCTCTGGGGTCGGCGATCTCGCCCAGCGACCAGGCGGCGGCAACCCGGACCTCCCGGTCGAGGTCATGCTCCAGGCGGTCGACCAAGGGACCCACGGCCCGGCTGTCGCCGAGGTGGCCCAGCGTCAAGGCGCCGTCGCGTCGGCTCTGGTGGTGGAAGCTCGCCAGCCGACCGATCGCGTCGGCGAGTTGCGGCGACAATGGAGGCTCCACGACCACTGGACCAGGGGGAGCTTGCGGGGGAACCGGCGCCATGATGACCTGGGGGGGTGTCACAATCATAGGGGAGGCAACGTAGACTGGCTCAGGTACGTAAACCACGGGGGGTGGAGGTGGGGGCGGAGGCGTTCCGAAGGAAAAGCTCAAAAACGGCGCAACGAACGGAGCGATCAGCGCCGGACGCTCGACCACGACATCCCGCTCGACGATGAAATCTCGCTCGACGAACTGACGGCGAGGCGGACCCGGAGCGTAGCCCGGCCGAGGTCCAAAACCACCCGGTTGTTGAATCCGAGTATCGCGGATCAAAGTCTCGCCCGGTCGCTTGATCTCGACCTGGCGATCCACAAACCCAGGGCCACGCTCGGTCCGAATCGACCGCTCGATCGTTCGCCCCCGAGGCCCGGTCAACTTCGTATCCCGCTCGACGACCTGCCCCGAGGCGATCGACCCTCCCGCAACACAACCGAGCCAGGCCATCGCCAGACTCGGCTTGATCCAGGTTCGCATCACCCTGAAACTCCTTTGTTGGGTTGCTCGACGTCGATCACCCGGCCCAATTCGAGGGCGACGACTTTTGGACTCCGTTCCCATTCGATTGACGATCCTGGGCGAAATTCACTTTTTTGGGAAGAGCAACCGTAAAAGAGTGGCATTACGCCTAATAAGACTTCTAAATATTACTTGACATCCGGGTGTTATTTATCGATATTAATGCTTATAGTCTTTCGCTGGCTGAGGTCTATATCGTTTTTAATAGCCAATCCCAGCGAGTCTTTTGGATCTTTCCTACCCCGGAGACCCATCAATGCGTGGGACTCCGATTCATCGAGAATTTGGAGAACCGCTGTGCGACGCGAACTCATCAGGTCGACCAGCGCGACCTTCCATTATTCCACGGTTCGGTCAGGGCGACTGACCGAACTGTGCTGCCAGAAGTGCCAAGCAAACCTAGAAATCCTGCAACCGAACGTCGATCGCCCGGATCAATTCTTGGCGATCTGCTCGATGTGCGGAACCTGGTTTCGGGTCGAAACCCGAATCGGAGGGGTGCGAGGCGTGATGGTGAGCCTCCCCGAAATCGTGTCGCTCGTACCCAACGAAGAAATCATCCCCAATCACTCGGGATTGAGCGGAGGCGACCGTTAATCTTGCAGCCTAATTGATTTTCGCTTGAATCCGATCGAAAATTTCAACGGATCACCGTGACCGACGCTTCTTCGACTGCGACCTGGGTTTAGGCTTAATTGTCCTCGATGATTTCGGTCGAGGAGTCGACCGCGATCGAGGCAAGTGCATTTCGACGCTCGTCGCTTCGACGGGTGCGATGCCTTCAACCCCGGCGATCCGGAGGTCAAGCTCTCGGCGGTCGATGTCTACCCGGGCGACCACGACCTCGACGCGATCCCCCAGGCGATACCGCGCGCCCTTGCGACGACCGATCAGGGTATGGGTGGCGTCCTCTCGATAGTAATAATCGTCCGCCAGCGCGGTGATGTGGACCAAGCCTTCGGCGGGGATCTCGACCATCCGGCAGAAGAAGCCGAAGTCCTCGACGGCGATGATCATGGCCTGGAAATGCTCGCCGATCCGGGTCGAGAGGTAGGTCAAGAGCTTGATCTTGATCAGCTCGCGCTCGGCGAGTTCGGCCCTGCGCTCGGTCTTGGTGCAGTGTTCGGCCAGGGCGGCCAGCTCGTCGAGGTTCCCCTTCGGGACGCGGCCGGCGAGCCAGGCGGTGAGTTGGCGGTGGACCTGCAAGTCGGGGTAGCGGCGGATCGGCGACGTGAAGTGGCAATAGTCTTCGCTGGCCAGGGCGAAGTGCCCTTCGGCCTCGGGGGAGTAGATCGCCTGCTTGAGGCTCCGGAGCATCCCGAAGTGGACCGCGTAGGCTTCGGGCTTGTCGGCGGCGGCGATCAGGAGTTTTTGGAGTTCGAACCGGCTCAGGGCGTCCTCGATCGTGAACCCCAGGCTCCGGGCGAACTCGGCGAACTCCTTGAGTTTCTTCGGCTCGGGGTCGGCGTGGATTCGGCGGAGGAACGCCCCGTTGACCTCGGTGATATGCGACGCGACCGCCTCATTGGCCGCGAGCATGAAGTCTTCGATGATCTGGTGGCTCACGTCGTTCGACGCCAGGTGGGCACCGACGACTTCCCCTTGATCGCCGAGGTCGATCTCGATCTCGGGCATGCTCAGCTCCAAGCCGCCTCGGGCGAACCGCCGCTTCCGGAGGATCATCGCCAGTTCGAGCATTTGGTCGAGCATGGCCTTGATCTTGGGATCAAGCAGTCGAGCGGCCTCTCCATCGGGATGTTCGAGGATCTCGAAGACCTGCTCGTAGGCGAACCGGTGATCGACCCGGATGACCGACCGGGCGAACGTCTTGGCGGTCCGGACGCCTGTGGAATCAAATTCGAGGATCGCGCTGACGGTGTAGCGGTTGTGCCCGGCCTGGAGCGAGGCCAGGCTATTCGAGAGGATCTCCGGGAGCATCGGGATGACGCGGTCGGGCAGGTAGACGCTGGTCCCTCGCTTCTTGGCCGTGAGGTCGAGCGCCGATCCGGGGCGGACGAAGTGCGAGACGTCGGCGATGTGGACGCCTAAGGTCCAGTACCCCCGATCGTCCCGCGTCAGAGTGATCGCGTCGTCGAAGTCGCGGGCCGAGGCCGGGTCGATCGTGATGGTCAACTGGTCGATGAGGTTCAGGCGACCCTCGATGTCGTCCTCTTGGAACCCCTTCGCCTGGCGTCGGGCGTCGTCCAAGGTATCGTCGTCGAAGACGTCGGGGATTCCCAAGGCTCGGATGATGGCGACGGTCTCGACCTTGGGCTCGCCTCGGGGGCCGAAGACCTCGGTGATGACCCCTTCGCCGGCCCGAAACGGGGTCGGATAACGCGCGATCTCGACCGCGACCTTGTCGCCCGGCTGGGCGCCCTTGGCGCCGGGGTCGCCGACCGACAGCGGATCACTGAACGCCGTGCCGTCGACCCGGACGTAGCCCGACCCGCCCTCTTCGTAGTAATGGCCGACGAACAGGCCCGAGGCCCGGCTGACGACCTGGACGACCCGGCCTTCGGGGTTGAACCCCGGCCCTTTGGCGCGCTTGACGACCTTGACCAGGACCTCGTCGCCGGTGGAAGCGTCGCGACCCGCGTCGACCGGGATATAAATCTGGTCAGTCTTGGCGGTCGACTTGGCGGGCCTGACGAAGCCGAAGCCCTTGCTGCTCCTGCGGAATGTCCCCTGGATCATCGCCCCCGACTCGACGACCGCCTTGCGGATCGCCTTGTCCTTGCCGAGGTCGAGCTTCCCTTCCTTGATCAGCCGCTTGATCCCGTTCCGGAAGCCGGAATAATCGTCATCGATGACCTGGAACCGCCGGGCCATCCCCTTCAACGTCAAGGGTTGGTAATCCTCCTCTTCCACCATCGCCAAGATTCGGGCCGCGTGATCGTCCATAAACGCCTCGTGATCGATGGGTTACCGGGAAGAAGAGGGACGGGATCTGGTAACTCTCGTCGTCAATTGATAATGAGAGCCATCGTCGGCCTTGAGGTCGATTTCGAGCGGCGTGTCACCCGCCTGATCCGCCAAAACGAATGATTGATCGATGAATTCAGGTCGTCTTCCCTCTTCCGAGGTCCCGGCATGATCACGCCAAAGTTGGATGACGCACCGGGCGACAAAGTCGATGGGCACGGTTTCCTTGAATTCAAGCGAAGCCGCGTGCTTAGATGACCGCCTCCAGACCTCTTTCCCATCAACCGTCAAGAAAAAGCTCACGCCTCTTATGATCGTGACTTCTTTCAACGATTCCTTCAATGACGATAACACAAGCGTCGCATGAGTTCCGGTCGCTCGCTCGCCCGCGTCGTGCTGTCCGGCGATCAGGAAAACGTTGGCCAAAATGGAAAACGCACATACGATTTTCAAAATTGCGGATGACGACGTTGATTCACGGGAAATGAAAGTGGATTCGGCCCGCTCGATCTCGGGTTGCGCAGGTGCCCACCCCTCTTGCCGCAAAAAGCCGAGAATTTCCTGAAGGGCTTGACGACGAGGGTCCACTGGTGAGCCTCCTTCAAAGTTTGGCCATCAGCTTTTCCGCAAGTTTATAGAGAAGTTCTTTTTGATCTTTTTTGTCGGCCATCCGGATCAAACTCGGTAAAATCTTGAGATGGAGATTGTCTCGGCGGATCGCAAGGAGCTTGGCGATGGGCCAGCCAATTGCGAGCTGACAGGCCGATCCCGCCGCGAAAGGTACCCATCCCCCGGCCCTGATGCCGTAAATGAGGAGGAAGATCCCGGCGCCGACTTCAACCACCAGTATAACGGTTATCAGGATCTCTCGGGGAAGGTTTTCCCGGATCGACTGGTCGATCCGTTGAGTGACCCACTCCGCAATCTGCTCGTTCGTCATCGAGATTCCGAATCAAGGATCGTTCGGTTCCGAATCGTCTGGAGTGCCAACACCCGCGACCCCTTTGAACAACCGGCGATTCATGTTGGGGTGGAACGGGGTCCAGTTCGACTCTTTGCAGGGGTCGTCTCGGATCTCCCGGGTGAAGGCGTGGATCTTGGCGTCGAGGTTGTCGAGATAGTGGAGCGCGACCGCCTCGGGGGTCATCGGCAGCTTGACGCTCCCGAACTCGGGCGTCCCGTGGTGGCTGACGATCATGTGCTTGAGCCTGAGCAACAGTTCGGCCGGGAACGCCTCGCCGGTGAGGTCGGCGGTCTGCTCGACCTTGTCGCGGAGCATCTCGATCCCCATCACCAGGTGGCCGACCAATTGCCCCTCGTCGGTGTAGCCATAAGCCCGGTCGTAGGAAAGCTCGGCGATCTTGCCGACGTCGTGGAGGAAGATCCCCATCAGGAGCAAGTCGCGGTCGACGTCGGGGTAGAGGTCGCTGATCCGGTCGGCCACGCTGAGCATCGTCACGACGTGTTCGAGCAGACCCGCCTGGTAGGCATGGTGGTTCTTGATCCCGGCGGGGGCCGTGGTGAACCGGAGCAAGAAGCCTTCGTCGATCAAGAAGCATTCCGCCAAGGCCCGGAGGTGCGGGTTCTTCAGGCCGAAGAGGAGTTCGCGGAGCTTGCCCGTCAGCTTGGCGACGTTTTGCGAGCTTTGCGGGATGAAGTCCTCGGGCTCAACCTGGTCGCGGGCCACCCCCTCGATGTGCGAGAGGATGATCTGCAAGGCCCCCTGGAAGACCTGGATCTTGCCCCGGACCTGGAGGAAATCCCCCGGCTCGAAGGTCCTGGCCAGGTTCTCGGTCGCGTTCCAGAGGCGGGCTCCGACGCTTCCGGACTTGTCTCGGAGTTCGAGGTGGAGGTAGAGGTTGCCTTGACGATTGGCTCGAAGCTGCTTGTCGGCGACGAGAAAAACTTCGTCGACCGCATCGCCGTTGGCTAGCTGGTTCACAAAACGACGGGTCATGCGTGGGTTCGATCGCGGCAAGGGACGAGATAGGTCGGACTTTCCAAAGGGGGCGGGTCGGCCCTCGACGCAAGATTGTAGGACCTTCGCGTCGAGTCGGTCAAGAGATCCGGGCCGACCAGTCGATCCCCACGCCGCCTGAAATCAAGCGGATGACCCGACAAATCGTCCGACCGACCCGCCTGATTCGGGGACAAACCAGGCTTACTTGCCGTGGACCCGTCGGTGCGGCTTGATCGCCTGAGCCGAAACGGTAACCACCGCGCCGTTGGTCGCCGAGGCCAGTGCCGTGATCGGCCCGCTCGGGTTGATCGGAGTGATCAGGGGAACCTGGCCAAGGCCGGTTGTATTCACGAAAGTGACCGGGAGGGCGGGGAACACCGGGGCGGTCGAACCCGCCGGGACCAGGACGGAGCTAGGGGGCAAGAACGGATCGACGGGACCGACCGGCACCGGATTGCTCAAGGCACTATTGGGGCCGTAAGTTTGGTTGATCGCGTGGCCCGGGTCGATCTTGATCCCGAGGTAATAGAAGCCGGGCGTGGTCGGCAACTTGAATGAGGGCAAAGTGATCGTGAACTGGTTGGGCAGGGGGAAGAGGTTCTGAGTGCTGGGGATGGCCGAAGCCAGCGTCGGGACGTTCGAGGTCCCCGGCAGGCTCGGGATGATGAAGGAGGCGACGACCGCGTCCCCGACTCCGAAGTTCTTGTTGAGCGAGGCGACCAAGTAGACCGGGACCGGCCCTTGCAGCCCGGAATCCGCATCGCCGAAGTTCTCGATCCGAACCGTCGGCGAAACCACATCGCCGGGCTGCAACGGTTGCGGGATGTCGAAACCGACGACCTGGAGGTCCGGCAACGAGTTGGCGGCGATCTGGACCGGTTTGGGAATGTGGTAGATGTTCCCGGTGTTGTTAGCCTGGATCACCGAACGGTCGTTGTTCGCCACCAAGATCAGATAGAACTTGCCCGTTGGGAAGCCTATCCGCTTGGTGGGCAGAGGCAGCGTGACCACCGTCTCGTAGTCCTGATTCTGACGAATCTCGGGGGTGGTCACGGTCCCGAGCAGGATGTATCCGCCCTTGCCGGTCGGGGTCGCCGACGCATAAACCCCGACCGAAGTCGTGAGGACGTCGGCCGAGCTGAGCGACCCGGGCGCGAGGGCCGTCGGCTCGACCAAGGAGCTAGCCCCCCGGTTCTCGACCTTGATGTCGACCGAAAAGCTTCCCCCGTAGGCCGCCACCGGGGGACCATATCCGGTTACGGCCAGTTGCGGGAGCGAATAACCGAAGGCCGAGTAAGCCATCAATTGTCGCGTTTCGAGAGTTTCGAGGGCGATCCGCGACGATTGGCGACCGCTTTGCCCCTGCCGACGTCGACCGCGTTCTCGGTCGTGCCTTTGATCTTGAGACACCTCAGCACCTCCCTGAAGCCCAAACCGAGCCGGGACTCGTCCGTTTGGAGAAAAACCACGCCGGGGTCGAGCGAGTCGATCCAAAGGCCGACATTCGCCCAAGGGACCCGCGACCGGACCACCGGCGATCGACCATCCCACCGTCAATAATTCGTCGCGGCTTGATGTCCAGGTCAGGCGATATGGACGAACCGGATGGTCCGAAGTCCCGAGGAAACCATTGTTTGCGAATTGAGGCCGTTCGCGGTTCTCGGGCTCGAAGCGATCGAAACGATTCTCGAGGTTGGGACTCCGTTCGGAACTCGACTTCTGGTAAACTGGTGGGCTAATCGGAGTCTTTCCGGGACGCTTTTCGGGTTCGAAGCTCAACCCGCTTCTTCTTGATCGCCTTCGAGGCGGGAGCCGATTCTTGCGCTGGTCGAAAGCTTTGATACCGACCTTGAAGGAAAACCCCGCCGACGCGGTCGCGCCGAGCCACCAGCTGTTGCTCAGGGCGGGGATGGTCCGGCAACTGGGCGCCGGGGCTTACACCTACCTCCCGCTCGGCTTCCGGGTCATGAACAAGGTGGTCCGGGTCATCCGAGAGGAGATGGACGCCGCCGGGGCGCTCGAGCTTTTGATGCCCGCGCTCCAGCCGATCGAGCTCTGGAAAGAGTCGGGCCGCTACGAGACGTTCGGCGAACTCCTCATGCAGCTCACCACCAGCTCGAAGCAGCACTTCGCCCTCGGGCCGACCCACGAGGAAGTCTGCACCGACATCGTCCGAGACCTCGTCCGGTCCTACAAGCAACTGCCGATCACGCTGTATCAAATCCAGACCAAGTTCCGCGACGAGCCTCGCCCCCGATTCGGGATCTTGCGGACCCGCGAGTTCCTGATGAAAGATGCCTACAGCTTCGACGCCAACGTCGAGCAACTCGCCGCCAGCTATGATGCGATGTACGAGGCGTATTGCCGGATCTTCGACCGCTGCGGCATCCCCTACGCCATCGTCGAGGCCGAATCCGGGCCGATCGGCGGCGACAGCTCGCACGAGTTCATGGTCCCCTCCTCGACCGGCGAAGACACCATCGTCCAGTGCCCCGCTTGCCTGTACGCCGCGAACAAAGAGCGGGCCGAGGTCGGCGGCGCGGCCTCCCTGAGAGAGATCTCCCCACCCGACGCTGCCGCCGCTCCCCCGTACTCTTCCGTCGCCACCCCGAACCGGCGGACGATCGTCGAGATTTGCGACTTCCTCAAGGTCGACGAGGCGACGACCGCCAAACTCCTGGTCTTCCTCGTCGACGACAAGCCGAAAGCAGCATTAGTCCGAGGCGATCACGAGGCCAATGAGGCTAAAGTCCGCCGAGCGTTCGGGGGGACTTCGATCGCCCCCGCCGACGCCTCGACCGTCGAGAAAGCCACCGGAGTCCCCTTGGGATTCCTCGGGCCGGTCGACCTGAAAATCCCCCTGGTCGTCGACCGCTCGGTGGCGACGATGCCGACCGTGGTCGTCGGGGGGAACCAGGTCGACGTCCACCTCACCGGCGTCGTCCCCGGACGCGACTTCCCGATCGACCAGGTATTCGACATCCGGGACGCGGTGGAAGGCGACGCCTGCCCTCGATGCGGCTCGGTGATGGTCGTGAATCAGGGGATCGAGGTCGGCCACGTCTTCAAGCTCGGGACCAAATACTCCAAGGCGATGGGGGCGTCGTTCCTCGACGACAAGGGGCAGGAAATCCCCGTCATCATGGGCTGCTACGGGATCGGCGTGAACCGGATCGTCGCCGCCGCTGTTGAGGCCGCCCACGACTCCAACGGGATCATCTGGCCGATCGCGCTGGCTCCCTATCATGTCCTGATCACTCCGCTGCAAACCAACAACCCCGCCGTGGTCGAAGCCGCCGACGACCTGGAAGCCAAGTTGACCTCGGCGGGGTACGACGTCCTCGTCGATGACCGCGAGCAACGACCCGGCGTCAAGTTCAAGGATGCCGACCTGATCGGGGTGCCGCTCCGGGTCGTGATCGGCGAACGGGGGCTCAAGGAGGGGAACATCGAGGTCAAGTGGCGGCCCCAGGCCGAAGCGCGCAACGTTTCGGCGGCGTCGGCCTTCGAGGCGATCCGAGGAGAGTTGGAAGCGGCGATCCAGGCCAACGCCACGCTCGCCACCGAGCGACGAATCGCTCGGGCGGCGGCGAAAGGAAACGGATGACCTCCCCGGACCATCCCTCTCCCCAACGGCTCCCTCGAAGCCCCCTGCTCCTCCTCGGCTTGATGACGGCAAGCACCGTCTTCGGCCCGGTCTTGATCTGGATCACCCTCCAAGGTGGGGCGAATCGCGCCTGGCCGCCCGACCGGCCCGTCGAGTGGCTGGCCGTCCTGGGGACTTCGACTTTTGTCTTCGGGTTGATGGTGGGCTGCGTGGCGTTGTCCATCATCAACCAGAGGTTGGCCACCAAGTTGAAGAACTCCGCCGCCCCGAATGACCAGGCCGGCAACAAGCCCGAGGTGGAACTTTGACGCTCTCGGCCGTGGCGGTCGCGCTGGTCCTGATCTCGTTCGCGTTGAGCGTCGGGTTGTCGAGGCTGGCGAGGACGGTCGCACCCCGGTTCGGCCTGGTGGACAACCCCGGGGGTCGCAAGGCCCACAGGGCGCCGACACCCCTGGGTGGTGGCGTGGCGATCTGGCTGACCATGCTCTTGGTGCTCGTCTTGGGAGCGGTCTCGATCGGCCTGGGTCGATCCGTTTTGCCGGAGACCCTCGCCCGCCATGTTGGGGGATTGTGGGAGCGAGGGGGCGAGATGGCCCTGATCTTCGGACTGGCGACGATCATCATGGCGATGGGGCTGGCGGATGATCGAGACGGGTTGAGCTGGAAGCTCCGGCTCGGCGTCCAGACGGTCCTCTCCGTCGTCCTGGTCGCCTCGGGGGCGCAAATTACGCTGTTCTGGCCGTTCAACTCGCCCATCGTCTCGTACCTGATCACCGTGGCCTGGGTCGTTGGTCTGACGAATGCGTTCAATTTCCTCGACAACATGGATGGGCTGGCGGCGGGCGTCGGCCTGATCGCGGCAGGCTTGTTCGCCTCGGCCCAGCTTCAAGTCGGCGGTTTGTTCGTCCCGGCCGTCCTCTTGGTCCTGGTTGGAGCGTTGGGGGGATTTTTGGTCTACAACCGATACCCCGCCCGGTTGTTCATGGGAGATGCCGGGAGCAACTTCCTCGGTTTCCTCCTGGGGAGTTTGACCGTGGTCGGGACGTTCACTCGCCCCGAACAGGGGAACTCCCCATTCGGGGTGTTGATTCCGCTCCTCGTCATGGCCGTCCCGCTTTATGACACAACCTCGGTCATCCTGATCCGGTTGCGTGAAGGGCGAAGCCCGTTTCAAGCGGATCGGTCGCATTTCTCGCATCGCCTGGTGGATCGAGGGTTGACGCCGCCCCAGGCGGTCCGGACGATCTATGGAGTGACCTTGGCGGGCGGTCTGGGGGCGCTCTTGCTCCCGAGCCTTCAACCCGCGGCCGCGGGCGTCGTGGTCGCCCAAACCTGCTGCTTGCTCGGTGTGGTCGCCCAATTGGAATGGTCCCCGAACCGGTCGGAGCGTCGCGATGGCGAGGCGAGATCTTCAGGCGAAACGCGAGCCGAGCCCCAATCGGCCGCCGCTGTCCTCGACCCGAGCGGGGTCGTCGATGGATCAAGCGCTCCCTTCGAACACCGAGGGGGATGAGGCGTTGTTCCCTCGCTTCGGCGAGTTCCTTCGCCGAAGCGCGCTCGGATCGCTCGCCCTCCTGTTCGTGACCCGGGCCTACTACCCGAGCGAGGACGCGGAAACCGGGACCGGGCTGGTCTGGATCTTCCTCTTGCTTGGCGTCAGCGGGGTCGCGGTCGCCTCGAACCTCCTCTCGGGCGTGACCCGGATGCGCTGGTCTCGGGTGGATGCCCTGGTTTTCGCGACGATCATCCTCATCGCCCTCAGCGCGGGGCAGGCGGCCGACCGGCGATCGGCAATCACGATGGCCTGGGAATGGGGAGCGATGGGACTGTTTTATGGCCTGGCTCGGAACCTCCCGCGCACCCGGGGCGAGTCGGCAACCCTGGCCGGAATCGCGGTTGCTACGGCGGTCGCGGTAGCGGCCTACGGCCTTTATCAGATCCCGGTCGAGTTCGCCCAGCTTCGCCGGATGTTCGAAGCGAACCCCGAAGCTCTCCTCGCCCAACTCAATATCGTGCCGGGTACGCCGTCGGCCGAGTCGTTCAGGCAACGACTGATGTATTCGAACGAACCGTTTTCGACCTTCGCGCTGGCCAACTCGCTCGCGGGGTTCCTGGTCGGGCCGCTGATCGTCCTGTTCGCGACTGCTCTTGAAAACTTGAAGCGAGACGGTCGAGGGCAAAGGTGGTCGAGCCTCGCTCTGGCGTCGATCCCCGGCTTGATCCTCCTGGTCTGCCTGCTCCTGACGAAAAGCCGGAGCGCCTACGTCGGGCTTGGCCTGGCGATGATCTTGCTGGCCTGGAACTTCCGGGGCGCCCTTCCTCGCCGATGGTTGGTCGGCTCGGGAGTTGGGGTGACCGTGCTGGTGCTGGCCCTGGTAGCGGCGGGCGTGGCGACGAGGCAACTCGACGTCCAGATCTTGACCGAGGCCAAGAAGTCGCTGGGTTATCGGCTCCAATATTGGGCCGGCGCCTGGGGGATCATCACCGACTCACCCCCTCCGTTCGCCGCGAGCCTCGGCGCCAACGCGATGCTCGACGGCGGCAGCAATGAACCCGACCCCCGGTCGTCCCGAGCGTTCTGGTGGGGTGTCGGCCCGGCAAACTTCGCCGGGCCTTACCTCCGCCACAAACTCCCCGAGGCGAGCGAGGAGATCCAAGACCCTCACAACTTGATCCTTGAAGTCTGGGCCGAGTCGGGCCTTTTTGCCGCCCTCGCACTCTCGGCGAGCCTGATCTTCGGGGTCGCGACGATCCTCAGCCGCGGTAACTCATCCGAGTCGACTTCTGATGCGCTTGATCAACAGGGGGCCAACCCCCGCAAGACTCAAGAGCGACATGGTTGGTTGATCACGATGGCCGGGTTGGGTTGGTTCGGGGTCTGGGCCTTGGGAGAACTCAACCCCGTCGCCCAGAAAGACATGCTCATGCGATGGCTAATCCTCGGAGCCGCCTGGTTGCTGTCGGTCTTGCTGATCGGTCCGCTCTGGGCGAGGAGGCCGATCCCGGCCCTGGGTTTGGGCGCGGCGGTGGTGGCCTTGACGGTCCACCTGCTCGCGTCGGGAGGGATCGGCATCCCTTCGGTGGCGATGTCGCTCTGGGTCAGCCTGGCCCTGGGATTGAACCTCCGTGAGGATCGAGCTTGCGGTCGGTTGAGGGTCTCTGGAGGCTTGGGACCCGCCATCGGGCTAGCTTGTGGCTGGGCGGTCCTGGCCGGCACGTTCTACGGAGCCGTGGTCCCCGGATGGTTGTCCGACGTGGCCCTGGCCGAGGGTCAGGCAGCGATGGCTGCTCGCCCTCCCGCTTACGAGGCAGGACGAGTCGCTTACGCCAGGGCGATCGAGCTCGACCACTACGCGGTTCGCCCCTGGCTTGCGCTGGCAGACCTGGAATACCGTTTCTGGCGATCACCCGAGGCGAAAGATCGCAACAAGACCGCCTGGACCAAGGTCTTGCTGACGATCGACAAGGCCCTCGAAGGGAAATATCGAGATCCCGACAACTTGGGGCTCCGCCGTATTCAGGCGAGATATGCCCGGACGATCTTGAGAGAACTCCCCGACGACGCCAAACCGTTCGAAGATCTCGGCCTCAAAGCGACGATCGCCAAGGCGGCCCGGCAAGCCGTCCGGCTTTATCCAACCTCGGCGTCGCTCCGGGCCGAACTTGCGCAAGCGAGCGTCGATATTGGAAAGTATGACGATGCGGTCACCGAAGCGAAGGTCGCGCTCCAACTCGACGCGCTGATGCCGCATGCCGACAAAAAAATGCCTAACAGCGATCGGTCCTACTTGGAATCTCACATCAGCCGGTGGGAAGAACAAGCCAAGGCTCCGCCCCCCGCTCCGCCGAAGCGATGATTTGAACCTGGAAAATCTTCGATTCCAAGGGTGATCCTCCCAAGGAGCCGGACCGCATTGGCGGTTCGTGTCGTTGACCCCCATGATCCGCCCTCAGTCCGACAACCGGGCCACAAGCCGCCTCGATCTGTATCGCCAGGCGCGTCGGGCCGCGACGTGGGGGATTGGCGTCAGCCTGGGCCTGGGCGTGGTCAAGCTCCTAGGTGGGGTGTTCGGCCATTCGCTCGCCCTGGTCTCCGACGCGGCCCATTCTTTGATCGACGCGACGATCTCGTCGGCCCTCGTCGGAGCGTTGGTATTCGCCCAGCGGCCCGCCGACCGAGAACATCCCTATGGCCATGCTCGGTTCGAGGCCGTGGCCGGCGCGGGGGTCGCCTTGATGCTGATCACGCTGGCCTTGGGGATCGCCCGCGAAGCCTTGATCACGCTCGACACTCCCTGGGTTGCCCCTGCAAGCTATACGGTGGCGATCGGGCTGGGGGGAAGCGTGCTCCAGGAACTCTTGTTCCGGTATGCGCGACGGGTCGCGATCCGGACCAACTCCGCGGCGCTCCTGGCCACCGCCTGGGATTATCGGCTTGACTCGCTCGGAGGGGTGGCCGTAGTCATCGGCGTCACCTTATCGAGGTGGGGTGGTCCGTCCTGGTCTTGGGCCGACCAGGCGGCCGCCCTCTTCGTCGCGGGGGCGGTCCTCTGGGTGGGGGGCCACCTCCTCTGGGGTAATGTGCAAGACTTGATGGACCGCCAGGCCGGCCCCGCCTTGATCGAAGAGATTCGAAGGCTCGCCCACGGCGTCGATGGTGTGCTCGGCGTCGAGACCTTGCGAGTTCGCAAAGTCGGACTCGAATACCTGGCGGATATGCACATCGAGGTCGACCCCGACCGAAGCGTCCGCGAAGGGCATGCCATCGCCCACGCGGTCAAGGACCGGATCATCGACCATATCTTGCCGATCCGAGACGTCCTGGTCCACGTCGAACCCGCGCCAGGGACCGAGTTCGACCCGACCGAAACTTTCAACGAAGCTCAGCGTTCCCCCGCCGGGCGGGTCTGATATTCGAGGAGATAGGCCGAGTAGGCCGGGTCGAGCGGTCGTCCTCCATCCGACGGAAAAGGGAACGACTTCATCCCTTTCCAGGGGAGCGGGCCGACCGAGTCGCTCGTTGCGGTGAAAGGGTCGGCATCCTTGCAATATGCGACCGAGCGGAACACGAACGATCGAGTCCAGCCCGCTTCGAGTTCGGGCAGCTCCCTCGCGTCGAATTCGAGTTGGACCTCGTCGCCCGGGCCCATCACGCATAGATGGTCGTCGTCGGTCTGGAGCAAACCGGCCACGTCTCCATGCTTCGTCAAATCCCCTCGGAGCCGGGCCAGAGGAGCGGGGTCGACGCGGTCGTAATCGGGCAAGATCGGCTTCAAGCCGTCGGGGGAAGACTCGCGGAGATACCCTCGGTCTCGAAGCCGAGCCGCCGATACGGGCAGATTCGTCACCCGGATCGACCGAAGCGCTTCGGGATTCCGGATCGCGACGAAGGCCCGGTCCCAGTAACATTCCATGTTGGTCTTGAGCCGAAGGACGCAACCCGGTCTCGCAAGCCGCTTCCCGGCCAGGTCGATCGTCATGGTCCGGGTCAACCCGGCGGGATGCCCGGGGGAAGCGTCGATCACCTTCCAGCTTCCGTCTGGCAATCGCTGTTCGAGGACCGGGGGCTTGAGAGTGACGCCCGACGTCGCTGCGGCGTAGTTGGTTTGCGAATAAGGATATTCCACCCACCCGGTCAAGCAGAGCACCGGATCTTCGCCCGGCCCGAGCTTGTCGAGTTGGTTGCCGAAGTCGAGCGTCAGCGCATGCTCTTCGGTGAATCCAACCCAGCCGTGAATTGCTCGAAACTGGTCGACCGTGCGTCGATCGGCCGCTTGAACCAAGGATAAGACGTCGCGGCCCGCTTGATCTTGGGCGGAGATGGGCGGAAAAGTATGCGTCCAGGCGATCAGTTCGCCCGAAGGTTTCGGGTCTGAGAAGGCGAACCGCTCGTCGGGGGTGGCATCCACGCCGGGGGGACGATCGACAACGTCGAGGCTCAGGTGATCGAGGTAAGCGACCTCGTCCATCGGTTCGACCACGCTGAGGCGGTAGATCCCCCCGAATTCTCGAAGCTGGTCGCTGGAGATGGCCATCGCTTCGTCGCGGTCGGGGGGATGATACTCCCCGGGTGCTTCGAGGAACCCAAGTCCCGCCGCTCCCGCGAAGTCGCCGAGGCAAGTAAACTTCGTTCCGTTCCACGTGAAAAGTATCGGGCAGCTTCCGGTCTTCCGGTTCAGCTCGACCAGATTCAAGGTCTTATCGGCGGTTACGTTCAACTCGGATTGCATGACGCCATCGGGCCAGCGAATCCGGAGCAGAGGGGCGTTGAGATGTTGGGCCATCCCAAGGACGAAGAGGCCGACCGATTGCGCCGTGCCGGCACTTGGGGTCGAATATTCGATTGGGACATGAAGCCCCTGCCCTTCGAGCGAAAGTTTGGTCCCCAAGCCTTCCGAATTCGTCCGCATCGGGTCGTAGGGACTGGTCCTCCACCGCCCCGAAAGGTCGACGGCCAGCCAGTGGAGGCCGTTCCCGAGGTTCCTCGCGATTCGGGGCGATTCGCCGTCCCGGCAAAGGACCAGGTCGGGCAGAGCATCGCCGATCAGGTTGGCCAGCGTGAAGCCGCCGGTCGGTCGGTTCTCCGAGCCGACCGGACCCAGGGCTAACGGCCGATCTTCCAGGCGATCCCCATGGTTTCTCGCCCAGATCGGCGTGTCTTCGGCGTCGATGGCAGGCAAACCGACGAGGTCGCTCCAGGTGTCGAGGTCAAGGTCGACCATCATCGCGGTTCGCCAGTTTCGAGCGTTCGTCGGGAACGAATCGCCGGTGATCATCGTTTCCAAGCCCGAGCGGGTCGACCTGTTCCGCCAAGCGAACACCGGGCCTCCCGAGCTGTTCGCCACGAGATCGGAGCGGCCATCCTTGTCGAGGTCGGTCACGAGCAGGCCGGAGCATGCTGTTTCAGGGTTCCAGCCTCGAAGTTCGGTCGCATGAAATCGACCACCTCGGTCGTTGAGCAGGACAGTCGGCGGTTGTCCGTCTGCGGTGACGACATAATCGGTGTCGCGGTCGTCGTCGATGTCCAAAGCGGCGACCGCCGTATGTCTCCCGGCGCCCGCCTTGATGATCTCGGCCGAGGGCCAGGCTGTGGAAAAGACGAGGCTCAGCCCTTTGGTTGCCGGGAGGTCTGGGGTAGCGGCTGCCGCGGGAGTCGAGTTGTCTTCTGGTCTCATTCCCACAAGCTCGGGCTTGCCGTCATTTCGGAAGACGGCGTTGGCCATCCCAACTCCATCTTTCGCCTCGACGAACGCTTGCTCGAGATCCGAGATCGGAGCATGGTTGATCACGTACAAATCAAGGTCGCCATCCTGGTCGATGTCGGACCAGCGGGCGGTCAGGCTGATCGCGTCGCGGACCACAACGCCCGACAGTTGGGTGACGTCCTGGAACGTCGCCCCTTCGAGGCGGAACAGGCGATTGTCGTTGATCCCGGTCAAGTAAAGGTCGACGTTGAAGTCGGCGTCGAAGTCGGCGGCGGCCACCCCGAGACCGGCTCGGTCGAGAGGTAATCCCGAAGCGGCGGTCAGGTCTTCGAATTTGCCACCCCCTCGGTTCATCAGAAGGGCATCACGAAGCCCCTTGGGTCCGACGATCGCCGAGGTCAGGTAAAGGTCCAGCCGACCGTCTCGGTCGACATCGAAAGTGGCAACCCCGGCACCGAACCGATTTCGGGCGCGACCGATCGCGGCGTATCGCCCGACGAAGTCGGCGGCGGTCGCCCAGCGGTCGCCTTCGGACAGACTGACGTTGATCGGATTAGGAGGGCCAAACCGGGGGCTGGGCGGAAGTTTCTGTTCGGGTTTTGGGATCGGGAACGGGTTGATGACCTGGGCGTACTTGCCCATCTTGCCGTAGACGATCTCGGCGACCTCCCCGGACGCGGCGGCATTTCGTTGCGGATTCAGCTTCTGGAAAGCGTCGGAGAGCTTGCGCTGACGGTCGCGATCCCCGGCCATGTTGTAGGCCGTTTGGAGCTTGTACATCGCCGTCACGAGGTAAGGATTGGCTTCGAGAGCCTTGGAGTAGGCCTCGATCAACTCCTTGGATTGTTTTTTGTCGGCGGGCATCCCCTCTCGATCCGGGTCGGTCAACGTCAACCCATACTCAAGCCAAGCGTGGCCATCATGAGGGTCGATCTTGACGACTTTGGCGAAGTCGCGGTGGGCGTCGATAACTTGCCCATCGGATCGGAGGATGATTCCCCTCGAAAACAACGCGTGGGGACGATTCGGTTGCCTCTCGATCACCTGATCAAGGAGCTTTCGAGCGGTTTCGATGTTCCGGACCAATTCCGCATCGGCTCCAGCTTGGCCAACGCCCTTGGCCTTCTCCTTGGCCTCTCCTCCTTGGTTGAGCAGGGCGATGGCGAGATTGATGGTGCCGACGCTCCATCCTGGGGCGCGGTTATGGACATCCCCAAAAGCCCGAGCCGCTGCCGAGTATTCATAACGCTCCATGGCGCCGAGGCCTTGGTAGTGGGCGTTGATCACGGCCGAAAGTTGGTCGGGCGGGATCTCATCGCGCAAAGGCGTGGGTTTTGGGGCCGCCTTCGATCGGGTCGTTGCTTGCGGGGCATCGCGATCACCGCAGGCCGACACCATGAAGCAACAAGCAAATCCGAAACAAGAGACGAGGACACCGATTGCACGTTTCATCGCGGGCCTTTGCGATCCTGGGGCGGGGCGAGTGGGAGAACTGATCCCATCCCCTCCATGACCGTTCGAAGTGTCGGGATCGCCAAAAGTTTATTTGGACGTACTCGCATGCGACGAAGCGTGATTCGCGACGGTGGCTGCGTCGAGAAATGCACTCAGGGCTTCATCGGGGGACTTATCGGTCAACCTCAGTAATGCATCCGAAGCGATCCTGGGACGTCCTGAAAAATAGTTCTCCGCCCCGAGGACGAACCAGGCGTTGCGGTCGGTGGGATGAGTTTGGAGATGCGACTCGAGATGAGCGATCTGTTTTGAGAAGTCGCCCGGCTCGCCGAACATCGACTGGAGGTCGGGGGCTTCGATCAGCCAACCACTCCCCTTGGTCGTGGCCACGGCATCCCTCAGGTACGCGGCCGCCTTGTTGTAGTCTCCTCGGACCACCGCGACCTGCGACAACCGGACACAAGGCCAAGGCGAGGCTTCATTCGCTCTGGCCGCGAGCTGATAACGATCTTCGGCCCGTCGATAATTTCCGCCTCGAAACGAACGGTCGCCGACCTCGATCAACTCCTCAGCTCGGCTGGGATTAGATCGTCGGACCGAAATCCGGGTGACGGTTGCCTGGCCGCTCGATGGGTGTGGCAACATCAACCCGCCAGGCCCCTCCTGCCCCGGAGGAACTGCCGGAGGATAAGGACTGAGTGCCAATCCCAGGATCGATGGGTTGAAGTTTGGGCTTCCTAACAGAAATGGAGAAGGAGATGGGCCGTAGTAGGCACCCGGCGCGAAGCCCAAGAAGATCGGCGAAACGTGGATCGGAGGATGACCAGGGCCAAACATCGCTCCATGATCGCCAACCGGACCTCCGCCATGATGACTTCCCGAGTGCCCTTGGGCCTGGCAGGTCGCGTTCGGAGCCCCCAGGACGAACATACAGAGGACCCATCGGATGGTGTGCGGCATGGGACTCGACCTTTCTGCCCTTTCGATGATCTCGACCAGCCCTGGCTCCTGATTATCGCCGATCAGGGAAATGGAATCAATTGGACTGGCTAAAGGAGAATCGGAGCGCTTGACTTGGACTCGGAACGTTGACTTCACCGTCAGGGACCGTTAGCCTCGAAGCACCGTTAAAATCTGGATTCGACCGAGCGAGGCGAGATCGCTTGCCCATGAACGACGAACCCATCTTGCGCGATGGACCGACCTTGTTTGAGCTTTGTCAGACCATCCTTGATTATCAGTTCACGAATATCAACATGCTCAAAGCCGCCTTGACTCATGCGTCGGGGGCGGATCACCGGCTTGGATCGAACGAGCGATTGGAGTTCCTCGGCGACGCCATCCTCGGGGCCATCGTCTGCGAGCGACTCTATCAGAAGTTCCCCGACTATCTCGAAGGGGAATTGACCCGGATCAAGTCGGTGGTGGTTTCACGCCGAACCTGCGCCAAGATCTCGCAACGGCTCGGCTTCGAGGAATTCCTGATACTCGGGAAAGGGATGGGATCTCAGGATCAAACCCCTTCCTCGATCCTTGCCGACGTTTTCGAGAGCTTGGTCGGGGCGATCTACCTCGATGGCGGGATGGACGCCGCCAAGCGGTTCATCGTCCGCCACATCGAGTCGGAGATCGACGAGACCGTCGATGGCCTGATCGGGAACAACTACAAGAGCAACCTCCAGCATGTCGCCCAGCGCCAATTTGGCGAGACACCGACGTACTTGCTGCTCGATGAAAAAGGGCCAGATCACTCCAAGTGCTTCAAGATCGCCGCTCAGATTCACGGACATCGCTACTCTCCGGCCTGGGGCAACAACAAGAAGGACGCCGAGCAGCGAGCCGCGATGAATGCTTTGAGTGAATTAGTCGGCGAGCCGATCCCTTTCACAATGGACTGACATCGAATCGACGCTTGATGTCTCGCGCAGTCCGGCCGAACGCTCATCGTCCTCTCTCCCTTGCGATTGGTCGTCCTGATTCTCTAAAATGGACGCTCTCAAATAGATATAGGCCCACTGATGGGTTGCATTTGCGTCGATTACATGAGCCGTTACAGGATTGGAAGGCCGTCGTGAGTGGTTCTCTGGTGGCCGACCTTGGCATCGGCCCGGAAGTCTGGTTGTTTGTGACTTTGTTGATGTGCGTCACGTTATTCTTCAAGTTCGGACGATTCTGGAGCATCCGAAATCTCGACCTGCTCCTGATCTTCGCCTTGGCCCCAGGAATGATGCTCCTCATCGGGACAGGGGGATCGGGATCTTGGTGGGCTTACCTTTGGTTGTTCATAGGGTCAATGCTCTGGATGATCCGGTGTTTGGTCGATCTTGGACTCACGAGGCGGCCCTTGCTCGAACCCAACCTCAACGCCTCGGGGCTGGCTTGCTTGACGGTCGGAATCGTCGGTCTTTTCATCGTCGAGATGATCAGCTTGCCGATCGACGAAGGGGTGAAGCGAAACCCCGCGGATGCCTCGACGACTCAGCCGCTTGAGCAACCACCCGGCGAGTCGATCGTCGATGATGTTTTGCGGAAAACACCACTGGCCCTGACGGTCCACCGCAACGAGAAGCCTCGGGTCATCTTGAAACGCGTGCTCGCTTTGCTCGCCCAGATTGCTCTTGTGGGTGGGTTGATCACGGTTGGCTGGCGACACTTCGAACGACCCATCGCCGGTTTATCCATTGCGACTTGCTATCTGTTGTTACCTTATTCCCGGTTCGCCTTGGTGGATAATGGTCAGTTGATCCCTTCGGCGCTGATCATCGTTGCAGTTGTTTTCTATCTGCGACCGATGATCGCCGGCATCTTGATCGGGCTCGCCGGAGGGTGGATGCCAGCCTGTCTTGGCTTATTACCGCTCTGGGCGGGCTTCTACCGGAAACGAGGGTTCTGGAAATTCGCCGTCGCCGGAGTCGGTATGGCAGCGATTTGTGGACTGGTCGGATTTGGGATTCCTAGTCTAGCTGTTTGGTCACGGGCACTTGGAGCGAGAAGCCTCACAGAGTCGGGACTCTGGCCCGGCGTGGAGGCTCCCGTCGACCATAGTTTCTGGTCGGGGATTGATCCGAGTTATCGGTTGCCGGTCCAAATCGCCTACCTAATTTTCGTCTTGATCACGACGATCTTACCTCCGAACAAAAATTTGGGAGAGCTCATCGCCCTATCCGCTGCCTTGCTAGCAGCCGGGCAGTTCTGGTATCTCGAAGCGGGAGGGACGCTGGTCCTGCTTTACCTTCCCCTCGTAATCTTGATGATGTTCCGGCCCAACTTGGCCATCAAGCAGGCATTCCCAAAGCCAACCAAATTATCGAGTTAGACGGTCGTGTGCGAGTCGTTGAGGAAGATACCGAAGCTTGCTTTTTCGATGTCAAAGGACCAGCAACCGGAGATTGAAACCCGTGCTATTGACCTATGAATCGATCGCCAAGCGGATCGATCATGCCTTGCTCACACCAACGATGACCGAGCGCGAAATGCTCCACGGATGTCAACTGGCAGCGGCGTACGAAGTGGCTTCGGTTTGCATCAAACCGCATGCGGTCGAGATGGCGGTCCGAGCACTGGCCCAATCGAGCGTCAAAATTGGAACCGTCATAGGGTTCCCGCACGGGGGGCAAACGACCAGGAACAAAGTCGCCGAGACCTGCGAGGCGCTCGCGAACGGAGCGACCGAGATCGACATGGTGGTCAATGTTGGAGAAGTGATCGGCGGGAACTGGAGCTACGTCGAGAACGAAATCCGCCAAGTAGCCGGCGAGGTTCGGAGCGGGCGGTCTATCTTGAAAGTGATCCTGGAAACTTGCTATCTCGACGATCAACAAAAAATTCGGACTTGCGAAATATGTGGCCAATTACCTGTTGATTACGTCAAAACTTCGACTGGATTTGGAACGGCGGGAGCCACCTCGGCTGATCTCATTTTGATGAAAAGACACACGCCGAAGGAGATCAAACTGAAAGCCTCGGGCGGGATTCGAAACTTGAAAACGGCCTTGGAATTCACGGAGATCGGTGCGGAACGACTAGGACTGAGCCGAACTGCCGAGATCCTTGACGAACTCTGCGTGCAACTCGGCCTGCCGGCCAGGAGTGTTTCCCGTGGAACAAAATCTTCGAAGCAGATCGACGAGAACTACTGAGTGATCGGGGCGACCAGATTCGAACTGGCGACCTCCTGCTCCCAAGGCAGGCGCGCTACCAGGCTGCGCTACGCCCCGTCGTGTCACTTGATCTACCGTAATCGAGCAGATCCGATCCGTCAAGACCATCTTGCTCGAAGCTCAACTTGAGGACGCTGGCCAGGACAATGACAAAGCCCAACCCTCCCGATCGTCAACGCTCAACGATCCGCCGTGCTCGGTCAAGACGCGTGTGAGGATCGGCAATGTCCAGGCGGACCCAAGCTGGTCGTCCGGGGAACGGATGACTTGCTCGGCAACTTTCGGCTCGATCCAGAGAATATGCGCTTGCCCGGATTCAACCCACCACCGGACGATCATTTTTCGGGACAGGGTCCCCTGCTCCGCCCGCCAGGCAACCATCGAGTCAAGGGCCGCCCCAAGCTTGTTCACGTCAAACCGGGCGATGCTGCGTAACTTAGGGCGAACAAACTCAAGCTCCGACCCTCGATTCGCAAGGAGCTTTGACCAGCTCTCCCAACGGTCATCAAATAAGAGGCAGAGCCCGATGCTGACGAGCGAGAGGCCCATGGGTCGGCAGATCGTTTGAAATCGATCCAGTTGAGCTTCGAGCGAGTAGTAATCGGACTCCAACGATCGCCAGGCCTCATGGATCGGACCCAGGGCCTGACGCTTTGCGAGGTAGATGCTCAGCTTGAGGCTATTGAGACGGTTCCGACACTGGTGGCAAAAATCGCCTAGAATTTGATCCAGGTCTCGCCTGAGCGATGGATTCTGAGCGATTTCCATCAAACAGCTTGATAGATCCGTGCTCGACAGCCGTTCCAGCATGGTTCACCTTCAATCCAAACTTCAACGATCCGAGTCTTTGGCCGATCCTCCGGCGGGAGAAGGCGCCGGAGAGTCAAAGCTTGAGATCAACTCCCTCGAATCAGCTCCGAGACTCGCTCAAACTCTTCCGGAGAGTTGTAGTCGATCACGATTTGCCCACGACCTTTTGTCCGGGTCTTGATCAAGACCGACGTCCCAAACCGGGTCTTCAGGTGGTCTTCAAGTTCGACGAAGTGGGGGGCTCTCGACTCAGGGGGAAACTCGGCCGAGTCTTTGCGGTATCGCGTTTTCGCCACCGAGGGAACGCCCGTGGAAACCATCGCTTCGGTCTGGCGGACATTCAACCCTTCTTCGATGATACGCTGCAGTCCTAGTTGTATGGCCTCGGCATCGGGGAGCCCCAGCAACGCTCGGGCATGACCCTGGCTGATGACTTTCGACATCACGGCGGACTGGACAGCTTCGGGAAGGTCCAAGAGGCGGATCAAGTTCGACAATGTGGAACGATCCAGGCCCAGTCGCGAGGAGAGTTCTTCCTGGGTGCCACCATATCGACTCAGGTAGTCGCGAAACGCGGTCGCCTTTTCGATGGCGTTCAGGTCTTCGCGTTGAAGATTCTCGACCATCGCGAGTTCGCTTACCCGGCGATCATCGAGGACCATCACACGGGCCGGAATCTCGTTGAGCTTGGCTTCCACACAAGCTCGGAGCCGACGTTCTCCGGCGATGAGTTGGAACCGATCGTCGATCGCCCGGACAATAATCGGTTGCAAGACCCCATGCTGTCGGATCGAATCGGCTAGAGTCGCCACCTCCGTCGAGTTGAAGATGCGACGGGGCTGGAATGGATTGGCGTCGATCTTGTTGACGGGAAGTCGTTGGAGATCCGCGTTCTCCAACGAAGCGGCTTCGAAGCCCCCCTCTTCGGTCCCGAGCAACGAGTCAAGCCCTCGACCCAAACGACGTTTATTCACGGCTGATGACCTCCTTGACAAGAGCCTGAAAACGCGCGGTCCGCCACGCGTCTAATACGTTAATTCAGGAGTGCGGGTACCCGGGTCTGGTGGCCGTAACGCCCGCTTTAACCGGATCTCAGACGATCCGATGGACCGTGAACCACCACGATCAGTAGATCATTTGGTGAGTCTTGAAACCGGCTGCGGAACGTCCACTCGGGGGGGTTCACCGAAGGGCTAGAAATACCCGATCGGCCCGACCCTATGCGTGCGAATCGTAGCGAGCGGACCTTGAGGTGTAAAGCTCAAACTAGTTCAAGGCGGATCGTCACTTATTATCCGAGGCCAAGTCTAGTCGCCTCAGCCTGAAGCCACTCGCTATATTCGACCGGGTAAGGTTGTTCGTTGGCCAAGTCGCGTAGTTCCGCGGGCAGAGATTTGACTTGGCTACGGCAAAAGTCCCGGATCAACTCCAGACTCGGCATCGACTTCTCGATCTCTCCGGCGCGAACCACCCGTTGGAGGAGTGGTTTTCCAATCACTACCTCAGTCGCTCCGACGACAAGGTCTGACTCAATTTCACCATCAAGGGTAATCCGCCGGTCGATTTGTTTGGCTAGAGGATAGGTGCGTTTCCCAAGACTTTTCTTGATCCGGCCCGAACGATTCAATTCTACGAGTTTGTAGACCATCGAGATCGACGGTGCACCTCCGCTGGTGATCAATTCTGTACCGACCCCGAACTGGTCGATCGGGGCTCCAGCGGTCACCAACCGATCGATCGAATCTTCGTCGAGGTCGCCACTCGCGACAATCTGGACATCTCGCCGATTGTTGTCGTCGAGGATTTGTCGAGCCTCGACCGATGCGATGAGAAGGTCCCCGCTATCGATCCGGATTGCAGCAACCGGCGGTTCAATCTTCGCGGCCAGCCGAACCCCTTCTCGGGTGTCGAAGGTATCCACTAGCAGAGTTGAATTGGGAAACCGACGAGCAAACGCCTCGAAAGAGGAAGTCTCGTCGCCAAAGGCTTGAACCCACGAATGGGCCATCGTCCCGATCGCGGGGATTCCCAGCCGTCTGGCCGCTTCGACCTGACTTGTTCCTTGGAAACCCGCAAGGTACGCCGACCTTGCCGAGAAAAAGCTGGCCTGAATTCCGTGCCCTCGTCGAGCTCCAAAATCAATCACCCCCCTACCCTGGGCCGCTTCGATGATCCTTGATGCTTTACTGGCGACCAATGTTGGGTAGCCGAGCGAAGCCAAAAGCAAGGTTTCCGCGAGCTGACCCTGTGGCAAGGCCGCTTCGACTCGGAGAAGAGGTTCGCCGGCGAATACCACAGTACCTTCGGGGACCGCCCAAATATCGCCTTCGAATCGAAAGTTGATCAACCGGTCGAACCAATCAGGGGGTACAGAACGAAAAATAGGCCAACTTCGCAAGTCATCGACTTGAGACTCGCTGAACCGCAGATGAATCAACGAGTCGATCGCTTGCTCTAATCCAGCGAAGACCAGATAGGAGCGTTTGGGCGGGAGTTTTCGGACGAACAACTCGAATACCGCGCGATCCTCGGCCATCCCGGCCCCGTCATATCCCGCCATCATCGTGAGTTGATACAGATCCGTGACCGGACCCATGGCCGATGGGTCGAGGCTCAAGTCGACGGGCAGTCGTTGATTCATCGCTCAAGTCCCAAAGCTCGGGGGCGGACCAGCCAGAGATAAGTCAAGGATTGATCTCGCGGTCGCCCGGGGTGATGAGGGTCGAGGTCAAGGATAGTGGGTAAACTGGTCTTGGACGGAAACTCCTGGACGAGTTCCCACCGAGATCGTAGCCGATCGGGTAACGCCCGATGATCAGGCCGACCTGGGCTGTCCAATTCATTCGATATCAACGAGGAATCGATCAACCCCCAGCGCTGGTTGTTCGGGTTGAGATCAAAGGAGTCGAGTCCACTCTGGGGGAAAGCGACAATCCTCCCGGCAAGGTAAAACGACAATGCCGGACGGACCAAGGTTCGTATCCCTTGGCACTGGGCCGGAATCTGCTTTGCGACGTCCGAAGCCACGACTCGAAGCGAATCGCTCGGATCGAAGAGGCCATCTTGGCTGAAGCGACCTGTCGAAGCGAAAGGGAACCCTGGGCCGAAAATCAAGAATCCCAACCCGGTCAGTCCCAGCGACCCGACCAACCAGCCCCGGCCAATGCGGTGACGCCCGACCAGGGCTGGGTCGCCCCCAAACTCATCCAAGTTGGACGCAAGCCCGCCCACGATAATCCAGTGAATCATCTCGAACGGAAGCCAGAGCCGAGCATAGGGGTGATAGAACGGTGATAAGACAAGTAAGGCCAACCACGAGGCTCCAATAAATCGATCACCAACCCTTGAGTTCCAGCGGAGACCGGGTATCAGAAGTATCCCGCTCGTGATAGGCGCCACAAGGACGGTCGTCAGTAAACACCCAGCAACGATCGAGCTTAATAACCAAGTTCGAGCGGTACCTTTTTCCAAGGGCGAAGTCACCCAGATGGACACTCCAATGGCCAATCCAGCGCCGAGTGTCAACCAGATTGGTCCTACCAATCGAGTCGCTTGATTTGCTTGAGCGAAAAGATTGGGCATCCAAGCTGACCAGCCGTTGAGATAGCTTCGCTGATGAGCCAATAGTGCGGAATACCCGCCGTGACTTTCGACGAAACGAAACCAAGGATAAACGATCATCCACGCGATCAGAATTGCGAAACCACCCCAACCGCTCAAACGAAGCCAACGTTGCGAATCACGTTCGCCCTTCGAGACAAGCGGACCGAGAATCACGGTGAAGATGACCACTGCACCGGAGAGCCAACCATTGTACTTGAACTGCTGAGCCAGACCGACTAGTGCGCCCATCATCAGAGCTGTCCCAAATCTCGGGCGTTCGAGGAATCGGAGGCCAGCGGCAAACGCGAGCGAGAAAAAGAAAAGAAACGAAGTATCCGTCAAACCCATCCGCGAGAAAGCGAGATGTGGCCCTGAAAAGCACAAGCACCAAGCGGAGACAACCGAAGCCCTCGGGCCAAAGATTCGTCCCGAAATCCAGGCGACTAGGGGAATCGTCAGAGTGCCAAGGACCGCGGAGACTAGGAACGAAGGTTGGTCGGAAGGTCCCAACAAGAACGTGACAAGTCCAACCAAGATCGGATATCCCGGGGGAGCGTAAGCGATCAAAGACGGGTCGATGGTCGCAAGTCCTCCAGGTCGAAATGCCCAGGAGGCCGCCATCCCGTATATTCCTTCGTCAAATTGATTGAACCCCAACTGACCTGGAGGCCAAACGCGAAGGGGAAAACCGAGGAAAGTGGCCAGTCCGACTAAAGGTCGGACGAACGGGAACTCTCGCGGCCTGGTTGGTTCCATGGGTTGACATCTTATCGTGCTCGCGACAAGAACTCCCCCCCTACCCCTCGACAATCTCGGATCGTTCCACGTGAAACGACTTGCGAGCGAATTGATCAACGGTCACGATAAGCACTCGGTGACCTGACCATTTCTTCAAGATCGGCGAGATACGGCGTGGTCCTACTTTATACCGACCTGAAGATGCTAGACCACCAGCCTCATCCCGGGCACCCAGATCGCCCAGAGAGGTTGGGGACGATTCTACGACACCTCGACCGAACGGGACAGAGAAGCCAGTGTGATCAACGAGAGGCCAGGCCAGCCACCGATTTGGAGTTGCTTCGAGTTCATTCGCAACGGCATATCAATCAGATGGTCGAAGCTTCCGCCCGAGGTGGTGGCCAGGTGGAAGCCGATACCTGGCTCTCGCTAGGGTCGGAGCAAGCCGCTCGGCTCGCCGCTGGAAGCGTCGTTGAGGCAGTAGACGCGGTTGTTCGCGGAGATGCTTCTCAAGCTCTCTGCTTGGTCCGACCACCAGGACACCATGCTCGTCCCGATGATCCTATGGGTTTTTGTCTTTACGGGAGCAGCGCGGTAGGCGCGGCGGACGCGATCAGTCGCCTCGAATTAAATCGAGTGCTTGTGATCGACTGGGACGTCCATCATGGAAACGGAACGCAGGAGATGTTTTATGGCAACTCGAAAGTTGGATTCTTTTCAATCCACCGACACCCGTTTTATCCTGGAAGTGGACTTGAGAATGAGACGGGAACTGGAGAAGGTCTTGGGATGACAAAGAATGTTCCAGTCGCCTTCGGCGTTCCTCGAAAAGAATATCTCGCGGCGTTCGAAACAGCTTTAAGTTCGTTCGTGGACAAGATCAAGCCGGAACTTATCCTGCTTAGCGCCGGCTTCGACGGCCACGCCGAGGACCCGGTCGGGAATATTGGACTGGAAACCGAAGATTTCACCACGATGACGCGATTCGTGATGGAAATCGCAGCAGTTCATGCTCAGAACCGATTGGTCAGCATTCTTGAAGGAGGTTATAACATTCCGATTCTGGCGGGTTGTGTTTCGGCTCACCTGGAATCATTGGGTGTGGGACCGAATCGGTAAAATCAAAGCTGATGATAAGTTCATTTTGTTAGAATCAGACCAATATGCTTCGCTAACTTCCAATGACCCCGGCGGGATTTGAACCCGCGTTGCATGCGTGAAAAGCATGTGTCCTAGACCAGGCTAGACGACGGGGCCTATCGTCCTGAAGAATCTAAAATTATCGAATAAGCCCAATACGGTCAAGAGCGGTTTCGCCAGAGAGACAAGATTTCCATGGGGAGAAGTGCATGACTTCTCGATGAGGCAAATCAAGTGATCTGGGTGTCGAGATCGGCCGGACGATTTGCGAGTGTTCCATCCTCGATCAAAATTTGCCGTTGAATGGCGTCGTAAACTTCGCGACGATGGACCGAGACATTTTTTGGAGCCTCGATACCAAGCCGAATCTTATCGCCTCGAATCTCGACGATCGTAATTTTGATTTGATCGTCGATGATGATGGATTCGTTCAGCTTGCGGGAAAGTACGAGCATCGCCTCCTCCCTTCGAAGTGGTAAGCAAGGCCGGAGTTGACATGGGGCTCAAAACTAGCGGAAACGCCTGACAGCGGCAAGTCACTTTAGTGGACAGTTAATCAACTGTAGTGTCGTCGAAGTTGACGTCAAGTTAAAATTGATAATTCAAGTCAATTCACGGAATTTTTCCATTGATGACCACAAACTCAGGGCAGGCCCTCACCCCGAGTGGGGGTCTTTCGATACAGGTGACCCAACCCAAGAGCTTGGATTTCCTCTTCGATATCAACGTCGGTCGCCGGGTGAATCGTCTCCTTCAACTCAAGGACGAGAAGTTCGAAGAACTTAGCTCGTGCTCTTTGGAGAGTCTTCCTGAATGATTCTGGACTGATCTTTTGATTGATTTTGGATTCCAATTGATGAGCAATCTCTTCGATCGGCAGTTTTGGGTTATCACGTCGGAGGTTAAGGACCGTTGCGTATCGATTTTTGGGAGTGCTCGCCTCGTAGGTTTCGAGCCTAGAGAGAGCCCGCTTGAGCAACGCCTCCCGCCAAACACGATCGTAGTCGGCATCGGGTATGCTTGGGTCGAGGAGATCACCCGGTGGGAGCGACTGAATCTTTCGACCTCGAAAGTGGTCGATGATCAACCTCTGGAGGACGGTTCGTAAATAGTCACGAAACCGCCCCTTATTGTTATCAGCGCCTGCGAGTTTATGCGTTAGAAGTTTGGTCCAGAATTCCTGAAAAACCTCATCGGCTAGATTCGAGTCGCGAAGTTTGAGTCGAAGATAACGATGCACTGCGTCGTGATAACGGCCGATTAGCTCGGCCATGGCGGCTTGGCCTTCGGGACCAGGGATGTGGGCGGATCGGATCGTGGTCCAGCTCGTTTCCAGTTGCGTCAAGTGAGAACTGGGCGGTTTGCGACTCTCGTTAGATTGATCCATGATTTCGATTCACCTTGGCACGAACCACGAGGCGATTTCGGTAAATATCCGTTGATTAGAAAATCGGGATAATGAGAACGGATAAGTTCCACGTGGAACGAACGTCGAACCGTCGCAGCACAAGGAATCGCTTGATTAGTTCGGGTTGATCGTTGTCGGGGATTCTCTGGGACCATGATCCGGAATCGGAAGGAAGAGACGAAATACGCCCGGCAGGATTCGAACCTGCGACCGACGGTTTAGAAAACCGTTGCTCTATCCACTGAGCTACGAGCGCATCGATTCACTTGCTAGAAATCTTCAATGCGCCCGGCAGGATTCGAACCTGCGGCCTGCGGTTTAGGAAACCGCCGCTCTATCCACCTGAGCTACGGGCGCCCACGATCTTCAACCCTAATTTTGATGATTTTAATCAAGATTTGTCAACGACCTTTGCCGATCATTTTCCGATCAAAATCCTGTTATTGGTCATTGTGATATTAAGGGTGAGCAGGGGGGTCGCAAGGATTCGATAATTTGATTACCCGAACAGGTTGTTTCCAGAACCTTCGGGGTGTTATCCTGGACGATCATTAACCCTGAGATTGGGATCGTTTTGAAACGGATTGATGCGACTTCGAATAGATCGATTTCCGTGTTTCCCTTCGGTTCTGGATGAGAGCTGTAGAAATGTCCGAAGCGAATTCAAGCCCGGACAGTGTCAATCTTCCTCGATTGGGGAGTTACCAAATCCTTCGCCCGCTCGGTTCGGGCGGGATGAGCAATGTTTTTCAGGCAGTCCATGAGGAATCGGGGAGTGTGGTTGCCCTGAAAGTGCTCCCCCGAAAACTCGCCCAGAATGCTGTCCTGCTTCAGCGATTTCTCAAAGAAGCCAAAAGCGCCGAGAATCTGGACCACCCGAATATTGTCGCGATTTATGACCGGGGGTTCGATCAGGGTCGTCATTATCTCGTCCTGGAATATGTCGAGGGACGCGACCTTTTTGATCGAGTTCGGTTCAACGGAGTCTTGACTCCGATCGAAACGGTTGCGTTTGTCCGCCAGGTCGCTCTTGGGCTTCAATACGCAGCCCGGTTGGGGATGATTCACCGCGACGTCAAACCCGCCAACTTATTGATGACGCCCGATGGTCAAGCCAAGATCATCGATCTGGGCCTCGCGCTCCAAGCCGCCGACGAGGACGAGAGGGTCACCCGCGACGGGACCACCGTTGGGACCGTCGACTATATGTCGCCCGAGCAAGCTCGCGACAGCCGAAAGATCACCGAGCGGAGCGACATTTATTCTCTCGGTTGCACGCTTCATTACCTGTTGACCGGTGTTGCTCCTTATACGGGCGGGAATCTCGCCGACAAGTTGGCTCGACATCACTCGGGGGAGATTCCCGACGTTCGCGATCGCGATCCCAGCATTCCTGCCGCCTTGAGTCGCCTGATTCAAAAGATGATGGCCAAGAAGCCGGAACAAAGGTTTACGGATTACAACGAATTGATCCTTGCACTTGACCGGATTAGTTCGGTCGAGCCAAACCTTGATCCGCAACTCTCCGACGTCCTGATCGATGATTCTGATGACGACGATGAAGACTACTATGAGTTGACCGTCGCTTCGGACTCACCTGCTGATGCTCCGAAGCCGACTCCTCGACCTGATCCCGACCGGCAATCAGCCATCCAGAACGCACGTTCGGACGCCGATCAAGTCCGAGAAGTTTCCCTGGCCGACCTTGCCGCGCTCGACGCCGACCCACCCTCGTCTTCGACCAAGAGGCGAGGAATCACCCTGGCGAGTTCGATGTCGCCCGAAGCTTCCCAAATGCTCGGGCCGATATCTGAAGGTGACGATGAGGATTTCGAGGAAGCCTCGCAGGGTCGCTCCAGGAACGAACTTCCGCTCCAAACCTGGATCGCAGCCGGCCTCATGGTTGGATTGCTCATCGCCGTTGTCGGATTTGGAGTCCGATTCGCTCTATCCCTGCTGACAACACCCAAATCGGATCAAGTCGTCAGCACGGCAGAGGCTCCGGAGGAGATCACACCGGGCTCGGAAGCGAATCCGCTGGTCGTTCCCCCACAAGTCAGTCCTTCGATAACGAGAGCCATACCTCCCTCAATCGCCCCTCGAAAGTCCGAATTGGCCGTCGAGTCCCGCGAACCAGTCAAGGTTGAGTCGAAGACTGGAACCTACTCACCGACCGAAGCTTCGTTCTCCAGCGAGTTACTCGCTCGGTTTGGAGTTCGGAAAGAATCCACTGCTTCGGTCGGAGGCTCGTCGAACAAGGTCTCGGTTCGTCGTCTCCTCGACTCGAACGATGGGAGCCAGACGACGTCGCTGGCTAGCGCGTTTGATCGATCGATCGAGGAAGTCGAAATCGCCGACATCGGACCGTTCCACGAAGATGATTTCTTGATCGCCGGCAGGTCGAGGATCATCCGAGCGAAACCCGGGTTACGGCCTATCGTCAAGATCGAGGATACTCGGCAACTCCTGATCCGGGACCAAGAAGCCAAATTCATGCTCGGACTCAATGGAGTCGAGCAACTGACCATTGAAGGGATGGACTTGGTCGTTGATGTCCGCGACCTCCCGCTCAGTCAGTCCACCTTATTCTTGTGCCAGGGCGTCGACCTGACCCTCAGGGATTGTTCGATCACGATCACCAACGCCGAGGACCGTCGCAATGGATTTTCTGTTTTCCGACTGGCGAATGGTCCTCGACCCAACCGACTCCGGGTCGAGCGTAGTTTGATTCGAGGGCCGATTCAAACGCTCGCGCAAGTCGTCTCAACGCAGGCCGAGGTCGCTTTGGACCGAAGCGTGATTGCGGGCTCGAACGGTTCCTTGTTCCAGTTCGATCCCGCCGATCGGTCGGAGCGCTCGATCCAGTTGTACCGGAGCGTCCTCATCACTCGAGGCTCAGCCTTCTCGTGGACCGGGAAACCAGGGGCGACCTCGATTCGATCGTTGGGCACGACCTTCGCTCACGTCGAGACTTCGACACCGGCACCGTTGATGGTTGCTCGTGGTGCGATTGCGACCGATCAGAAGAGTTGGCTCGACTACGATGGGGAAGCGAACCGCTGGTGCGGATGGGCCTCCTTCTCGCAATGGGGAAGTCCACCGACGCCTTCGAGCCGGGTCCGAGAATCGATCAGAGAAGTCTGGCCCCAAGCGGACAGCTCAAGCTCGGAGTCTCCGACCTCTTGGTCGGCAACCTCGATCGCGGAGAAGATGACCGCCTCGGATCTCGTGGATCTCGCTCCTGGGTTGGAGTCGACCCTGGCTCAGGTTGCGATTCCCCATCCCTACCTCCTTGAGATGACCGTCGACCTTTTTCCCCGACTGCCCACGCCGGAATTGCGCGATGACATCACTTCCGAGGCCGGATCGAGCGGATCAAAACAAACGATCTCACTCTCGTTCAACGCTTCACCCGACTCCCCGGGTGACCTGGGCCAGTTCCTCGAGAATCAAGTGACCGACTCGTCGAAGCGTTACATTGTCCGAATTCAAGGTTCGGGTTCTCACCCGATGTCTCCCGTCCGGCTCCCGGATGGGGTTTCCGTCGTGCTGGCTGGACCTCCAGGGGAGGGGACAACCAATCCTGTCCCCGTCTTCTATGCCTCGAAATCCGGGATGGCTTTGATCGAACTTCATGAAGGCGACCTGGCGATCGCCAACCTGGGGTTCGCGACCGACGGAGTCCACCGGACCCGCCACTGGATTCTCGTCGGTGAGGGCCTGCTCGCCCTCCGACGATGCCGATATCGCGATATGGCGGTGCCCGATGGGTCGGTCGGGGCGGCGATCGCCTTCGAGGCCCAAGCAGCGAACCCTATCCCACCAAGATCGGGAGCCTTCCGAAACGTGACCGATCGCCCGGTCGCTAGTTTGAAAGATTGTTGGATCTGGACGACGTCTGATGGAATCGTCGCGGAGGCGGGCCGTGGTGTCGTTCGACTCGACAATTGCGTCCTTCTGGCCGGAGAAGCCGCGATTCGCCTCAAGCGATCGGTCGTCCCCGCCAGCCAGCTTGAAGCGGATCTGATCCTGGAAAACTGTACCTTGGTCGATGACCGCTTTGGCGTACTCTTGGAGCCGACCTTGAGCCAGGAGTTCGGCATCGGTCGGCCTTGGCTTGTCGTCTCACGATCGTCCGTCTTTCCTAGAAACTGGCGAGAGGGCGGGGCACTCCTCGGTGCGGACCCTAAACTTTTTGCCCAAGGGGCTTTGTTCTGGCAGTCTTCCAACGACCTTTATGAAGTCAGCCGGTTCCTGACGACTTCCGGACCCCTTTCGAACGCGACAGGCCCCCCCGCCGATTTGAAACGACATTGGATCGACCTCTGGGGTCTGGTTCACACCCGGCGCGATCGAGGTCCCGACTCGAAGAGGGCCGATCGCGTCATCCACTTCCGCGACAAGGACCGACCTCGGACGAGTCGCCCGACCCTGACGCAACTCGAACTCGATCCGAAGTCGCACAGTGGCCAGGGCTCGACTTTCAAGGCATTGCCGCCGATCCCAAGATCCTGATCGGCTTCAACGAGTGGATGTTCAATCATTGATCGGGATCGACGGTTTCCGTCAAATCCTATAAAATCCAGTCCCTAGTTTCTCGATCTTGCGTCCATCGAGGGTTAATCGCGTGGTTCCCGCCAAGGATTTCAAGCGTCGAATGGTTGTCGACATTGATGGCACTCCGCACATGATCGAGCATATTCAGGTGCAATCTCCCTCGGCGCGGGGGGCGGCCACGCTCTACAAGGTGAAAGCTCGAAACTTGAAGACCCGAAATCGGGTCGAGAAATCGTTCAAAGGGACGGACAGCCTCAACGAGGCAAGCTTCGAGCGCCGGGCCGTCGAGTATCTTTACCGAGATCCCGACGGATTTCATTTCATGGACTCGACCGACTACAATCAGTTCACCCTCAAAGCCGAGGAACTCGAAGATTTCATCCCTTACATGACCGAGAACATGACCGGGGTTGAAGCCTTGCTCGTCGACGAGGAAGTGATCGGGATCGAGATCCCCGAGACGGTCGAACTCAAGATCACCGAGACCGCGCCAGGCGTCAAAGGGAACTCCGCCACGGGTCGGACCAAGCCGGCGACCCTCTCAACCGGCCACGTAATTCAGGTTCCCGAGCACCTTGACTCGGGAATCCTTGTGAAGGTCAAGACGGAGACCGGTGAGTATCTCGGCCGGGTCAACTCGATCTAGAATCGTTCCACGTGGAACGAGCCGACGGAATCCGTTCAGTCGCGGATCTGTCCGTGCCCTTGAATGATCCACTTGGTCGTGGTCAGTTCTCGGAGTCCGCAAGGTCCTCGCGCATGATACTTATCCGTGCTGATCCCGATCTCGGCTCCAAGACCCAGTTGCCCGCCATCGTTGAACCGAGTGCTAGCGTTGACGATAACCGCGGCGCTATCGACCTCACGGACAAATCGCCGGGCCGACGCCAAGTGACTCGTCACGATGGCGTCGGTATGCTTCGAGCCGTGCCGGGCGATGTGAGCCAGGGCCATGTCGAGGTTTTCGACCACTCGAATGGCGACGATCAGGTCGAGATATTCGGTATCCCAATCCGCCGACGAGGCGGGGACCGCATGAGCCACTAGATTGAGCGTCAATTCGTCGCCTCGAACCTCGACGCGATGTTCCGCCAAAACTTGACCGAGTTTTGGGAGGAACTCAGAAGCGGCTTCTCGATGGACCAAGATGGTTTCTAAGGCGTTGCAGACGCCTGGGCGCTGGACTTTGGAATTGAGGATGATCGAAGTCGCCATCTCGAGGTCAGCACCGGCGTCGACGTAAACGTGGCAGATCCCGTCGTAGTGTTTGAGGACCGGCATCCGGGCTTCGGCGACGACACGGCGAATCAAACTCGCTCCACCTCGAGGGATCGCCAGGTCGATCTTGTCGGGCAGGGCAAGCAAGTGGCCGACCGCCGAGCGGTCCGTGGTATCGACGAGTTGGACCGAGTGATCGGGTAGGCCGCTCGCCCCGAGATGATCGATCAAGACGCGGGCCAACGCCCGGTTCGAGTGGATGGCTTCCTTGCCCCCCCGCAAAATCACCGAGTTGCCGCTCTTGACACAAAGCGCCGCAGCGTCGACCGTCACGTTGGGGCGACTTTCATAGATCATGAAAATCACCCCGAGAGGAACTCGAATCTGCGAGACCTCTAGCCCATTTGGCCTTCGGCTCGAAGTGATCGCTTCTCCGACAGGGTCGGGCAGGGCGGCTACCTCTCGGAGACACTGCGCGATTCCCTCCAATCGCTTCGGGCTCAAGGTCAGGCGATCGATCGCCGCCGGATTCAGCCCAAAAGCAGGCGCCATCTCGATATCGCGGCGGTTGGACTCAAGGAGCTCATCCGTACGATCACCAATTGCCCGTGCGGATTCGAGAAGCCAATCGTTCTTCCTGAGGCCCGAGACGATTGCCAGCGGACTTGATGCAAGTTTGGCTCGCTCGGCGATTCTGCGACACTCCACTTCCAGTCGCGTCGACTCGGCCGACTCGGACTTCATTGACGTTTCCTCGTTCACTGACAACCTCGACGATTTGGCGATCTCGGTCCTTGAACGATACTGTGATCAACACTGCTCGACAACCGAGGACAATTCGACTTCTAAGACTCGCTCATCATTGGAGAGATTGATCCAAGGAGGTTGTCCTCGGCTCAATCCCAGCCGTTCTGGGCACTCCAGACTCGCAAAGCGTCGAGCGTGGCGGCGACGTCATGGACCCGGACGATCGAAGCCCCTCGGGCCGAGGCGGCCAACGCCGAGGCGACCGAAGCCGCCTGCCGGTCATCGAGCGGTCGCCCCGTGATCGTCCCGAGAAATCCTTTGCGAGATGTGCCGACCAAGATCGGGCAACCGATTTCCTCGAACTGGAGCAGTTCCCGGAGGAGTTGGAGGTTGTGATCGAAAGACTTGCCGAATCCGATCCCGGGATCGATCGCGATTCGGCTTCGAACGATTCCAGCTCGCTCGGCGGACACGACTCGACCAGTAAGGTATTCGATCACTTCCTCGACGACGTTGCGGTACTGGGGCGCCATCTGCATAGTTCGAGGGGTGCCTCGCATGTGCATGATGACGACCCCGACGTCGGAACTCGACACGACGCGGAGCATCTCCGGGTCGGCCAAGCCGCCGATGTCGTTGATGATCGACGCACCCGCCTCGATCGCCGCTAGGGCGACTTCGGGTTTCGAGGTGTCGACCGAAAGGGGGAGGTCGACCCGACGCACCAATTGTGCCACGATGGGAATGACCCGATCGAGCTCTTCTGCCAGCGTGATCGGGTCCGACCCCGGGCGGCTTGATTCTCCGCCGATGTCGATCAGGTCGGCGCCATCGGAGACGAGGCGGTCGGCGTAGGCGAGTGCTCTGTCCAAAGTGTCGAATCGTCCACCATCGGAGAAGCTGTCGGGCGTGACGTTGAGAATCCCCATCACCGAGGGGCGATCTTCAGCCCCGATCCGGCGCCCGTTGGCCATCCATCGAAGGATCATTGACGTCGAACTCCCTCGAATCAGAACGAAGGCAGGATCACCAGGTTTCTTCCATCATGTTAACAACCTGGATCGCCATCTTCTCGCAAGTCCGGTAGAACGCCGCCTCGGAGGTTTCTCCAATTTCGGGATAAAAGTTGAATGTGTCGGCCACGACGGCGGGGTTGGGAGCTTTCTTCTCCTCGGCCTTGTTGTCGGTCCAGGTGATCGCGAGGATGATCGTCGAGGTCAACTGGCGGGGGAGGTTATTCGGGCTCTCGACCACCACGTTCTTTTCCGCGTAGTTGATCGTCCCACTCAGCGTGGTGTCTGCGTCCTCGGGCTTCCCAACCACTCTGTATGGAGTGCGCCGACCGATCTCTTTGATCACCAACTCGGTGAGTTGCAGATTGATATCCCGTCGGAAAGTGATCGACTGGAAGGTCGGGACATAAACCGTCTTGACGTTGGTGTCATAAGGGGCGCGGATGCTGTATCCCGTGACCTTGCAACCAGAGACGACCAGGAGCGCGAGCAGCCCGATTCCGATCACGGACTGCTTCGCAAGTCTTCGATCGCATGATCTTGTACTTCGCATGATGCCCCTTTCGTCCGCTTCCAGAATTCGAGTCGTCTATAGACCTAGCAATCTGTTGACCTGACAGGTGTCCACGAAATCTCCAGGCAGTCGATCGCAAATCGAGGCGGATCATGGATCGACCTCGCGATTTGCAACCGCTTCCCGGGATCGAGATCAATAGGGCGAACCCATGCCCGAGCCTGCGCTGCCAATACCGCCCATTCCGCCGGACGGAGCACCACCCGACCCCATCGAACCTTGGGGATCGGGAGCACCTGGAAGGGTCATGATCTTGCTCGGCAAGCTGGCCTTCCGAGGCATCTTGGCGGTCTTTTGGAGTTGGACCTTGGCGAGTTCGGCCCACTTGCTCTTCGGCCACTTGGCGACAACCAGGCCAAATTGGTATTCCGCCGAGGCCGGCTTCATCGCCCGGATGTAGTACATCCCGGTGGTATATTCCCGCTCGGCGGCCTGATCGTTGATCAGGTCTAGGGTGTGATAAAGCTGCTCGTTGGTCCCTTGCCGCTCGGGAAATTCCGCCATGGTCCGCTTGATGGTTTCTCGGGCGGAATCCAACCCCGTCACGTCATATTCGGGGCCGATGTACCCCTTGATCTTGGCGTCGATCGAGGAGAGCTGCGCTCGCTCGCGGAGCGGGCTCTTGGTGTGGTCGGCCAGGAGTTGGTCGTAGAAGACGGCGGCTTGTTCGTAGTCGCCGACGTTGTGGTAATGGTCGGCCGTCCGGAGGGTCGCGTGATCGGCGAGTGCCCCATCGTGTCCGTCGTGCATCCGGACATGTTCCAGGGTCTTGATCGCGTATCCCTTCGGGTCGAGCAGGGGGGCTCGGCCGTCAAAGCGGGCCTGCCAGGGGAGGGGCTTCGCTTTGGGGTCCTCGTCGGCGAGCCAGATCTGGGCGATCTCGTATTCTCGGGCGACGAGTTTGTCGCGGTATTCGGTGCCTGTGTAAGCTTTCATCAAACGCTGGTAGCTGTCGTTAGCGTCTTTGTAGTGTTGTTGCCTGAACTGGGTTTCCGCGAGGAAGAACTGGGCTTTTTCACCCCAAGGGGAACCCTTCTTGACCTCACGCTTGGCGAGGGTGCTGAGAAGCGGTTCCGCCTTATCGAATCGTCCGGCGTCGAAATGCTTCTTGGCTGCGGCAAATTCGCCTTCGGAGATGGGGTCGGGGGCGACCTTCGTTTTCTCCCAACCCTTCTCACCTAAGATGACCGCCGACGAATCCAACGCTCCCGAGGAAAACGGCGTCTTCTCGCGAGTCATCCAGCGCTGCATCAATCGGCCATCGGTTCTCGTGTCGGACTGGGGATTCGACGTATCCGGAGCAGGGGCCCTCATCGACGCGATCCAGTCGGCGATCGTGCCAGCCGACGCCGGCGATCCCGCCAAGATCAACAGAGCGGCGATCGACACCCCTCGCCGAGCGGCCCGAACGAGTCGTCGATTCGACCGAGTGTCCGATGGGTCGAGACTCATCAATCATCCTCCGAGGTAAGAGAGAAGTCGCGGTTTGCGACCGATCACATGACTGAGGATCGCCCCCAAGGTGCTTCGGATCGTCCCGGAAACTGTGGATGTCATCTCAAGTCGCTTCCAATCCGAACCCGGCGAACCCAAGATCCGGATCGCGGACAGGGTTCGCCCCGAGAGCGTCGCGACGTGGGGTTGACCCGGGCGACAAGCCGGGCAGAGAACCCCACCCGTTGCCAGGCCGAACGCGAACGACTCGCCGGTCGATTCCACTTGTCGGCCACACCCGGCGCATTCGTCGAGGGAGGGCATCAAGCCCAACTCGCGAAGGCAGGCCAGCTCGAATCGGAACAAGCGACTGGTCCTCAGCGACGGGTCTCCGAGGTGCCGCAAGGTCACCACGGCCGAGTCGAAAAGCCGAGGGTGAGGGTCATGGAAGTCGCTCAATTCGGCGAGCAACTCGGCGATGTAGTAGCCCGAGTAGAGCGACGACAGATCGCACCTAAGAGCATCGAACCGTTCGACCGGCGACGCTTCGATGATCAGGTCGAGGGCGTCGGTGCCCTTGTGGAGCATCACGATATCGGAAACAGATAATAGGTCAAGGCCACCCTGCATGCTCGATTTGAGCCGACGCGCACCTTTGGCTAACCCCGAGACCTTGCCCAACTCTCGACTGAACAAAGTGGCGATGGTGCTCGTTTCAAAGACATCCGAAGCGCGGATGGTCAAGGCTAGGGATCGAACCGTCGGCACATCCCACCTGCTTTCCGCTTCGGTCAATGGTCGTCGACGAGACGTTGAATTCCAGTAAACTAGTTTTGACGGTGCTTCGCTTCATTTTGCAAGGGGAAAAGTCCGATGATTCTTCCGTCAAGATTTTGTGACGAAATCTGTTCCTGGTCGACACTTCCGTCGAAGCTTGCGTGTTCCACTTCCGACCCATCTGTCGCGAAGGGTTGCTTCGTTTCGATGAGCGCTTAGAATGCTTTCGTCATTTCTTCTTTTCGGCCGGATTTCGGTCCCGAGCTTTCTCCGATCATTTCAGGTTCTGTCCTGAGCAGGGAGAACGAGTTATGTCGAATTTCGGGGCCAGTGTCAAGGCATTCGCCGATATGGTCGACCGAGCGGCCGCAGCCCTGGAACAAGGGTTGCGTTCCATCGGCAAGAGCCGACGTCCGAAACCTTGCCCGATCTATCTGCCCGTTAAAGCCGATACCCGCCGCCGATAATCCCACCGTTTGATTAGTTCACGACACAAGAAACGTTTGCCCCATCGCGTCCTGCGACGGGGGGAACGTTTTTTTGCGTTTCATATCCCCTTAGCGGAGTTCCAGCAAGACGCGGCGAATCGAGCGCTCGACGACTTCAAGGATCGTGAATTGGACTCCGTCGGCCTGGAACATCTCGCCAGGGTGGGGGAGCCGGCCAAGCTCGTTGAAGGCGTAACCACCAACCGTTTGGAACTTGCCATCGGTCGGCAGATGGAGACGAAGCCGGTGGTTGATCTGACCAAGTGGGACCGTCGCGTCGACCTCGAACGTCGTTTCGCCGACCGCTTTGATCCGGTCGTCGGGGGTGGGGACGTCATGCTCGTCGTCGATCGGTCCGACGAGTTGCTCGAACAAGTCTTCCAAGGTGATCAAGCCGGCGACACCACCGTATTCGTCGAGAACCATGGCGATCTGGCTCCGCCTGGCCCGGAGTTCGGCCAGGAGGTCGTTCGCGTTCTTCGACTCGGGGACGAAATAGGCTGGCCTGACTAATTTCCGGGGGATGATCGACTCGGGCGGAGTGTCCGGGTCGATCATCGAAGGGAATAAATCCTTGGCGTAGAGGATGCCCAGGATATCGTCACGGTTTTCGCCGAAGATCGGGATGCGGCTCAAACCCGATTCGCGGAACGTCTTCGCCGCCTGTTTGGCCGAGACCGTAGCCGGCAGGAGGATGATGCTCGACCGAGGAGTCATGATCTCGGAAACGTCGAGCCTGGTCAGCCCGACCACATGCTCCAGGAGTGTTCGGGTCGAAACCGAGACGTCAGCCTCGGTATCGTCGGGATGGTCGACATCGGGAAGGATTTCCACCTCCACGCTGGCGGGGCGGGGCGGGGCGTCGTTAGGCCCGGAAAGGTGGTAAGCAAGCCACTCCACCCAGCGAGCGACGGTCGTCAACGGCCAGGCGAGACCTCGAATCAGCCCTCCAATGGGCCAGAATGCCGCGAGGTACGTTTCGGCCCAAACCCTGCCAACAACGCTGGCGAGGAAGTGGATGAAGATCGTCAACAGGGCTGCTAGTCCGATCGAGGCGATCGCCGAGCCGACATCAACTTGACGAGCGAACCACGCCGAGACGAATAATTCGGCAACAACGGCGATCCCCTCGGCAGCACGCTCGGTGGCTTCGTCTTTGAGTTCGATCGCTCGAGCAAGGTCGGGTTTATGCCTGGACTCGCAAACGACCTCCAGCCGACTCCGAGAGTAGGTCCGAAGCGCCCGGCCAAACGCGACTGAAATCGCTTGGACGAGGAAAAGCAAAGCAGCGACGCCCAACGCCCCGCTCAACATCAGCGCGGCCAACGCACACTCTCCCGACCCGAATCATCGGACATGACTGGTAAGGGGTCCACCCGATGGAATAGGTTTTCGATCCCGAGAAGTCCGAGAACTTCTCCCTCACGACCCCGAATGACCGCGACATCATCGGCGGCTTGGTCATTATAGCCACAAAGATGGAGCAAACCGTGGACCAGGTAAAGTGCGAGTTCCTGGGCCGGCTCACAGTTCGCCTCAACCGCCGTGCTGGCAGCCATTTCCGCCGAAACGACGAGTTCTCCCGTCAATTCGGCGGAATCCTCTTCGGAGAACCGAAAACTGATCACGTCGGTTGCCCAATCATGCAACAGATAACGAGCATTGATGACGCGAATCGAGGCATCGTCGACCAGGGCGACCGAGATGTCGGCTCGCTCGATTCCTTCATGGATGAGGGTCCGGCGAACCAAATTCGCGATCCAATCCGGGCTGATCGACAGATGAGCCTGGGTGTCGCTGACCTCAACCTCGATCAAACTTGGGGCAGGGGCGTTCAAAAGTTGCGAAGTCCTCAAGCGGTTCTTTGTTCGGGATATTTGACGCGACCGTGGTAAATGCCGATCAAAGATTTGATCAAGCTTTCGCGAATCTCGGAGATTTCTCGGAGGGTCAAGCCACATTCGTCGAATTGACCGTCGTGGAGTCGCTTGTTGATCAGGGCACGGCAAAGCCCCTCGATCCGCGAAGGCGTCGGTTCGGAGAGCGTTCGGCTCGCGCTCTCGACGGCGTCGGAGACCATGAGGATCGCGGCTTCCTTCGATTGCGGTTTCGGGCCTGGGTAGCGAAACGCCCCCTCCAGGACGGTGGCGCCATCGGGGTTGGCTCCGCTTCGTTTGGTCGCCTCGTTGAAGAAATATTCGACCAGCGTCGTCCCGTGATGTTGCTCGATCAGGTCGATGATCGGTTCGGGAAGATGGTGCTGGCGACCGAGATCGACGCCGTCCTTGACGTGACCGATGATGATCAGAGTGCTCATGGCCGGGGCCAGATTGGCGTGGCGGTTGGTCGCGCCCGCCTGGTTCTCGACAAAATAGTGGGGCTTGAGCATCTTGCCGATGTCGTGGAAATAGGCTCCGATCCGAACGAGCAAGGCGTTCGCGCCGATCCGCTCGGAGGCGGCCTCGGCGATGGTTCCGACCGCGACCGAGTGATTGTGCGTGCCGGGGGCTCGACGGACCAGCTCTTGCAAAAGCGGATGGGTGATGTCGCCGAGTTCGAGGAGGCTGATCCCGGTGACGATCCCGAACCCGGTCTCGACGAACGGGAGCATCCCGCCCAAGACGAAGCCCGCCATCAAACCCCAGCCGGCCCGCCACAGGCTGTCGACCGCGATCAGGTTGATCGGCTGATCCTCCCAAAGTCCCGTCGCCCAGGTGAGGACGCAAAAGCCGATCGCACAGAGGGCGCCCACCTTGATTAGTTTGGTCCGGGTCCGAACTTCGTGGAGGCAGAGGACCCCAACCGAAGTCCCGCCCATCATGACCAGGAAATGGCCGACCCCGGCGTTCATCGCCAGGGTGGTCAAGACCGACAATCCAAAGGTAACCATCAAGGCGAAATGCGGGTTGTAAGCGATTGCCAGGATCATTGCGGCGATGGCCACGGGCGCGACCTCGGCATTCCAGGGCTGAATCGCCGCCAATCGTGCGACGAATAAAGCCACGACGGAAAGCGAGCAGATCGAGGTGATTCGCCCCAGATCCGAGGCGATCCGGTGTTCGTGCCGGGCGATGTAGTAACCGATCAGGGCGAACATCGCCGCCGAGAGCACGATCACCGAAGACGCGCGGCGGAGGTGGTCGTCCCAGGTCCGGGCCTCGTTCGCCTTGTCGGCCTCTCCGCGAAGGAGCGACAACACCTCCTCGGTGATCTCCTGACCTTGAGGGACGAGGAGTTCGTTACGTCGGTAGGTATCGAACTTGTCGGTGACCGAAGCCCGAGCCAGGTCGCGAAGCTGCGTCGTGTACGCTTCCTCGTAGGACAAGGTCGGATAGCCAGGAAGTCGGTCGGCGATCAATCCGAACAACCCTTGTCCGAGGGAAATCGGGTTGAACGCGGCGATAAACTCCTTGCCGACGGGGCCATCGACCTTGTCGAGCCGCTCACGGATCACGCGCTCCCTGGGGACAAGGTGAGCCCGCTCGTGGGGTTCCGAAGCCAACCGAACCGAAAGGTTCCGGTTCATCTCTTCGTTTCGAGGTAGGACGTCCGGCCCGAGCACCCCGTCGCGGATCAGGGGTTCGAAGGCTTTTCGAATCCTTCGGCGGATCTCTTCGAGCCGTTCGGGGGTGTCGCTCGCCTCTCGGATATCGTCGAAAAGGGCGGGGCTGAGCTTCCAGGTACCTCGGATCGACTCGGGGACGGCGTCGAACGTCGAGGCTTTGGCCAGCGCGGTGACCAGGTCGTCGAGGCGGTCGGCGAGGTCCGCGATCGGTTCGGGGTTGTTGACCATCGCGGGCGGGACCTGATCGGCCTTCGCTTGCCGATCGGTATTCGTCCGGATCAAGTTCCGCCTCTGGAACTGATCGATGTTGACTCGAATTTCCCGATCGGGACGTTGCCCGAGCCGAAACGTGAAGAACGGGCCGGGACCGTGGACGATCGCGGCAGTGGCCACGACGGCGGCTGCGACCGCAGCCAACCGGGCCCAGCGGTCTCGCTTACGGGCTGATCGGTTGTGTTGGTGGGCGACCAGGTGGGAGGGCCGAAGTTGGGCCCGCAGTCCTTTGGTTTTCCGTTTGGCAAGACTCATGGATCTCTCGACCACGGAGGGTCAATTCAGGCGATGATCCCGACAGCCTCGTCCACAAGGACGGAGGGAAGCGGACCTGACCAAACTCAAGGATGGGTCAATCGAAAGGCGAAGGCGTGATATTGGGAGAAAACCTTTCTTCCAACTTGATTCGTTGGCCAATTCCGCTTTGCTTACGGTCGTACTCTTCGTAAGCCGTGACGATCGCCTGGACGAGCGGGTGCCGTACAATATCAGAATTTTCGAGCCGAGCGATTCCAATTCCAGGAACATCCTTCAAACGTTCCACCGCGTCGGCCAGGCCACTGACGGTGGCGGACGGCAAATCCACCTGGGTCGTGTCGCCCGTGACAACGATCCGGGCGTTCTGGCCCATCCGGGTCAAAAACATCTTCATTTGGGGCACGGTGGCATTCTGCCCTTCATCAAGGATGATGACCGCGTCATTCAAGGTTCGCCCTCGCATGTAGGCGAGAGGGGCAATCTCGATCAGGTCATTTCCCATGTACCGTCGAATCTGATCATAGTCCATCAAATCGTGGAGTGCGTCGAGCAGCGGTCGAAGGTAAGGGTTGATCTTGGCTTCAAGGTCACCGGGGAGAAATCCAAGGTGTTCGCCCGCTTCGACGGCGGGTCGGACAAGGACGATCTTCTTGATCTTCCCCTTGCGGAGTTCCGCGACCGCCATTGCCACGGCGAGGTAGGTCTTACCGGTTCCCGCCGGCCCGATGCAGAACACAAGCTCGTTGTCGCGAAGGACGGCGAGATATCGCGCCTGGCCGTCGGTCCTGGCCCTAACGACCTTGTTCCCTTCGCGAATCTCGGAAACCGAATCCCCTCGCCCCTCGGCTTCGACCCGAGACCGCGATTCGATCAGGTCGGCGACGTCACCCGCCGAGGCGACCCTTCGTCGCCGATACCAGTTCTTCAACTCCTCGAGGACCTGGCGCGCAAGCTCGACGCGGGTTGTTTCCCCCTCGACCCGAACTTCACCATGACGAGCCACGAGTTTGACGCCGAAAGCGTCTCGAACCTGGCGGAGGAATTGGTCCCTGCTCCCAAAAACCGCCAACTCTTCGTCGTGATTGTCCAAGGTGATCGTAACTTCGGGCATACCGGCCTTTCGACAAACTCCACTCGGCCAGGATCTGACGAATTCGTCGTTCTGCCTTGGGTGGCTGGCTTGAGGTCAATCCAAGCGTTCAGCAGCTTAACATTATGGGAACAACTTCTAGGAAAAGGCAATGTCGTATTGCCCCGAAATCCACTAGGTCGCAGCCGACTGCCCCACTCGAAAACAATTGTTTCGCGAATCAGATTCGCCCGATGAGTTTTCGCAACGGACCAAAGTCGAGGATCTCACCGCCCAGACCGGCGACGCATCGAAGGTCCGCTTGCAACCAATCGTCCGGCATCCCCGGTGAACCGACCGGCAACCCCGCCGCATTAGGGGTGAACGCGGGGAGGACGATCTGATCGACGCCGACGAGGAAACAGGGAGCCGTCAAGTTGCTCGACCGCAAAACCGGATGATGATGTCCGGAAATCGTCTTGGTCGCCTTGATCTCCCGGTGGCCGTGATGGATCGTCCAGGCCCCCACTTGGAGGCTCAGAGGAACCTGCTTCGTCCCTTGAGGATCGTGATTTCCCAAAATCGGGACGAGTTCGACCCCTCGGCGGTCGAGCCACTGATAAAGCTGGTGCAGGTCGGCTTCGGTCCGCCGGCACCGCCGAGGCGACTCCACCAAGTCTCCGGCGACGATCAGACGATCCACGTTCCCCCGACCCAGCAAAGCGTCGAGTTTCCCCAAGGTCTCTCGGAGTGAATGCTCGGGGAGGCAGTCGCCGCCCGAGGCCCTGGCCCACTCATACCCGAGGTGGACATCGGCGATGACCGCGACCCGATGTTCCACGTGGAGCGTCCCCCCCTCGGGAGTCAAGATCCAGCCATCTGGGCCGGCGATCACGGCGAGACCAGCCTTTGGTGGAGTCGCTTGAGTGCATCGCCCGGAGCCTCGAATCGGATCGGTTCCGGCCCACCCGGGTCGATCCAGGCGGCGGCGAATGGGGACGGCCCATCGAGCGACCGAAAATGAACTTCGGGGCCAGACTTCAGCCATGCCAGTGCGGTCGGGGTGTCGAGGACCTCTTCAAGCACTTCGCGTCTTGTTTCGCGGAGCAGGGGGTGGTCGGGGCAGGCCGCTTGGACGAGGGGAAACAAGCGTTGGCTGACCCAAAGCAGACCGCCGACCCGAGTTCGTCCCCCTTCGGGTCTCCGGAGAACCATCAAGGCAGTCGCGGCGATATGACGGAATCGTCGAGCTTGAAGCTCTCCCCGATCGAGTCCTTCGAGGATGTCGTCCTCCAGCGCGGTTGGGTCGAATAGCCGATCAAGGTCGATTCGAGCGACACGATTTCCATCGGTCAACGTGATCGACCATCCGAGGTCGGAGACGACCAATTGGAGATCGCGACCAAACCGGTGACCCAGTCGAGCCGCTACCGCTCGCCCCAACGCTTCGCATGCGGGGCGACCGAGCGGGGCGTGAAACGCGTAGGTCATTCCTTGACCTGACCCGTCGGGATACTCTTCGATCAGGGCGACGTTTTCGGGAGGGATCTCGCTGATCTGTTCCTGGGCAGCAAGGAGATTCTCCAATACGCTCACTTCATCCGGGCCGAGGTCATGAGCTTCGGCCAACCAGGACCGGAGCGCCGAGGGTCCCTCGGCGAGGATTCTCCCGGCCTCGACGCGGAACCGGGCCAGCGATCGGGCCAACTCGGCGGACAACCCCTGGCGGTCGCTGGTCCAACGAGGGAGGTTCGCCTCCTCGCCCGAAGGTTTGGCATGAACGATCAGATCCTCGATCCGGCGAAACTCGAGCGATCGGCCGTCGAGCACGAAGCGGTCACCAGCTTGCAACCGCTCGGCGTACGCCCCTTCGAGCGTCCCGATGACCTGCCCGTCTATCTGGACGCGAATCGACTCCTCCGAAGTGATCGTCCCGACATTCGACCAGAACCAGCGGATGATCCGGCTGTTCTTGATCCCAAACAACCCGCCTCGCTTCCAGATTCGGGGAGATGTCCACCGTGGTGTCGATCCGGGTTCTGGTTCGTAAGCTCCCGGGGGCGCAGCAAGCTCTCCGGCGAGGAAGGCCAGGCAGGCGTCGAAGTCGCTCCGAGGTAGCCCTTCCATCGTCGAAGTTTTGCGGAGCAACGCGTAAGCGGCATCTGCCGACCATTCGCCGCCACAGGCCATCCCGATCAACTGCTGGCAGACAACGTCGAGCGGATTTCGGGTGGGTCGGAGCGGTTCGACATGATGATGACGAGCGGCCTCGGCCGTGACGACCGCCCCGGCTAGCTCGGCGGCCGAGGCGGCGAGGATGATCCCTCGGGTTTGCGCCCCGACCCGGTGCCCGGCCCGACCGACTCGCTGCAAGCACCGCGACACGCTTCCCGGCAAGCCAACGAGGACCGAGAGGTCGGCTTCGCTGATGTCGACGCCGAGTTCAAGGCTCGTGCTGGTCACGACGGCTCGCAACTCGCCCGCCTTCAACTTCGCTTCGACGTCTCGGCGGCGCTCAACGTCGAGGGCGGAGTGGTGGGCGGCGATCGTCGCCTCGGCTTCGCCGCCGATTTCCCGACGGAGGTCGTGGGTGATCTTCTCGGTCAAGGCTCGAGTATTCGCGAAGACGACGGTGGTTCTCGCCTCGCTGGTGGCCTGTTTCAATCGGCGAATGAGCCGGCGATAGGTCAAGCCTCGATGCGAAGCTTCATCGGGTTTGATCAAAGTTTCCACGTCAAGAGAGAGCGGGGGGGTTCCTTCGGGGATGGTGGCCTCGACCAATCGACAAGTCCGCTCGGGGCCGACGAGGTAGCGGACCACCGGGTCGGGCGGGCGACATGTCGCCGACAAGCCGACGCGGATCGGGTCGACCTCGGCTTTGGCCGCCAACCGTTCGAGAGAGACCGCCAGGTCCGCGCCTCGCTTCGACGGGACCAACGCATGAATCTCATCGACGATGAGCGAGTGGACCAGTCGCCATTGCGGGTCCCACACCTTCTGGCTCAACATCAAGGACAAGCTTTCGGGCGTCGTGATCAGGAGATGCGGCGGTTCATCGCGGAGCTTCCGACGCTGGTAGGGTGTGGTGTCGCCGGTCCGGACCCCGACCTTGATCGGGCTTTCGTCCCAGCCCATCGCCAGGCGGATCGCTTCGAGCGGCTGGGCCAAGTTGCGCTCTATGTCGTATCCCAAGCTCCGGAGCGGCGAGACGTAAATGCAGCGCATCCCTGAGGCTAAAGTCCCGGCGGCGAACTCCTCGTACAGCGCTTCGATGATCGATAAGAAAGCGGCGAGCGTCTTGCCCGTCCCCGTTGGCGAGATCAACAGGAGGTTTTCCCGGGCCGCGATGATCGGCCAGGCTTCGGCTTGAGCCGGCGTCGGGCCGTCGGGGAAAGTCGAGACGAACCAGTCGAGGACCGGACCGGTCAAGGAGGGGATCAAGATCGAGGGTTTGCGGGTGTCCATGAGCATCCTGCCCGAGAAGAAAGCGAAGGATCAACGCTCGATGACGGATTCAAAGGTCGCGGATAAACTCGGCGGCGTAGGAGCGGATTTCTTTGCCGTTGAGGACGTGGAACCGGCGAAGCCGTTCGATCATCTGGCCACCGAACCGCCCGAGCGGCATGGGAACGATCTTCTTCCCGTAGCGTCGGGCCAGGCGGCGCCACTCGGCGGAGGGCGGCTTCGGGCTGACGACGGCGACGTGCCGCTCTTTGCTGTGGAGGAACGCTCCGGCCAAAAGCCGGGTCTCCAGGGTGTCGGCCGAGTCGAGCCGGGGGTCATCCCAGAGGTCGGGGATCGGCCGAGGGGGGAACAGAAACATCGCCCCACCGTACTCAGCCTGAGCAATCCCCGGGCCGACGAAGTTCTTCATCGGGTCGGTCCCGAAAAAGGCCAGGGTCGACTCCTCGGTATGCTCGGCGTACCAGGTGGTCCGGTTGGTGTAAACCTGGGGATCGGCGGGGACGTCGAACAGGAAAACGACGATTTCGATCGACCCGCGAGCCGGCGGGAGGACCTTGACGTAGAGGTCGCCGGTGTGCCAGTTCCGGAGGGTTTCGCGGATGTCGAGCCCGTCCATGACGCTCGACGTGAACTTCTCCGAGCGGGCGAGGTCCGCCCCGAGGATCGCCTTAGCCTGGTCGCGGACGTGGCGTTGGAAGCTTTCGATCCGGTCGTCCTCGGGGGGCCACGAGCACATCCCGAACGGGTCCCAGCGCTGCCGCCACTCCTTCTTGTCGCGCTCCTGCGGTCGGGTCCGAAGCTGGCATGACCGCCAGCTCATCGCCTGGCCGGGGAGTCGGCTCACCATCTTCGCCGTCCCCCAGCCGGGAACCTCGGCCCTCCCCACGCCCATCCTGACGACGGAATCGAACTCGCCGACGTCGCTATAAGGATACTCGCGGGCCGCCTCACCGATGGCGATCGCCAGGTCGTCGCCCGCCGTCTGTTGCGCCGCTACGACCAGGGTATACAGGTCCGGAGTAAGCCGACGCTCGATCAGGCTGAGGTTGCGGACGTACCGGAAGTAGACCGAGAGCAACTGGGGGGTGATCCGCGCCGCCACCTTGGGCAATCGAGCTTTCAAGAGGTCGCGTGCCCGAAGGACCATCTCCTTGATCCCGTCGACCGACAGGTTGTCGTCGGGTGTCAACTCGCTCCGGCCTCGCTCGTAGAGGCCGGTCAAGAACGGGATCTCGCCGGTCAGGAAGATCAGCGTCTTGAGGTCGACGCCGAAGGTTTGCATCGGCGCGAAGAACGTCGATGATTCTTCGACCTCGACTTGTCGGGTATAAGCGTCCCGAATCCACGGCCAATCGGACAGAGAGCAGACCAGCAAGACTGACGAATACCTCGCTTCGAGCCGCCGAAGCTGGTCGGCCATGTGGGCGATCCGCCGCGAGTGCTGCCCGGGCTCGGGCGGGGCGATCGTCGGCAAGATGGCGGCGGCGAACGCCTCGGGGCTGACCTTCTTGAGGGCGTAGGGATCGGGGAAGTGGGTCGTCGACGCCTGGAACCTCGGCGTCTCCATGTCGATGAACGCCCGAGGCATCCGCTCGCCCATTGCCAATCTGAGAGCCGCGATCACCCCCTGGCAAGGGTCGATCGGGACGTAGGAGAATCCCATCGCCGAGTCGCCGACCTCGTCGTCATCCTCGGCATCCACATCAAGCTGGGCGACCAGCGAGATCGTCGGAAGCTGCTTGATCGCCGCCTCGACCTCCTCCTGGAACGAAGGGGGCAGGGGGACCGCCAGGCAGTCATAATACCGAGCCAGCAACTCCTCGCGGACTCGGATCGCACAGTCGCCCGAGCCGTGGATGATTGGCAGCACCCGGACCTTGGGGCCGATCCGAAGGAAGTCGTCGGCGGTGGTTTGGTGGCTCATGTCGTCCATCCCGAGAAGCTTGGCTGGTGGGTTTTAAAAGGAAAGGCAGACCGCTTCGACCCCGACATCCGCAGCCAGCGTCAGGAGCCAGCCAACCCCTACGGCTCGTCCCAAGCGGTCGACCCAGGATCGTTCGTCGGCCCAGGCTCCGCCCAAGGCCAGGATCAGCCACGATGCGGCGACGGCCGCGCCGCAGACCAGGACCAATCGCGCGAAGGCCCCGTCGCCCACGTCCACGAACCAGGAAGCAAACCCCTCATCGTCGAAGCCATAGGCAAGCGCCCGCTTTGCGACCAAAACCGGGACGGCCAGCGCGGCGACGCCCGAGGCCGCCAGGCAGGCGACCCATCCCGGCTGTCGCATCAGGCGACGTCGGCGAGGCCGAGGGAGGCGGAGTCGCAGTACGACCACCGCACCGGACGCCGCCAGCAACCCCACCGTCAGCACCTGGAGGCAGGCCCGGAGGAAGATGTACCGCGCCGTGATCTCGTCCATCCGCGCCTCGCCGCCCACAACCCCCGTGAGGAACACCACATCGATTATTCTGGCCGCCCGGAGCACCCCACACACGGTTGCCACGGCCACGATCAAGATGGCGAGGTCGACCATGTTGAACCGACGTCGCTCGTCCCGGCGCGTTCCGGGCAGGTTAATTCCTGATCCGGTCGTCATCGTCGTGGGCCTCAAGGGCAGAAGAGGGCATCAACCGACCGCCCGCACCTCGACATAGGGACAGGCCAGGCCGTCCATCTTGATTGTCGCAATTCAATCCTCGTCCTCATCCGCGTCGGGGTGGAGCGGGTCGCCGGGGTCGAAGAAGAGGTCGCCTAGTCCCATCGGGGCCTGCGAGCTTCCCATCGCCCGGCGCTTTCGCCTGGCGAGGTCTTCGAGGTCGGCGGCCTCGTCGCCGAGAACGCAGAGGAGGGCTTCGCGCCAAGCGGCGTCTCGGCCGAGGGGGTGGTCGGGGTCCTGGGCCATCCTCTTGATGGCGAAGCGGAGAAGGTTGATCCCGTCCCTGGGCGAGAAGTCGAGCTTCAGCTCGTGGGCTTGCTGGAGGAAGTCGACGGTCAGGGCCAGGAGGTCGCTGGAGGCGAACGGGAGGTGGTATTTGAGGATCGCCAGCTCGTCGTCTCGGGCGGGGAAGCCGAGGGTCAAGGTCGGCTGGAGGCGGGATAGAATGTAGTCGGGGACTTCGTAGGTGGATTCGTCCTCGTTCATCGTGACGCAGCAGCGGAAGTCGGGGTGGGCGGGGATGCTGACCCCGGCGACGACGCTCTCGACGTATCGGCGGTGGTCGAGCAGGGGGGCCAGGCTCGCCCACGACTTCTCGTTCATCCGGTTTCCTTCGTCGAGCACGCAAACGCCCCCGGTCAACATGGCGGCGACCAAAGGGGAGGCGTGGTAGGCGATCTTACCCGACTCGGCCAAGACCGGTGTCACCAGGAGGTCTTCGGGCCGGGTGTCGGCGGTGCATTGGTTGATGTAGAGCGACTGCTTGCGCAGCTTGGCCGCCGCCATCGCCAGGGTCGTTTTGCCGATCCCCGGCGGGCCGATCAGGCGGGGAGCCAAAGGCCGGTCGCGCGGGTCGACGACGAGCCAGCAAGCCAGGAGTTGCCGCAAAATCTCGTCCTGGCCGATCCAGCCAAGGTCGGTGGTGTCCGGCGGGCCGAGGTGGAGGTTAACTCCACCGACGTCGACGATCTTGGTGCGGGTCGCGGTTGCCATGATGCTTTCGAGAGGAGTTCGCCAGGCTGGTCCATGAACCGGTTACAGGAAAACCCAAGTGTACAAGACCAAGCCTGGTTCGGCGAGTCCCCCGCGAGCCGGGGCAGGCGACTTGCCCGGTTGCATCGACCTGTCGGGCGAGTCATAATGGCCCTTTTCCCCCAAGGATGGCTGACGATCGATGGGTGATGCTGGGGGACGGATCGCGATTCGAGGGACCACGACGGTATGTCTACGGCTTTGATGATCGAGGCCCACAACCTCAGCAAGCAGTTCGGCTCATTTTTGGCCGTCCGGGACGTTTCGTTCACAGTCCCCAAGGGGGAAGTAGTGGCGTTCCTCGGCCCCAACGGCGCGGGCAAGTCGACCACGATGCGGCTCCTGACCGGCTTCATCGCGCCGACCAAAGGCTCGGCCAAGATCGCAGGGCTGGACGTGGCGACCGACCGGATCGGGGTCGCAGAGCGGGTGGGCTACCTCCCCGAAAACGGCCCGCTTTACCCGGACATGACCCCCGTCGGCCTGCTCAAGTTCTTCGGCGCGGCCCGAGGGCTGGGCCGGACGCTTTTGGGCCAGAGGCTCGAAGCCGTCCTGTCGCAATGCTCGCTGGAGTCGGTCGCGCACAAGCCAATCGGCAAGCTGTCTAAGGGGTATCGCCAGCGGGTTTCGATGGCCCAGGCCCTGTTGCATGACCCGGAAGTCTTAATCTTGGACGAGCCGACCTCGGGGCTGGACCCGAACCAGATCCGGGGGGTCCGGACGTTGATCCGCGAACTCGGGAAGTCGAAGACCGTGCTGGTCTCGACGCACATCTTGCAGGAAGTCGAGCCGATCGCCGGTCGGGTCCTGTTCATCCACGACGGCCGGATCGTCTTCGACGGCAAGCCTTCGGCCATGCTCGCGGGCGGCAAGACCCTCGAAGACCAATTCCACAAGCTGACGGCCCAGCCGGTTTGACCAACGAGCCTCTTTCATCAAACATTCGCACGCTTTGATCACGAACGAGGACGAACGGTGACCACGCTCGCGAACACTCCGACGGCCGCCCCGAGTTCGGGCTCGCGGTCGGCTCGACCCTTCGACTTCCCGCTCCGCCCCCACGTCATTGGGGCGGTGTTCAACCGGAACTTCCAGGCGTATTTCAGCAACCCGGCGGGCTACGTGTTCATCACGCTGTTCGTCATGGTCGGGGCGTACGCCGCGTTCTGGCGCCCCGAGTTCTTCGCCAACAACCTGGCCAACCTCGGGACCTTGAACCAGTGGATGCCGTATCTCCTCCTCTTCTTCATCCCGGCGATCACCATGAGCGTCTGGGCCGAGGAGCGCCGCCAGGGGACCGATGAGCTTTTGTTGACCCTCCCGGCTCATGACATCGAGGTCGTCCTCGGCAAGTACCTTGCCTCGTTGGGGATCTTCACCGTGGCCCTGGGCTTCTCGCTCACCCACGTCCTGGTCCTCGAATACCTGGGGCGGCCTGACCTGGGGATCATGTTCTCGACCTACGTCGGCTACTGGCTGATGGGGGCGTTGATGATCGCCGTGGGCCTGGTGGCGTCGCTCCTGTCGAACAACGTCACCGTCGGCTTCATCCTCGGCGCCTTGTTCAACGCCATCCCGGTCTTCTCGGGCTTGATCGGCCAGGTCTTCCCGCCGCAAACCCGGAGGATCGTCGAGGACCTGTCGATCCCCGAGCAGTTCCGCGACTTCGGCGACGGCGTGATCGCCTGGTCAAACATGTTCTACTTCCTGTCGCTCGCCGGGGCGATGCTTTACTTGAACATGGTGTTGCTCGGTCGAAGGCACTGGGCCGGGGGAGAGCGAAGCCAAGGGTTGGCCGGGCACTCCTTGGTCCGGGTCGCGTCGCTGGTCGTCGCCTTGATCGGCCTGAATGTCCTGATCACCCGAGCCGGGTGGCGGACCGATGCCAGCGTCGAGCAAATCTCGACCCTCGGACCCGATTCGAGGGCGGCGATCGCCCAGATCCCGTCGGATAAGCCGGTCTACATCCAGGCTTACTACAGCGCCGAGGTCCCTCGCGAATACGTCACGGCCAAGGCCACGCTCCTGAGCAAGCTCCGCGAATACGCCGCGCTCGGGGGCGACAAGGTCCGCCTCAATCTGGTCGAGACCGACCTGTTCTCGCCCGCCGCCCGGGACGCGCAGAAGCGGTTCGGGATCGAGCCGAAGCGGGTCACTTCGCTCGAAGAGGCGCGGCAGTCGGCCTCGGAGATCTTCCTTGGGGTGGCGTTCACCTCGGGGCTGGAAGAGGTGGTCGTCCCGTTCTTCGACCCCGGCCTGCCCACCGAGTACGAGATCACCCGATCGATCCGGGTCGCCTCGAAGACGGGCCGGAAGAAGGTCGGGGTGCTGGCGACCGACGCCAAGATGCTCGGCGGTTTCGACTTCCAGTCGATGGGCCAGCAAACCGAGTGGCCATTCGTTTCCGAGCTGAAGAAGCAGTACGACGTCAGCTCGGTGGCCGCCGACGGGCCGATGCCTAATGACCTCGACGTCCTCTTGGTCGCCCAGCCGTCGTCGCTCAACCAGAAGCAGATCGAAACCTTGACCGAGTACGTCCGAGGGGGGCACCCAACCCTGCTGTTCCACGACCCCTTGCCGATGTTCAACCCAAGCCTGGCCCCCGAGGTCCCCAAGCCCCCGAGCGGCGGTGGCGCCCCACCCGAGCCGAAGGGGAACATTCAGCCGATTTTGGACGCCCTCGGGATCGAGGCCCCCGGCAACGAGGTGGTCTGGAACACCTACAACCCCCTGGTCAACATCCCCGACTTGCCTTATGAGTTCGTCTTCGTCGCCGAGGGGAGCGGCGGCGACGATGCCTTCAACGTCAAAGAACCGGCGTCGTCGGGGTTGCAACAGGTCGTGATGATGTTCCCCGGCTTGCTCCAGGGGAAGGTGGGCGGTTTGGAGTTCTCGCCGCTCTTGCGGGTCGCCGGGGTGGGCGGAACGCTCCCGTTCTCGCAGGTAGTCCAGCAGAGCTTCATGGGGATCACCGGGATCAACCCGAACCGTCGCCACCTTCCCAGCGGTCAGGAATTCATCCTGGCCGCCCGGATTCAGGGGAAGGCCCCGGTATCGGTCCCCGCCGATCCCAAGAAGGCCGAAGCCGCCAAGCCCGCCGAGATCAAGGCCATCGTCATCGCCGACTTGGACCTGATCTCCGACCAGTTCTTCGAGATCCGCCGCCGGAAGGTCGAGAACCTCGACTTCGACAACATCACCTTCGTCCTCAACTGCGTCGACGTCCTGGCGGGGGACGACGCCTACATCAGCCTGCGGAAGCGGAGGCCGATGCACCGGACCTTGACCCGCCTGGAGCAGCAAACCCAAGATTACGTCAAGCGGAACCAGGAGGAAACCAAGCAGGCCGACGACGAGGCCAAGGACGCCTTGGACAAGGCCCAGCGCTCGCTCGACGCCAAGGTCGCCAAGATCCGCGACGACAAGGAACTCGATGACCGGTCGCGCGAGGTCAAACTATTGACCCTGGAAAAGGTCGAAAACCGCCGTCTCGAAGTCGAGAAAGCCGCGATCGACGACGAGAAGCGGAGGAAGGTCCAGGACAGCAAGGCCAACAAGGAGCAGGCGATCCGGAAGATCGAGAGCCAGGTCCGCGTCGCCGCGATCATCGCCGCCCCTTTGCCCGCGATCCTCCTGGCGGGCTTGATCTTCGGGATCAGGTCGAGTCGAGAAAACCGAGGCGCCAACCCCAACCGCCTCCTCGGGATCAGGTCGATTCGATAAAACCTAGGCGCCAACCCCAACCGCCTGGCGTGATCTTTTATTGACTCGACCCAACATCCAAAGGATAAGCAACCATGACCAACGACCTCCGGAAGACCCTTGCTTTCGTCGTCGCCGCGCTCCTGATGACCGGCGCGGCCTACGTCTCGACTTTCGACCGCTCGTCCCGCCCCGAGGCGTTCAACGACCAAGGGCGGAAGTTCTTCGACGATTTCGATCCCAACTCCGCGACAACGCTCGAAGTGATCGAGCTCGACCCGGCCACCGTGACGCCGATGCCGTTCAAGGTCACGTCCAAGAACGGACAATGGGTCATCCCCTCGCACTACGACTACCCCGCCGACGCCAAGAAGCGCCTGGTCGACACCGCGACCGGGATCGTCGGCTTGACCAAGGACTCGATCCGATCCGACCGGACCGAGGACCAGGAAGGGTTCGGCGTCGTCGACCCGCTCGACACCAAGGCGACCGGCCTGAAAGGGTTCGGCAAGCGGGTGACCTTGAAGGATGCGTCCGACAAGGTCCTCGCCGACTTCCTGATCGGCAACCCGGTCAAGGACCACCCCGACCAGCGTTATGTTCGGGTTCCCGGCCAGAAGCGGACCTACGGCGTCAACGTCAAGGTCGACCTTTCGACCCGGTTCGCCGACTGGATCGAGACGAACCTGCTCAAGCTCGAAGCGAGCAAGATCCGAAAGGTCGTCATCGACCACAAGACGTTCGACCTGAACACAAATCGAGTCGTCCCCGGCGATGTCGTCACCCTGTCCCGAGGCGATGCGTCGGCCCCCTGGGCGGTCGAAGGGGCGCCGGTCGGAAAGGAATCCAACACCGAGACATTGACGGCTTTGACCACGGCGCTGGGCGACCTCAAGATCGCCGGGATTCGCCCCAAGCCCGAAGGCTTGACCGCGGACCTGAAGGAAGCCACCGGCGACATCAAACCTAAGACCCGGCAAGCGATGCTTTCCCTGGTGGGGAAGGGGTTCTACCCGACCCGCGACGGCTTCTACTCGAACAAGGGGGAGGTGACGATCGGCGCCGAGGACGGGGTGGTTTATACCCTCCGATACGGCGAGGTGGTCATCGCCGCCGGCAACGAACTCTCGGCGGGGACCGACGAGCAAACCGAGGCCGAGAAGGCGAGCAACAAACAAGACACGCTCAAATCACGCCAGGAGACCTCCGAAGGGCGCTACTTGTTCGTCACGACCGCTTTCAACCCGAGCCTGATCCCGCCGCCGAAACCATCGACCTCCCCCGATGACCTCTTCCCCGACGATCCGTTCGCGTACCCCGAAGATGGCTCGGAACCGAAGTTGACCACCGAAAGCTCTCGGGCCAAAGAGCGGGCGTCGAAACTTCAAGCCGACCTCGACCAAAAAATCGCCGATGGGCAAAAGCGAGCCAAGGAGTTGAGCGACCGATTCGCCGCCTGGTATTACGTCACGCCCGGCGACAGCTACCGGACCATCGTCCAGGATCGCCCCAACCTGATCCGCGACAAAGGGTCGCGACCGCCCACGCCTCCGCCTGGCGGTCGAGGCGGAATCCCCGGAATGCCCAACATCCCCGGCCTCGGCCAGTTCAACCCCGAGGGTTGACGATTCGCCGAACTGCTCTGGCCGACCTGGTTCTCCGCGCGGCTTGACCCGTCGCGCGGAGGCTCTTGTTGCTCTTCAACCGCCCCCTCCATTCCAAATACCTCAATGACCAAACGAACCCAATTTTTCCACAAGTCGTTTAGGGAGGTTGACTTACGACGACATTTCTTGCTTTCTTCATGATTTCGGTCCGAGGGATCTCCGATGGTCCAAGTGCTCGTTCCAGGCTCGCAATGGCAAGTTGATGGAAATGACCGAAAGATAGCTTCGTGGAATTTCTGAACGATAAGTCGGGTTTTTTTCGGATTCAAGCGATTTGGTTGACAGGTCTCATCGGATGACTGCTCCCGCTCGCGAACTTTCCTTCGCCTTGGATGGATCACAGACCAACCACGGACCGATCCGTTGGGAGATTGCCATCCGTGTTTCCCCGGTGTTCCATCCCTGACGAGATCAACGGTCTGGTGGATTGATCGCAGATCTCAACCGATTCAGCGGATGGGGATTGGTTTGTTGTCTCTGACGGCGGGTTTGCCGGGTTGACCAAGGACTGTGGGTCTGGTTTTTGAGGCGCTTGAGTCTTTGACAGCAAGGGGCGGCGGTTCGGGCGGGGCGATGAATGGGAGGACTTCCTTGCGACGCCCTCCGGTCAGGCGGACAACGACGGCGGTTGGCTTATCGAGCTTGACCTTGGTTTCTTGCCGCTTCTCGTCGGCCCCGCCTTCGTGGGTGATGACGGTCAAGGTCGCTTCTTTCACTGGCTTGGCTTCGTCGTTGAAGATCGTGTCGACTCGGATCTTGTAGTCGCCATCGAATCCCCTCGGGCAAGAGTAGATTTCCTCGGGGTTCTTGCCATAGCCATTTTTGAGGATCGCCCCTCCGAAAACGGTCCGAGGGGTCTTGTACTGGGCGGTCGCTCCGAGGGGTTCCTCGACGGCGAGGTCGATGTCGGCCTCGCCTTCCCACTTGAGGCTCACGTAAACGTCGCGGACTTTGGATTCGTCGACCTTCTTGGTCAAGAGATCGGCTTCGTCGGATTTGCCGTCATCTCTCAAGGCTTTGTCGAGCAGCTCGACCTGATGGGCCACGTCGTTGCGCATCTTATCGTCGATCCCAGGCCAGCCGAGCGAGAGCAAGCGGTCGGCTGCGTCGGCCATCCGCTTCGGGTCCTTGGTTTTGTTCGCCAGGTTGACCGACATCATCGGCGGGTAGGCGTTGGCGGGAACCTTCTCGGCCGCCAGGTCGACGAGTTCGCCGATGTTGGTCTGGAACCCTGGGGCGCCGATCGGGCCGTAGATGTTGCGGAGGACCATCATGTCCGCGACTCGGACGAGGTCGGTCGGGTTCTTGGTCCGCTTGGCCAACGTCGCGGCGTAGCTGAGGGCGGTTTTGATCTCCGACTCGGGCCCTTTGCGGATCTCGATGCTCTTGATCAGCCAGACGTACATCCAAGGCTCAGCCTGTTTGCTTCGATGGTGGAGGTACCCTTTGATCGCGGCCTCGACGTTGATGAAATCCTTTTCCTTGATCAGCGCCGCGATCGTGCTGAAAACCTGCGAAGGTTCTTCGTCGTGCCCCTTGTAGTAGTTGTCCCAGGTCACGAACGGGTCGACCGAGGGGTTACCGGTCGTCGCGGATTTCGAAGTAGCTTTAGTCGCGGGGGCGGCGGGTTTGGCCGCTTTGATCGTTGGCTCATTGCCGGGCTTGGGCTTCTTTTGGGTACCGGCGCCAGGAACAGAACCAGGGCCGGTCGCCGGAGGATTGGCGACTCGGCCCTGGTTTTTTTGAAGCGAGTTGGCGGGAGACGAAGTCTGGTTAAGGCCGCTTAGTTGCTTTTTTTTTCTTCGAACCCACCAGCACTGCCGCCGCCGGGCAAAGTGCTGGGGTCTTGGGGCGGGACGGACATCATCCCACCCATACCACCACCGCCCATGCCGCCACCCATACCACCGCCCATGCCGCCACCCATACCACCGCCACCGCCGCCACCCATACCACCGCCGCCACCGCCACCGCCACCGCCCAGGAGCGAGAGCGGGATGATCGCCAGGTCGGCCACCTGGTAGACCCGGATCTCCGTCGGCTGGTCTTCGGAGGACGACGAGGTGATCGTCAGCAAGCCGTCCTTGACGGTGTAGGTCAGGTTCAACTGGCGGAGCAGGAGCCGGAGCGTGGTCCGGAGCGGGATGCCTTCGAGGTTGATCGCCACCGTCGAGGCCATCGTCTTGTCGGCGTCCTGCAGCCCTTGGGGATCGACGTAGATCGGGATGCCCGTCGGCAGGCCGGCCCCCTCGTCCTGGGTGGACTGCTCGATGTACTTCTGGACGTCGGCCAGCGGCGTGTCGTTGGGGAAGTTCATCGAGATTCGCTCGTCGAGCTTCTTCAAGATCGACTTGGTCTTCTCGTCGCGGTCGAAGAGGTACTCGGCGTCGCCGTAGCGGGCGATCCGACGCTCGGACAGGGCTTGCCAGGCGGCCCGCTCGGGGTACTCGATGGTCCGGGTGTCGGGGAAGGGTACCGACGAACGTTCGACGTCGTTCCAGGTCAGCATCGCCCGGTACTCCTTGAGCAAGTCATAGGAGTGCGACTGGACCAGAAAGCCGGTCGTGTCGGACACAAACACCCCGGCATAGGGTGCGACGGCGCCGGGCACGATCGCCCGGGCGCGTTGGGCGAGGAAGCGGGAATCGACGAACGGCTGTCGGACGGTGTCGATGTCGCCCAGGCCGCCACTGGCGAGGTTCCGCCGATTCCCCTCGACCATCAGGCTGTCGAACTCGACCATGTTGGTGTTGACGATCGCCTGGTCATCGATCAGACGATCAACCGCGGAGGTCCGGGCGGCCTGCGAGGCGAAGAGGCGATACTGCTCGGCGCGTTCGAGGTTGGTCCGTTCCTCGACCCGCTCGGTCGCGCCGATCGAGTTGCGGACCTGATTTTCGAGGCTGCGGCGAGTATCCTCGGGCAAAGCCGTCCCGGACTGGACGATCGTCAGGACGTTCCGGAGCGCGTTGAGGGCGGCGTCGGGATTGCCGGCGTTGGTGAGTTCGCGAGCGGCCTGCAAGCGCTGGCGGACGTCGTTGACGAAGGCTTCGCGGGCGACCGAGTTGAGCTGGGCCTGGCGGTCGAGCGGCGAGAGTTCGGGGACCGAGGGAGGCGCCATCCCCGGGCTAGCCTGGGCGATCCGCCGGACGGACCCGAGTCGCCCGAGGGCGGCCCGAGCTTCGGCGTTGGCGGGATCGAGCTTCAAGGCATTTTGATAGAAATTTCGAGCGTCGTCGGGGCGGCCTTGCGTGATGGCCTGGGCTCCCAAGGTCGAGAGCTGGAGCGTCAACGGCGGAGGGGCTTCGGCAGCCCCCGCCATCACGCCGGGCAGCGTCATGCCGCCCAGCATCAGCAACCCGGCGTTTCTTGACATGCGAACGATTCCGAACATGGTTCTTCCCTCGGTATGGTCAAGGTTGGTTGTTCAAGATCAGAAAGAACCGAAGTCGGCCGCCGTCGCGTGAAGCCCGGAGCGGAGGCCGAGCTTCTGGACCGCCGTTGGGCTCACGTTGATGGTCGCGCTTCGCCGGGGGGCGAGGGCCAGGCCCCGGAGCGAGGGAGAATCGGACGGGTCCTGGGTCGAGCCGGCGACCATCAGCCCGTGGAGGATCAACGGCGAGGTGTTGATGATTCGGAGCCGGTCGGGGATCTTCTTCCCATTGGCCGAACCCCCCTTGATCAGCTCGACTCGCACGAGGTGGCCGAGGACCCCTTCGGTGATGGCGTCGCCCAGTTCGGCGATCTGGACGCCATCCCGGTTGTTCTCGGGCAGGACGAACTTGGCGACCGACTCCCAGCGCCCCGACCTGGCGTCGGAAGCGTTGATCGAGACATGCATCCGGGGTTTCCCCTCAAGACCGTCCAAGGCCACCCGGACCGCGAGCGAAGGCCCTTCGGGGCGGTCGGGTACGGGACCTTTCCGGGGATCGATCCCCAAGGCGGGCCGGTCGCCCAAGGTCGCCCGGAGGGAGTCGGCCAGACCGTTCTGGGCGTCGGTCCGGGCGATTACGTCCCAGTACAACGCGCCGTGGTCTTCGCCGGTCGAGCGGGTCGAATCGCGGTCGATCCGGTCGACGAAGCGTCGGGCCAGCGCCAGTTCGTCGGCATTGGCCCAGCCTCGGGCGCGCTCGTCGATCGCATTCCATTCGAGGCCGCCCAGCCGAGACAGGGCGAGCTGTCCGATGGATTGGGGGACGTCCTTCTCGGCGAGATCCCGCAGGGCCTTGCGGATTCGGGGGTCGCCGCTCAGGGACTCGATCACCCCGAGCTTCAGCGCCTCGCCCTCGGCGGGCATCGCCGACGATTCGTCGAGGTCGGAGTTGAGCCGAACCAGCTTCGTCGCCAACCGCCGCTTTTGGTTCGGTTCCAGCGTCGTGTAGAGCGACCCCGACGCGGGAACGGACCGGAACCCACCCCCCAGGCCACCGCCACCGAATCCGCCACCACCTCCACCCCCCAGGCCACCGCCGCCGCCGCCCCCCAGGCCGCCGCCACCGCCAATCCCTCCGACCGTCAACGAAGCGACGTTCCAGCTCTCGGTCGGTTCGACCAGGCTCATGATCAGTCGGCCTAGCATGATCATCCCGATGTTGGCCGGCAACGTAAGCTGTTGACCCCGGATGCCGCCACCGCCCCCGCCGCCGATCCCGCCACCGCCCCCACCTCCACCACCGATCCCACCTCCACCGCCGCCGATCCCTCCACCACCGCCGCCGATCCCTCCACCACCGCCGCCGATTCCACCTCCACCGCCGATCCCTCCACCGCCACCACCGAATTGCCCCGTCGCCCCCACGGCGATCAGTCCGGGCGGTAGGACGACCCGGAGTCGTTGGCGGGTCTTGTTCACGACCGAAACGGCCATGCGGCCATCACCAAGCCCCTCGGCCTTGACGGAGATCTGGCCGGACCGCTCGCCGTCGGTCAACGAGACCTCCGTGATCTCGGGCTCAACCTTCTTCGTCTTGGCAGGCTCGGAGGCCGGCGCCGATCGGGCGACGACCAGGGCGGCCAGGACGCCACCCCAGAAAACGAAACGAGAGGACGGACCGCGAAACGCAGTGCTCATGGTGTGGCACCTTCCCGAGTTGTTGGTGATTGAGGCTCGAACGGAAAAGCGCGTGGAATCCCCCGGCGATCGGAGGAGGATCGCTGGAACGGATCGATCGAAATCGGACGCGGAGGACGCCGAACGATCGAGTCAAGGAATTTGCAAGCGTCGAGGCCCTTGGGTCGTCTGATCGGCCTGGACGCTCGGTTCTCGATGCTGGACGTCGCTCCGCCTGAACTTATTCAGGGCCACTTGGGCTGGTGATTTTCCTCACCGGCCCGAAGATGAGTCGGCGAAAATCGCCGGACCTGACGCGAATTTCGCCGGGAGTGGCAAGTCGAACCGGGGAAGTCCGCGAGCGGATCATTCGGACGCTCGACGAGGAATGATCCGTCGGGCTCGTCAGGACCATCGCCCAGGTCCGACTCATGGGTGGTAACGGATCTTGAAGACACCGAGCCGGTCTCGTCGGTCATCAGGGACGTCCGCCTCATCCCGAGAGAGGAGACCGATGATCCGACCGCACGATCGAGTGGGAATCGCGTTGGTGGCTTGCCTGCTGGTCGGGGTCGCCTCGGCGGGCGACGAACCCCTTGCCCGTCGAGTCCCGGGGTGGGGCGAGGTCGTCGACCCGTCGAGAGATTGCAAGGTGTCCCACGACCCGTCCCGGGATCGCCTGACGATCTCCGTCCCCGGAACTCCCCATGTCCTCAGCGCCGAGGTCGCGGGGATGCCGCTCTCGGCCCCTCGCGTGGTCCAGAGTGTTTACGGCGATTTCAAGGCCACCGTCCGGGCCGTCGGCAGGCTCGAACCGGGGTCGTCGAAGAGTACCCATTACGACCCCTACCACGGCGCGGGGCTCGTGGTCTGGAAGGACGATCGAAATTACTTGCGACTGGAGCGGGCGGTCGCGACCATCCGAGGCCGCTCGACCCCCTACCTCAACTATGAACAGCGACGGGATGGCCGCCTGACTCTCTCCCTCGGGATACCGATCGAGGATCATCCGATCCACCTCAAGATCGATCGGGTCGACGGGGTCGTCCGAGCCTGGCGAAGTCCGGATGGCTCGAAGTGGTCCCTGTTGCCCGATCTCCCGGCCTCGATGATCAACCGGGTCGAGGTGGGAGTCGTCGCGATCAACTCGTCCTCTCGCCTGTTGAGGGCGGAATTGGAACGGTTTCGGATCGATACTTCTTCGGGAGCCGAAGAACCGAGAGAATCCACGGTCCAACCAACCTCGAAGCCGGCCGGGACGGCCGGGGATCGACGAGCGTCGAAATGAAGGCTCTTGGGATGTCCCCGGCGATCATCGGTTTGTCGTGGAAGCTCGGCCTCTGGGGGCTGGCCACCTGGTCGGTCCTCCGCTTGCACGACGCGCCGATCGCCCAGACGCATACGATCTGCGGCCCTTGGGGCTGCGGCCCGACGATTTCCGCGCTGCTCGCGGCCCACGGCTTCTGGCTCCTGGTGGCAATCCCTGGCGCCTTCTGGGTGGGGATGCGGCTGAGGAGCGGGCGGGCGGTCGCCTTGGGATGGGTCTGTTTGGGGCTGGGAGGCGCCGGGATCGTCGCCGTCGGCCTGGGAGGGGTGATGGATCGGCCCAAGGCCGCTTCTCGCCTCCAAGCCCGATCTTTCCTGACCGAACGAGTCCTGTTCGCCCTGGCGACGACGGTCCAGGTCCCGCTGTTCCCGACGGCCATCGCCGGCCTGATCCTCCTCGGCGCCGGTCGACGACGTTCGCGGCTTCGCCCTTCGGTCGGGCCTGGTCCCGATGCCGAGCCGGAGGACAACTGCGGCGATGGCCTCTGCGAGACGACCACCCCGCCCGACGTGGTCCGGAAGTCGGGTCGGATCGAGGTCGGCTACCCCCTGCCGGGGCTGACGCTCCTGACCCGCGATGGGCGGGCCTTGGCCGTCCCTGGTGTTGCCAACGGACGCGACTCGCTGCTCTATTTCATGCGGGCTTCGGGCTGCTCGATTTGCAGGGGGCACGTCCGGGCCCTCGCCCAAATCCACGAAGAGTATTACCTTCATGGGACCGACGTATTCATCGTCCATCCGGGCGGCTCCAAGGCATCGAAATCCTTGGAAGATTCGCTGCTCACACCTTTCACGATCGTCTCCGGCCGTGAATTCAGGGTCTATGACGCGATCGGACTTTCGGGCCGGAACTTCGGCCTATCGAGAGGCTCCGGCACGATCCTGATCGATCGCCGGGGGGTCATCCGTCATCTCCGGCTCGCGAGTTTCCCGTCTGGCGCATTCTCCAGGTCGGAGTTGCTCGATGATTATTATCGGCTGAAGTCCGAGGCGTGACAGGAGCTCCGGGGCGATCAACCTCGGGGCTTGGTGGCTTCAAGGGCCTGAATTCGCGCTTCCCGACGGTTGGGGATTGCCCCGAGGACTTCGGCGAGCCGGTCCCGATCCAAGGCTCCTTCCCATCGAGCAATGACAACCGTGGCCACGCCGTTGCCGATGAGGTTCGTGATCGCCCGGGCCTCGGACATGAAGCGGTCGATCCCCAGGAGCAGCGCCAGGCCGGCGACGGGGACGGTCCCGGTGGTGGACAGGGTCGCGGCGAGGGTGATGAAGCCTCCTCCGGTCACGGCGGCGGACCCTTTGGACGTCAGGAGGAGGACGCCGAGGATCGAGAGCTGCTGGGCCAAGTTGAGGGGCACGTTCGTGGCCTGGGCGATGAAGATCGCCGCCATCGTGAGGTAGATCGAAGTCCCGTCGAGGTTGAACGAGTAGCCTGCGGGGATCACCAACCCCACTACGGGGCGGGCGCAGCCGAGGTTTTCGAGCTTGGTGATCATCCGGGGCAAGGCGGCCTCGGAGGACGAGGTCGCCAGGACGAGGAGGATCTCCTCGCCGATGTAACGCAGGAACCGCACGAGGCTGAAGCCCGACAACCGGGCGATCGTCCCGAGGACCACGAACACAAAGAAGAGGCAAGTCCCGTACACGCAGGCCATCAGCTTGCCGAGCGACACCAGCGAGCCCATCCCGTAGGCCCCGACAGTGAACGCCATCGCCCCGAAGGCCCCGATCGGGGCGACCCGCATGATCAAGCCAATCGCTGCGAACAAGGCGTGCGACAGCCGGTCGAGCAGGTCGACCAGCGGCTTCCCCTCTTCGCCAATCCCGGTCAACGCCAGTCCGAGCAGGACCGAGAAGACCAAGACCTGGAGGATCTCCCCCCCGGCGAACGCCCCCACCGCCGACTCGGGGATCATGTGCAAGATCAGGTCGACCGTCGAAGTCGACTTCGCCGCCGAGGCATAGCTTGCGACCCCTCGGGTGTCGAGCGACCGGACGTCGGCGTTGATCCCGTCACCTGGCCGGGCCACGTTGACGACCACCAGGCCGATCAGAAGCGCGAGGGTCGACACCACCTCGAAGTAGGCCAGGGCTTTGAGGCCGACCCGCCCGACCTCCTTCAAGTCGCCCACCTTGGCGATCCCGACGACGACCGTGGTGAAGATGATCGGCGCGATCATCATCTTGATCAGCCGGATGAACGCATCCCCCAGCGGCTTCATCTCCGTCGCCAAGCCCGGCCGGAGGCCGCCCAAGAGCACGCCAAGCGCGATGGCGACGAGGACCTGGACGTAGAGGTGGGCATACCAGCGCGGGCGGCTGGTGGTGGGGTTCCTCGGGTGGATGGCCTTGGCCTCCTCGAATGGGTTAACCTTGGAAGGATGGAAACAGCTTACCCGAGGGGTTGACCGCTTCCCGAGACTTTTCTCCCGCGATTCCCGTCGATCCATCCAGGAAAAACGATCCGTTGAGCAGCCACCCCCGCACCAGTTCGGACCGCGAACCGGGTTTTGTCCAGGTCCGAGGCGCCCGCCAGCACAACCTCAAGAACGTCGACGTCCGGGTCCCCCGCGACTCGCTGGTCGTGTTCACCGGAGTGTCGGGGTCGGGCAAGTCGAGCCTGGCATTCGGGACGCTCTACGCCGAGGCCCAGCGCCGCTATCTGGAGTCGGTCTCCCCCTACGCCCGGCGATTGTTCCACCAGCTCGGCGTCCCGGAAGTCGACGAGATCGACGGCCTGCCCCCCGCCGTGGCGCTCCAGCAGCAGCGAGGTTCGCCCTCGACCCGGTCCTCGGTGGGGAGCGTGACGACGCTCTCCAACTTGCTCCGGATGCTCTACTCGCGAGCCGGGGACTACCCCTCGGGCCAGCCGCTCCTGTACGCCGAGTCGTTCTCGCCCAACACCCCCGAGGGGGCCTGCCCCCGGTGCCACGGCCTGGGCCGGGTCTACGAGGTGACCGAAGCCTCGATGGTCCCCGACGACTCGTTGACGATCCGCGCGCGCGCCGTCGCCGCCTGGCCGCTGGCGTGGCACGGGCAGAACCTCCGCGACATCCTCGTGACATTGGGCTATGACGTCGACCGCCCCTGGCGCGACCTCTCTCGAAAAGACCGCGACTGGATCTTGTTCACCGACGAGCAACCCGTCGTCCCGGTCTACGCCGGTTTGACCCCCGAGGAAACGCGGCTCGCCCTCAAGCGGAAGGACGAGCCGAGCTACCAGGGGACGTTCTCGAGCGCCCAGCGCCACGTCCTGCACACGTTCGGCAACACTCAGAGCTTGCTCATGAAGAAGCGAGTGGCCCAGTACATGCTCGGCGGCGAATGCCCGGTCTGCGTTGGCAAGAGGCTCCGCGTCGAGTCGCTGTCGGTGAAGTTCGCCGGGATGGACATCACCGAGATTTCGAGGCGACCGCTCGTCCGACTGCTCGAAGTCGTGGCTCCTTACGCCGAGGGGACCGCCGCCGACCCGACCCAATCGGCCCTCGACGCGCCGGAGAAGGCGATCGTGGTCCGTCGGATCGCTCAGGACCTTGCGGCGAGGCTCGCTGTCCTGCTCGACCTGGGCTTGGGGTATTTGACCTTGGAGCGAAACACCCCGACGCTCTCGCCGGGGGAGTTGCAGAGGCTCAGGCTGGCGACTCAGGTCCGGTCGAACCTGTTTGGCGTGGTCTACGTCCTCGACGAGCCGTCGGCGGGGCTTCATCCCGCCGACACCGAGGCGCTTTTGCGGGCTTTGGGCCGGTTGAAGGCGTCGGGCAACTCGCTGTTCGTCGTCGAGCACGACATGGACGTGATCCGACGGGCCGACTGGATCGTCGACTTCGGCCCGGGCGCCGGCGAAGGTGGCGGCGAGATCCTTTACAGCGGCCCACCCGAAGGGCTTCGAGGCGTCGAAGCCTCGCAAACCCGCCGCCACCTGTTCGCCGACGAACCGCCGCTCGACCGGACCCTTCGGTCGCCCAAAGGCTGGCTCAAGCTCGTCGGGGTGACTCGGAACAACCTCAAGGATGTGGCGATCGACTTTCCCTTGGGCGTGTTCGTGAGCGTCACCGGCGTGTCGGGGTCGGGCAAGTCGAGCCTGGTGAGCCAGACCTTGGTGGAACTGGTCGCGACCGAACTCGGGGCGGATTTGCCTTCGGATGACGAGGAAGCCGACCCGCTCGACCAGCCGAACCCAACCGCCACCGAGGGGCGGATCGTCGGCGGGATGCCGGGGATCAAGCGGCTGGTCCAGGTCGACCAGAAGCCGATCGGCCGGACCCCCCGATCGAACCTGGCGACCTACACCGGGTTGTTCGACCAAGTCCGCAAGTCGTTCGCCTCGACCCCGGAGGCCAAAGCTCGGCATTACGACGCGGGCCGGTTCTCGTTCAACGTCGCCAAGGGGCGCTGCACCAAGTGCGAGGGGGAAGGCTCGGTCATGGTCGAACTCCTCTTCCTGCCGAGCGTCTACGCCCCCTGCCCCGTGTGCCAGGGGGCGAGGTACAACGCCGAGACCCTCGAAATCCAATACCGAGGCAAGAACATCGCCGACGTCCTGGCGATGACCATCGACCTCGCCTGGAACTTCTTCGCCGACGAGCCGCCCGTGCTTCGCCCGCTCACCGTCTTGCGCGAGGTCGGACTGGGCTACCTCCGCCTCGGCCAGCCCGCGACCGAGCTTTCCGGCGGCGAGGCCCAGCGGATCAAGTTGGCGACCGAACTCCAGCGAGCCCAGCGCGGCGACACCCTCTACGTCCTCGACGAGCCCACCACCGGCCTCCACCCCTCCGACGTCGACAAGCTCCTGGCCCAGCTCGACGGCCTGGTCGAGTCGGGCAACACGGTGATCGTCGTCGAACACGAGATGCGAGTCGCCGCCGCCAGCGACTGGGTCATCGACGTCGGCCCCGGGGCCGGCGAGGACGGCGGCCGGATCGTCGCCGCCGGGACCCCGTTTGACGTGGCCGGTGCCAAGCGGAGCCAAACGGCTCCCTATCTATCAAAGGCCTTGCATGGAGCAGCAACCGCTGGGCGTTGATTAGGATTCGAGTCGGTGATTTTCAGTCATCCGGCAGGGGTGGAGGTGGCAGATCGGGCGCGACGGGAAGCCAGGGATGGTCTGTTGCATACCAGTATTTTTCGGCTAATCCGTATTGGTATTCAAGATACCTGCGCGTTCGCTTCGAGGTCAGTCCACCCATGGGATGATCGTGAATCCCACCTTCGGAAGGGGGGTATTCCTTTTCTTGAAACTCCCGACATGACCGATCTTCGTGCCGAGCCACAGAGCCATGTTTCCTGTGGATGAGCGCCGCCCACTCATGCTTTTGGCTCATCGTAAAGAATGCGACCCTCCGCTGCCAGAGAGAAATTCCCCCTCCCAAGATCAAGCCTACGATCGCCACGCTGGCCATCAGCCATCGCAACTTGAATTGGACCCGCCGGGGCAGTCGCACGGTTCGCTCCTAGGAAGACTCGCGTCCGTCCGACTCGATCCGGGCATCCGGGGCGGGATGAGGCTCGAAGGCGACCTGCCGGGTGGTGGTCCAGGCGGTCAGGTCGCCGAGGGCGACGGCCCCGGTGATGGTCGGGGCGGTCGGGGTGCAGTCGAACGGGGCGAACGTCGCCCCGGCGGGGATGGTGACCGAATCGGGCACGGTGGCCCCGGTGAACTGGAGAGTCGCCTCCACGTCGGTAGGGGGAGGGGTGTCCGAGAGCCAGGAGACTTCTCCTTGAGACAGCACTCCCACGATCCCGGGGGGGACGAACAGGCCGACCTTGGCGGGGTTCGGCAGCGGGGTCCGCTTGCCCTGGACCGATCCGGTGAACGTCGTGCTCGCCGGCCCGGCCAGGGCGGAGATCAGGAGCGGGCGAGCGGCGAACCGGGTCGCGTCGGCGGGAATCATGGTCAAGGTCGAGGTCCCCGCCCCGGTCAAGGCGGGCGGGTCGAAGGTGGCGACCACGCCGGGGAGGTCGTCGAGCTTGAGCGTGATCGTCCCCTTGAAGCCCGAGGGCGGGGTCACTTTCAGGGCCATCGTCTGGGGGCGACCGGCGACCAAGTTGACGTTGGCCGAGCCCGGTTCGAGCCGGACGGTCGAGGCGGCGAGGTTCGAGGGGGTCGAACTGAGCGTCGCCATCTCGAACGACCGGATCACGGTCGGCGACGGGGTGTTGTTGGCGAAGTAGAACCCGCCGAAGCCCGCCTGGGTGTACTTGGTGTCGGTGGTCCGGCAGACCTCGAGGTCGTTGACGAGCAACTGGATCAAAGGCCCGGTCGCCCGGAGCTGGAGCCTGACCGTCCCCGAGTAGTTGAGCAAGTTGCCGCCGCCCGAGGCGAGGACGGTGTTGGCGGTGAGGTTGTAGATCTGGAACTGGTTTTCGCCCACGCCTCCGCAATACCCGTTGTCGCCGGGCGCGGTCCCGGCCCGGACCATCAGGAAGAAGCGGTTGTTGCTGGGTTGTGCCAGGTCGAACGTCGCGGCGACCTCATAATCGGGCGTGGGCGGGACCGTGTCGAGGTAGTGGGCGATATCGTTGCCGAACCCCGACCCGGCGATCCGAAGCCCGCCGTCGCCGGTGGCGACGAAGTCGTTCGTCCCGAACTGCTTGGCCCACCTGGCCCCCTCGGCGAGCTTGGGGAGCTTGGTCCCGGCGGGACCCTGGAACTTCGCCGAGGCGATCCGCTTGCGGTCGACCGTCGGGGGGGGCGTGGGGGAGAAGTTCATCTGGCCGATCTGGCCGAAGGGGATCGTGATCGGGGCCGAGACGACCAGGCCGATCGAGTGCAACCCCGGCCCGACCGGGACGACGATCGGCCTCGACTCCGCCGAGGTCCCGCCGATCGCTTCGGAGATCAACTCCCCCGTCGCGGTCGGGTGGCCGTCGACGATCGCGGTGATCGAAGGTTTGCCGGTCTCGGCGGATTGATAACCCTTCACGGTGTAGGTGAGGTAGCCCCCGGTCGGGAACCGGTAGCTTTTCGAGAACAAGAGGTCGCCGACCTTGAACTTGCCGTGGATCGGCGGGTTCGGTTCCGAACCGGGGACGGCGGGGATGTTGATGGCTTCGGTCGGCGGGTTGGCCCGGGCGGCCTTGAGGCCGAGGTATTTCGGGTGATTGAAGTTGCCGAGCGAGTCGAGGACCCGCCAGTTCCCGATCGAAAGGTGATAAACGACGGCGAGCGAACCGCCATCGGCGTAGTAGTCGGTCAAGGTCTTCTGAGCCAGGGGGCGGGTCCTCGGGTCGCTGGTCAGCTTGTTGGTGAAGGCGTTGAACGCCGCCTCGCCGATGTCGAACCCTATCTCGTAGGAGGCATGCTCAAGCCCGTACCCGGCCAGGATCTTGACCTCGTTGGCGTGCGACATCGGCTCCAGCCCCGAGGCGAAGATCGCGTTGGCCGTCGCGGCGTTCCCCTCGACGGCCTTGTTGACCGGGTTCCGGTAGCCGGCCCCACCTCCCCCCCAGAGGTAATAGCCCGGCGGATGAGGGTTGGCGACGTGGTCCACCCCGTCGCCGTTGTTGTAGAACTTGTTCAAGTAGTCGAGCGGGATCGTCAAGGTGTTCGGGTCCATGATGAACGCTTCGAGGATCGGCCGGACCCTCGACATCATCGCGGCGTCGCCGAAGACCTTGCGGGCGACCTCGCTGCAAGCCCGCAGGCGGTCGCCGACCCGTCGCCGGAACCAGACCCAGCGGTCGGGCTCGCCGTCGAAATTGAGCGGAGAACCGCCGGCGGTGACCTCGGCCTGCGAGGCGATGGCGTTGCGGTGGAACTGCAAGAACTGCGAGTTCCAGACCTCGTTCGACCAGGCGAAGTAGAATTTCAGGCCGGGCTTGAGGCCGCGATACCTCGCCCGGGGCTCGGGGGCGGCGAAGGGGTTCACGCCGTCGCCACCGAAGGCGACGAGCCGCATCAGACCGGTGATGTAATCGTCGTCGGCGGTGTCGGGGATGTTGACGTAGAGGTCGACGTTGGCGAGGTTGGCGGCCTCGATCAAGTCTTCGAGGCAAGCCCCGACTCGCCCCTTGATCGGGAACTGGTTGGCGTACCCCGGCAGGGTCCTGTTCGCCCAGGTGGCGTTGATGTAAGACGATTCCTGGCCGTAGTTGTTCGTCCCCAGCCAGTCCATCCCCCGGATCAGCTCGAAGTTGCGGAGGGCCGCCAACCACTCGCGGTTGAACAACTCGTTGCGGCGGTGGTGGGTGGTCGAGCCGACGGCGATTGGCCGCATCAGTTTGAGCCGGCTCAAGCCGGTGCCTAGCCGGTCGGTCGGCTGCCGCTTGGTCTTGGTGAACTTGACTGAAAGCGCATTGTGGTTCGACGGCGGCACGACGATCAGGGCCGTCGTCGTGTTGGTCGCCTGGTCGTAACCCATCCGGGTGATACTTGCCGCGCCCACGCCGAACTCGACTTCCACTTTCGCCTGGCCGACGAACGAGAGCTCATACGTCCCGGCCAGGTAAGGGACGGCGAACGGGGCGATGACCGGGCCGCAGAACGCGAAGTCGGTCGTCGGCTCGCCCACGGCGTCGACGGGGATCGTCGGGTCCGTCTCGTACGTCCGGGTGGTCCGACACCACCCTCGATGCTGGCGAAGCGCGTTGGCGTAGGTGCTCTCGAAGCTCTCGCCGGGGCTGGCGATGTTCATCCCGAAGCGTTTGGCCATGATCGTCGGACTCGGCGTGATCGAAGGTGGGTGTCGGGGGGAAACGATTCCCCTCCGGAGAAGTCGACCTGGGATCGACCTCTCGCTCGTCTCGTTCCGGTTCGGCTCAAGTCATCCTAGCTTGTCTTGAGACGACTCGCTCCGGTTTCGCTGGTTTTTCGCGCCCGGTCAAGACGGCTCGGCGATCTTGTCTGGCCCGCCTCCGAGTTTTCGGCGGATTCGACCCGGCGATTCGATTCGATTTGACGGTGTGACTACAATCAACCGCAGCTCAGCGAGTGATTTCCGGTGGAAGGTTCGTCCGGATTGTGGTGGCTTGATCGTCACCGATCGATTCAAGGGCCGACCCCGCCCCGAAGACGCTCGCCTAGATTATTGTCCGATCGAGCCCGCCGCCCAACGCCTTTGCCCGATCGGATGGGTTCGATCGTTGGATCGATCAAAAGGACAACATCGGCATGCTTTCGACCGTCGCCCGCTTCGCCGCCCGCCGAGGCCTGACCCTGGCCTCCGCCTTGCTAACCGCGACCCTGGGTTCGGGTTTCGCCTCCGCCGACGAACCCGCCCTGCCGAAGTTGAAGACCGAGGTGGCCTTCTCCAACCTCAAGTTCGACCGCCCGGTCGCCCTGGCTTGCCCCAACGACGGCAAAAACCTCCTCTTCGTCGTCGAGCAGCACAAAGGCTTGATCCAGTCGTTCACCGACTCGAAGGACGCCTCCGACAAGCAAGAGTTCCTCAAGCTGCCCGACCCGATCAACCGGGGCAACGAAGAGGGCTTGCTCGGCCTGGCGTTCCACCCGAAGTACGCCGAGAACGGTGAGTTCTTCGTCTACTACTCGGCCAAGGACGAGGTGAGGCGCTCGGTCGTCTCGAAGTTCAAAGTCTCGAAGGATGACCCCCGCAAGGCCGACCCCGCAAGCGAGCAGCGGATCTGGATGTCGGAGGTAGACCCGTTCGAGAACCACAACGGCGGCTGCATCGCCTTCGGTCACGACGGTTTGCTCTACATCTCGTTGGGCGACTCGGGCGCTGCCGATGATCTCTTGTCGACCGGCCAGAACCCCAAAGACTGGTTCGGCTCGATCCTCCGGATCGACGTCGACCACCCGAGCGACGGCAAGAACTACGGCATCCCGTCGGACAACCCCAAGCTCCGCGACAAGAAGTTCGCCGACTGGGCGCCCGAGGTCTTCGCCATCGGCCTCCGGAACGTCTGGAAGTTCACCTTCGACAAGGAACTCGGCACCCTCTGGGCCGGCGACGTCGGCCAGAACAAGTGGGAGATGATCCACATCGTCGAAAACGGCGGGAACTACGGCTGGAGCGTCAACGAGGCGTTCCACCCGTTCAAGCCCCGCAACAAGAAGGACATGGCCAGCGCGATCTCGAAGCCGATCGTCGAATATCCCCATTACGCGGGCCTCGACCCCAAGCGCGACGACCTGGGCCAAAGCGTCACCGGCGGTTACGTTTATCGCGGTGAAGCCCTCAAAGACCTGGTCGGCGTCTACGTTTATGGCGATTACCAGACCGGCCGGATCTGGGGCGTTCGGGCCAAGGACGGGGTAGCCGTCGCCGCCGGCGAGTTGATCGACATCAAGCAGAGCAAGCCGATCAACATCGCCGCCTTCGGCGAAGACGCCAAGGGCGATATGTTCATCCTTGGCTTCGATGGTCAGGTCCACCGCCTGGTCCCCGCCGCGAACTGATCGAGCGGGATCGGACCGGTAATCATGGAATCGCGGATCGCGGGGGGAAATATTCCCTCCCGCGATCCGCGATTTCTTTGATTGATCGGCTTTTCAGCGGCTACCTCGACGGTTCCTGGGGTGTCGCCGTTGTCTGGACCGGTATGATCGAATAAGCTGGGCCGGTGGACGTGGACCGTCGCCGCAAAGGGGAGTGCCGGATGATCTTGTCGGGATGGTCGCGCCGAGGGTTGATCGCCATGTCGATGTCCGTCCGCCGCCCCTGGTTCGGTTGGGGCTTCGCCTTGGTCGTTGGCGTTGGGCTGGTCCTGCTCGCCCCGAGCTTGGGGTTTGCCCAGGAAAACGCGGCGGCTTCGACGACGATGGCGGATTCCAAGGGGTCGCAGTCGTTCCTCCGATGGATGGGGGAGGCCTCGGGGCCGATCGGGATCGTCATCCTCTTGATGTCGTTCTACCTGATCACCGTGGTCGCCTGGATGATGTTCGAGTACCGCCGGAGCGTCGCCCTGCCCGACGCCTTGATCCGCGACCTCGGCGAGCGGCTCGCCGTCAAGCAATACACCGAGTCGTACCAGAGGATCGCCGACCACCCGTCGTTCCTGGCCAAGGTGCTTGCCGCCGGGGTCCGCAAGCTGCCCAGCGGCCTGGCCCCCGCACAAAAGGCGATGGAGCTTGCCAACGACGACGTGACAATGAGCATGGAGCACCGGACCACTTATCTGGCCACCATCGGCACCCTTGGCCCGATGATCGGCCTGGTCGGCACGGTCTACGGGATGATCCTGAGCTTCCGGGTGATCGCCACCGCCGGGGCGTCGCCGCAGGCCAGCCAGCTTGCCGCCGGGATCTCCACGGCGCTGTTCGCCACGCTCGAAGGGATCGCGCTGTCGATCCCCGCCATCTTCTTCCACGCGATGTTCCGGAACCGGATCGCCCGGCTGTCGCTCGAAGTCGCGCTGGCGGCCGAAAGCTTGCTCGAACAGTTCGCCCCCGGCGTCCGGAGCCCGCATCCCTTGGCCTCGTCGGCCGTCGCCCCGGCCAGGCCCCCATTGGTGTCAGGGTCAGGGTCGCCCGGCGGGGCTTGAAGCAGGAAGGACGGACCGGACATGGCGTTCCGAAACCGGATGCGAGCGGGCGGCACGTTCGAGCTGAACTTGACCCCCCTGCTCGACGTGGTCCTCCAGCTCATCACCTTCTTCATGATGCTGATCCACTTCGGCACCAAGATCGAAGGGGCATCGGCGGCGATCAAGCTCCCGACCACGCCCGCCGCGCTTCCCGGCGGTGAACTCGGCCTGGACCGACTCGTCGTCGGGGTCGACGCCCGAGGCCGGTTGCTCGCCGACGGCGAGGCCCTCGACGCCTCGGCCTCGACCCCTTGGTGGCTCGAACAGGCCAAGAAGCGGAAGGCGGGTCAGGAGGCTCTGGCGGGAGATCGCTTCGCGAAAGCGGCCTCGACCATCGAGTTGCCGACCCTGGTCGTCGTCCGGGCCGACAAGGAGGCATCGTTCGGCACGGTCCGAGGGCTGCTCTCGGCGGCCCAGGAAGCAGGTTTCGCGCGGTTTTCGCTGATCGTCCTGCGGGGGGCGACGCCATGAAGACCCGAGTCCCGCGCCGGGTCGCCCTGGAAGGGTCGTCGATCCAGTTCCCGGTCACGCCGATGCTCGACATGGCGTTCCAGCTCCTGGCGTTTTTCGTCCTCACGTTCCAATCGCCGACCACGGAAACCCGGCTCGACCTGTACCTGCCGATCGCGCCGGTCGCGCTCCCCGGAGCACCCACCGGCGAGGCCCGGACCACCCCGCCGAAGCAATTCGACCTCGACCTCGAAGCCGACCTCAAGATCCGGGCCGTGGCCGACGATTTGGGGGATCTGAAGTCGCTCAAGCTCGGCGATGCCCCCTTGGCCGACGTTCCGGCGCTGGCGAGCCAGCTTGCGCGGTACGCTTCGGTCCTCGAAGGCCGACCGCTTCGAGTCCGGGTCGTCGCCGACGACAAGCTCCGCTACGAGATCGCCGCGCGGATCATCGGGACCTGCAACGCCGTCGGGGTCAGCTCGATCCGCCTGGCCGACCCCGCTTCCGGGTCGGACTCGACGGGAGGCAAACCATGACGGTTCGACTGGTCCTCGATCGAGCTTGCTCCGCCTTCCGGGGGGCTAGGGTCTGCGGTACCCCGCAACCCCGGTCCAATGATCGAGCCTCGCGCGAAGAACCGGGGTTGCGGGGTACCGCAGACCCCAGCCACCCGAGCGCCTTTGGATGGACTCTCGTGGTGCTTTGCTTGCTGGCCGGGTCAAGCCAACTTCTCGCCGACGACTCCGCCGTCACCATCGCCGACTTCGCCGGGTATCAAGCCGCCCTTGCCGCCAAGGCCAACCCATCCGCCGCCCCCTTGGCCACATTCCGCGAACTCTGGGATCACCCTGAGGCCCACCAGGGGCGACCGGTCCAGGTCGAAGGCCGGGTGGCCCGCTTGTTTCGCCAGGCGAGCGTCGGCAAGTTCCCCCCCTTGGCCGAAGCCTGGGTGACTTCCCCGGTCGGCGACCCGACCTGCCTCGTCTTCCCGACCGAGCCCGGGCGAGCCATCCCGAAGCCGGGGGACCAGGTCCGATTCGTCGGGACGTTCTTGCGGCGGATCACTTACCGAGGGGCCGACACCGACCGGGTCGCCCCGCTGTTGGTCGGCCCGGAGCCTCCGACCGTCCTCGACCCGGCCTCGGGACCGGGCGGCGACGGCTGGGGCTCGATTTTCGGCGGGGACCACTTCGGCGACTGGGGGATCGGCCTGGCGGCGAGTTTGGGCGTGCTCTGGGTCTTGCTCCGACGCCATCTGTCCCGCCCCCTCGATCCGATCCAGCCGATTGACCCTTCCCCGACGTTCCTCGACGGTGATGACGACATCGACGACGACCTTGAATTCTCCGGAGCCGATCATGTCGACCGTTGACGCGAAGACCTCGGCCCAAACCCTCTGGAAGCGTTGGGTCCGGGCCCTGGTCGGTCGGACCCCTTTGACCGACCCCCGGTCGCTCATCGGCTCGTTCGTGCTCCACGTCGCGCTCTTGCTGGTCGCGTCGGCGGTGGCGTTCCGGGCGACGACCGCCGCACCCGAGCCGGAGCCGACGTCTCGGGTCCTCCGGGGCGAGCTGGAAGGGATCGACAACCGGACCTCGGAGATCTCCAACCCCGGGGGCGGCGGCGACCCGTCGTCGGCATCGACCGAAGTCGCCGTCGAGCGGGCGACCCCGACGGCCCCGACCCGAGACCCGGCGGCCGACGCCTTGCTCTCGGAGGTCTTGCCGACCCGAGACAACGTCTCGAACGCCACCCCGACTTTGCCCGGCCCATCGATGGTCGACCTCGGCTTGCCCACCGGGGCCAGCGCCGGGAGCGGCGGAATCGGTGGCGGCGGCGGGGTCGGCGGCGGAGTCGGTGGGGGAGTCGGCCCCGGCACCGAGTTCTTCGGGATGCGTGACCGAGGGGGTTCCTACGCTTACGTCATCGACCGGTCGGGGAGCATGACGGTGCGCCACTCGCTCGAAGTCGCCAAGCGAGAGCTCCTGGTCAGCCTGGCCCAGGTTCCCGCCGAGGCCGCGTTCGCCGTCATCTTCTACAGCAGCGACCCCACCGTGTTCACCGACCCCTCGGGCCGAGCCGGGATGATGCCCGCCTCGGCGGGCAACAAGCGTCGGGTGCAAGACCTCCTGGCGACGATCCCCCCTTACGGCGGGACCGACCACATCCTCGCGCTCCGGGCCGCGCTGGCGCTCCGCCCCGAGGTCTTGTTCTTCCTGACCGACGCCGACTCGATGCGCCCCGAGGAGGTCGGCGACATCCTCAAGTTCTCGGGCAAGACCCGAATCCACGCCGTCGAGTTCGGCCAGACCGGGGCCTTGGGAGGCTCGACCCCGCTCCGAACCCTGGCCCAGAGCACCGGCGGGTCGTACCGCTACCTCGACGTCAACACCTTCCGGGCGTTCTGAGGCCGGTCCCGGAGAAGCATTGCAGATTTCAAATCGCAGATCGCAAAAAGGAAATCAAGAGGAGCAATGCTTTGCGATCTCGCATGGAGGGAGCATCCGCATTCGAGTTCGCGGATCGCAGAATTTGCCTGATTAGTGTTCCTTTGCGATCTGCAATTCCCTTCTTTCGATGCGCATAGGGCCGAGTGGTGACGCTTTGACGCCGAATGAATAGTCGTTGCCAGTCGTCGGCGGGCTCGCCTATAATCAAACGAAAATCTATCGGTCGGGATCGGACCAGGCAACGAGAGGTTTGTCGTGCTCGGGAAACTCAACGAATACTGGATCTCCGACCCGATCAAGGCGCTGGCCCTGGCTGCGGCACTGATCGCCATCGCCACCACGCCGATCGCTTTTGCCATCCTGGGGCGGCTCGACTGGTTCCAGGCCAGGCGAGGGCGGGTGATGATGAAGCCCGCGTTCGCGTCGATCGTCGTCGGGATGCTCCTGGTCATGGGAATCCCCGCAATCTTCGCGGCGCTGGTGGTCAAGAGTCAGGACTTCGACAAGAACCGCTACGAGTTCGACCCGAACAAGACCTGGTCGGTCCTGGAGCAAGGCCGGGGGTTCAAGTCGGTGGAAGACGCCGACAAGGCGGTCAAGGTCGAGATGGCCCGCCTGGCCGAGGAGCGGAAGAACCTGGTTGACGGGGTCAAGAAGCTCGACGAGGCGATGGTCGCGATGCGATCCGCCTCGGCGCAGTCGCAGGCGACCGCCCAGGCCGTGCCCGCCGTGCTCGAACGCCTGGCTACGATCCGACGCGCCGTCGGAGTCGATGCCCCCCAGCAGTTGATGGACTTCACCGTCCCCGCCGTCACCGGACCAATCGCCGGGACCGGAAACTTGGCGGGCGTGACGACCCCATCGGTCGCCAGTTCGACCGGCTCGACGTTCTCGCCGAACGGGACCGGCACGGCGGCCTCGCTCCCCAGCGCGATTCCCAATGGCCCCACCGCCAAGCCCGGTTTGACCCAGGCCGAGGCCGACGCCGAGTACGCCACCGTCGCCGAGCCGCAGCGGAACCTGGCGTCGATGCTCCCCCTGGCCGATCTCCCCGCCGGGTGGGAAGTGAGCAAGTCGGGCACCAAGCACCTCGAAGCGTTCAACGCCGAGAACATGTTCGAGAAGATCGACGGTCGCGCCGAGAGCTTCACCCAGAACAACGTCACCGGGATGGCCTACGCCTCGTACCACCCGATCGGCGACGACTCGAACGACGTCCAGCTTTACATCTTCGAGTTCGACCACTCCAAGCCGCTCCGGGCGCAGTCGAAGTACAACTCGGAGAAGCCCGACCAACTCGAAAAGGTCGCCATCGGGACCGAAGGGTACTCGTCGGCGGGGAGTCTGCTGTTCTTCGTCGACCCGTACTACACCCAGATCGTCTCGACCGTCGATGACCCCAAATTCGCCAATTTCACCGTCGAGATCGCCAAGAAGGTCGCGGCCAAACAAAGGCCGGTCGCCGTGGCTGGCGGCGAGGGCGGCGAAGGGGCCACCGTCGGCAAGGCCGAGGCGACCGCCGATGCCCTGTATGCCCTCTTGCCCGCCCAGCCGGAGAAGGCCGACCCCAAGTTCGTCGCCCAGGACGTTTTCGGGTATGGCTTCTTGTCCGACGTCTTCATGGCCGATTACAAGGAAGGCGAAGTGACCTGGCAAGGGTTCCTCCGCCCCTACCCGACCGTCGCCGAGGCCGAAGCGGTGTTCGCCAAGTACCTTACCGCCGCCAAAGGGGACGGGGGCGATCCAAAACTCGCCGAGGCCCCGGGGGCTGATCAAATGGTGATCAACGCGAACGTCGGCCTGGTCGACGTCATCTTCCGCCGGGGGAGCGTCATCGGGGGCGCCAACGGCGCGACCGACGCCGCAAAGGCCGAGGCGTTCACCCGGTCGTTCGTCAAAAGTCTTCCCGCCGCCGTCCCCGGCGCGGGCTCGAAATAACCTCCGAAACTCCATCCTTCTTGTTCATCGCTGGTTCGCCGTCGGCGTTTCCGGCCCATCTCCCAACCTTTGACCTTTTGAGGTATCCCGATGGGTGAAAAACTGACCCGAACCCAGCAAAAGAACCTCGAACGGCTCGGCGGCGTCAATCCCGCCGACGAGTCGTTCAGCCGTCGCCAATTCGCTACTCAGGTCGGCACTTATGCCGCCGTGGCGGGCGGTGCCGTCGGCGCCGGCTTGCTGGTCAAGGACCAGTGGGGGATGGAAGGGGTCAAGCCGCCGCCCCCCGTGAAGCTCAAGGACTACAAGGTTGAAACTTCGTCGAGCCGACCGAGCATGGTCGTCGTCCGAGCGACCCCGCCCAAGGCCGAGGACTTCTCGACTCGCGAAGAGGAATATCGCGCCCGAGAAGACCAGGCCCTCCTGATGATCAAGGCGGCGATGAACGAAATGGGGGGCGACAGTGGAGTGCGCCACTTCATCACCAAGGGAGACGTGGTGGTCGTCAAGCCCAACGTCGCCTTCGACAAGAACCCCGACCTCGGCGCCACCACCCAGCCCGACACCGTCTCGGCCGTGATCCGCCTGTGCTTCGAGGCGGGCGCTCGCAAGGTGATCGTGGCCGACAACCCGATCAACAACCCCGAGGGTTGCTTCTTCAAGACCAAGGTCGGCGACGCCGCGCTCCGAGCCGGGGCCGAGCTGATGATGCCCCAAGACAGCTACTTCGAGCCGCTTTACGTCGGCGGCGAAACCATCACCTCGACCTGGCGGATGTTCTACCGCCCATTCCGCGAAGCGACCAAGGTGATCGGGATCTCGCCGGTCAAAGATCATAACTTGTGCAAGGCGACCGTCACCATCAAGAACTGGTACGGGCTTTTGGGCAACCCCCGGGCGCAGTTCCACCAGAACATCCACGGGATCATCTCCGACTTCGCCCAGATGATCAAGCCGACCCTGGTGATCGCCGATGGCCGCCGCCTCCTCATGCGGAACGGCCCGACTGGAGGGAGCCTCAACGACGTCAAGAAGTCCGACACCATCGTCGTCGGCACCGACGGGACCAGCGTCGACTCCTGGTGCGTCACCCGCCTCCTGGGCAAGCAGCGCCACGAGATCATCTACCTCGACAAGATCATCGCCCGAGGACTGGGCAAAGACTGGCGCCCCCAGTGGACCCGCGAGATCACGGTCTGACCTGACCGAAGGCTTCTGTCTCATGAAGCAGCAAGCCCCCATGTTCCTCATACCGGGTTCGAGGTCGGTGGTCCTCAGGCTACCGACCTCGGTGCGGCTTCGCGTTTCGCCCGAGATGTTCTGGAAAATATCCTGCGAGAACCCTGACCTCCGCCTCGAACGCACCGCGACCGGGAGGCTGGAGGTCTTGCCCCCCGCCTGGACGATCACCGGCGCCAAGAACGCCAGCCTGTCGGGTCAGTTGTGGAACTGGAATCAAGCCTCTGGAGCGGGTGTTGGTTTCGGTTCGGATGTCGGATATACCCTGCCCAACGGGGCGGTCCGGTCTCCCGACGCCTCCTGGATGACTTGGGATCAATGGAGATCCATGACGCCCGAGCAGCGGAAGCGGTTTCCGCCCTTCTGCCCGAAGTTCGTGGCAGAGTTGCGCTCCCACGGGGATCGGTTGAAGGTTCTTCGCCGAAAGATGCGAGAATATCAATCTCAAGGGGCGGAACTCGGCTGGCTGATCGATTTGGTCCGGAAGCGAGTCGAAGTGCTCGACAATCCCGCCCATTTGTCGGGCGAAGCGGTGTTGCCAGGCTTCGTGCTCGATCTCAACGACATCTTGGCCGATGATCTCCTGTTCCGATCCGCCCCTGAGGAGAAGCATGATGGCAACGGATAAAGTGATCCGTCAGCGAGGTCGTCCCAAGCTCGGGGTGCAGGTCGCCACCGCCTCGCCGTTCGTGCTCGAACTTCCTAGATCGGCGGGGTTGAGCGTTTCCCCCGAGATGTTCTGGAAGATCTGTTGCGAGAACCCCGACCTCCGGCTCGAACGCACCGCGAAGGGGAAGCTGATCGTCATGGCGCCAGCCGGAGGGGAGTCAGCGGGGCAAAATGCTGATCTTGTGACCGACCTCAACATTTGGTGCCGGACGGACGGGACCGGCAAGGTCTTCGACTCCTCAGCCGGCTTCAAACTGTCCAACGGGGCAATCGTCGGTCCCGACGCCTCTTGGATCAAGCTTGACCGATATTCGACCCTTTCCCTTGAACAGCGTAAGCGGTTACCGCCCATTTGCCCCGATTTCGTGGTCGAGTTGCGGTCGCCTTCGGACAAGTTGGGGAAGTTGCGCCGGAAGATGCAGCAGTACATCGCCCAGGGGGTCAAGCTCGGCTGGCTGCTCGACCCGATCACCGGGTTAGTCGAGGTATACCGACCCGGTCGGGAGGTCGAGGTCCTCAACCGCCCGGCGACGCTCTCGGGTGAAGACGTTCTGCCCGGATTCGTGCTGAATCTGCGAGGCATCCTGTTCGACGACGCGGTTTGACCCGAGGGGGACGATGCGATGGCGACCGGGAAGACCCGCCGCGAGGTTGGTCCGGCGAAGTCCGGCTTGCAGGTCTCCGACCCGAAGTTGCTCGTCATCAAGTTGCCGAGGTCGGCGAAGCTCCGGGTCTCGCCCGAGATGTTCTGGCGGCTTTGCGGCGAGAATCGCGACCTCCGGCTCGAACGCACCGCGAAGGGAACTGTGATCGTCATGGCGCCATGCGGTTTGGCCACGGGCGGCAGAAACTCGAAGCTGACTATGAGGCTAGGAAACTGGGCCGAGGCAAACGGGACCGGCGAGGCTTACGACTCGTCGGCGGGTTACACGCTCCCCAACGGGGCGGTCCTTGGCCCCGACGCCTCTTGGGTCAGCCATGCTCGCCTCGAATTGATCTCATTGGAGGAGCGAGAGCGTTTCCCGAGAGTGTGCCCCGACTTCGTGGTGGAACTCCGCTCGCCTTCGGATCGGGTCAAGACATTGCGGCGGAAGATGGTCGAATATCTGGCCCAAGGGGTCCGGCTCGGCTGGCTGCTCGACCCGATCACCGGACTGGCCGAGGTGTACCGACCGGGTCGGGAGGCCGAAGTCCTCAACCGCCCGGCGACGCTCTCGGGCGAGGATGTGCTGCCCGGCTTCGTGCTCGACCTTCGAGGCATCCTGTTCGACCAGGCGGTTTGAAAGGAGCGAGGCGATATGGCGACGATTTCGAGACCAAGAATCCGGCTCGGCCTCCGGTCGACGGGGATGTCGATGACGGCCGCCGAGTTTGATGCCTGGCCCGCTTCCGATTGCGACCGTAGGTTTCGATACGAACTGATCCGGGGAGTCCTCGTCGTGGCACCAGCGGCTGGCAGTGGCGAGGTCAGCCCGAGCGAGGAGCTGGGATACATCCTCAGACTCCACAAGGACAACCACCCCCAAGGGTATCTCATCGACGGGACTTTGTTCGAACACACCTTGCCGGCGGGCACCAATCGGCGTCGCTGCGATCGGGCGGTCTGGGTGGGGCTGGGCCGGATACCTAATATCGAGGTCGATTTTCCAGCGATCGTCGTCGAATTCGTCTCCCGATCTCGCCGCGACTATCGCCGCGACTACGAGGAAAAACGGGATGAATATCGCCAGGCGGGCGCCCGGGAGTACTGGATCATCGACCGGTTTCGCCGTATCATGACTGTCTACCGCTACAGCCACGATCTGGGCCAGCCCGAAACCGTTGTTGTGGTCGCCGAGGCCGAGACGTATCAAACGGACCTCATCCCCGGTTTCGAGTTGCCATTGGCTCGGCTCTTCAAAGTGGCGGATGACTGGACTCGCCCGCCTCGGACCAAGCGGAAACCACCCAATTAAGCCCCCCGAGGGAGACCCTCGCTGATGGTGAAGATTCGCCGAGCCTATGAGGTCCTTTTCCTCGGGCTTTTCCTCTTCTTCCTGTTCATCACCGACCTCCGCTACCTCAAGGGGTGGCCGGTTTCCCTGTTCCTGGAAGCGACCCCGCTCGTGGCCCTGGCTACAGCGCTGACGACGCACACGATCTACCGGAATCTGGTCTGGGGCCTGGTCGTGATCGCCATCACGATGATGCTCGGACGGGTCTGGTGCAACTGGATGTGCCCGTTCGGGATCATGCACCACTTCTTCGGCTGGATCGGCAACCGCCGCAGCACGAAGCAAATGATCGAGGTCAATCGCTACCGCAAGATCTACGCGATCAAGTACTACATCCTCGCCGCCATGCTCGCGATGGCCAGCTTGTGGATGATCCCCTCGGCGCTCGACGCCCCCAACCAGATCCTCCGGGCCTACGCGGATCGGGCCTCGAACCCAGGCCCGAGGTTCCGCCTGGGCGACGCCACCGTCGGCCTGTTCGCGATCGCGGCAATCGTGTTCCTCCTGGGGCAAGCCTATGGCTGGGCCTCGACGAAGTTCAAGATGGGCGTGATCGGCGATCGGACCCGGAAGCGAGTGATGCTGGGTGTCGGCCTCGGGTTGTTCGGCTTGATGGTCGCCGCCGGGCCGACTCGCGTCGTCGGCGCGGTCGGAAGCGGCTTGGCCCAATCCGCCGAGGACCACAAGGCCGAGAACAGCACCTTGCAAATCGGCTTGCTCGACCCGATCGCACTCACCGTCCGGTCGATGACCACCAGCGTCTTGCCGACCGTCCACATGGCGTCCGAAGGGGTCTACACCGAGCCCCGCGAATACTGGCAAGCCTGGATCGTCGGCCTGATCTTCTTCGGCTTCCTGGTCGCCAACTGGTTCATCCCCCGTTTCTTCTGCCGGGCGATCTGCCCGCTCGGGGCGCTCTTGGGGATCTTCAGCCGGTTCGCCCTCTGGCGGATCGACCGCGACCCGGTCCGATGCACCGACTGCGACCTCTGCATCAAGAGTTGCGAAGGGGCGTCCGACCCGCACGCCGACCTCCGCAAGAGCGAGTGCTTCGTCTGCCTCAACTGCATCGAAGACTGCCCGCACGACGCCCTCCAGTTCCGCTTCCTCCCCCGGAAGGCGAGCGAGGTGACCTTGCCCGCCGTCGGCCGCCGCCAGATGCTCCTGTCGGCGGCGTTCGGGTTGATGTTCTACCCCATGGTCCGCAAGTCGGGCGGGGTCCGGAAGAACTTCAACCGGGCGGTGATCCGCCCTCCAGGCTCGGTCGCCGAGGACGAGTTCCTCCGCCGCTGCATCAAGTGCGACCAGTGCATCCGGGTTTGCCCGACCAACGTCCTCCAGCCCGCCTTGTTCGAAGGGGGGCTTGAAGGGCTTTGGACGCCGATCATGATCTCGAAGATGGGCTGGTGCGAGCTGAACTGCACGCTTTGCAGCCAGGTCTGCCCGACCGGGGCAATCCGGGAGATCTCGATCGCCGAGAAACTTGGCGCCGGCCCGTTCGAGTCCAAAGGGCCGATCAAGACCGGCACCGCGTTCTACAACCAAGGTCGCTGCCTCCCCTGGGCGATGGACGTGAGTTGCGTCGTCTGCGAGGAGGTTTGCCCGGTCAGCCCGAAGGCGATCTTCACCCGGAACGTCGAGGTAACCGATCGTTGGGGGGCGACCTTGCAGCTGAAGCGACCGTTCATCGACGCCGAGAAGTGCATCGGCTGCGGGATCTGCGAGCACGAATGCCCCGTCAAAGACGACCCCGCCGTTTACGTCACCGCGATCGGCGAGACCCGCGACAAGACGCGGTCGCTCCTGTTGTCGCTGGTCGAAGACGACGTCCAGGATTGGGTTTCGGTCTGATCGACGACGTTTACGATCTGCTCTGATCGCGGGGTTCGATCCGAGGCTCGGGTCGAACCCCGCCTTCGTTTCCCCTCGGGAAAATCGGGCTGGAAGGGATCGTCGATTTCGCCGATAACCCGGTCGGATGGACTTTTCGCCCAGGCCGAGGGATCGGGATCATGGCTTCGAATCGAACTCGCCCCGCCCCCTGGGGCCTGGTCGGGATGTTGGTCCTGGTCGGTTTGGGCGAAGCGATCGTGGGCCACGTCGAGCCGTCGATCGTGGGGGTCGAGCCGTGGGACTGGCGGCGGACGGGCCAGGCCGCGAGCCTTTCGCCCGAGGTCCGAGCGGCGTCGGTCCTCTGCTTCGGCGACAGCCTGGTCAAACTCGGGGTCCAACCTCGGGTCTTGGAAGCGGGCCTGGGTGAAAATCGACGGGCTTACAACCTGGCCCTCTGCGCGGGCCGGGCGCCTTCGAGCTACTTCTTGCTTCGCCGGGTGCTCGAAGCCGGGGCGAGGCCCGAAGCCCTGGTCGTCGACTTCAACGACTCGTTCCTGAGCGAACCGCCCGAAACGACCATCCGGCTTTATTCCGAACTCCTCCGCTTCGAGGAGGCCCGAGAACTGGCCCGGACGATGGCTCGCCCTGACTTCGCCTCGACGGTGCTCACTTTCCAGGGGCTCAGGGTGGCGAAGAACCGGTTCGAGATCCGCCGAGCCATCATCGACGCCCTGCTCGGCCGACCCGACGAGGGGAAGCGAGCCGCGTCGGTCGCGCTCCGGAAGAACTGGAAGCGGAACCAGGGGGGCCAGGTGATGCCCAAGGTCGCCACCCCTTTGCCCGACGATCCCGCCGCCTGGGCCTGGGTCCAGCCCTCGGGTTGGCGAGCCGACCCGACGAACGTCGCCTACTTGCTGGCCTTCTTCGAGCTTGCCGAGGCCCACCAGATACCCGTGTTCTGGCTCTTGCCCCCGCTCCACCCCGGGTTCTCGGCGCGCCGGGCCGAGCTGGGCTTGAACGCCCCGTTCGATGCCTTCGTCTCGGAAACTTTGGCCAGGATTCCCCGGGTCGTGGTGGTGGACGGGCGAGCGGCGAAGTACGATGCCTCGGTGTTCATCGACATGGCGCACCTGAACCTCGACGGTTCGAGGCGGTTGAGCGAATCCCTCGCCTCGATCATGGCCGAAAGCTTGGCTTGCCCTGGCCTTCGGGTTGTGGCCTTGCCGCCGTTCCGGTCGCCTCGGGTCGCCTCCGATCCGGGGTCCTCGGTCGCTCGATGAGGGATGTCTCGGCTTTCTCTCCTAGTTGAGTTGGGCACCATGAAACGACTGTTCAACCGCGCCGATCGCGTGGTCGAGGAATTGCTCGAAGGCCTGGTCGCGCTCCACCCCGGCCTCCAGAAGCTCCTCGACCAGACCGTCATCATCCGAGCCGACGCCGATGCGTTTAAAGCATCGAACCGGGTCGCGATCATCTCCGGTGGTGGGTCGGGGCATGAACCCGCGCACGCCGGATACGTCGGCCAGGGGATGCTGAGCGCCGCCGTGGCGGGCGACGTGTTCACCTCGCCGCCGCCCGACGCCGTGGTCGCCGCGATCCGGGCGGTGGGCGGGCCTTCGGGCGTGGTTCTGATCGTCAAGAACTACACCGGAGACCGGCTCAACTTCGGCCTGGCTGCGGAGATTGCCCGGGGCGAGGGCATTCCGGTCGAGATCGTCATCGTGGCCGACGACGTGGCGATTTCCGCCGCCGAGATCGCCCAGACCGGCCCCCGAGGGTTGGCCGGGACCGTCCTGGTCCACAAGGTCGCGGGGGCTGCGGCCGAGTCGGGGGCCAGCCTGGCCGAAGTTGTGGCCGAGGCCCGAACCGCCGCCTCTCTCGTCGCCACGATGGGCGTCGCCCTGACCCCCTGCACCGTCCCGATCGCCGGCAAGCCGGGGTTCGCCTTGGAGGACTCCGAGGTCGAGATCGGCCTGGGAATCCACGGCGAGCCCGGTGTCCGAAAAGCTGCGGTCGAGCCCGCCGACGCCCTGGTCGCCCAACTCTTGGGTCCGATCCTGGCCGCTCGAACTGCCCGCCCAGCAACCATTTCGGGAGAGAACCGGGTCGCCCTCCTGGTCAATGGGTTGGGCGGGACCACGAACATGGAGCTGGCGATCGTCGCCCGGGGCGCCTTGAGGCAACTGGCCGAGGCGGGCCTGACGGTCGAGCGGGCCTACGCCGGGACGTTCCTGTCGGCCCTGGAGATGGGGGGCGTGTCGTTGTCGGTCCTGGACCTCGACGACGCCCGACTGCTCCGGCTCGACGCCCCGACCCTCGCCCCCGCCTGGCCCAACGCCGCCCCCCAGGTCCGGGTCGAGCCGCCGACTTTCGTCGCCCGAGAGCCAAGCCAGGGCCGATCCCAAACGAACCCAATCGAACCGGAAACCCAGGCCGGGAAACAACTTAAATTGGCATTGATGCGCGCCGCCCGGGCCTTGATCGCCGACGCTCCTCGGTTGACCGACCTCGACTCGGCGGTGGGCGACGGCGACCTCGGGATCAGCCTGGCCCGGGGGTCCGAGGCCACCCTTAAGGCGATGGGAACCTGGCCGCTCGACGATCCCTCCGCCACCTTCCGGGCCTTGGCCGACACGCTCCAGAAGTCCTTGGCGGGAAGCTCCGGTCCATTCTACGCCATCGCCTGCCTCAAGGCTTCGACCGCCCTCAAGGATCAAACCGCGTCGATCCCAAACGAACCCAACGCCCATTGGCTCCGGGCATTTCAAGCCGCCGTCGCCGGGATCGGGGAGTTGGGAGGGGCCAAGGCCGGAGACCGGACGATGCTCGACGCCCTGATCCCCGCGCTCGAAACCTTCGCTTCGGCCCTCCAGGCGAACCAACCCCTCCGCGAAGCCACTCGTCAGGCCGCCCTCGCCGCCCGAGAAGGGGTCAAGGCCACCGCCCAGATGCTCCCACGCCGGGGCCGCTCCAGCTATCTCGGCAATCGAGCCTTGGGCCACCCCGACCCCGGCGCCGAGGCCGTCGCCACTTGGCTTTCCGCCCTCACCGAGTCCGACAAAAACCCCAAGTAAAGCCAAGGACACCCTTTCCCAAACGAACCCAATTTCCAAGTTTTTTGCCGTTACCGGTTGATTTCAAGAAGTTTGCGTCAATCGGTCTTGAGGGGAGGATTGGCTTCGTTTCGTCAACTTGACAAAACGAAGCCAACTCGACCCATGCGACAAAACGAAGCCAAAGCCGACCGACTGGCCGGGCCGTGGGATCATTCGACCAATAATACTTTCTGATTTTCGAGAGCCGATTATCAGAGTATTTACCGCGACTCCCGAGATTGGGCCACAAGGTCGCGGGTCGCAAGTCCGACCGTTCACCAGATCCGGGTGATCGGGTAGCCATCGAACTTCGCGTCGGCGCTCACGATGGGGTATTCTCGACGATCGCCTAAGCAATGATCAGGCGGTCGAAGGGGTCCTTGTGGTGGTGCGTCAAGCCGATCAGGGCCGAGGCGTGCTTCGGCTCGACCGGGAGGACCTCGAAGCTGTTGTTGACGATGGCTTCCTGAATGAATGTCTCGAAGCTGACGTTGAAGAGATATCCACCACCGCTCAACTTGATGGCAATTTCCCAATAACTCGCCGGGCTGACGAGCTTGGTGTGGTTGGGGTCTTCGTGGTGGCTCGGGCAACGCCTTTCGATCTGGGGTCGCCCAGGTAGAACCAGATCAGGGCGTGCGTATCGAGGAGTACCCTCACTTCATGGATTCCTCGAAGTCCTTGAGATGATCATCGTCCTCGGACACGATGATGATCTTCCCTCGCCCTCGGCCAAAAATGGGGCGAGGCTTCTCGGCGGGAGGGTCGGGGAAGCTGACGAGTTGGGCGATCGGCCGATCGTTCCGGGTGATGATCAACTCTTCGCCGGGGCCCAGCGCGTCGATCAATTGCCCGAGCTTGCTCTGAGCTTCTTCCACGGTGATCGTCGTCATGGTTGGTCCTTTCGCGAGCGATGACACGACTTCCTCGTCGGTTCTACGATCTTCCCGAGCGATTTCCAAGGGCGTTTACCAAAGACGAGTCACCGGGTAGTCGTCGAACTTGGCGTCGACGCCGACGATGGGAATACCTTCGACGATCGCCTGGGCGATGATCAGGCGGTCGAAGGGGTCTCTGTGGTGGTACGGTAGGCCAATCAAGGCCGAGGTATGTTTCGGTTCGATGGGGAGGATTGCCATGTTGTTACCTTCGATAGCTCGCTTGATGAAATCATCGTAGGGTTCATTCAAGATGTAGTTTGACGAGCTAACTTTTATGGCAATCTCCCAATACGTGGCGGGGCTGATCAGGATATCGTTCGCTGGGTTGAAGATCAAAGCCCGGGCGGTGGTGGACAATCGCGGGTTGTTGAGTACGAACCAAATGAGCGTATGGGTGTCGAGAAGAAGCCTCATGGCATGTAATCGGCGAAGTCGGCGAGATAATCATCGTCTTCCGAGACGATCGTCAGCATCCCCGCGCAGTTGCCGGGTTCTCGGGGTGGTCGGGTGGGGCGATCGCCGATCAACCGTGCGACGGTCTGGTTGTTCCGGGTGATGACCAACTCTTCGCCGGGGCCCAGCGCGTCGATCAATTGCCCGAGCTTGCTCTGCGCCTCTTCCACGGTGATCGTCGTCATGGTTGGTCCTTTCGCGAGCGATGACACGACTTCTTTGTCGGTTCTACGATCTTCGCGAGCGATTTCCAAGGGCTGTGCTCCGTGAAGGCCCGACATGACGTGATAACGATCGTCACTCCACGGACGGAGGCGAAGTCTTCGAGCGGGGCGTTGAAGTCGGGGGCCATCCAGGCAGATATGCTGCGGGCCGTCCCCGGCTCGCAGGGCCGGCTTGTCCGAGGGGGGCGAGTCACGATGGCGGCAGGCTCGCCGTCGCGGGTCAGGACCAGCTCCTCACCGAGGGTTATACTTTCGACAAGCTCGGCGAGATGAGGTTGTGCGGCGACCGGCGGCAGGGTTCGAGGCGTGAGAATCCGTCCTTGGGAGCGCCTTGGGTCGATCGCGGTCGCTCCATTCCAACAGCCGCCGCCCCTGGTCGGGTCACTTCTGCTTGGCGGCCCAGGCGACGTGGCGGGCGACCCCTTCGTGGGCTAGGAGTTGTTCCTTGGTGTTGTACATCTCGCCGAGGACGACTTCGTCGGGGATGATGTCGTGGACCCCGTCGTGGCAGAGGCGGCAGAGGTACAAGCCTCGGTTCTTCAGCTCGTGCTTGGAATAGCGGCGCTGGAAGCGGGCCCGGCGGTGGGTCTTGACGGGGAGGAGGTGGTGGAAGGTCAGCGGTTTTTCTCGGCTGCAAAACTCGCAGTGGGTGAAGACGTGGTGCGGGTGGGTGAGCGCGGTGATGGGTCGGCTGTCGGCTTCGAGGGTTTCGGGATGGGAGTCGTTGTCGTTGGTCCTGCCGTTGGCGGACTCGGCGTTTCGGAAAGATCTCATGGTGGCGGTCGCGACCCTCATCGAGGAGATGGGCTAACCAACCTGCCCTTCGCCGAAGTAGCGACGGATCAAGGCCGGAAGCTCGACGGTGAACCGGCTCCGGGGCATCACGGGGTCGCAACCGGCCGCTCTGGCGTTCGCAAGGGCCTCGGTGTCGACGTGCGACCCAAAGGCGACGAACGGCGTGCCCGGCGGGGCGACCTCTCGATATTGTAGGAGGGCCGTCGAGTCGACCAAATCGCCGCTCGCCAGGTCGACGAAAACCACCTTGGGCGTCCAGCGCTCCAGGATCGCCCGAACCAAGGCGACGTTCCCGGCCACGACCACCAGGTGCCCCAAGCTCGACGCCGTGCCGGTGATCTTCGACGTGAAGATCAAGTCGCGGCTTAACAGGAGGCCGGCGGGGCCGTCGGGGATGGGAACGGTGGGTTCGAGGGGCATTGGCCGAGGCTCCGGGTTCATCGAGGGTCGGTCGAGTTATCGAAGGTCCGGGCGACCCACTCGGGGGTGAACTCGGCCGTGGTGGCGATCACGGCATCGGCGCCGACTTCGAGGAGTTCGGCCATCGAATAAGTCTGGGCCACGCCCACGCCGCACATCCCGGCACCGAGGGCGGCTTGAAGCCCGGCGAGGCTGTCTTCGATCACGACGCAGTCGCCTGGGTCGAGGTCGTCGAGCTTGAGCTTCGGGTCGTCGCGGAGGGCTTCGAACGCCATCGTGTAGCCCTGAGGGTCGGGCTTGCACCGGGTGGTCCGCTCGGCCGAGATGATCGCGGCGAACCGATCCAGGACGCCGATCCGCCCCAAGGCCCAGTCGATCTCGGGCCGGAGTGCCCCCGAATAGATCGCCAGGGGGTAGCGGTCGGCGAGCCGGGGGATCAACTCCTTCACGCCTTCGTAGTAAGACAGGCCAACCTCGGCGGCCTCGAAGTAGCGTGACGCCTTGCGGGCCACCAACTCGTCGACCCGGCTCGACGGGGCGGCCTGCCCGGCGTCGAGCAAGGCCCGCTCGAAGCAACCCCGGTCGTCGTAGCCGAGGTAGTCGTCGTGGTAGCGCTTGAGGTCGATGACGACCCCTTCCTCGGCCAAAGCATCGCGGAACAGGGCGAAGTGGACTATCTCGTCGTTGACGAGCACGCCGTTGAAATCGAAGATCACCGCGCGGATCATGCTCGAACCAGCCCTTGCCGGAGTGAGATTAAGCAACAAAGAAGACTTAGTCACGGATGGACACGGATGAAGTACGGATGGAAAATTGCTTTGGTCTGATCCGTGCCACGTCCGTGTCCATCCGTGGCTGCCTTTGATCAGATCGCTTCCGGCCCGCGCTCGCCGGTCCGGATTCGGATGCAATCGTCCATCGGGAGGATGAAGATCTTGCCGTCGCCGATCTTGCCGTCGGGTCCGCTCCGGCCCGCCTGGATAATGGCGTTGACGGTCGGCTCGACGAAGTCTTCGTTGACGGCGATCTGCAACTCGATCTTCCGGAGCAGGTTCACCGTGATCTCGTGCCCCCGGTAGACCTCGGTATACCCTTTTTGGCGACCGAACCCCTGGACGTCGGTCACGGTGAGGCGAAACACCTCGACCTGCGACAACGCATCCTTGACCGCTTCCAACTTCGTCGGCTGGATGATCGCGATGATCAACTTCATGAGGGGCGATCTCGGGCCAGTCGAGGAGCAAAATTGAGCGACGCTTGGTCCCATTCTGCCTCGGAAGCCTCCGCCGTTCAAGCCGGCGTCGGGAGTGTTCCCGGTTCCCGGTGATGTCAGGCGATGACCACCGACTCGGTGGACAGGACAAACTCGCAGCCGTGCAGGTCGAGGAATTTCGCCTCATCCGGGCGGATGGTTTCCATGTAGCGGTCCGACAGAAACACGGCCTCCAAACCGGCCGCGTCGTCGAACCAGAGTTCGGTGATCCCGTCGAAGGTCATCGGCGGGAGGCCCGGGATCGCGGCCGGGACCTTGTGGGACTGGACGTAGCGCCGGACATGCTCCCGCACTTCGGGCAACGCGGAGAACAGGGGAGCATGCTTCTCCCGGTGATAATCGACGAACTCGTCGTGGGACATCGACGGGTTGCGTCTCAGCAGAATGGTGAATTTGATCATCACGGTCCCTTGCGGGCGCGGGTAGATGTCGCTGTTATCAGGGGATTGTACAGCGCCGGTCAACCAGTCGCTCGCGGTGCGTCGCGGTCCCGATTGGGGGAAATAATCAATCGGAGATGGTGCAATCGTCTTCAGGGGGAAATAATTCTTGGTTTGGCAAGCCTGGGACGGATGCTTTAGGGATAAGCCGAGCGTGGTACCATGGGCTTGCTATGACCGAAGTAGCAGAGCCACGAGCCGTTACAGAGGGGCTGCCATGCGACTGCCGCACTTCCGAATCCGTACGCTGATGTTGGTGGTGGGCGTCGTGGCGTTGCTGATCTGGGCCACGATGATGGGGACTCGGTCCTACAATTATTACAGGCGTGCGAGGGAGTACGACGAACAAGAGCGTGGGTGGCGGGATAGTAACGCTAGAGGTCGCTGGCCGGTGGAATTCGGTTCACAATGTGTTGATTATTACGCGCAGTTGACCCGGAAGTATCACCGAGCCATGTGGCGTCCCTGGCTACCCGTTGCCCCCGATCCTCACGCTCCAGGGGTTGACCAGTGGATCGAACAGGAACGCCGAGCGAAAGGATCAGCCCCTTAATGAACAAAAGTGCCCGAGATTAATTACTGGCAAACCATCAATCAGGAACACCGATGGAACTTCATGCACCCATGCATTAAATGCCGCCAGTTTGGGAGAAATAATCCCGTGAATCTCCCTCAGATGCATGGTTGAACAATCCTAGAAGCCACTTTGAATGGTGGGACGTCCCCCGGAAGCAGCCCGTGCCCTCAGTCCTGCGATGTCGCGTTTCGGCGGTGCGCCAAACATCCGAGAATATTCCCGGTTGAACTGCGATGGACTTTCATACCCGACCTGAAAGGCAGCCGCCTCGACGTTCGCCGCATCCGTCATCAGGAGACGTCGGGCTTCCAGGAGCCGGAGATTTTTTTGGTACTGGAGCGGCGTCATCGAGGTGATCGCCTTGAACTGCCGGTGGAATGCCGAACAACTCATCCGGGCCGTTCCCGCAAGCTCATCGATCCGAACCGGTTCGACGAAACGGTCTCGCAAAGTATGGATCGCATGGATGATGCTCTGCGTATGGGTATTGGCCAGCGTGATCCTGGCGACCTCGCCGCCATGCGGGCCGGTCAAAAGCCAGTAGCAGATTTCTCGGATGATCAGGGGACGCAGGGTCGCGATCGCTTCGGGCGTTTCCAAAAGGCGGATCATCCGCAAGACGCAGTGGGTGAGCGGTTCGCCAAGGTCGATCACAAACAGGCCCGGTTTCGGGTCGCCGCTTGGGAGCGGTGGTGAACCCAGTCCCTCCAAGACTTCTCGCATGATCGCCTGATCGAATTCGATGATGATGCCCAGATAAGGCTCACTCGGGCTGGCTTCCGCGACCCGTCCGTACAACGGCATCTCGACGTTGACCACGACCGCCTGGCCGGCCCCGTAGTCGAACCGCCGATCACCGAACATGACCCATTTCGCACCTTGGACGACGATGCAGAGCGCGGGCTTGAAGAGCAAGTGGGCGGGCGGCTTCTCGTGATCCGAGCGGAGGAGGGTGAGTCCTTCGATCGCCGTGGAAAACGGACTATTTCCGGACTGGTCCTCCGTGAAACGCCTCACGGCTTCGGTCAGGGAATTAGGCATCTTTTGATCATCCTGGTTGGGACTCGATTCCACTGAACTCTAGAGCGTTTGCCAGGAATAGGCAAGAAATAGGCGAGTTCCGATATTCAACGCCCGGACCGACCGGGGTATCTTGCATCGGACTTAACAACACCAGGAGTGAGCCCGATGCCCATTGAAAATTCGCAAAATTCCGCCAAAAAAATCGCCATCGTTACTGGTGGCAGCCGTGGCCTGGGACGCGACACCGTGCTGAGTCTGGCCAAGCGTGGCGTCGATTCGATCTTCACCTACCACTCGAATCAGGTGGAAGCCGAGAAGGTGGTGGGGATGGTGGCGGAGTCGGGTCGCAAGGCCATCGCCCTGCGACTCGACACCGGCAAGGTCAGTCTGTTCGACCCGTTCGTGCGGCAGGTCGTCGAAGCGCTGGCAAAGCTCGATGCCCAGCGTTTCGATTACCTCGTCAACAACGCCGGGACGTCGCACCACAAGGCTTTCCATGAAACGACGGAAGCCGAGCTCGACCAACTCTACGAGGTCCATTTCAAGGGCGTGTACTTCCTGACGCAGAAGCTCCTGCCGCTGATCAACGATGGCGGACGGATCATCAACATCTCGTCGGGGCTGGTCCGGTTCAGCATGCCGGGGAGTTCCGCCTATGCGACCATGAAGGGAGCGGTCGAGGTCCTGACCCGTTACCTGGCGAAGGAACTCGGGACGCGAGGGATCACGGCCAACACCGTGGCCCCCGGGGCGATCGCCACCGACTTCAGCGGGGGGATCGTCCGCGACAATCCCGAAGTGAACAAGATGGTTGCGGGGTTCACGGCCTTAGGTCGGGTCGGCCAGCCCGACGACATCGGCCCGATGATCGCGTCGCTGCTTTCGGACGAGAATCGCTGGGTCAATGGCCAGCGGATCGAAGTCTCGGGCGGGATGATGGTCTGAATGGCCAAGTGAGCGTCGCCTGCCAGAGGCGGTTGGTCGTCGCGGACATCCTCGACTACCGATCCTAGAGCGTGTTCTGAACTGTGGTCCCGAAAAACCAGGGGATTACCAAGCTCGCACACCTCGCAAAGTCGATCTTGGACATCGTCCCGCCCGGAAACCCCGGGAAACACGGGATTACCGTTCATCACACGCTCTAGCGGCTCTGGTGTACCCATTCATCGCGGTGGGGCCTCGATGAATGGGGCACGGGTTTGACGGCTAGTGCACCCTGGCGTAATTGACTTGGCGGTTATTGCTTGAGCGGTTTGTAGGTCCACTGGAACGGCCTGGCCATCGTCCGGTTGTAGTACTCGATGAAGGCCAGCACCTTCGCCTTCAGG
>JAABUX010000078.1_pt1 | contig 158905 bp, 127 predicted proteins | sample 5561851 | NCBI WGS metagenome assembly JAABUX01 (sample SAMN10711883, study PRJNA513361) | rock metagenome | isolation source: Antarctica rocks | place: Antarctica: Victoria Land, Richard Nunatak red sandstone | collected 2016-01-03
TGGATGGTGACATCAGAGTCAAAGTCCCATCAAGGTAGGTCATCCGGATCGAGTTGTTGCTTTCGGCGTCGCGAAGTTGGCAATAGGTCTCCCAGGCCACGTCGCGGAGGACCAGCGGCTCGGCTCGGATCTGCGTCGGAGAGGGGGCGATGGCAGTGGCCATGATGGGGAATCTCCTTGGCGTTGGGCGGGTCCGGAGGTTGGATCGTAGCCGGGATTTGCCCGGAACTTCAAGGAGAATTCAAGGGTGCGGAGGCTCGGCGTGGCGCCATCGCGCCAGCCCGAAGTCGGCGCCGGGACGCGCGTTACGATCGCCCCAAACCTTTCGGGGGCGCGAGATTTGGCGTTTGACTTGGGGTCAAAAGGGGCGCATATCTCCCAGGCTGGCACGGCGAGCGACACCAATCGGCACACCCCGAGACCATTTCGACCGTCATCAACGACGAGTTCGGCGCAACCTCCCCAGCCTCTTTCAATCGACTCAACAGGGGACGGGTGCGATGATCACAGTGGCTCCGAATCAGACATCAGGGGTGGAAACCACGCTCCGGGCGGCGATGGCCGAGCGCCTGGGCGAGTCGCGGTTCGGCCTCTGGTTTGGCGACGGGGTTCGGCTCGGCGTGGCCGACGATGCCTTGGAAGTCGGCGTCCCGAACGCCTTCTTCCGCGACTGGATTGAAGGCCACTTCTCGAAGAACCTGATCGAAGCGGGTCGAGAAGTCACCGGCCGGTCGCTCCGACTGGCGTTCCGGGTCCACGACGAGGCCGAAACCCCGCTCGGCATCTCAAGCTCGACCCCGCCGATCACCCTCCCGCCGAAGGTCGATCGGCCTCGGGACCAGGCCATCCCTCCGGTCAAGGTCGCCCCGACCTCGAACCCGGCCCCCTCGCCGACCCCGACCCGCCCCTCAAAGCGGCTCGAAGACTTCGTTTCCGGGCCTTGCAACCGCCTGGCCCTGGCGGCGGCGATGGAGGTGATCCAGTCGGGCGGGGCCGGGTTCAACCCCCTGGTGATCCAAGGCGGGGTCGGGATGGGCAAGACGCACCTCCTCGAAGGCATCGGCGCCGCGATCCGGACCAGGCACCCCGGCTTGAAGGTGATCCAGATCACCGCCGAGTCGTTCACCAACGGATTCCTGGATGCGATGCGGACCGGGACCTTGAACTCGTTCCGCGCCAGATACCGAGGCGCCGGGGCCTTGCTCGTCGACGACGTCGGCTTCCTGGCGGCGAAGAAGGCGACGCAAGACGAGTTCTTGCACACATTTAACGCCTTGATCGCCGAGGGGGCGCCGATCATCCTCACGATCGACCAGCACCCCCGGCAGACCGCCAAGCTGTCCGACGAGCTGGCCACCCGGTTCCTGAGCGGGATGGTCGTCAAGCTCGACACCCCCGACCCCTCGACCCGCCGGGCGATCTTGAAGGCCAAGGCCGCGACCCGAGGGGTGATCTTGCCCGACTCGGTCCTGAATTACGTCGCCGACCACCTCCGATCCGGCGTCCGAGAGCTCGAAGGGGCCTTGCACAGCCTGGCCGCCCACGCCACCTTGACGGGCAAGAAGCTCGACATGACCCTGGCCAAGACCGCGCTCCGAGACACGATCCGCCACACCGCCCGCGCGGTCGCCTTGAAGGACGTCGAGCGGGCCGTTTGCCAGCTTTTCAGCATCGAACCCGAAGCCCTCAAGGCCGAAAACCGGGCCAGGGCCGTCGCCTACCCCCGGATGCTCGCCATGTACCTGGCCCGCAAGCATACGGGGGTCGCCTACAGCGAGGTCGGCCGCTTCTTCGGCAACCGGAACCACTCGACGGTCATCGCCGCCGAGAAGAAAGTCGCCGCCTGGATCAAGGACGAAGCCCGATCCGCCCTCCTCGCGGGCTTCGAGACCATCGGCGAGATCCTCCAGGCCCTCGAACGAACCTTAGGGACTTGAATTGAGCCACGGATGGAACACGGATAAGATGGAAAAATTGATCCTTCTGATCCGTGTTCCATCCGTGGCTAATGTTTTCCGAGCGAAAGGACGGAAACCGATGCGGGTTCGGCCTTTATCGAGGGATGAGGTCCGGTCGATCGACGCCCGGTGTGCCGGGGATTTCGCGGTCCCGACGCTCCTCCTGATGGAGAACGCCGGTCGAGGCGCGGCGGCCTGGCTTAAGTCGAGGGTGGAGTCAAGCCCGTCGTTCACCTCGGGCAGTCGACCCTTGGTCGTGATCGCTTGCGGCCCGGGGAACAACGGCGGAGATGGCGCCGTGGTGGCCCGACACCTCGACGCCTGGGGCTGGGAAATCCGCCTGGCCTGGTTCGCCCCCGTCGACCGACTCCGAGGCGATGCCGCCGCCCAGCGAGCCATCATCGACCGCTGCCCGATCCTCGCCGCCGAGGTCGGCGACGACGCAAGTCTTGACCAGATCGACAATTTGTGGCAAGGCGCCGACTGGCTGGTCGACGGCCTGCTCGGGACGGGTTTGACCCGCCCGGTCGACGGCCTGCTCGCCCGGGCCATCGCCGGCATGAACCGCTCGGGCCGACCGATCTTGGCGCTCGACATCCCCTCGGGGCTTGACGCCGACTCGGGCCAACCGCTCGGCGACGCCGTCCGGGCCGACGCCACGGCCACCTTCGTCGCCCCCAAACTCGGCTTCGCCCGGATGGGGGCCGACGCCTACACCGGCCAGGTCGTCGTGATCGACATCGGCGCCCCTCGCGCCGCCTTGGCTCCGTTCATCGTCGCCGAATGATCTCGGTCTCAATAATGGCTTCGTTTTGTCAGAATCAAGCGACGTCTAGGGTGCCGGGAGCCATGCCGGGGGATCGCGGATCAATCATCGTAAATTACCTACTGATGGGCACTTAAAGTCAATACATCCGGTCGTACGCGATCTTGATCGCTCGAATAATGGGTTCGTTTTGTCATTTCGAGATCGCCGCCGGGGAACAACCCGATGATCTCATCCCCGCTCGATCCGACCCAACCGCTCAACCCCAATGGCTTCGTTTCGCTCGGTCGGAACGAAGCCATTCTCGACCTCGATCGGACCGCCGAGCGTGAGGATGGGTTCGTTTTGTCGCGGAACATGAATTTTCAAAGAGCGATGCGCCGTGGGTCGAAGGGTCTCCGACAACCCTGTTCCCTAATATCATCGCTTTCAACCCTGGGGTGTTAGCATACTATTTTCCGGCTCGACCCGATTTCTCGGCACGTCGGCTGCGGTAAGTCTCAACCATCGAGAAGAGATCGCAAGACATCCGGTCGGAAAAAAGGGGCGCACCGTGGCGACGGCTTCAAAGAGATTGACGGTGGTGTCGGTCCCCGACGACCTCAAGGCTCGGGCGATGGAGATCAACGACCGGCTTTGCGTCGAGTACGGGGCGCCGATCCCGTTCTTCCACGACCTCGACCCGATGAGCGAGCTGGTGTCGTCGCTCCTGTCGCACCGGACCAGGAACGCCGACTCGGCTCGGGCGTTCAAGCAACTCCGAGCCAAGTTCGCCGACTGGGCGGCCGTCCGCGACGCCCCGACGCTCGAAGTCCAGGACGCGATCGCCCCTTGCACCTGGCCCGACCAGAAGGCGCCTCGAATCCAGGGGATCCTCCGAACCATCACCGCCAAGCGAGGCGAACTCGACCTCGACTTCCTCGCCGAGATGCCGGTGATCGAGGCCCGCGAATGGCTCGAAGACCTCCCCGGCGTCGGCCCCAAGACCAGCGCCGCGACCCTCCTCTTCAGCCGCCTCCGCCGCCCCGCCCTCCCCGTCGACAGCCACCACCACCGGGTCGCCGTCCGCCTCGGCCTGATCTCCGCCAAGGTCAGCGTCGGCCCCGCCCACGCCCTCCTCGAAGCCCAACTCCCCCCCGACTGGTCCGCCCAGCAAGTCTACGACAACCACGAATCGCTGATGCTCCACGGCCAGAAGGTGTGCCTGCCCTCGCCCAAGTGCGGCAAGTGCGTGGTGCTGGACCTTTGCGCCTTCGGGCAGGAGCGGATTGGCGAAGGTTCCAGCGCCTGACTTGACCGCGTCCGGCAGCCACCCCGGCTTCTTCGCGTTTCTTCAAAAAAGCTCGAAAACAAGGATCGGGACCAAGTTTCCCTTCCTTCGACCGGGTTAGTTTTTCCACGCGCATCGAGAATCCACACTTGACACACTGTAACGGTTGTCGTACAAAACCTTGATGGGCAATGAGGGCCACAAGAACCTGAACTTCATCCAGAGTCAACTCAAATCGCCGCCGATGAGCGAAGCCGCCCAGGACGAGGCCGGGTTTTTCCTTCGCCAGCTTCAAGCCGGTCGCCGGCTTTCAATGCCGATCAGCCGCCCCATGCCGTCGATCGGCAAGAACGTCCACGAGTTGCGGATCGTCGATCGGAACGTAACCTGGCGAGTCGTCTACCGCATCGGCGAGAAGACTATCGACGTGGTTGAGGTGTTCGCCAAAAAAACGCAGGCCACACCCAAGGGGGTCATCGACCAATGCCAGAGGCGATTAAAAGAGTACGACGGGGGCAAGTGAAGGCGACGGGCGAGCGCTCGGAGCCCGTCCCGATCCTAACCGGGATGACCCAGGACGAACGCCTGGACAACGAGGCACGAGGCGGTCGGCTGACGACCGTCGCCGAGTTTGTTGGGCTCAGCGAGCCTAGGATGAGGGCGATCGACCTCCGGATTGGCCTGACCGAAGCCATCATCCGGCTTCGCGGCGAAGCGAAGATGACGCAAGCCGCCCTCGCCAGGAAGCTCGGACTTTCGCGCCCTCGGATCGCCGAGATCGAAGCCCGCAAGCCGAGCACCAGCTTCGACAACCTGATCCCGGCATTCTTCGCGGTCGGAGGGACCTCGGAGGAGTTCGCCCAACTGGTGAAGAGGACCGATGAGTCGATGAGCTACTGAGACGCCCAACCATCGCTTGGCCCGGAGGGCGGAAACGGAGTCGAGTCCCGTTGTTTGGGTCCTGTTCTTTGCTCAAGCATAAAGATACTTCTCGATCTCTTTGGTATTCCTCGAGTCTCCGATGGTTTCGAGCCAAGGGGCGGGATTGCCGGATGAGAAGAAGTTATCGGAATCGAGGAATGGCTCATCGCAGAGCGAAGCGATATCGAAACGGCCGAGCTTGTCGAGCACTCGGATGACCGAATCGCGCCTGGCGTGGACCATCGCGACGGCCTTTTCATCATCCTTGTCGTAATTGTAGAGGATCGAGCTGTAGCTGAACTCGACCAAGGCGTCACGGCCCCAGTCGCGGGCCAACAGCCCGAGGGTTTGGAAGTAATCATTGAACGGGAACACGTCGAATAGCCTGACAATCTTCGACCAATTGGCCGAGCGTGGCGGCGCCACCTTCATCAGCGCCTCCAGATCCGGTTCGCACAACCCACTGTGGAGAAGCCGCCAGATCCCCGCGAAGTTGTCGTCGAACTGCTTCCGAGCCGCACCGATGCTGGTGACAATGTTGTAAGAGTCGCCCGCGTGATCCGGGGCGGAGAACATGGCGTACCACGAATCGCGGATTCCATACTTGTACCGCAGGCGGGGCACTTGGGCGAATCGCAGCGGGAAGGGCGGAATCATTGCGGGAGGGAGGGAGGGAGCCCAACGGTCCATAATACCGTCGTCCATCGATCTCCCGCGTCAGGACGAACCGCCAATCCCAGTCCGTGCCGGGGAGTCGGAGGTCGGCGTGTACCTTCCTGCGGAGCGATTCGATCTCGTCGTAGGCACCAAGCTTCGCAGAGTCGATGGATCGCTTCGGCCCGAAGTAGTCTTGCCAAAGCCGTTGCATGAATCCTCGCTCATCCGGGTCGAAGTCCGACTCGGCGAACAGGATACGGACTTCCGAATAGTCGCCCATTGCTCACCATCCCCTTTTCATTGCGACGGGTCCGACGGGCCGAAACCCACGCTCCGAACTGCGCCGATGGCTTCGAACATTTCAAATCAGTCCTTGGGAGTTGAGAATTTCGTAGTAGTCGATGGATAGTTTTTTGGAGAGGGCGGCCCCTTCACGGATTCGTTGCAAAACCTCAAGGGAGACCGGCTGGTCAGGGATGAGTTGACCGGCGTCCCTGGCTTGTTCGAGTTGGACGAGCGAGGGGGCCTTGGCGAGATCGTAGGCGACGCATGTTTTGTGTCGGACGAACGGGTGGTCGCCAACTCCGAGCAAGCAGACCGACTCTTTCTTCGGCTCGAATGTTGTCAGCGAAACGATCAAGACCCGTACAGGATCTCGCTGGGGATCGGAGATGATCACCCAGAGGTGGATGTCGATCGACCTGTTGGCAGATCGGAATGTGTCCCCTGGTTTCATCGCGTCGGCCCGAAAAGGTCGTCGAGCTCGTTGAGGATTCGCTCATTTTGTTCGACGGCCTTGATCGTCTCGGCCCCTTCGCCTTGCGCGGCGAGTATGTCCTCCCAGGGGATCGGGTACGAGCCCCCTTCGCCGTCGTCGGGCCAGTGCCGCTTCCACTCGGGGAAGTCATGGGTCAAGTCGGACAGTTCCCAATGATCTTGGTTGCGGTAGCGTTCCGAGACTTCGGTCAACTTCTCGACTTCGCCCGGCGAGAGTTGACCTCGGCCCGGGTCGTTCACCAGCTTGACCGCGTAGCCTTGGGTCTGGATGTATCGGTTCCAGTCGGCGAATCTCGCTTCGCTGCCTTTGATCAAGGCGTAAACTCGGCTCAAAACCGGGCCATGCTTCATGGCGTAGGCGCGGTCGTTGGTGATCGAAGACGCCGACCCGGCGAGCATCTCTCGATCCGCGATGTAGAGGAGTTTCAAGAGACGCATCGAAGCCATCCGCCCGTCTTCGAGGTGGAGCAAGACGCCCGACGCCTGCAAGCTCTTTTCAAAGTGGAAACGAAGGTGCATCGTTCCTCCCAAAATTCGGTCAATAATCGCCTTATGCGTAGCTCGTCCACGACCATCTTACAATCATCGTGATCGATGCGTCAGCGGACAATCCGAGACGGGCCGAGGAGGCTCGGGCGGGCGGGTCGGGGGTGACGCTTGGCCTGTCGGGAGTTGGGTGGCGGGGGGATCAGGTCGGGGGCGTTGGTGGGGCCGGCGTCGCGCTCGATGTCGTCCCAGATCTTGGCGAGGATGGCTCGGGCGGTTTCGGGGTGAGTGGCGGCCTGGTGGACCTGGTCGAGCAAGTGTTGGCGGAGGGTGGCCATCTGCCGTTCGTCGAGGAGGCCCGAGCCGGTCAGGGCGACGAGCAGGGCGTGGGTGTCGAGGACGGCTTGGGTCCAGTCGTCCGGGGGGATGGCCGGGGGGTTGATGGTGGCCAGGGGGTCGACGGTGGGGGCGACTTTGGCCGCCCCGAAGGCGGCTCGGGCCTGGTATCGGGCGGTCCAGGCTCGGAATGCCCGGTCAAGCCCGAACCAGAGGAGCAACACCGCCGTCACGATTGCCGCCACGGTCCGGCGGCCCGACTTTGGGGTGAAAACTGGGGGATCATTGGCCCCGTCGGCGGTCACCACTGGCGGGGGAGCGCCATCTCTCGGACCTGCTTCTCGACCGTCATCCCGTGGGCGACGAGCGCCTCGCGGAGCGCCTCGAGGGCTTCCGACGCCATGACGGCGGTGGGGTAGGTCAGCCAGCCGACGAACCGGCCCCCTTCCACATGCGACCGCTTGGTCAGCGCGTGCTTGCGGACCGCCTTGGCCTTGAACGCCTCGTCGATCGCGCCCAGGAGCTTGGCGGCGTCGGCGATCGGCTCGTTCCGCTCGGCCAGCTCTTCGAGCGGCCAGATGATGTGGAGCGTGCAACTGAGGTTGCGGTCTTCGGGGTTCCGGGTGAACAGGTCGAGCGAGCATTCCAGCTCGAACCGGAGGATCAGCAACTCGACGGACACGATCCGGGCCAGCTCCGCCAAAGCCTGGGTCAGATGCGGCCGAGGTGCCCCGCCCCACCCCGACAGGTTGGTGGCTTCGCGATCGGAGGACGTCCCCCCGCCCGATCCTTTGGCACCCCCATGGGAAGAGGGATGCGAACCGTTCGAGGGCGGGGGAGCCGTCGCCGATGACGACGACTTCGCGGCCGTCGCCTCGGTCGGGTTGGCCCCGGCGCGGAACCGGTCGGTCCACGACGCCCGGGGGGATTGAGAAGACTCGGGGCGAGCGGCGGGCCGGGGCGCCGAGGGTGGGGGCGAGTTGACCCCGGCCCGGTTGACGACCCGGGCGGTGGTCAGGATCTCGTAGGCGCGGACCACCATCCGGAACGCCCACTCGTCCCCACCCTTGTCCGGGTGGTGCTTGAGCGACTTTTGGTGGTAAGCGTCGCGGATCTCGCGAAGCGAAGCCCCCGAAGGAACACCAAGGATGGAGTTCGGGTCGAACTGGAAAGTGTGGGTCATGAGGGCGCGGCGCCTCGCCTCGAAACGAACAACCTGTTGAGATCCGGGACACCAACCACGCGACGACTCGGACGGAAATCTTCCGCGGCGCGGAGATTGAATCCATCCACCCGCTTCGCTTCCTGAGAGAAACCGGCGCGAACGCGCCGCGTGCTCGAGTCAATCTTAGGCCAAAATCGGGCCAAAAGGGGCGAAGGCCCCGAGAAATCTTCCGAAGACTCCCTGGGATGCGAAAAATCGCTCGGGGCGGCAAACATTCGCAAAGCTTTCCGCACCAACAACCCCGACAGGTTTGCCGCCGCCTCGCCTTACCAAGTTACCAATCTCGGGACATCGTCATTCCAACCCGACGGGCGGGGGCCGCCTGAGCAGTTTTCGGATCAGAGCCGCGAGGTCGCCTCGGCCCGTCGCCAGGCAGGCGTACCCGGCCAGGTAGGCGAGGCACCCCACCGTCAGGTTCGCCAGGAACGGCCAGATCCGACCGAGAACCGACGCCGACTCGGTGAGGTCGGGCGACTCGACGGGGTCGGGCGACAGGACCAGGCGGAACCCCCAGCAAGCCAGGATCAGCACCAGGCCGCCGAGCGCCGGGGCGCTCAAAGTCCTCTTCAGGAACGTCTTGTAGCGGATGTCGAGTCGAGGAAACAGGAGGATCATCGGGATCAGGAGGTTCGTGATCAGCGTCGTCAGGACCGTGCCCCAGATCACCCCCGAAACCCCGATCCGCCGGGTCAACACGTAGCTGAGGGGCAGGTTGACCAGCGACCCGGCCAGCGACACCAGGGCGATCACCTTGATGTACCCCACCCCGATGGCCATCTGCGTGATCACCGAGAGGAGCAGCGGCAAGGTCGCCACCAGGAACAGTTGGAGCATCCAGGCGTAGGGGACGAACCGCTCGCCGACCCACAGGTGGAGGAAAGGGGCCGCGTAGATCCCCGCCAGGAGCGTCGGCGGGATCAAGAGCGCAACCAGGAACCGGGTCCCGTCGTACTTGATCCGCTCCAGCCCGCGATTGTCGCCCCCCACGGCCAGGCTGACCACGGCGGGCATCACCAGGTAGGCCAAGGTCCAGCCGGCCTGTCGGATCGTGAAGAAGGGCTTGCTGACGTTCTGGTACACCGTGATCCAAGGGGTGGGGTCGTCCTTATCCAGCGCGAATCCCAGGATCGTGGTGTCGACCTTGTCGGCCAGGACCACGCTCCACTGCAGCAGGGCCATGTAAAGGCTGATGTGCATCATCGCCGCGTAGTCCAACCGCCGGGCGCCGCCGAAGTGGGGGATGTGGCCAAGCTCCCGGACCATGACGTAGAGCGAGGGGCCGAGCGACAGGCCGATCTGGATGGCGACCTGGCCGGCCACGACCATCAAGAACGGGGCGCCGCTCCAGTAGCCCGCCCAGAGCAGGCCGAACCTCGAAACGATGATCGCCAGTTCGAGCCGGGGGAGGAACTCGTACCGCCGGGCCGCTTGCAACACCGCGCTGACGACCGCCGAGATCCCGAAGAACGGCGTGGTCAGGATCTGGACCCAGAGCAGGCTGATCACCAGCGAGTTGCCCCGGAACTTCGTGAAAGGCAACGCGCCATAGGTGATGGCGAGCAAGATCGCCACCTGGACCACGGTGACGACCGCGTAGAAGTTCATCCCGCAGGCGATCGTCCGGTCCACGCCCTCGCGGTCGCCCCGGGCCCAGGCGTCGACCATCTGCTTCTGGAGCGTGGAACTCATCCCGAATTCCAGGACGAGTTGGACGAAGCCGAACCCCCAGGCGAACAGGTAGGCGTCGTTCTGCTCGAAGCCGATGTACCGCTGGGTGAGCGGGATGCTCCAGAGCGCGATGATCATCGAGACCGGCGTCTTGAGCGCGAGCCAGAACGTCCCTCGCATCAAGCGGTTGAGGATCGGCGGGGCCGAAGCGGTGTCGACGGTGGCCGAAGTCATCGGGGGTCCTTCCTCGGGGCTGGCTCCTTCCCTCCGACCGAGGCCCGGCTCGTCGCCAGGCGTCAGTTCGAGGTTGCCGATCATACACCCCGAGGCGGCCGTTTGGGTAGACTTCGCTCCGCCGGCCCGCCGCTCAGATATCTCCCACGGCCCGCTTCAACCGGAAATACGCCAGGTTCTCGTCGTACACGGCGTTGTAGAACCCGTTGAGCGACGTGACCCGGCGGGTTTCCGCGTCAAGGACGTCGGTGTACGTCGCCAGTTGCTCGCGATAGCGGTTCCTGATGACTTTGACGTTCTCTTCCGCTTGAGTCACGGCGAACCGGGCGATCGGCACCCGCTGCCGGGCGGTTTGCAGGTCCAACCAGCGGGACCGGACTTGGAGGGCGATGTCGGCGCTCAGGTCGGCGCGTTGCTTGGCCAGCGAGCGTTCCTGGGCTTTGAGTGCATGGGTCTGGCGCCGGGTCCTGCCCGAGTCGGTGAACGTCCAGTCGATGACGCCCCCCAAATAGCCGTTGCCCTGCGGGCCGAAGTTCTCGGGTCCCGTGAAGATGAACCCCGCGTTGAGCGACACCTGCGGCTTCAAGGTGGCCTTGACCGCCAAAGCCTGCGCGTTGAGCGACCGGGCCTGCTCGCCGAGGTTGGCCAGCTCGGGGCGGGTCTTGATCGCCAGGGCGGTCAGCTCGCGGGCCTCGGCGTCGTTCATCCCGGCGAATTCGCCCCGGTTCCGGACCGCCTGGGCCGCCATGTCTTCCCAATTCAAGTCGCTCGGAAACTGGCTGATCTCGTCGAGTTGCGCATAAGCGTCCAGCGGGCGGCAAAGGTAACGGTTGTACATTGCGTAGGCCGTCTCCACCGCCGTCCGGTTGGTGATCTCGGTGAGTTGGGCGTTCGCCAGCGACACCTGCGCGGCCAGGTCGTCGCTCCGAATGGCGAGTTGTTGGTTCAGCCGGTTTCGGGTATCCCGCGCGAACGAGGTCAGTTGCTCGACGTTGCTCCGGGAGGTTTCCAGATTCTTCTGGGCCCTCAAGACGCCGATGTACGCCTCGGCGACGGTCAACTTGAGGTCGATCGCCGTCCGGGTTTCCACGGTCCGCTGGGCGTTGAGCTGATACTGCGCCGAGTCCACCGTGCGGAGCAACCTGCCGCCGGTGTAGAGGGGGAACGACGCATTGGTCAGCGAGATCGGCAAGAAGTGCTGGTTCGGCCCGAGGATGAAGACCCGAGTATTCAGCCCCAGGGCGGTCGCCGCTCCGCCACCGCTCGTCCCGCCAGAGGCACCCCCGGTCGAGCCTCCACTGGTGCCGCCGGTCGAGCCGCCGGAGGTGCCGCCGGTCGAACCCGTGTTGGTTCCCGACCCGTTGACTGGGGCCGCTTTGGTCGTGGGGGAGGCGGCGAGCGCGGTGCCGATGTTGTACGACCGGATGGTGACGTATCGGGCGGCTTCCTCCGCCTTGACGGTGAACCCGGCGGAGACCGAAGCCTCCCTCTGGGCCTGTAAACCCTGATTGACGGTCAGGGCGATACTCCAGGCTTGCGACAGATCCTCGGCTCGGACCGAAGAGGCAACCAGGGTCGCCGACGCGATCACCCCCAACAGCCTGGCCAACGGCCGTCGACCGTTTCCGATTGGTTCATACATCATAGATCGGCCCCATCCTGCGACCGAAGGCCCGCCCGGAAGTTCACCACCGACACGATCAATCGCATCGCCGACGAGCAGCGCGGCGACCCACTTCTTCCCTTCATCGAGCCGAATCCGTCCGGCCTCGCCTATCCAGCTTCGACCCGAAGAATCCGGGGCATCCATCCAAAACCGGGCGCCCCGGACCCCAGACCTCGATGCAACCGCTCGAAGCCTCGCAGTCGTCACAAACCGACCACCTCGAATCAACCGATCAGCCAGGCGCGGCCTTCTTGGCGGGGGCGCCGCCGGGTCGGACCGGGTTGGGGATGACCTTGATGTCGGAATAGCGGATCGGGTCGAGCAGGTAGCGGCCTTCCCACTCGTCGGTCTTGGCCTTGATCGTGGTCTCGAGGAACTTGGCGATCGACGCCGCCAGGTTCGGCTCCAGGCGGAGGAGTTGGTAGCCGTGGAGCGCCGAGGGGAAGGTCTCGATCTGGTTGAGCCGGTATCGCTTGAGGATCGGCTTGATCGAGTCGACCAATTCGAACGAGGGGGCGTCGCGCTCGCCGACGATGAGGTCGAGCGGGACCCGGGCGGCCAGGGTCGTCAGGTTCGCCGCGGCCCGAAGCCCCTGGCCCTGCGCCTCGCCCATCGGCGAGACCAGGATCAAGGCGCCGACGTCGCCGGTTCGCCCTTCGGAGGAGACTCCCCCTCCGCCCGCAACCCAGGCGGCGGCGACGTTCGCGCCTTCGCCCAGGCCGATCACGCCGAGCTTGGCCAGGTTCAGTTCCCCCCGGTTGTGGCGGTCGACCAGGGCCAGGTACGCCAACTCGACGTCGCCGGGGGTGGCCGCCCAGTCCCGAGGCGTCAGGTTGCGCCGGGGGTTCCCGCCGTGGCCGTGGAGGTCGACGGCCATCACGGCGTAACCGGCCTTCTGGAGGCTTTCGGCCAGCGTCACCCCTTTGAGGTCGGCGATCGACTCCTCGAAGTCCTTGATCGAGTGCTCGCGCTCGTGGACCAGGATCACCGCCGGCGCGGCATTGCCGAGCTTCGACGGGTAATACGCCGCCGACAGCATGTCGCTGGCCCCCGCCCCGACCTTGTAGCGATACCGGTACGTCCCGAGTTCGGGCAAAGGTCCGTTCGGGTCGATCCCCGCGTTCGGGTTGGCGTTCGGATTCGGGTTGGCGTTCGGATCGGCCAGGGGATCACCGCCCGCCTTGCGGACCCCCTTGCCCGGCTCCCGAGCCGGAGCCCTGAGCCGGAGCGGAACCCGCTTGGCCGACTTCGACTTCGAGTCCTTGGCCGGAGGAGGAGGCGGAACCGGGTCCTGCCCCCGGGCGACCCAGTCCCCGGCGGCGACGGTCAAAACCATCGCGACGATCAAACCAACCGCCTTGACCCCGGCCCGTCGACTTCGCCTCGCAAACATCCGAACCCCCTTTCGGGGCGTCGCCCCCTTGCCCTGACCGAAACGACTCGTGCTTTGATCTTCACTGTAAGTCGTGGCGACGCTTGGAGCAAGCGACTTGGTGACCTCAGTGGGTTCGGCCCGGACTCTCAACTGATCACCAGCAATGGACGGGTTGCACCTCAGCTTGACTTCTCTTCCAAATGGCTTCCCCATCCAGTCCGACCGGACCCAAAGGACGGTACCTGACCCTTCCGCCTTCCCACGTCACTGGCATTATGTTAATGTTAATTAATAACATGAGCAACAAGATCAAAGTTCATACCATGCTCTAGGCGAGAGACATTAAATCATTTTTGAAATTATCCTTATCTGTCCACCCTAGCAATTCAATCACATCGAACGCCATGTTGCGAATGGTGTAATCGGCAAATTTTGGATCAAAGTCGTTCATCAGAGCGTTGAAGCAGTTTTGAACCGGCGGGCGGAGATTACCATCTTCCCAATGATGAGTCGCCTGGTCCCTTGCCTGCCAAATAACATTTTTCAACGGCTGAGAGCCAATCATGCGGCCATCAGGGCAGTTTGCAAGCTGCCTGTGTCCGATCGAGATGCCTTGCCTTGCGTTCTGGAGCAAGGCCCCGGACATTGAATTCACCGCAAACTGATGGACACCAATTGACTCTTCCAGCTTTCCCCCGTCTTTTTCCTTGTAGAAGCGTTTTTTGTCCTCACCGAAATAAGTATCCCAATGCAAGCCGACGCCCATCATCAAATCGTCGGCATCTTGCGCGTTCATTTGAATGAATTCGGCTTGACGGTATTTGTGTTCCGCAACCTTGGCCAAATCCGCAACCTCCTTCAACCCAACCAATCGCCTTCGCTCGCCCCAAATCGTCGCAAAGATTGGCTCGATCGAGTACTCGATCTCATTGAGGTAGACCGATATCGGCACCATAAAAATACAATCCTGCTTGATTTTGTTAAATATCAAATATATTTTTATTTTAATGCTCCCATTTTATCAGCTTAAAGGCAACCTTTCAAGGGGAGGATGAAGGCGGTTATTCTCCCCCGCCCACCAGCCTTGCGACTCTTGGCGGCCAGGTTGGCAATCACAATGATTTATGGTAATTAGAAGAGCCGCATACCAATCACAGGAGGGTCAGCCGATGGCCAAGAAGCGGTCCACGATGCCGAAGATCGCATCCACGCCGAAGGCGAAGCAGGAGACCGATCTTCTGCCTGTGGGTTATGCCGAGCTTTTGGGCCAGATCAAAGAACGCATTCGCTCCGCCCAACTACGCGCCGTCACCGCCGTCAACCGCGAGTTGGTTCTCCTCTACTGGCAGCTTGGCCGTGAAATCCTCACCCGCCAGGAGAAAGAAGGATGGGGGGCGAAAATCATCGATCACCTGGCCATCGATCTTCGCCGCTCGTTCCCGGAAATGACCGGCCTCTCGCCACGTAACCTCAAATACATGAGGGCTTTCGGCGAAGCCTGGTCGGATGAAGCAATTGTGCAAGCGGTGCTTGCACAAATCACCTGGTACCATAATATCACCCTGGTGGAGAAGCTGAAAACCGAACAGCAACGACTCTGGTATGCCCGTGCGGCAGTCGAACACGGTTGGAGCCGCAACGTCCTCGTCCACTGGATCGAGAGCGACCTCTTCGAACGTCAGGGCAAGGCGACCACCAATTTCACCCGGAGCTTACCGCCGCCCCAATCCGACCTAGCCGCCGAGTTGCTCAAAGACCCTTACAACTTCGAATTCCTGACGCTCGCCGAAGACGCCCAGGAGCGCGCCTTGCAGGAAGGGCTATTGCGGCACATCCAGCATTTCCTCGTCGAACTGGGTGCCGGCTTCGCCTTCGTCGGCCAGCAATATCCGCTGGAAGTCGGCGGCGAGGACTTCTTCGTCGACCTCTTGTTCTATCATTTGCAATTACGTTGTTACGTCGTCATCGAATTGAAGACCACGGCGTTCAAGCCGGAATACGCCGGCAAGATGAATTTCTACCTGTCGGCGGTTGATGACCTGCTCCGCCACCCGGACGACAAACCGTCCATCGGCATCATCCTGTGCAAGGCAAAAAACCGGGTGATCGCCGAATACGCCCTGCGTGACGTAGCCAAGCCGGTCGGCGTGTCGAGTTATATCACGAAGCTGGTGGAATCCCTGCCGCCCTCCCTACGCGACGATTTGCCCGGTCCGGAAGAACTGGAAGCCGAGTTGACGAAAGACATCGCCGGTCGGGATTGATGCCTGACACGCGACCCACTTCGGATCGAGAAACCACCGTCCGACCGCGAGATCAAAGCGGAGTGCGACGGGCCAAAGCGAGTCAACCCCTTGACCGAGGGGCGGGTTCGGTCATCCTGGAACCCTGCGACGGGTCGCCTTCATCAGGAGTTCTCCGACGATGTCCGAACCGCGTTTGAATCTCGATCCGTTCGACCCCCAACGCCGAAAGTTCTTGCGAGCCGCCCTGGCCGCCTCGACGGTCGGGCCGGTGGCCTTGGGAAGCTCGCTCCGAGGGGCGGCCTTCGGGGCGACCGCCACCGTCGGCGAGGAAGCTTTGGCCTTCCTCCATGAGTACGTCGAAGGGTTCTTGCCGCTCACCACCGCGAGCAGCGAAGCCAGTTGGGCCGCTTCGACCGACGTTTCCGAGGCTCACACCGCCGCCCAGATCGAGAAGGCGCAGGCGGTCAATGAGTTCGTCGGGTCGCCCCGGGTGATCGACACGGTTCGGACGTTTTTGAATGACTCGAACAAGCCCAAGCTCGATGATCTGACCGTCCGCCAGCTCGAAAAGGTCCGGCTCAGGGCGGCCGAGGCGCCAGGGACCATCCCCGACGTGGTCAGGGCCCGGACCGAGGCCGAGGCCAAGCAATCCGCCGCGCAGGACGGGTTCACCTACACCCTCCAGCACCCCGGCAAGCCGGTCGAGCATCCCTCGGCCAACGCCCTCGACCGCGCCTTGATCGAGGGGCGCGACCTGGGCGAGCGTCAACGAGTCTGGGAAACGTCCAAAACCATCGGCGGGCCGCTCCGAGACGGCTTGCTCAAGCTCCGAGACCTCCGAAACCAGGTCGCGCGGTCGGTGGGGTTCGACTCGTTCTTCGCCTTGCAGGTCGCCGACTACGGGATGACCGTCGACAAGATGGTCGCCACCTGCGACGGAATCCTCGACCAGATCCGACCGCTTTACGCCCAACTCCACACCTGGGCCAAGCATACGCTCGCGGCCCGGTACAACGCCCCGGTCCCCGAAGGCCACATCCCGGCGCACTGGTTGACCAACCGATGGGGGCAAAACTGGCCGGGCCTGGTCGAAGGGGTCGACGCCGACGGCCCGTTCCGAGGGAAATCCCGCGAGTTCATCACCGAGCAATCCGAGCGGTTTTACGTTTCGCTCGGCTTCCCGAAACTTCCCGCCTCGTTTTACGCCAAGTCCGACCTCTACCCCGCCGATCCCGGCTCGGGCCGGAAGAAGAACAGCCATGCCTCGGCCTGGCACATCAACCTGCGACAAGACGTCCGGAGCCTGATGAGCATCGAGCCCGACATGCGATGGTTCACCACGGCGCACCATGAACTGGGGCACGTCTACTACTTCCTCAGCTACAGCACGCCCCAAGTTCCCGTCCTACTCCGGGAAGGGGCGAACCGGGCCTACCACGAGGCGATCGGCGAGCTGGTCGGCCTGGCCGCGAGCCATCGCCCTTACTTGAAGTCGATCGGGCTTTTGTCCGAGGACGCCGCCAAGGCCGACCCGATTACCTGGCTGTTGGAGTCGGCGCTCGACCGCTCCTCGGTCGTGTTCTTGCCGTTCTCGGCCGGGGTGATGACCCACTTCGAGCGCGACTTCTACTCGGGGGCGATCGCCGACGACGCTTTGAACGCCGCCTGGTGGGAACTCGCCGGTCGATACCAGGGGATCGCCGCGCCGACGGGTCGAGGCGAACTCGGCTGCGACGCCGCCACCAAGACCCACATCAACGACGACCCCGCGCAGTATTACGACTACGCGATCGCCACCGTCCTCAAGTTCCAGCTCCACGACCACATCACTCGCGAAATCTTGAAGCAAGACCCGCGCGACTGCGACTATTACGGCAACCCCGCCGTCGGCAAGTTCCTCCGCGACATCCTCGCCCTCGGGGCCACCCGGGACTGGGACGCCGTCCTCCGCGAAAGTACCGGCAAGCCGCTGTCCGCCGGGCCGATGATGACCTACTTCGCCCCCCTGCTCGCCTGGCTCGAAAAGCAGAACGCGGGCCGAAAAGTCGGCTGGTTTTGATCCAAAAAAAGGCCCGACCGGGGGACGATGATCCTCCGGTCGGGCCGTTGGCTTCGGATCAGGTGTGCAATTACATGCTGGGGACGTAGGTGCTGCTCTTCTGGCTGGACAACTTCTGGGCCCCCTGGAGGTGGGTCATGTCGTACATCAAGGTTTCTTGGGCGTAGGCGGTCACCTGCGGGCTTTGCGACGAGGCGATCAACTGCTGGTCGTTCGAGATGTCGGTGGCGTTGACCGCCGCGATGGTCTTGATGTAGGCCGAGTCGACGTTGCCGCTCCGGACGGCGTTGAGGACGGTTTGGGCATACTTGATGTCGGACGCCTGGGTGATCCCGCTCGGCAAGGTCACGTTGGTGGCGACGGCGGTGGCTTGGAGGTCATAGTTGGTGACCTGGTGGTCGGCGACCACCGTCTGGGCGAACTGCTGGGCGTCGGACCGCTTGCCGTACTGCTCCTCGACCTGCGAGATGAAGACTTCGAGGGCGCCGCCCGACTCATCCATCTGGAGCGCCTGGGTGTCCGAAGTCGAGGCGGGCGTCCCGCTCCCCGCGCCGATGGACTTGGTGATGCTCACGGTGGGGGCGGTGGAGGTATAGGTGCTCCGGGTGTTCCTGCTCAACTGCTGGGCGCCCTGGAGGTGGCTCTGGTCGTACCCCTGCGTTTCCGACGCATACGCCCTCACATTGCCGTCTTGGGTCGTGGTGGTCAAATATTGGTCGTTGGCCACGTCCTGGGCGTTGATCTGCTTCAATACGCTGAGGTAGGTGGCGTCGACGTTCCCGGAGCGGACGGAGGTGAGGACCCGCTGGGCGCTTCGGATGTCCGAAGTCGTGCCGATCCCGGAAGACAGGCTCACGCCCGCGGCGCCGGCGACGTTCTCGAGGTCGTAGTTGGTCGTGCTGTGGTTGGCGATCACCGCCGACGCGAATTGCTTGACGTTGGCCCGGCGACCGTACACGTTCTCGAGTTGGGAAATGTAAAGTTCCAAAGCTCCGCCCGAAGCGTCCTGCTGCAAAGCCTGGACGTCGGAAACGGTGACCGTCCCCACGCTTCCCAATCCGGTCGAACCCGGCGCCAGGCCGGGCAACGCGGGGAGGGTCGCCGCCATCAAAGTGAGGGTTTCCAGAGACTCGACGCGCAACACGATTCGCTTCCGCTTGATCACGATTCGGCTCCAACTCGTTGGGTGAAAATCACGCTCGAAACCGCGGGTGGATGAACCCCTAAAGTCAACCGAGCTTACCTAGATTTATGAATTTCTCAATTCAAAGTCAAGCACTAAAATCTCGTCAAATACCCCAAGTCGCCCAGGAGCTTTAAGACGACCTGGCAATTTGGGTCGTGTGTGATGTTTGCAATTCTTGGGCCAATTTCAAGACTTGTTGACGTACCCGACGAATGCTCGATGCTCCTTGTTCGCTTCGGACGCTAGAGACGTCTTGAGCGTAAGCTTGAGGGTCTATGTCGCTCGATCCGACGAACAACGTCATACGTACCGCTTCAACCCGGGGGAGGCCAAAGCGCCGCGCCTCCAGGGGCTGAATTGGCTCAAGAGCTTCGTCAACCAACTCAGCCGGTGCCTGGACGTCTCGCCGCGATAGATGGCGGAGAACCGGTCGAACTGGCTGGCGGATCGTGCCAGGAGTCGAGCCTCCTCTTCGAGGCCCGACGCCTGGGCGGCCCGTTCGAGGCGGCGGCATTCGTCCGCTTTGCCTTCGTGAATCCGCGCCAAGCGGAGGTATCGCCCGCTGGTTGGCGTTTCAAACCAGGGGATCGTCGCCGAGACGGCGATCAGCAAGCCCAAGGCGACGGCCCAGACTCCCCATCGACGAACCCAGGACCTAGGGCGTTGGACCGGCGGCTTGTTCATTGCAACTCGCTTTGAAATTTGGTGTTAGCCTCGTCGCAAGCTCAACCAAGACGATCGACCCGACGAGCTGACTTGTCAACATCCGGAGGGGGGAAACTTGTCGACAACCCGTCGCGCCGGCGTGGACGAGCCGACGCGCATCGACGGGGCTTCGCCAATCCTCCCGGATCGATGCGCCCGGAGGTCGGCGCATCCCGGCGCGCGCGACGAGGTTATCCACCGGTTTTCCCCCGGGCGCAGACCGACATTGCCGACCGGTAAGTTCTTTGGTATCTTTGCGTTCACTCGCGCCCTTCGGCGAGTTATCCACAACAAGCTCGGGCGCTTCGAAGATGACGAAGGGAAGTTCTTTCCTTCTTTCATGATCCCAAAGACAAAGGCCACGACTCGAATCTTCAGAGGGGCTTGCCCCTTGGTTCGGTTGGCCTCCAAGTTGGTTCCTCCTTTAGACCCGACGGCGGGGAGATCGCATGAAAGCCCGTTGCAAGCGAAAGGAATTGCTCGCCGCCCTCGGGATGGTCAGCGGCGTGGTTCCGACCCGAAGCCCGAAGCCGATCCTCCAGAACGTCAAGCTCGTGGTCGACCCGGAAGTCGGCACGACCTTGATGGCGACCGACCTGGAAGTCGGTATTCGCCACAAAGTTTATGGCGTCACCGCGTATGAGCCGGGATCGGTGATCTTGCCGACCCAGAAGATGCAGTCGATCCTCTCGACGTGCGCGGACGCCGAGTTGGACATCGAGGTCGAGGGAGATCACCTGATTGTACGCGGCCTGTACGCTCAATTCCGTCTGCCGAGCGAAGACGCGAGCTTATTCCCCGAGGTCCCCGACTTCACGGCGGTCAGCTACCACGTCGTCGCCGCGAGCGACCTCCGGAAGCTGATCCGCCGGACCATGTTCGCCACCGACGTCGAGAGCACCCGATACGCCCTGGGCGGGGTCCTGATCGAGTTGACCAATGATTCGATCACGATGGTCGGGACCGACGGTCGACGCCTGGCCAAGATGTCGGCCCCCGCCGAGGCCGAGAACGACGCGGAAAACCCGGCGGGAAGCCCCGTGATCCCGGTCAAGGCGCTCAAGCTGATCGACCGCAACCTCGACGACCCCGAGCTGTCCGTCCACATCGCCATCACGTCGGGGTCGTCCGTCCTGATCCGGACCTCCGACCAGGGGGCGATCATCTACAGCCGGTTGGTCGAGGGCCGGTTCCCGCGCTACCAGGACGTCTTCCCCGCCGACGTCGACGTCAAGATCCCGCTCGACGTGTCGCTCTTGCGCCAGGCGGTCGAGCAGGCGTCGATTGTCACCAGCGACGAGAGCCGGGGGGTCGACTTCCAGTTCTCCGGCGAGACCCTCACGCTGTCGAGCCAGGCCGCCGACGTGGGAAGCTCGAAGGTCACGATGCCGATCCACTACGACGGCAAAGAGGTCGACATCACCTTCGACCCCCGATACCTGACCGACGCCCTCAAGACTATCGACGACGACGCGACGATCACCGCCGAGCTGATCGACCACAAGAACGCCGCCGTGTTCAAGACCGAGGATCGCTACAGCTATGTGGTGATGCCCCTGACCCGCGACCGGTGAGAACGAAACCTCGGAAATGCATTGGAGATCGCAGGATTGCAAATCGCAGAGCGGCCCGGATTAATCGAGAAGTCACGCGGTTGATTTTTAGCCACGGATGAAGGACGGTTCAATCTCCTTTTGAAGCTCTTTTCCGTGCTCCATCCGCGGCTAAAATCGATCGAACCGCGCAACTCCCGGAATCCTTTGCAATCCGCGATCTTGCGATTTGCAATTCGCGGGTTTCCCAGGAGTCGCCCAAGATCGCCCGGATCGGAAACATAGGTGGGTTGCGGAGGGGCGACGGTTGGCCTATCATGGAACTACGTCCATCCCACCTCAAGCGAGCCCGAAGGGTTCCTGAATGACGACCAGCTCCGGGGGACGTGGTCCCAAAGCGCTGGGTGACGTCCTGAGCAACCTGTTCGCCGAGCGAGGGTATGGGCGGCTCCAGGCGGTGGGGGAGTTGGAAGCGGCCTGGATTTCGGCCGTGGGAGAAGCGGGAGCCCGGCAAACCCAACTGGGAGGCGTGCGCCGGGGGGTCCTGAATGTGACGGTGGCGCACCCGGCGTTGCTCGAAGAGTTGTCCTCGTTTCAAAAACCCAAGATCCTGGCGATCCTCCGCCGCGAAGTCCCCGGCACGCCGATCCTCGACATCCGGTTCCGGGTTGGCCCGATTGGTCCGCCTTCGAAGCCCTCTCGACCCGAAATCGCGCGGCATCCCGGCGACCCACCCGTCGATTGATAATGATAGTGGTGGTGGCTCTTTTAATTCTTCCGGTCAACTCACTCTCGTCACCATGCCTTCCTTGAACGACCGAGGTGCATCCGCGATGGCCTTGAGCAAGACCGATTCCAGCGCAGGTGCCGGCGCGACCGCCGAGATCCTCGACCCCAAACTCGTCGACCACAACGGGGTAGACCTCGACCGATCCGGCTACACCGGGAGCAACATCCGCGTCCTCGAAGGGATCGAGGCGATGCGGTTGCGGCCCGGGATGTATATCGGCGACACCACGCTCCGGGGGCTCCATCACCTGGTCTACGAGGTCGTCGACAACTCGATCGACGAGGCGATGGCCGGCCACTGCACCACCATCGACGTCACCGTTCACGCCGACGGCTCGGCCTCGGTGATCGACGACGGCCGGGGCATCCCGGTCGAGCCGCACCACCAGTTCAACGACCAGAGCACCCTCGAAGTCGTCCTGACCAAGGCCCACGCCGGAGGCAAGTTCGACCACGATACCTACAAGGTGTCGGGCGGCTTGCACGGGGTCGGGATCACCGTCGTCAACGCGCTTTCCGAATGGCTCGAAGCCGAGATTCGACGCGACGGCAAGCTCTGGCGGCAAGACTACAAGCAAGGCGAGCCCAACGGCCCGGTCCGCGAGATCGGCGCCGCCAAGGAAACCGGGACCAAGATCCAGTTCCTGCCCGACGCCGCGATCTTCCCCAAAATCGACTTCGACTACGACATCCTCGAAAAACGGCTCCGAGAACTGGCCTTTTTGAACCGGGGAGTCAGGATTCGACTCGCCGACGAGCGCGGCGACGAGCCGAAGCACGAGGAATTCTTCTCCTCGGGGGGGCTCGGCGAGTTCGTCACGTATCTGAACCGGGCGCAGTCGCCGATCCACCCGCCGGTGGTCCTGACCGGGCGCGACGACGACCGGGCGGTCGAGGTCGAGGTCGCCTTGCAATACAACGAGTCGATCAGCGAAACCCTCGTGTCGTATTGCAACAACATCAACACGGTGGAAGGCGGGACGCACCTCACCGGGTTCCGGGGGGCGTTGACCCGGACCTTGAATAATTATGCCAAGGCGACGGTCTCGGCCAAGAACAAAGATTTGCAGATCACCGGCGAAGACTTCAAGGAAGGCTTGACGGCGATCATCAGCGTCCGGGTTCCCGACCCCCAGTTCGAGGGGCAGACCAAGACCAAGCTCGGCAACAGCGAGGTCGAGGGGATCGTCGCCAAGGTCGTCAACGACAAGCTCGCCGAGTTCCTGGAGCAGAACCCGCAAGCCGCCAAGAAGGTGATCGCCAAGGCCCAGCTCGCCGCCGAGGCCCGCGAAGCCGCCCGGAAGGCCCGCGAACTGGTCAGGAACCGCAAAGGGGTCTTGTCCGGCGGCGGCCTGCCCGGCAAGCTGATGGACTGCACCACGCACGACCAGGATTCGAGCGAGCTGTTCCTCGTCGAAGGCGACTCCGCCGGCGGGACCGCCGAAGGGGGCCGCGACCGGATGTACCAGGCGATCCTCCCGCTCCGGGGCAAGATCCTCAACGTCGAGCGCGCCCGGCTCGACCGGGTCCTGGGCAACGAGGAGGTCCGCAACATCATCACCGCCGTCGGCAACGGGATCGGCGACGAGGAAGACCCCGCCAAAAGGCGCTACGGCAAGATCGTCATGATGAGCGACGCCGACGTCGACGGGTCGCACATCCGGACTTTGCTGATGACATTTTTCTATCGGCAAATGCCGAGATTGGTCGCCGAGGGGCACCTTTACGTCGCCCAGCCCCCGCTTTACATGTTGACGCAGAAGAAGCAAAAACGGTACGTTCAAACCGAGCCCGAGATGCAAGGCATCTTGAACGAGGTCGGCCTGGCCGGGGCGAGGCTCGAACCGTTCGACGCGCTCGCCGACCCGGCGGCCCCCTCCGCCGACTCGGTGGACGGCGACCGGCTGCGGCACCTGCTCGACGTCGTCACCGGGCTTGATGGCGGGTTGCGGGCGTTCGGACGCCGGAACCTCCCGCTCCGGTCGTTCCTGGCGCTGGCCCACCCGGAAACCGGCCTGCTCCCGCTGTTCCACGTCCAGCACGAGGCCGAGCACAACGACGCCTGGCCGTACACCTCCGAGGAGCTCGAGTCGTACCGGGCGGCGCATCCGTCATCCCCGAGCGAAGACGGGACCTCCGCCACCCAGGACGAAACCTTCCGGGTCACCGAGTTGCACGAGGTCAGGACGCTCAACAAATTCCTGGCGAGGCTCCGCGACGAGTTCGCCTTGAAGGCGGAAACCTTGTTGCCGATCGAGGTGACGGGCGACGACCCCCCTCCTCGGTTCGTCCTCCACCGCGACGAGGAGGAACACCCGCTGCTCGACCTCCGGTCCTTGGTCGCGACCATCCGCCACCTCGGCGAGAAGGGGATGAAGATCACCCGGTTCAAAGGCTTGGGAGAGATGGACGCCGAGCAACTCTGGGAGACGACCATGGACCCCTCGAAGCGGACCTTGATGAAGGTCCAGCTCGACGACGTGGCCGCCGCCAACGACCTATTCACGACCTTGATGGGTGACGACGTCGAACCTCGCCGCCACTTCATCGAAAAGCACGCCCTCGAGGTCAAAAACCTCGACGTTTGATCGGGTCCGGGGTGGTCGAGTGGGCATTGACCTCAAGATCGAAGCACGGTTTCATCGAAGTTTATTCCGGTCGCCGTTTCCTTTCCCGAGTGCCATCTTGTCGGGTCGTTGGCAAAGGGGCGGCTCCGGCCCGTCGCCCTCGACCCGCTCCCAACATCCCTACTTCCTCGCGGATTGCGAAGGGCGGGTCGCAAATCGACAAGCAACCCGGACAAGGCATCCGGGACCCGCGATAGAGGAGCGTCCCGGGACGCGGATCAGGCGGTTTTGAAGCGAATCGAGGGTTCGTCGAGCCGATCGTGATGGCGGGTCGTAAGGTGGATTGGAGCGAAACCGGCGTCGGTTTCGCGGAGGGGTCGAGTCGGGTTGATCATGCCCAGATCCCGACAACCGTTTTCGGCGGCCTTGAAGTTCTGGTCGAGGTGGTTCGAGCCTGGTTGAGCATGATCCAGAGTAAGTTGGGATGCGAACACCATCTCTCAGGCGGACGAAGCCGGTTTTGAGCGAGAAGTCGGGATCATTGATCCGGTCCGGTTCACGTCGTGGGATTTGCCCGATCGAGTGTGACCAAAAGGGGTTCGCGCGTTGACGAAAGCGTCGATGGTGGGGTTGAAGGGTCGCCCGAGGGGCGATGGGTGGAGGCTGCCGGGACCTTCGGGATCGATGCCGGGGTTGGGGTTGGGTTTCGCCGTCGAGGAAAACGTGGATGCGGGAGTGGTGGCGGCGGGGATGGCCCCCCGGACGCCGTCGGTAACAGCCGTCCCGGATGGGAAGGGATGATGGGGATTACCCAGAAGGTGGGCCGCGAGTTCCGCGAAGCGGTCCGAGATCGCGGCCTGGCGTATTTCAACAAAGGCCGGGTCGCGATCACCGCGTCGTCGGCGGGCGAGGTGGTCGCCCGGGTCCGGGGGACCGACAACTACAAGGTCCGGATTCGCCTGCGCGGGATCAAGCTGATCGCGTCGTGCTCGTGCCCGTACCACGGTTCGAACGGCGGTGCCCCCTGCAAGCACATCTGGGCGACGGTCTTGGCCGTCGACGCCCGAGGTCTGCTCCCCTCGGCGCCGTCTCGACCGCTCAGGCTGGTGACCGAACCGGCCCCCGGCCAGGTCCGACGCCCCGACGACCCCCCCGCCCCTTACCAGGGTCAAAACCAAGGTCAAGGCCAAGGCCAGGAACCGGGCTATCGCCCCGCGTCTCCGCCCGTCGGGCAGCGGTCGAATCCGCCCTTCGAGAACGGCCGGCGCCCTGGTCCCGGTCCCGGACCCAACCCCCGGGCCGACTCGTACCCGCCGCCCCGAGGCCCCGGGCAAGGCTACGGGCCGGGGCCGAACTCGGGCTACGGCCCCAACCTCGGCAACGGCAACCAGCGAGGGGCCTACTCCAACGGAGGCCCCGGTCCTGGCGGCCTTCCCTCGAACTACGGTCCCAACCACGATGGAGGTGGGCGAGGACCCGGCCCCAACTCCGGCTACCGGACCAACCGGGGCGAACCCGCCAACCGAGGCGATGGCGGTGGTCGTCGAGACTCCGGCCCCCCGCCGGACTACCGCTCGAACGGGAACCCCGACGGCCCGGTCGGCTACGGGCCGAACTCGAACTCGGGGTACGGACCCACCCCCGGATACGGGATGAATCGGGAACCGGCTCCTCCTCGGGACGATCGACCCAACCGAGGGAGTTACGGCCCCCCCCAGGACGGGCGGGCCAACCGCGACCGCGACCACGGGCCGAGCCAGGGCTATGGCCCCAACCCGGCGAGGTATGAACCGCCGAGAGACCTTCCGGCGAGCGACAATGGCAACGGCGGCTACCCGCCCAATCGAGGTTACGGCCCAAACCGAGTCCCTCCCGGACTCCCCCCCGAGGGGGCGCCGAGGCGGAACGCGGGTCCGCCCCGAGACCTGGGGCCAGGCCCCAACCCGTATCCGGGAGGACCGCCGAGGGATCGAAGTTCGTCCTCGAACGCGCGCTCCTACCCGCAACAGCAACAACCGCCCTATTCTCAGTCGCAGCCGCAGCCGATGCCCCCTCGGTATCCGACCTCGAACGGTGGTCAACGCCCCGGCCCCAACAATAACAACACCGGGGGCCGACCCGGGCCGAACCAGGGGAATCGCCCCGGTCCTTATCCCGGACCCGAAGCGAGGTCGCGGCCCCCGGCGGGACCAAACAACGGCCGGCGACCGGCCAACCCGGGCGCCGGGGGTGGGGCCCGGCCTCGCCAGTTGCCGCCCGATGGGGGAGGACCTTACCCCCGAGGGGTGAACGCTCCGGCTTCTTATCGACCGGGACCGGGACCAAACGCGGGTCCGACGATGGGACCTCCGGGCCGGGCCGGTTCGCCCCCGCCCCCGCCCCCGCCCCACCAGGCCAGGGAGCGGAGGGGTCGAGGGGTGGGCGGCAACGGCGGGATGGGCCTCGACGGCAACATCCACCCCCAGCAGGCCAAGGCGCAGGCCCGGGCCGCCCGCGAAGCCCGAGTGGCGGCCCTGGCCCAGCAGAAGGCCAAGCGGCTCCTCGCCTACGTCCTGGACATCCCCGCCACGCTCGCCGCGGGCCAAGTCGTCATCGAGTTGACCCGGCGCGCCCGCCGTCCCAACGGCGACTGGGGTCCGCTCAAGCCCTGGTGGCACACCCCCAACCTCCCGGCGGTCCGCTACGACCCGGAAGACCGCGAGTTGCTCAACGGGCTCGTCGCCGCCCAGAATCTCGGGGCCTCGTCCGCAACCCCCGCCAAGGGGGACGGCCACGGCGAAGCGGCGGGAACCCGTCGGTTCGTGCTCAAGGCCGACCGGCAGGCGGCGGTCGTCGAACTCCTGGCGAAGTCGGGTCGACTCCGGCTCCGGCGGACCGAGGGGGAAGAAGACCCGCCCACGGTCCGATGGGACGACCAAGGGGCCTGGCGGTTCGGCCTCGACGTCAAGTCCGACCCGACCGGGAAGCGCTGGACCTGGCGGGGCGTCCTCCGTCGCCTCGATGGCCGAGGCGGCGTCGACCGGATGGACCTGGCCGAGCCGATGGCGGTCTTGCCCGCCCTGATCGTCCAGGGGGTCGGCAAGGTCGCGCGGTTCGACGACCTGGGGTTGGGCGAGTGGGTGTCGCGGCTTCGCCAGGAAAAAGAGGTCGCGTTCCCCGACTCGTTGACGCAGGACGAGGCGTTCGAGAAGCTCCTGCCCCAGTTCCCCCACCCGGCGACCGACCTGATCGAGTCGGAGACCGTGCGGTTCCAGGAGCCGACCGACCATCCCCAGCCTTGCTTGACGCTGCGGACCCCCCGGCAAAACTGGGGGACCGACCGCCTGATCGCCGAGCTTGGGTTTGATTATTCGGGGGCGTACATCCCGATCATCCGCCCCGGCGACCTTGCCGTGAGGACCGACCTGAACCTCGTCATCCACCGCCAGGTCGCGCTCGAGCAGGCGGCGGGCATCCAGCTTTACGAGCTGGGGTTCAAGGACGCCAAGGACCACCTGCTCGACCCCGGGAGCCTGGAACTCCCCGCCAAGCGGGTCCCGCAGGTGACCAAGGAGTTGGTGTCGGCCGGCTGGCGGGTCGAGGCCGAAGGGAAGCTGATCCGACCGGCGGGCGAGTTCAAGCTCGCCGTGACCACCGGGATCGACTGGTTCGAGCTCGGCGGCCAGGTCGATTTCGGCGGTCAGGCCGTCGAGTTGCCCGACCTCCTCGCCGCCGCGCGTCGGGGGGAGACGATGGTCACCCTCGGCGACGGGTCGATGGGGATGCTCCCCGAAGACTGGCTCAAGAAGTACGGGATGCTCGCCGACCTCGGCGTCGGCGGCGAGTCGGGTCCCGAAGGGGGACCGCTCCGGTTCGGCAAGGCGCAGGCGGGCCTGCTCGACGCGCTCTTGGCGTCGCAACCCGAGATCAAGCTCGACATCGGCTTCGGCAAGGTCCGCCAGCATCTCCCCCGGTTCGAGGGGGTTTTTCCCAAAGAGGCCCCGCCCGGTTTCCGAGGCGAGCTCCGCCCCTACCAGTGCGAAGGGCTGGGCTGGCTCGAATACCTCCAGAAGTTCGACTTCGGCGGGATCTTGGCCGACGACATGGGCCTGGGCAAGACCGTCCAGGTCCTGGCCTTGCTCCAGAGCCGGAGGGCGCGCCGCCAGTCGAAGGGGCCGAGCCTGATCGTCGTCCCCCGTTCGCTCGTGTTCAACTGGATTCAAGAAGCCGAGAAGTTCTGCCCCCGGCTCCGGGTCCTCGACTACACCGGGGCCAATCGCCACCCGACCCGAGACGACTTCGCCGACTACGACCTGATCGTGACCACCTACGGGACGCTCCGGACCGACATCGTCGACCTCAGCCATATCTTGTTCGACTATGTGATCTTGGACGAGGCGCAGGCGATCAAGAACGCCGACAGCCAGGCGGCCAAGGCGGCCCGACTGCTCCACGGCCGCCACCGATTGGCGATGAGCGGGACGCCGATCGAGAACCACCTCGGCGAACTCTGGTCGATCTTCGAGTTCTTGAACCCGGGGATGCTCGGCACGGCGTCGGTGTTCAAGAAGCACGCCTCGGGCGCGTCGGCCGCCGACGAGGGGGCGAGGGCGCTCCTGGCCCGGGCGCTCCGGCCGTTCATCCTCCGCAGGACCAAGAAGCAGGTCGTCGAGGACCTGCCGGATAAGGTCGAGCAAACCCTGTTCTGCGATCTCGAACCCGCGCAGCGGCAAACCTACGAGGACCTCAAGGCCCACTACCGACAGGCCCTGCTCCGCAAGGAAGCCCCGGAACTCGGTCGTTCGAAGATCGAGGTGTTGGAGGCACTTCTCAGGCTCCGCCAGGCGGCGTGCCACCCCGGCCTGATCGACCCCGACCGCTCCGGCGAGTCGAGCGCCAAGCTCGACATGCTGATGCCGCGACTGGCCGAGGTCGCCGAGGAAGGGCACAAGATCCTCGTGTTCTCGCAGTTCACCAAGTTCTTGGGCCTGGTCCGCGACCGGCTCGATGCCGAGGGGATCAGGTACGAATACCTCGACGGCCGGACCCGCAACCGCGGCGAGCGGGTCGAGAACTTCCAGAACGACCCGTCGATCCCCCTCTTCCTGATCAGCCTCAAGGCGGGGGGTCTGGGCCTGAACCTGACCTCGGCGGACTACGTCTACCTCCTCGACCCCTGGTGGAACCCCGCCGTCGAGGCCCAGGCGATCGACCGGTCGCACCGGATCGGCCAGACCCAGCAGGTCTTCGCCTACCGCCTGATCGCCCGCGACACGGTGGAGCAGAAGATCCTCGAACTCCAGCGGAAGAAGCGCGACTTGGCCGACGCGATCTTGGACGAGAACCGCGACGTCATCGGCACCCTGACCCGCGACGACCTGGAGTTCTTGCTGTCGTGACCGCTGTTTGCCAACTTGGAAATCTTGGAGCGAATTTATGAGCTACGTCGTGACAATTCCCGTGGTCAACTATTCGTTTTTTGTGGCAGACGTTGGCGGCGAACCGATGCCTCCGTTGGACGACCGAGAAGGTTGGGAGATTCAGGAGGGAGCTTGGATCGAGGTGGTACCAAACCTGTACGAGTGGCCGGATGGGACGCAAGCTCCCCAAGCGACACTTTGTCAATCGACGAGCAATCCCAAGCATTACAAGGTATTCAATCAACCTTCAGACGTTCCCCGCGATAAGTTTCGAGAGACGGGAAGGAATTTTGGAGGGACCTATTCGAGGAGAGGTTGGGATCAGTTCACTCAGGGAGGACTTGCCGCGTTGCTGAAATTTTATGAGATCCCCGATACAGACGCACCTGAAGCGATGGAAAATGCGATGCGTTCCATTCAAGGGACGCGGTGAAAGATGAAATGGATTTTTCTCGACTCCGACCCGGCTGGACTGGCCTGTCACAAGCTGAGTAACCCGGAGGCAAGCAACCTCCGGGTTTGGCTGGCAGGGCAGATCGCCGCTTCAACCAGGTTGGTGATACCAGGAATTGTCGATTATGAGGTCCGCCGGTCGTTGATCAAGGATGAGGCATGGGACGGGGTCGCTCGTCTCGACAAACTTTACGATGATGGATTGGTCGAATTACTTCCGATCAATACCGCCGCCATGCGCGAGGCGGCATCGCTTTGGGCCGAGGCTCGCCGCAAAGGCCAGCCGACGGCTGATCATCAAGCGATCGACGCCGATGTGATCTTGGTGGCACAGGCGATGAGAAGGTGCTCGGACGCGGACGATTGGATTATTCTCACCGAAAATGTAGGCCACCTCGCACGCTTTGTTCAAGACCGCGCCCGGTCGCGCCGGCAAGTTGTCGCCGAGTATCTGCGGTCGCCGGAAAGCTTGATCAAAGAATGATCTGTCTACTTTGAGAGCCAATAGGGACGGACTTGATCCTTGACGAGAACCGCAACGTCATCGGCACCCTGACCCGCGACGACCTGGAGTTCTTGCTGTCTTGATCGCGGGTGGATTTGACAAAACCGCAACGAGGAGGTTCCCATGCCCAAGCCCAGATTGAGCGCCGTGACGATTCCCGAGATGCGATCAATCTTCTTCGCGGTCAACTTTTCGAGGGAATCTTTCCCGGTGTCCGTGGATTGGGCCGACTGGCCGATCGTTGACGATGTCCGGCTTGTGGTACCGAAGGATCTCTATCTTTGGCCCGAGGGACAAGAAGCCCCCGGGTTAGCGACACTTTGCCGATCGATCAGCGACCCCAAGCACTACGAGGTGTTCAAACGATCGTCGGACGTCCCCGAAGACGAGTTCACCCGAACCGGAATGGCCTACGGTGGAACCTTGTCGGAGTCGCATTGGGAGCGTTTCGTCGAGAGGCTTCCCGACATTCTCGACTTTTACCGGATTCCCGACACAGATCCTCCTGGTGTCATGGACGAAGTGATCCAGTCGATGCAACGGGCGGACTGACAGATGCGTCGAATCATCTTCTTGGATTCGGGACCTTTGGGGATGGCATGTCATGCTTCGGCGAAGGGTGAAGCTCTGGCCATCCAAAACTGGATCTTGACGGAGTCGGCGGTCGGGTCGGAAATTGTCATTCCAGAAATCGTGGACTACGAAATTCGCCGCAAGCTCCTGGAAAGGGAGTTGAAAGCGAGCCTCGCTCGCCTCAACGACCTTCATCCCAAATTGGCGTTCTACTTACCCATCAATACCAAAGCGATGCGGCAGGCGGCGGAGTTGTGGGCCCAAGCGCGTCGCGGAGGTTTGTCGACCTCCGGTGATGGGTCGATCGACGGCGATGCGATCCTGTCCGCCCAGGCGCTGGGATATTGCTCGGATGCCGATGATTGGTGGGTTGCGACCGGTAACGAGAAGCATCTGTCGCGTTACCTCGGAGGTCGAGCCCGGTATTGGCGGAACATCGCTCCTCCGGCGCGGTAGCGAACGATCCGCGAGGACCGCAATGTCATCGGCACCCTGACCCGCGACGACCTGGGGCCCTTGCCGTCTTGACGAATCAAGGCGTGAAAATTCGTCCCTCTTGCCGACGAGAATCTCGTGATGAGCCGTAGGAGGATCGGTCGATCGTGGCGGGTCCTCCTGGGATTGGCGGCCGGCCTGGTCGCCTTGATGGCCCTAGGCTGGGCGTTCGACGCGGTCATGGTCGGATTCCCCGAGAACCCGGCGACGGTCGAGCAGGTCGAGGCGGAGTTGCGAGCCGCTTTGCCGATCGGTTCGACGAGGGCGGCGGTCGTTGACTGGGCCAGGAAGCGACGAGGGGCTAATCCGCCGGTCATGAATCCCAGCTCCTCCATATTCGGGGTGAAGATCCGCGACACCAGCCGGTCCTTGATGATCCGGGGAGACATCCGGATCGACTTCACGTTTGGTGCTGACGATCGGCTGGTCGATCGCAAGGTCCGGCAACTTCTCACCGGGCCTTGAGTTTCCCAGCTTCGGGTCGCCTCGATTCGAGCCTTGGGGTAAGATCCCGCGCGCCTCGGGTCTTCGTTCGTCGACTCGGGAGGACCGAAGCGCATCCCAGGAATTTTCAACGCACTTCAAATTGCAGATCGCAGATCGCAAAGAATTAACTCCTAATACTTTGCGATCTGCAATCTGGAATAGGCAATGAATTTCTGGGATTGGTATGAAGCGCTCGAATGGCCAAAGGGAGGGCTCGACCGTCATGGCGGACGCAAGGTTGGGGGCGACCCGGCTGGGTTGGATCGTGGGCTTGCTGGCCTTGACGGTGGGGGTGGGGCTGGGCAGTTCGGGCCGGTTGACCTATCACGAAGCGTTCGTGGCCCAGGCGGCCCGCGAGATGGTGGCGAAGGGATTCGGGACGGGCTGGCTGGTCCCGACGGTCGGGGGGCAAACCTGGCTCGAAAAGCCCCCGTTGTTGATCTGGGCCGTGGCGAGCCTGGGCCTGGCACTCGGCGGCGTCACCGAGTGGTCGGCCCGAATCCCCTCGGCGCTCGCGGCGGCTGGCGTGGCCCTGGGCGTGGCCCTCCTGGCCGCCCGGCGGTTCGGCCCGACGGTCGGGCTTTTGGCGGGTTTGATCCAGGCATCGACCGGGTGGATCATCCTCCGGGGACGCCTGGGCGAGGCCGATATCGTCCTGGCCGCGATCGTCACCGGCCTGATGGTGGCGTTCGATCGGCTCAGGATGGGCGACATCAAGGCGGCCCCGGCGGACCCCTCGATCCTCCGAGGCCCGCACCGATCGACGGCGGCTCGGCCTTTGGCGGTTGCGGCGGCGTCGGGCAATCGCCCCTACCCAGGGATTGAGATCGAAGGCGATTCGCACGAATGTCGTGGATTGCAAATTGCAGATCGCAAATCGCAAAACACCGATGATGGACCTTTGGCAATCTGCAATCTGCAATCTGCAATCTGCGATGAGTTCCCGGAATCGGCCTCGAACCCGGACCTGACCGGCTGGCGTTGGGCGTTCTTCGGGTTGCTCGGCGCGACCGCGCTGGTGAAGGGGATTGGCTTCGGCGCGGCGTTGATGCTCCCGGCGACCGTCGCGGTCCTGGCCTGGGATCGCGACCGGTCGGCGATTCGCCATTTGCTGAGCGTCCGGGGGGCGATCGTGGCGGCGACCCTGGCCCTGGCCTGGCCGATCGCCGTGTCGGTCCGGGTGCCCGAGGCGTTGTCGCTCTGGACGATGCATGTGACCGACCGATTCGCCAGCCACCCCGAGCACTTCATCGGCGGCCCTCGGTGGCAATACCTCCCGGCGGTCTTGCTCCAGGCGATGCCCTGGACCCCCCTGGCGCTCCTGGGGATGGGTCCGTCGCTGGTCCGGGCCTGGCGCGACCGAGGCGGCGGCGACCGCCTGCTCTGGGCCTGGGCGGTGGTCCCGGTCCTGGTCCTGTCGGCGGCGACGATCAAGAACGCCCACTACGCGATCCACGCCCTCCCTCCCTGGTCGATCTGGGCGGCCCTGGGCCTGGTCCGGGTCGCCCGAATCCTCGGTCGACGCCCCTGGTGGACCCCCCCCCGAATCCGACGCGCCGGGGTCGGCCTGTTCGCGACCTTGGGCCTGGCGACGGCCTTCGGCTACTTATTCGTCGCCCCCCGGCTCGACGCCCGAGGCCGAGAGTGGGCCTATTGCGAGGCGATCGGCCGGACCCTCGACCCGCACACCCCCCTGGTCTGCTTGTACGAGGATTGGGACCGCAAGCCCTACGCCACCCCCTTCGGCCCCGTCCCCCACGACTGGGCGATCCGCCTCTTCTCCTTCGAGCGCCCCGCCACCTGGCGCCAAGGCGTCCCCGACCTGATCGACCGCCCCCTCAACCAACCCTTCGCCCTCCTCGCCCGAGACCGAGACCGGCCCGCGTTGAACGCCGTAGGCAAGGTCGAGGTGATCTCGAAGGGGCCGAGCGTCCGCTTCGACCGGACGTTCACGCTGTTCTGGGTCACGCCGAAGTCCTGAACCGAGCCATGAACCGCCGGGTCGATCACCGATCGCTCAGTTGGTCGAAGGCGTCCCACTTCAGAGTCGCTTCGAGCGGGTCGGGGGTGGTCTTCCTGGGCGTCGATACGATGCTGGCCCAACGCCTCAACATGGCGGCGATATGGATCGTCGCGAAAAGGCATAAAGCCGCGATGGCGATCAGCGCACCGGTGGGAGTCCTAGGTTGGCAACCGATATCAAAGGGTTGCACGAACGGGCTGCTGACGATCAGCGGGATCATCGACCCAACAATGATCAGTGCGGCGTTCACCACCCAACCGCCGAACAATCCGACCGCCGCCAGTGGCCCGACCGGGACGCCGAGCGCCTCCCTCCGCTTGATCTCCTTCGCCATTTCGAGCCATGCGATGCTCAAGGCCCCGGCGACGAACGATCCGACCGAAAAATGGACGCGGAACGCCGCCAGGGCCACGCCCAGCACCGCCACGGCTGCCATCAGCTTGCGGACCGTCATCCAAACCCCCTTGGATCGTCCGGATCGCGCTTGAACGGACGGGCTGGCCGAGGCGACGCCAGGAGATGGATCACCCGGAAGACCAACCAGGCGCACGCCGCCGAGACCGCCAGATACCCCTCCACAACATACGGTGAGTTGTAAGGATGATCGTGACAATGCCGAGGAGTGAAGAAGACCGGTGCGAGCAAAAACGCGGGGATCAGGCAGGTGAGCAGGACCGCCGCTACTTTTAGCAGACAAGTGAGATAGATTCCGACGACTACCCCCAGCTCGGTAGGTGATTCGGTCGCTCTCCGCCGGTTGATCTCCGCCGACATCCTGACCCAAGCGATGCTCAAGGTGCCGAAGGTGAATGAGCCGAGCGAAAAATGGACCCGGAACGCTGCCAGGCACAGGCCAATCAGCGCCACGGCTACCATCAACCCTCGAATGGTGAGCCGAATCGGCATCGTTCGCTCCCAAGTTCATGACCTGATTGGGGGGACGCGATCAAGGTGATGGGGCGAGCGAAGTCGAGACCTCACCGACCGGAGGGTCGACCACCGTCGACGCCCCGGTCCGGGCGGATTTCCGGCCGATTCCGAGGAGGAAGATGATCGTCGCGGCGGCGGCGATCGAGACGGCCAGGACGGTCAGGCCGCCCCGGAATGACCCGGTGATCCGGTCGATCCGGCCGAGGACCCAGGGGCCGATGAACCCCCCGAGGTTGCCCACCGAGTTGATGAACCCGATGCTCCCGGCGGCGGCGGACTCGGCCAGGAACAGGCTCGGCAACGACCAGAACGCGGGCAGATACGCCTTCAACCCGGTCATGGCGAGCAAGAACAGGCCGATCGTGATGGCCATCGGCGGCGTCCCGGGGAGGAACGCCAGGACCCCGAGCGACGCCGCGCCCAGGTAGATCGGCAAGACCGTGTGGAACCGACGCTCGCCGGTCCGGTCCGAGTTCCAGCCGACGAACAACTGCCCCGCCAGCGAGCCGAGCGGCGGCAAGATCACCAGCGTCGTCAAGGCGTTCATCTTGAGGTCGTACCACCGTTCGAGGATCTTCGGCATGAAGAACTCGACGCCATAATTGCCCGTCACCGAGCAGCAATACGCCCCCGCCAGGATCAGGACCTTGGGGTTCGTCAGCGCCTGCCCCACGGTCAGGTGCCCCGAGGCGCCTCGGAGCGCTTTTTCCCGCCGCAACTCGGCTTCCAGGGCCTCGCGCTCGTCGAGGGTCAACCACTTGGCCTGGCTCGGCTTGTCGGTCAACAAGAACAGGACTGCCAAGCCCAGGATCACGGCGGGCACGCCCCAGGCGATGAACACCCACTGCCACCCTTCCATCCCCAAGACCTCGGGGTGGTGGATTTTGACCCCGTTGATCACCTCGTCCGTCCCGATCGACAGGAGGATGTTCGACAGCTTCGGGCTGACCATCTGCGCGATCGGCGTGGCGACGAAGAAGTAGGCCAAGGCCCGGGTTCGGTCCCGACTCGGGAACCAGTGGGTCAGATAAACAATCACCCCCGGATAGAACCCGGCCTCCGCCAACCCGAGCAAGAACCGGACGAGGTAGAAGTGCCAGGGGACCGTCACCAACGCCGTCAAACCCGCCATGAATCCCCAGCTAATCATGATCCGGCTCAGCCACTTCCGGGCACTCCAGCGCTCGACGATCAAGGTCCCCGGGATCTCCAGCAAGAAATAGCCGACGAAGAAGACCCCCATCCCGAAGCCGAACACCTCGCTGTCGAACCCCGAAAGGTCGCGAGCCATCGTCAGACCGGCGATCGCCACGTTGGTCCGGTCGACGTAGGCGACCATGTAGCTCAGGAACAACAGCGGCATCAGCCGGCGATACGCCTTGCCTCGGGCGCGGTCGAGCGGCGGCCGATCATCCGTCGGCGACCTCGGCGGGTTCCATTCGTCAGCCATGATAGATGGGGTGGCTCGAGGGTCCGAAGGGAGAGAAACGTCGGCGACCCCTTCGACACTACCAAGCCGGCCCCACGCTCGCAAACATCCGAGGCGACAATCGGACCAGGCTCGCGGTTTCCGGGATCGGGTGCCGTGTTACAATCCCAAGGCGGCTTCCCGATCGGATCGGCGATCCCAAGGCGCCGGTCACGATTGATCGACCTTGGGAAGCGGAGGGACCGCCGGCCATGCTAAAGAAGCTTTCGTCGAAGGTTGGAAAACGTCGGAATCTCGCGCGCAAACCTCGCGCGTCGGCGTCCGTCTTGAAAGAGGGCGAACCCACCAGGGCCGTTCTCGAAAGTCGCCAGTCCGACCCGGCCCCGTACCATTACCTCCGGGTCGACGACCAAGGTCGGATAATCCCCCCCACCGCCGCCGAGCTTGAGGCCAAAGTGGCGGCGGTCCGGCGAATGACCGAGAAAGTCAGGAGCATCCCCGACGAACCGGGGGAGGATGACCGCGACTTCTTCCGGACGATCGACGCCGAGCGGCCCTGGCGTCCTCTGTTCGAGGGCCTGTACTGAGGTGGCCCGCTTCATCTTGCTCGATGCCGGGGTGGTCGGCCACTATTGCGGTTCGCCCGAACGGTCCGGCGTCTTCGAATGCCAAGAATGGGTCGAACGGATGACTGCGGCGGGGAACTCCGTCGTCATCCCCGAAGTCACCTATTTCGAAGTGAAGCGCGGCCTGCTCCGCAACGGCTCGACCACTAAGATTCGTCGGTTCGAAGCAATGGTCCGCGACCTGGGCCTCATCCCGGTCACCTTCCGGGCCTGGGACAGAGCGGCCGAGTTCTGGGCCTTGCTCTATAAGGTCGGCCAGCCGACCGCCGACCCGAAATCCCTCGACGCCGATGCCATCCTCGCGGCGGTCGCCGTCACGGTCGTCCGACCGGGCGACTCGGCAACCATCGCGACCACCAACGAGCGCCACCTCAACCGATTCCCCGGCGTCGATGCTCGGGCGTGGGCCCGGATTCCCGAGAAGGTCGAAGAAATCCAGCCATCCCCGCGAAAAGGAGACTAAGACCCCCCTCGATTCCACGATAGTGTTCTCGACGAGCTTTCTTTGGCTCGAACGACGATTGATGGAATCGGGATCGACACCCAAGCAGCACCCCACCAGGATTCAGGAGCGGCCCCACCATGTCATGCTCACCGGCGAAGTTGGCGGCGAATCGGCGGAATGCCTTGAAGTCGACGGGTCCGAAGTCGCCCGAGGGGAAGGCGGCGTCTCGGTTCAACGCCTTCCGGCATGGCCTGGCGGGGGATGGCGACCTGCTCGCCCCCGGCGAGGACGCGAATCGGGTGGCGAAGCGGACGGCGGCGTTCGCCTCCGAGCTGGGCGCGATCGGCGAGGCGGGCCACCTCCTCGCCTCCAGGGCCGCCCTCCTGTCGGTCCGGATGGAGCGCTCGGCGCTCCGGGAGATGGCCGTCATCGCCGTCAACGTCGACGCCGCCCGCGCCGAGTTCGACCAGATCCGCCTCGACGAGCTGGACGGTTGGATCAAGGCCCTCGAAGGGTCCGACGACCCGGAATCGGTGCTGCTCGAGCTGGAAGAAACGCCCGAAGGCGCGGCCCACCTCATCGGAGCCTGGACCGACCTCCGCGATTCGATCGAGATCGGTCGGACGGACCCTTCGGACGCCTCGAAGCTCGCCGCCGACCGCGCCCGAAGCTGGCTCGGCCTGACCAATCTCGAAGCTACCGCACCGACCAACCTCGACCTCGCCCGCCGGGTCGACCTGGAGGTCGACCGCCTCCGCGACCTGCTCGACTCGATGGACGACCAGATCGAGGCGATCGACGCCGCGCGGGACGAGGCGGGAATCCTCGCCGGCTTCGACCCGTCGCCCGAGGCCACCCTCGCCCGACGCTACGAGTCCGCCGCCGAGCGCGGGATGTACAAGGCCATGCATGCCATCCGCGACCTCCGCCGGACCCAACAGCAGGATCAAGACCCGACCCCCTTCGACCCCAGGACCCGGGCCTCCGCCCCGCCGCCCCCTCCCACCCCAACGCCACCCCCCGCCAAGCCCCAGGACCGGCCGCCAACCCACCCCCCGTTGGGTTCGTTCCGCGCCGAGGCCCCGATCGCCGCATCCCCCGCCTCGAAGTCGCCCCTCGGCCCGGTGGAACCCGCGATGGCGCCCGCCGAACCCCGCAAAAAACGCCCCGACCTCCGCAAATTCGCCGCGAGCCGCCGCTGAATCAAACCAACGAAGCAATACCCACGCCGGCGCGACCACCCGCCTCGACTCGAAGGCGACGGTGCCCGGTGACTCCTTGGAAATTTCCTCGGCGGGGATTGGAACGCCCGTCCATCACCGTTTAGAATCATCGACTCCTCCGGTCGCCCCGCGCCCCGCGCCTCGGGAAACTCCGCATGCCCGTCGAAGCCAAGCCGTTGTTCCGCCCCGAGGTCGTCCGGCCGCACCTCGTCGGCTTCCGCCTCCCGGAGAAGTCTCGGGAGACGATGGCCAAGTGGGCCGAGATGATCGGGTCCGGCCGCGCCGATCAGTTCAACGAGAGGGAGTTGCTCCCCGACTTCCTGTCGGACGTCTTTTGCGGCGTGCTTGGTTATTCGCGCGCGGTGGATGCCGGCGACCGCTGGACGGTGTCTTGGGAGAAGCACGTCGAGGTCGACGGCAAGTACGCCGATGCCGTGCTCGGCGAGTTCCGACCGAATCAGAAAGAACGGTTCGTCGTGGCCGTCGAGGGGAAGGGTTCGAAGGACCCGCTCGACCGACCCCACGCGGGGCGGAAGATGTCGGCGGTGGATCAGGGGTATCGCTATGCGATCAACCTGCCTTGTGATTGGGTCGTCGTCACGTCGATTCGGCAAACCCGGCTCTATCACAAAGGTTCGGATCAGTACACTTACGAACGGTTCGACACCGAGGCGCTGGCCAGGGACGAGACCCAGCGGAAACGGTTCGTCTTCTTGCTGGGTGCCGAACGGGTTGTGCCCCTCGATGGCCCTTGCCATCTGCTCGAACTTTTGAACGCCTCGGAGAAGGTTGGCAAGGACCTCACCAAAGAGTTCTACGTCAAGTATGCCGACATGCGCGAGGACGCCTTCCTCAACCTCTGCGAGTCGAACCCCGGAGTCCCCGCCCCGGACGTCCTCGGGTTGACGCAGAAGATCCTCGACCGGGTCCTGTTCTGCGCCTTCTGCGAAGACCGGGGGCTTCTGCCCTCCGAGACGATCGGCCGGGCCTACCAGCACGCCGACCCGTACAACCCCCGCCCGGTCTGGGAGAACTTCCGGGGGCTGTTCCGGGCCGTGGACAAGGGGAACACGACGCTCAGCATCCCCGCCTACAACGGCGGTCTGTTCGCCGACGACCCCGTGCTCGACGCCTTGAACGTCCCCGACGCGGTTTGCCGCCACTTCCAGGAACTCGCCGCCTACGAGTACCGCCCCGCGCACGAGGTGGCCGACGGCAAGGCCAAGCTGATCGACGTCGACATCCTCGGCCACATCTTCGAGCAATCCATCACCGACCTGGAGCGGATCAGGAACGAACTCGAAGGGCGGGCCGAACGCTTGGGCCGCGACCAGCACGCCGGCCGCCGCAAGAAAGAGGGGGCGTTCTACACCCCGGCCTTCATCACCCGATACATCGTCGGCCAAGCCCTCGGGAGCGTCCTGGACGACCGCTTCGAAACCCTCCGCTCCCGCCACGCCCAAGAAGCCGCCGGGACCGCCCGACGGGTCCTGGCCGACCCCCGGACCTATGACCTGGCCGCGCTCAACGACCCCCAGCGCAAGGCCCTGATCCGCTTCTGGGAGTCGTGGCAGGACGACGAGCTTTCGAAGATCCGGATCGTCGACCCGTCGTGCGGCAGCGGGGCGTTCTTGATCGAGGCGTTCGAGCAACTGTATCAAGCCTACGAGCGGTCGAACGACCGACTTGAGGAGTTGCGCGGGAACCGGACGCTGTTCGACCTCGACCGCCAGATCCTCCGGAACAACCTCTACGGCGTCGACCTCAACGGCGAGGCGATCGAGATCGCCCGCCTGGGCTTGTGGATCAAGACGGCGCAGCGAGGGAAGGCGTTGACCAGCCTCGACCACACGGTCCGGATCGGCAACAGCGTCGTCGACGACCCGCGCATCCACCCCCGGGCCTTCGACTGGCGGCTCGCGTTCCCCGAGGTCTTCGACCAAGGCGGCTTCGACGTCGTGGTCGGCAACCCGCCTTACGTCCGCCAGGAGTGGATCGCCCCCTACAAGCCCTACCTCCAGCGGGCATTCCGGACCTACCACGGGACCGCCGACCTCTACGTCTACTTCTACGAACTCGGGATGAGCATCCTCCGCCCCGGCGGTCGCCTCTCGTTCATCGTCACCAACAAATGGCTCAAGGCGGCCTACGGCGAGCCGCTCCGCCGCTACTTCGCCGAAAACGCCTGGGTCGAGTCGGTCGTCGACTTCGGCCACGCCAAGCAAATCTTCGAGGACGCCGACGTCTTCCCCTCAATCATCGTCGCCCGCAAGCCCAACCAAGACCCCGCCCCGACCACGACCCGAGTCTGCGCCATCCCCCGCGAGCAACTTCGGATCAGCGACCTGAGCGAGCAGATTGCTTCTGAGGGTTCCGAGATCGAACGAACCCGTCTAGGGTGCGAGCCTTGGTCTTTGGAACCCAAGGCTGTTTACGACTTGCTCGGAAAGCTTTGTGTGGCGGGAACACCACTCGCAAAGTTTGCTGGTGTAAAAGCATACTATGGTGCTAAAACTGGATTAAACGACGCATTTGTCATTGATGAGCCAACTCGAAGTGCGATTGTCGCCGAAGATGCTAGAAGTGTTGAGATTATTCGACCGTACCTGCGTGGGCAAGACATCAAGCGGTGGTCTCCACAGTGGTCAGGCTTGTGGATGATCTTCACTCGACGCGGTATTGAGATCGACTCTTATCCTGCAATCAAACGCCACCTGTTGTCATTCCGGCAGAGACTCGAACCTCGACCGAAAGACTGGTCACAAGGAACATGGCCTGGAAGGAAGCCGGGTGCATATCTTTGGTATGAAACGCAAGATCCCGTCGAGTATTGGCGGCTTTTCGAGCAGCCAAAGATTCTCTATCAAGATATCACATGGAAACCAAGCTTTTGCCTCGATACCGAAGGGCGATTGTCAAACGATACAACCTTCTTTCTCCCTTCGAGCAACTCATGGATTTTAGCTTCGCTCAACGCTCCTATCAGTTGGTGGTACGCATGGCGAACTGTCTATCATGGTAAAGATGAGGCACTGAGGTTGAAGGGAATTTTTATGCAAGAGTTCCCGATTCCGATCCCGTCAGACGCTCAGTTGCAGATTTGCGAAACTATTACGGTACGAGTCATTGAGTTGACCAAAACACAACAGAATACAACGAGGGACATCCTCGACTGGCTCAAAGTCGAGCACGAAGTCGCCGAGCCGACCACGAAGCTGCAAAGCCCCATCGGGCTGGATTCCGACGGCCTGATCGCCGAGGTCCGGAAGGTCCGGGGGCGGAAGAAGCCGTTGAGCCTCGCGGCGCTGCGGAGCCTCCGCGAGGAGCATTCCCGGACGATCGTCCCTGCGCAGGCCCTAGCCGCCGAGGCCCGGGGGCTGGAACGGCGGGTCAGCGACCTGGTCAACCAAGCCTACGGCCTCACGCCCGACGAGGTCCGCCTGATGTGGCAAACCGCCCCACCAAGGATGCCGATCGCCCCCCCGCCGGAGTTCGCATCCCCCGAGGGGCAGCCATGATGACCAACTTCCTCGTCTGGAACACGAACAAGAAGCCGCTGAACGAGATCATCGTCCAGTTGGTCAAAGAACACGAAGTGGATGTCCTGCTGCTGATTGAACCGAATCAGGGGGCGACTTCTCTCTTATCCAGGTTGAACAACGTCGGCCCTTTCCAAGTTGTCGAGAGCCAGGCGAGATTCCGGTTATTGACAAAATTTGATTCCTTTTTGATCGAGCGAATCAAACCATTCATCGAAGACAAGGACAAGCGGAGCGACTATTGGCATTTGAAGCTGCCCGGTCGAGCCGATGTGTTATTGGTGGGAATTCATGGTTATGACATGATTAATTATCAGCAAGATGCCAGGGAGATGCTCTTGGCGAGGGTTGCCGAGAACATCAAGTTTATCGAGGACAATACGACTAGGCATAAGCGGACCATCGTTTTCGGTGACTTCAATGCGAACCCGTACGATTCCGCCGTGGGTAGCCTGCGGGGCTTACACGCGCTTCAGATCCCCTCGGTTGCCGGGAAGCCGTCTCGACCTCATGCCGAGCAGCAGCATGAGTTCTTCTACAACCCGATGTGGGCCCATCTCGGGTCCGGCGGCGGCAAACCTCCGGCGACCTACTATTATTACAAGTATCGTCCCCATGAGGTTTTCTGGCACATGTTGGATCAAGTCGTCTTGCGACCGGCCGCTCTCCCCTTGTTTCCCGAAGGGGAATTGAAAATAATCCATGAAGTCGCCGGCTCCAGCCTCCTCAAAGCGGATGGCACCCCCGACGCGAAACTTGCGTCGGACCATCTTCCCCTGTTTTTTCGCCTCGATCTCAAAAAGGGAGGAACCGATGGTTGAGAATCCGTGGCCGGATTTTGCCAAGGGGAACCGGAGAACGATTAAAACAATCCTCACCGAAATGGGGTCGGGGATTTCGGAGAAAACCGGAGACGCGATTAAATTTCAGGTACAGACCATCCCGGATGGCAAAGGAGTTTTTAAGCACAACTGTTCACTTTACATCCCCTCGATGTATTATCAATATCCATTCATGACGGTGACACACCCAATCAGCATGTTCCCAGTCACTACCCAATCTGATGTGTTTGGTCAACCGGTTGTTTCCAAGACGGAAACAGAGTTCACCGACATCTTGAAGCAAATTTTTTCTTCCGACTCGACCAAAACTGTCGTCGAGCAGTTGTTGGACGCGGCCAACTAACTTTGTTGGTGAGTGATCTCCGAAATAGTCTTGGCTTCTCCTCGCCATCGGTGGAAAGATGGGTTGTGATGGCCGTTCGGGTCGACCGGTAGGGGTCGGCGACCGGTCCGCGAATCCAGCTTCTTTTGCATGAAAGTCGGCGATGGCAACACAAATCGAACGTCCGTTTGGCAGGGTGATCCGGCACAACCTGGAGGCCCTCCGGGGGAACTGGTTGTGGTTCGTGGTCCTGGGGGTCGCGCTGGTGGTTTTGGGGACGGTGGCTTTAGGCTCGGTGGCGGTCGCCTCGCTGGCGACGGCGGTGGTGATTGGGGCGTTGATCTTCGCGGCGGGCTTGGCCGAGACGGTGGGGGCTTTTTGGTGCCGGGGGTGGACCGGGTTCTTCTTCCACCTGCTTTCCGGGGTGCTTTCGATCGTCATCGGCGTCCTGTTCCTCCGGGCGCCGGTGAATGCGTTGCTCGGGCTGACGCTCCTGGTGGCCTGCTTCTTGCTGATCGGGGGGATCTTCAAGGTCGTCGCGGCGGTCAGCTACCGGTTCGCGGCCTGGGGCTGGCCTTTAATCAGCGGGATCGTCGACGTCGTCCTCGGGGTCTTGATCTGGCAAGAGTGGCCGGAGTCGGCGTTCTGGGTGATCGGCCTGTTCGTGGGGATCAGCCTGATCTTCCGGGGGTTCAACCGGGTTGGACTCGGCCTGTCGCTCCGGTCGATCCCTCGATCGGGGGTGTCCGGCGTCCCCCAACCCGGCTGATCGGGATTCGAGGCGATCGGGGAAGGGGCGGGCAAGTTCATGGCTTCGGGCGTCGTGGTCGCGTTTGATTCCAAGCGAGGGTTCGGGTTCATCCAGTCGTCGACCTTCGACGAGGACGTGTTCGTCCACGTCTCGACGGTCGAGGGGGGCGTCCCGCTCCGGTCGGGGCAGAAGGTCGAGTTCGCCGCCGAAACCGGCGACCGGGGGCTGAGGGCCACCCGGGTCATCCCGGGCCGACCTGGATTGTCGCCGACGATGTCCGCCGCCGGGTTGCTGGTCGCGGCCCTGGTGGCGATCGAGGAGTCGCTGAGGCACCTGGGGTTGCAATGGTTCGTCGCCGCGCTCGGGGCGATCTGGGGCGTGACGTGGTTCGTCTACGCCCGGGACAAGCGGCGGGCCGGATTGGGAGAGCGGCGAGTCCCCGAATCGGCGCTCCTGGCCCTGGCCCTGCTCGGCGGCTCGCCCGCCGCTGCGGCGGCGATCCTGGTGCTTCGCCACAAGACCCGGAAAACCAGCTTCCTGCTCAAGTTCGCCGCCGTGGCCGCCATCCAGGTCGGCCTGGCGATCCTCTATCTTTCGAGGCGATAATCGACAAAAGCGGCGGGGGGACGTTCCCGACCGGCCAAACGTCGCGTAGAGTGGAATGAGACGACCCAGATCAAATCGCAAATCGCAAATCGCAGGATTGCAAATTGCAGACTGGCGGATGGGTTTGCGGTCTGGAATCTTGGCGAGATGGATTTGCCGGCCATCCGCGATTTGCAATCCTGCGATTTGCAATGTCCCCCGGTGTTCGGATCTTTCCCAACCAAGGCGAGCGGCTCCCATGTCCCGAAGCGCCCGAGTCCGCCGGTTCGCCGCCCTGGCCACCCTCCTGGTGATGCCCACCCTGGCGGTCGACGCCCCCGGTCGGGCCTCCGACGTGGGCCGGTCTTACCAGGTTCCCTACCGGATGACCGACACGAACCACTTTTTGGTCCGGGTCCGGATCGACGGCAAAGGCCCGTTCAACTTCCTGGTCGACACCGGCGCCCCGGCCTTGTTCGTCGGCACCGAGGCCGCCAAGAAGGTCGGGATCAACCCCAACGACGACGACTATTTCACCCCGATCGGCCGACTCGACTTCGAAGGCGGGGCCAGCCTGGTCGGGATGAAGGCCCGCGTCGAGGACCCGTTCCAGATGGTCGGGATGAACGCTTTGGGCCTCCCGGGCGCGTCGATTGACGGCATCCTCGGCTTCACCGCCTTGGCCCGGTTCAAGATCGAGCTCGACCCGACCCGAGACCGGATGACCTGGACCCGGCTCGACTACGAACCCAAAGACCCGTTCATCCCCCGGGCCGCCCTCCGAGGGCAACCGCCCGCCGAGTTGAAGGCGATGAACGCCCTCGGGCCGATCGCCAAGTTCGCCGCCGCCCTCGTCGGCAAGCAGCCCGTCGAGGAGCTTCGCCTCCGAGGGTTCATCGGGATCGAGTTGGCCGACACCGCCGCGTCCGACTCGCCGAAAGTCGCCGCCGTCCTGGACGACTCCCCCGCCCAGCTCGCCGGGATCAAGGTCGGCGACCGCCTGGCCCGCGTCCGAGGGCGAAGCGTCGCATCTTCCGCCGCCGCCCGGACCGCCCTGGCAGACGTCGGGGCGGGGGACGACGTGCCCTTGACCGTGGTCCGAGGCGGCGAAACCCTGTCGATCACCGTGACCGCCTCGGAAGGATTTTGAACCCATGATCTCCTCGGATCGCCCCCTCGGCCGCGTCTTCCCGGGTGCCCTGATCCTCGCCGGGCTTGTGACCGCCGGAGCCTGGTCCCTGGGCCTGGGCGCCTCGGGTCCGGTCGCGCTGGCGCAAGACCCCGCGCCGGGCGACGGGTCGGCCCGAGCCAAACCGGCGAGCGTCCCGTTCGACCTCGTCGCGTCGAACCACATGGTGGTCCGGGCCAAGATCAACGGCCAGGGGCCTTACCGCCTGGTGTTCGACCTCGGCGCCCCGATCACGCTCCTGGGCAACAAGGCGGGCGAGGAGTCGGGGACGATCCCCAAGGACGCGCCCAAGTCGTTCCTGATGGGCATGCGAGGCGAAGGCGAGATCCAGACCCTAGAAGTCGGCAATCTGACGGCGACCAAGCTCCCCGTGGTGGTCCTCGACCACCCGACGCTCAAGGCGCTCGGCGGCTTCTTGGGCAAACCGCTCGACGGGATCATCGGCTTCACGTTCTTCGCCCGATACCGGACGACGATCGACTACCAGAGCAAGACCATGACCTTCGAGCCGGTGAAGTTCGCGGTCAAGAACCTCCTCAAAGACCTCCCCGAACGCCTGGCCGGCCCCAAGATCGCCAAGCGCCGGACCCTCAGCCCCGCCGGGGTCTGGGGCCTGACCCTGGGCGAACCCGTCGGCGACGGCGAAGGGGTGGCGATCAAGACCGTCCGAACCGGCTCCCCCGCCCAACTCGCCGGCCTCCGCCCCGGCGACGTCCTGACCGGCTTCGACGGCCGATGGACCGCCACCGTCGCCGACGTCTACGCCGCCGCGCAGGCCGTCGAAGGGACCGGGCCGGTCGAAGTCACCGTCCGCCGGGCCGGGGCCGAGCAGCGAATCCCCGTCCGACCGGCCAACGGATTCTAAATTCCGGTGAGCCACGGATGGAACACGGATCAGATAATCTTATAAGATTTTTATTATCCGTGTTCCATCCGTGGCGGAAGAAACGATCCGCGGGGAGGCGGGATGTTTTCGAGCGTCGGGGCGACCCACCCTTGGGATGGCTACCTGATCGGTCCGGAGAATGCGCTGGCCCAGGCGGGGGCTTTGGCGCTGGCCCGGGGGGACTCGGCGGGGATGTCGCCGTTGGTGGTGCATGGGCCTTCGGGGGTGGGGAAGACCCGGCTCTTGGCGGGTCTGGTGGCGGAGCGGCTGCTCAGGCGGCCCGAGTCGGTGGTGGCCCACGTCGAGGCCGAGACGTTCGCGGCGGCGTGCGCCGAGGCTTCGAGCCGGGTCGGCGGCTGGGAGGAAGTTCGCGGTCGGTTTCGTCGGCTTGATCTCCTGGTCGTCGATGACTTGCAATCGCTGGAGCGGACCCCCTGGGCGATGATGGAACTGGCGCACACCCTCGACGCTTTGGACGAGGCGGGGGCGGTGGTGGCCGTGGCGGCCCGGACCGGTCCGGGGGGTTGGTCGGGGTGGCCTCCTCGGTTGGTGAGCCGGTTGACCGGCGGCCTGGCGGTCGCCCTGGACCGGCCTTCGCCCGAGTCGAGGCGGCGGTACCTCCTCGAGCGGGCCAGGAGCCGAGGGCTGACCTTGCCGGTCGACGCGGTCGACTCGATGGTCGAGGCGGCCGACGGCTACCGGACACTCGACGGCTGGCTGGCCCGGCTGGCGTTGTCCGCCAAGGTCGAGCGGCGCCCGGCCCTCGGAGCGGACCTCGTCGCCTCGATCCTCCAGTCCGACCCGGTGGCCGCCGGTCCCGACCTCGCTTCGATCGCCAAGGCGGTGGCATCGGCCCTGGGCGTCCGGGTCGGTGACCTCCGCTCGGACACCCGGCGATCGGTCGTCGCCGAGGCCCGACACCTGGCGATCCACCTCGCCCGGACCCACACCAGCCTCGGCGTCCGGGCCATCGGCGCGTACTTCGGGGGTCGAGACCCGGCCACCGTCCGCCACGCCTCCCGAGCCGCCGCCGCGAGGATCGCCAACGACCCGGGCCTGGCGGCGGTCGTCGCCGCCCTGTCGCAAACCTGGAACCGTCCCGCCGGCCACAACCCTCCTCGATCCTGATGGCGACCCCAAAAATCCATCGCAAATCGCAGGATCGCAGATTGCAGATTGCAGAGCATGACTCCGAATTGCTCTGCGATTTGCAATCCTGCAATTTGTGATTCGCAATGAGTCCCTGGGATGCATGTCGATCCCGAAAAGGGTTGGCGACATTCGCCGACCGCAACGAAAAAACCCCAACCATGAAGGTTGGGGCTCGTTCCGGGCCGCAGGGTTTCCGACCACAGGGGGGATGCCGGATGGCATTGCGATTGGCGACCCTGGAAGAGTGGTTCGGGAGGAAGGCCGATCAGGCGTTGACACCGGCCCGGCGTCGGGTCCGGACCCAGCTCCCGGCGGCGATCAGGCCGCCGATCGAGGCCATCACGATCGACGACGGCTCGGGGACGCTGGTCCCCTTGATGGTGAAGTTGTCGGCCTCGAACCCGGTGGCCGTGGAGGCGTTCATGAAGCGGATCTGGTCGAACGTGGTGTCGCCGGTCGCGGTGAAGTTGACGAAGGCGAACTTCTCGCCGCTGTCGGCGCCGCTGTTGGGGTTGCCGTTGTAAGCCGAGCTGAGGCTGCTGTCCACGGTCGCCGCCGAGAGGGTCTCGACCACGTTGCCCGCCGACAAAAGCTCGACGCTGTTGCGGGAGTCGATGGCGGAAAACCAGAAGCCGAAGTAGGTCTGGGGGTTGGTCAACTGGAAGCTCAGCGCCGCCGCCGTGGTGCCGCTCTGGGCGCCGACGGCGAAGTAATTGCCCGTGCCGCCCGCCCCGCCGAACTCGTCGGCCTTGACGACCTCGAAGCTGGGCAAGCCGCTGAGCGTGCCGCCCAGCGTCTTGATCGAGCTGAAACTGCCGGGCTTGAGCTCGTCGAACGTCTCGGTGATTACCCCCGACATGGTGGAAGCCTGGACCCCCGCGGCCTCATACGATACGATCACGCCGGCGTCGGCCTGATTCGAGGCGAAGCCCATCAAGCCCAAACCCAGCAACGTCGCTTTGGCGGTCCGCTTCAAAGAAATCAACATCGATGATCCTGCGCTTTCTCAAAGAATGTCGTAAAGTCGAGTTGTCACTTGATTGAAGGCAATCAACGGCCCGGCCGAGTTCCGACGTGGAACCGGCTCGGTGGACCTTCTTGGTCCGAAACGAAGCACCCGGCCTTCGAGGCGAAACCTCGGCGGGCGTAGCCGATTGGCGACCCTCGAAAGAAGGGGCCGAACGGGTTGGTTGGGGCGATCGCCCCGGTTGGGAGGTGATCAGGGCGGTTGGACCGCCCGATCACGATCTTCGGTCAAGCTCGACCAACCGACCGCGTCCAGGGACGGGCCGGCCTTGATCGCTCGAAGCGCACAAACTCCACTCCGACGAGCAGGGTTCGCCTTTCGACACGATCAACAACTGGCCGACAGCTTTTTCAAGGCGGGATGACCTGGAACACCGTCGAGTCGGGCGATCTCGAAACAAGGTCGCCGCGAAAACCTGCCCGGCGAGAAAGCTGACAAAAATGTCGGAAGGACCATTCAGATCGTTCCGACCGTCAACTTAACCTGGCTTAAGCTCCTCGAAGCGACTTCATAATGGTAACGAACCTCACTTCGGAGTTGGGACGCTCAAGCTTTGAAAAACCGGTCGAAGTGGCCCCGACGCCTCGAACGAATGTTTTATCCCGGGAACACAACGGATCGCGATGTTCCAAAAAAGCCCCGGGTGCGATCATAAGTCTTCTGATTGAAACTATTCAGGAGAGTGCCGATTCGGTCGGTGGGATGTGGTGTCGCTTGTCCGGTCGGGCAACGAAAAACCCCAACCTCGCGGCTGGGGTGGGTTCGGGTCGATCCCGGAAATCCGGCATGATCCGGCGAATGTTCAAGCTCAGGCCTTGGCCCGGCGTCGGGTCCGGACCCGGCCCCCGGCGGCGATCAGGCCGCCGATCGAGGCCAACACGATCGACGACGGTTCGGGGACGACCGGGACGAACCCGTTGGCGATCACCGTGCCCGAAGGGCCGGCCTGATCGACGCTCTTGACGCTGAAGTTGTCGGCCTCGAACCCGGTCGCGGTCGAAGCGTTGTTGAACACGACCTGGTCGATCGTCGTGCCGTTGGTCGCGGTGAAGTTGAGGTAAGCGAACTTCTCGCCGCCGTCGCCGCCGTTGTTGGGGTTGCCGTTGAAGGCCGAGCCGAGGGCGGAGATGGCAGCCGCCGCCGAGAAACTCCCGAGCAACTTGCCTCCCGAATAAAAGTCGACGCTGTTGAGCGTGTCGGCGGCGGACCACCAGAAGCCGAAATACGCCTGGGCGCCATTGAAGGTCAGGCTCGCGGTCGTGGTCCCGCTTTCGGCGCCGATGGCGAAGTAGTTGCCCGTCCCGCCCGCCCCGCCGAACTGGTCGGCGGCGACGATCGCCACGCCGGGCGAGTTGAGGGTCCCGATCGAAGTCGCCGCTCCGGACACCCCGTTGTATTTTCCGGCGGTGTACTCATTAAACGACTCGGTCGTCACACCCGAAACGGTGGAGGCTTGAACGCCGGCGGCTTCATACGACAGGATCAGGCCGGCGTCGGCCTGGTTCGAGGCGAGGCCCATCAGGCCCAAACCCAGCAACGTCGCCTTGGCGGTCCGCTTCAAAGAAATCAACATCAATGGTCCCGCACTTTCTGGAAGGAATGTCGTAGGTTGATCGTGTCACTCGACCGATGGCGACAAGCGGCCCGGCCGAGTTCCCACGGAGGAACCGGTTCGAAGGACTCTCTTCGTCGAGGCGAAACCGCCCGTCGCGAGGCGAAACCTCGGCGGGCGCGGTCGGTCGCCGACCCCCTTTGGCTAAGGGTCCGAACGGTTGGGGCGACCGGCCTGTCGGTGGGATTCCGAGCGGCCGAACCGCTCGATCAAAGGCTTCGGGACCGCCCGTCCGACCGCCTCACGCGGGGTCGGTCTCGCCCCGGAGCTTCTGGGAGGCGACGGTCCCCTCTTGGGCGGGGGCACCGCCGCATCGTATCTATTCCAAAGCTAGGTCGCGTCGGAGGAGTGTCCAGCGGATCGCCAAAGATTTTCGGCCCGGTGGGATCGGTTTGATGCGAGAACAGGACATCGGCGCAAATCATCGAGGCGCATTCCGGGGGAGAAGCGATGGTCGGATCGTTTCCGGCGGCCCGCTCGGGGCGGGGGCGCCGGAAACTCGGTCCAAGGGGGGCCAGGCTCGGGGGTGGGGCGATCAATCTTCGAGTCGGAGCCGAGCGGCTTCGGTGAGCCGGTCGAAGAAGGCGGCTTCGGTGACCTGGTGGACGACCTCGGCGACCTTCTTGTCGTCCATCTTCGACCGGAGCGCGGCGATGTCGGCGTCGTCGATCAAGGCGGGGTTGACGGTCAGCTTCCGGGCCAAGGCGAGGACGGCGGCCTCTTCGGACTCGAACGAGTCGAGCGCGCCGTCGAGGGCGTCGACCCGGTCGGGCGTGAACCCGAGGGCCGCCAGCCTGCGTCGGGCGTGGCCCAAGGCGTACCAGGCGCGGTCATGGCGGGCGGCGGTGTAGGCGATCTCGGCCTTGAACCGGGGGTCGAGCGTCCCTTTGGTTTCGGTCGCCAGGTGGAGCGCGATCCGACCGGCCCCGGCCTGGGGGAATTGGCTCAGGAGGCGGACCCACTCGGGGGGCACGCTCGAAGCCGACTCGGACCCGAAGCTCGCCGAAGCGACCGACCGCGCCGTCGAGGCGTCGGCCAGCGGCAAGATCGCCGTCCGGATCCGGCACACTTCCAGCGCCTGGGCGACTTCTTCGGGCGTTTCCAAAGGCGGGCGGCGCGAAAGTCCCGCGCCGCTCGGCCCGGCCTTCGGGCGGTCCGGGTCGAGCGGCGCGACCAGGCTGACGGCATCCTTATAGGCGGGCGACGTCGGCGTCAGGTACGCCCGGTGGTGCTCCTGGGGGATCTTGAGCGCCCCGGTCCAGCGGTTCATGGCGTTGAAGTTGGCGACGAACAGGAGGATCTGGGTGATCTCGGAGTCGCTGTAGAAGCTCCGAAGCCCCTCGATGTCGGCGGGATTGACGGCCTGGGGGGTCAATGTCAGCTTCCGGGCCAGGGCGAACGCCGCGCGTTGCTTGGGGGAGAACGCCGACCAGTCGCCGTCGAGGGCGGCGATCGTGTCATCATCCAGCCCGGCGGCGGCCAGCTTGCTCTCCTGATGGCCCATGCAGTAGGTGCAGTTGTTGCCTCGGGACACGATCCAGAAAAGCATCGTCTGGAACGGATAGTCGAGCGTGATCGTCGGGTCGGCCACCTTGAGGAAGCCGACGCCGGCGATCTCTGGGGGCAGATACGCCTTGCGGGTCCGGCCGTTGTTGGCCACCGACCAGTCGCCCCGGTTCATCTTCTCCTGTTCCTCGACCGTCAAGGGCGGGAGCGGAATCCGGGGCTGGTTCGCCTTCGAGTCTTCGAGGAACCGCTTCAACTCGCCGCGGGTGGCGGGCACCGAGGGCGGCCCGTCGGCGAAGCTGGGAGCGATCCAGCCGAACAGGGTCATCAAGGCGAAAGGCAAGGTCGATCGAGCGGGCATGGTCGGGCGGTCCTCATCTCGGTGGGGTGATGGTCGGCCAATCCGATTTCCGGGGCGTTACCACAGTGCAAATCGCAAAGGATTCCTCCGAATTGCTTTGCGATCTGCGATCTGCGATCTGCGATCTGCGATTTGCGATTATCAGTTGGATCAGAATGCGTCGGCGCTGATGACCTCGTAGCCGTTCCGGGTGCCCAAGGCACGCCAGGCCGGGAGGTTGACGGTGTCTTTGATGAAGCGGACCGAGCCGTCGGTCATGGCGACGTTGACCCCGCCGGGGTGTCGACTGTTGGCGGTGGTCATGATCCTCGACGGCGGGAACATGCAAGACCGGGTGTTGGGCGCGCCCGAGTGCCAGTAGCTCGTCGTCGAGTGGTAGCCGTAGGTCCAGGGGCCTCCGACGTTGGAATAGCCCTGGAGGCTGAGGTTGTTGATGTTGGTCGCCTTGCACTGGGCGACCGCGTCGTCGGGGTTGGTGGGGTGGGTTCCCGGCTCGAAGGTGTCCGACTTGTCGGTGGCGACATTCTGGTTGAAGTCGCCGATGACATGCTCGCTGAACGCGGCGGTGTTGCTCAGGCCGTCGGTCACGTCGGCGAACCGGCATTGGGTGTTGGCGAAGAACAGCCCGTTGGGGGCGGGCAACCCGACATTGACGTTGGCGGTGTCGGTCGGGCCGTACCACATCACCACGCTCGTCCCCTCGTTGCTCCGGTAGTTCGTCGCGGCACCGATGCCGCTCGGGATCTGGGTCGACACGTCCGACGGGCACAAGAACACGTTGAGCGACGTGTTGGAAACCGTCGTGTTGGTCACGTCGGCGTAACCGAGGTTGTAGTTGAGGGCGTTGCCCAGGTTCGCCTGCTCGACATAAGGGAGGAATCGGGCCATCGGCGAGAACGACATCGAGTAAGGGACCGTCCGCCCCAGCGGCAAGCAGCCCACGGAGTCGTGGTAGTTGTGCAACGCCAGGCCGATCTGCTTCAAGTTGTTGGTGCATTGCATCCGGCGGGCCGCTTCCCGGGCGCCCTGCACCGCGGGCAACAATAGTGCGATCAACACGGCGATGATGGCGATCACGACCAGGAGTTCGATCAGAGTGAACGCGGAGCGAACCGGGCGAAGACGGCGCATGGAAGATCCCCCTCGATCAAATGCGGATGGACCGGAAAGATGATGACGCGATGGAATGGCGCGGACCTGGGATCAAGCTCGGTCGTCGATCGAGACCGAGAGATCCTGGGAATGTCGAGGCGCGGAGGAGGTCCGGCGCACGGGTGGCGTGGGCCGACCGACCAACCGCGATCTTGCGACCAAAGGTCAGCGCGAGCGTCGAGGGGGATGGAAGATCGAGGAGGGGTCGGAGGCGGGGCAGATCACCGAATCTTCGGGGCGGACTGGGGTCGACCTGGCCTCATCCATCCCAGGCAAATCGCCAACCCACGCCCAAGGCTCGGCGAACACCGAGATCCGGGGGATGGCCGTCGAAGAAGGCGAAGGGGCCGACTTCCCCGAGCATTGAGGCCCCGAGCAAGGCTTCGGCTTGGAGGGCGAAGTCGGGGCGATCCCCGCTCCCTTGGAGAAGTCGTTCGGCCCTTCTCCCAGACCAAAATCAGGGCCAAGGGCGATCCCGAAGCTCGGCCGTTCGGGGTGCGAGCAGTCCGCCAGGCTCGACCGAGGCGCGACGACGAGGCCGACGACCCAGAGCGCGAAAAACGCCCCGAGGCTCAACCGACGTCGATCTCTTGGCCTCGATGCCGTCATGGCGGCACGACCCGCGAGTCAAAGGGATGGAACGGACTGATCACGATGGGATGCCGGTGAAAGGTTGACCAAGACTAACCACCAAAACCCCTGTTGGCAAGGGAGGGCAATGCGTTGTCCCCAAAAATCGACAAAATCGCCGCGAATCAAGCCACGGGAGGCCAGGGGCGGGCCAACCGGGCTTCCAGCTTCGCCCGGACCTCGGGCCAATCGGGAGCGATGATCGCATAATACACCGAGTCGCGGACCCGATTCCCCCGCACCACCATGTGATGCCGGAGCGTCCCCTCCTCCACCGCCCCCAGCCGCCCGATCGCCGCCCGGGACCGGGCGTTCAAGGCATCCGTCTTGAACTCGACCCGATTCAGCCCCCAGACCTCGAACGCCTGGCGAAGCATCAAGAACTTGGCCTCGGTGTTGATCGGCGTCCGCTGCCACGCCAGACCCACCCGAGTATCGCCGATTTCCGCTCGACGGTGCCGCCGGTCGATCGCCATGAACCGAGTCGTCCCGATGACTTGCCCCGTGGCCACCTCCACCGAAGCGAAGGGAACCTCCCGCCCCGCCCCGCTCGCCTCCAGGGCCAGGCGAATCTTATCGGCCATCGCCTCGCCCGAATCCACCCGCTCCATCGTCCACTCGTAAAGCTCCGAGTCCAACCCCGAAGCCACCAGGCCCTCCAGGTGCCGCCACCCCAGAGGCTCCAGCCGGACAAACCGGCCCGATAATGTCACCGGCTCGATCGGCGAAGCTTCAGGCATGACTCACCCCTTGGCATCTCGAAAGTTCAACCTCGACAGCCCGACACGCCAAGCCAAGTGTCCGTTCGGGGCACGGCCTCGGTTTCAGTGGAAACTCCAGCTGGGCCAACCAGTCGGGTGCCTCCGAACCGAAATCCGTGGCGAATCCGGTTTGCCAAGCGCCGAAAAAGCGATACTCAACAAGGGCGATCAGTCCTTGACGTTTCCGAGAATGGATGAGCCGGACCGATTTGCCACTAACCAATGGTTGAGCGTCAACCACAACCAACCAGCTTGAATCCGGCAACTCCCGGGGTCGAGGGTCAACTTCGATGATTTCGCAAGGTTGTCTCGACTTATCGGAAGTTTATCGAAGTTCGTGATAAACTCCCTATAACTTCCTCAAACTGGCTTCAACCCGATTTGGGACTCTCATGGACCCGGTCAAGAATCCATTCGCCCCCGGTGCTGGTACCCAACCACCGGAGATGGCGGGCCGAGAAAAGATCCTCACGGACGCCAACATCGCCTTGGGCCGGATCAAATTGGGTCGTCAGTCTCGGAGTCAGATCTTGCTCGGGCTCCGAGGCGTCGGGAAGACGGTCCTGCTCAACCGGATCGACGAACTCGCCCGCACGCAGGGATATGAAACGATCGCGATCGAAGCCCCCGAAGACCGCCAACTCGCCCAGATGTTGGTTCCTCATTTGAGATCGCTTCTATTGAGGCTGAGCGGCGTTGAGCGTGCCAAGCAGTTCGCCAAACGAGGATTGGGAATCCTGCGCTCGTTCGCTGGTGTCTTCAAAGTGGAGATCGGTGATGTTGGCTTCGGCGTGCAGGCCGAGGAGGGCACGGCGGATACCGGCGACCTCGACTTTGATCTGCCCGAGTTGCTCATCGCCGTGGCAACCACGGGCAAAGAGGCCAACCGCCCCATCGCGCTTCTAATCGACGAGTTGCAATATTTGTCCGGCAAAGACCTGAGCGCCCTGATCACTTCGGTCCACAAGATGGGCCAAAGGAACCTGCCGTTCCTGCTGTTCGGCGCGGGCTTACCTCAGTTGGCGGGCCTGGCCGGCGAGGCGAAGTCTTACGCCGAACGCCTTTTCAACTATCCCGACGTGGGCCAATTGAACCCGGAGGCCGCGAGGGACGCCATCCGGGCTCCGATCGAGCGTGAAGGCGCGGAGATCACTGAGGGTGCATTGGAATTGATCAGGAATCAAACCCAAGGTTATCCTTATTTCCTTCAGGAGTGGGGATTCCACACCTGGGAGGTGTCTCAACATTCGCCGATCACCTCGGCGGACGCGGAACATGCGACGACCAAGGCGCTCCAGCAACTCGACGAGGGGTTCTTTCGAGTCCGATTCGATCGGCTCACCCCACGCGAAAGAGACTACATGCGGGCGATGGCCGCGCTTGGGTCGGGTCCTCATCGTTCGAGCGATATCGCGCAAAAAATGAATCTCGATGTGACCGCCGTTGGTACGCTCCGCAGCGGCTTGATCAAATAAGGGGATGATTTTTAGCCCGGAATACGGCGACATCGCGTTTACTGTCCCGATGTTCGATGAGTTCATGCGTCGTTCGATGCCCAACTGGACGATTGACGATGCCGTCGCGAACCCTTCGCGGAAACCAGGAAAGGGGCGTCGAAATCGCCCGTAGATGGGCCCCTGAGCGGCTGTCGATCTTCTCTTCCAACCGGATTAACCGATGGGATGAAGGCTTTGTAGCCGGCGAGTTGCTTGATGTACCGGCCCGATCGGCTGATCCGCGGTTTGGCCATAGTTCTGCTACCGAAAGTAACGGGAGGATTCACTCCCCTTACTGAGTAACGCCTTGCGAAAGAGACGGGATTGGCCCTTGGTCTGAGCTTATTCCGTGGAACTTCGACCCAACTATCGCTTTCGCAAGGCGTTATTCAGTAAGTGGTTCATCCGGCAAGTCCCCTGATTCCTGGGACGACGGCGATGCTCGACCTGGGCCTCAGCCCGGGAGGTTCGACCAGCAAGTGCGCGGGGATCGTCGGTTAAACTGGCGGCTCCTGGATTTTCCTGGCGGATCTGGGGCCAATGGGTCGCTTGTGTCGTCCCTACGATGGCCGAGCGGGAACGTATTGGAAACATGCTTGACCCAATTAGGTCAAATTGATTCATCAAAAAAATAATTCGGGGACTTGACGAGGGATCGACCGAACCATAGAATTCGGTTCGTTCAGACTAGACATGGTTCCAGAAACGTTATGCGAAAAACGGGCACGAAATACGCCGGTCGTCTGACTTTGGGCGTGCTCATCGTGTCGGGATGCGTGGGTTGCGATCCTGGTCCGGCCCGACGGCAGGGACCAATGTCCTCCGGGGCGAGCAACGTCGACCTGAACCTGGGAACCGTCACGCACGGCTCGAAGGCTTCGGGAACGCTGCGGATCGCCAACAAGACCGATCGGACCTGGCGAATCGCCCGGGTGGAGTCGAGTTGCTCTTGCTTGAAAGTCGGACCCGCATCATTCGAGGTTGCCGGAGGCGCGACGACCCCGATCGACATCGCCTTCAATTTCGCCGAGGAGCCGGATTTCCGGGGCAACTTGCTCGTCGAGGTGAAGGGCGTCGAGGCCGACGGCAACGTGGTTTTCACTTCGCAGGTCGCGGTTGTCGTGAAAGATTGATCGGGACCAGAAATTTGATTTGACAGGGCCATCAGGAGACCGCACCATGCAAGATCGAGAGCGGGGGAAATGGTCGTCCTGGGTCGCGACTACCTCGATCTGCTTCCTTACCGGCCTCCTGGCCATCACGTTGTTCATCAAGCTCCATTATGGGAGCCTGGCAACGGTCGCCCATGCCTGGCGGGGCGACCTCGTCCTTTTTGATCGCTACGAGGTTGCGATCGACCATCCGCAACCCGTCCAGATGGTCGCCTTCCGGATGACCAACACGTCGTCGCAGCCGATCCGAATCCTTGGTGCCCAGTCGTCCTGCACTTGCGTGATGGCGACGGGATTGCCTTTGAACTTCGCTCCCGGCACCACCAAAACTCTGGAGGTCCGCTTCAAACCCAAGACGATGGATGGCCCGATCCGCGAGTCGGTCCGGGTCTTCACCGATCGGCCAGGCCAACAAATCATCCCGCTCACCATCTCCACCGATCCTACCCGAGTTGCGAAGGGGACCAATGGATGAGGTTACTCGACGGATTCCGCTTTCTCGGGCTTTCTTTGCTGGGACTCGCCAGCTTCACCCTTGCCCCGAGCGTGGCGGGGGAATCACCCAAAGGCCCCGCGAAAACCCCAAACCGGGTTGTCATCAAGTCGGGAACCACCGGCAGCCCTGAGCGGCCGCGTCCGATCGAGCCTGCTTGTTTTGACGTGGCGATCAGTTCCTTGGCTGCCAAGGAGCAGATTGCTTTCGAACTGCCGATCAACAACACATCTTCCGCGCCGATCAAGATCCTTGGTGGGAACTCAGGCTGTTCGGAGCAAGGTTGCATCCGGCCTTTGGGCAAATATCCCCGTTGGGTTCCCGCGGGCGAAGCGGGCAAGGTCGAGTTCTTGTACACGGCGCCGAAATTGGCTGCCGCGACAACCCCGCAACACGTCGTGCTCGACGTGGAGTGCTATGTCGGGGCCGCGACGACGTTCGCCGTCCCCTTCCACATCTCCGCGGAGATCGTGCCGGCCAAGGTGGAAAAGAGTCCTCAAACTCGCTGACACCGGACATCGAACCCCGACGGTCTTGATCCTTGTGACTCTTGTCGAATTTCCAACCCATTCCTCCAAGGAGTTCAACCGATGCCCCGATTTCTTGACCTCGGATCGTCGCTCGTCGCCTCTTGCGCGGCCCTGCTCGTGGTGTTTGGCATCGCTGTTTCCTCAAACTCGTCGATCGCCGACGAGCAGGTGGATGTACTCGGATCGTACTGTGAGGGGAAGGGCTGTACTGGCACTGAGTGTTCCGGCACTGATCCTTGCACCGATGATAAGAATAATTGCGATAATTGCACCGATCAAAATGATAATTGTTTGTGCAACGATCCTAGTCCCTACTAATTTTCATGTCGCTCAATGGCGACAAAACCAGATTCGGGTGACCAGTCCCGCTTCTTGAACCGTTCTTCAACGAAAATCTGGCGACTTGAAACTGAGTTAGTTGACGTGTCCTTTCGCGAAAGCTTCTTCGCAAAGAAAGAATTGTGAAGAAGCTTTGATATGGCGATGGCCCCAGATCCAGCGAGGAAGGCTATGAGACTTTTTTTGAACGCGAGCCATTGGTTTCTCCCGCTGATTTTGCTCGCTCAAGCCTCGTCCTCGCGAAGTGATGACGCCCTGAAGAGGCGCGTCCAAGAAGAATATCCGATCGCGCTCGCGAAGCTCGAAGCCCGTTACGGAACGATGCATGGGCAGGCCGACTTCGAAGAAATTTTTTCGCAAAGTGACAAGGTGCCCCGCACGGAAAAAACGGCGAAGGTTGATTTCGCTTTCGCCGGAAACTCATCCAAAGTCTCCAGTACCTCGACCAAATCCACGGAATCGCATCAAACGAAGCCAGTCGATCAACTGGTCTACCAATCTGTTCACGGGTTGAATCCCGATTATTGCTTCTACTTACTCAAGCGGCAAGCCGGCGATGAGTTCGTCCTGAAGAGGGTTTCGGACGATTTGACGCAAGGATGGTCGGATGTCTTGAGATATCATGGGGGTGAGGTTCGAGCGCCGATCTCCATCGACCATATCCCGGTTTCTCTCTTGTGGAAGGAGAAAAGGTTCCAAATCGATGATGTTGTCGAAGAAACCGTGGCCGATGGGCCGAAGCGACTCAAGATTCAGTTCACCGTGAAACGTCCGGCCGATGAACCGATACTGCCACCTAATGGATTCAACGCCACTGGATGGGTCGTCGTCTCTCCGGAAGAGGGATGGATCATCCGCGAATACTACAAACTCAGCTCTCGCAATGGTGCGCCGGCTAATACTCGCATTGGTAAAATCGAATACGCTCGGTCGCCTGATGGACACCTCGACCCGGTCAAGTACACTCAAATGATTTATCGTGGTCGCGCCCTCCGCGAAAATCCCGGAGACCCTCTGGTCAGTCATAAGCTCATCTTGAAATCCATGAAATTTGAAGCACTGCCCGAATCGGAATTTCGCTTGCCCGCCTTCGGGATTCCAGAAGTGGAGACCGGCAAAAAAGGGGCGTCGACGGCCCGCCCTTACTGGATTTTCGCCCTCGCAATCGTGGGTTTCGGCGTGGCGGGCGGGTTGAAGTACCTGTCGTCGAGGATGAAGCGGTCGTGATCAACCAGGGCGATGGGTGGGCCGGACCATGCGGACGAAGGGCCGGGAGCGGGCGAGGCTCGGGTTCACCCTGGTCGAGTTGATCGTGGTGATCGGGGTCATCGCCCTCGTGGTGGCCCTGACGTTGCCCGCGGTGCAGTCGGCCCGCGAGGCGGCCCGCCGGGCGCGGTGCGGCAACAATCTCAAGCAGGTCGGCTTGGGTATTCACCAGTATGAGGCGACTTTCGGCTGCCTGCCGCCGGGCCGGTTCAAGACGTACGACCCGCGATACTCGGGGCCGAACCCGCCTTGCTCGTCGACGATTATCGACAAGAGCTACGAGGTCTTCATCCTCCCGTTCGTCGAGCAAGGGACGCTGTTCAACGCCATCAACCAGGACCTGACGATCGTGGGGGTGGAGAACTCGACGCTCCACTCGTCGGTCGTGGGGATCTATGCTTGTCCCAGCGACCCGACCTCGGGCACGCCGCGCGACCTGAACGCCAACGCCTTGGCCCCCTACGGCCTGGCCGACCCGCCCGGGGGCCGGCAGCGGATGGTCTTCACCAGCTATGCCGTCTGCACCGGGTCGTTCGAGGCGACCGCCCTGCCCCTTCCTTCCAACCAGTGCCGGCCCGACCCGACCGCCCGGCGGCAGAACGACGGTTGCTTCCACGACCTGTCGCCTGTCACCTTGGCCTCGATCTCCGACGGCCTAAGCCAGACCTTGTTCGTCCTGGAACGGGCCACCAGCCCGCTCGCCGGGGTCGACGCCTTCACTCCCGGCCAGTTCGCCACCCACGGCTGGTTCATCACCGGCAACTGGGGCGACACGCTGGCGACCACCTTCTACCCGCCCAACGCCTTCAAGTCGGTGTCGCTCGCCGCCTCCGGCACGCAGTTTAGCGCGGGGTCGAGCCTCCACCCCGGGGGCCTCAACACCTTGATGGGCGACGGCTCGGTCCGATTCATCAAGGAGTCGATTCAGACTTGGCCTTTCAGCCCGATCACCGGCAACCCCACCGGGACCACCCAGGCTCGGGGCGGCTTCTGGGTCAATCCCCCCGCCCCCGGCCTCTGGCAAGCCCTGGCCACCCGAGCCGGGTCCGAGACCACCTCGGTCGACGGGTACTGATTGGCGGGCAACCGACCTCGACGGGCCGGGAGATGACCCCGAAGCATCCACGGCATGGGGAAGACGGGCGGGCGCTCAACCGTCGGTCGGGGCGAGACTTAGGCCGATCGCGCCGGGGCGGCTCGGCGTTGCCGCTCGGGGGGCTTTTCGTGTACAATGCGTCATCAAGTCGGGCCGGTCGCTCGATCCAGATCGGGGCGAAATGACCGCCGACTCCGCTTCTCGTTCCGACGTCTTTCGAGGGATCGACCGTGAGCACCGCCGCGCCCGTGAACCCCGAGCATCTGCCGACGCCGCCGCTGAACATCGAGACCGAACTGAAAGAGAGCTACCTCACCTACGCGATGTCGGTGATCGTCAGCCGGGCGCTGCCCGACGTCCGGGATGGCCTGAAGCCTTCGCAGCGGCGGATCTTGACGGCAATGCTCGATTTGGGTCTCAGTCCGGGAGGTTCGACCAGCAAGTGCGCGGGGATCGTCGGCGAGACGATGAAGCGGTATCACCCGCACGGCGACGCCTCGATCTACCCGGCCCTGGCCCGGATGGCGCAGTGGTGGAACCTCCGGCACCTGCTCATCACCGGGCAGGGCAACTTCGGGTCGATCCACGGCCTGCCCCCAGCCGCGATGCGGTACACCGAGGCCAAGTTGAGCCCGATCGCCGCCGAGATGCTCGACGATATCCGGCTCGACACCGTCGACTTCCAGCCCTCCTATGACGAGAAGCACCAAGAGCCGCGCGTTCTCCCGGCGAAGTTCCCGAATTTGTTGGTGAATGGCTCGGGGGGGATCGCCGTCGGGATGGCGACCTCGATCCCGCCGCACAACCTCGGCGAGGTCTGCGACGCCGCCGTCGCCCTGATCGACGACCCCGAGATCGACCTCGCCGGCCTGATGGAGCACGTCCAAGGCCCCGACTTCCCCACCGGCGGGACGATCTGCGGGCGGTGGGGCATCCGCGAGGCGTACCGGACCGGCCGAGGCAAGGTCATCCTCCGGGCCAAGTCGACCATCGAGGAGATGAAGGACGGCCGGTCGCAGATCATCTTCACCGAGATCCCGTATCAACTCACCAAGGAACCGCTCCTCAAGAAGCTGGCCGAGCTGGTCAACGGCGACCGGGTCAACGGCGTCACCGACATCGTCGACGAGTCGGACCGCAAGCAGCCGGTCCGGATCGTGGTCAAGGTCAAGAAGGGGGAAGACCCCAACGTCATCCTCAACCAGCTTTACCAGTATTCGCCGCTCCAAGACTCGTTCAGCGTGATCATGCTGGCCTTGGTGGATGGCCGACCCGAAGAACTTCCGCTCAAGCGGATGCTCCGGCTCTACATCGACCACCGGGTCAACGTGATCCGCCGCCGGACGCAGTTCCAGCTTCGCCAGGCCAAGCAGCGAGCCCACATCGTCGAAGGCTTGCTGATCGCCCTGAGCTACATCGACGAGATCATCCGGGTGATCCGAAGCTCGGCCAACCCGGTCGAGGCCCGCGCCCGCCTGATGGGCCTCGAAGTGTCCGCCGAGATCCTCCAACGAGCCTTGAACGACGCCAACGCCCGAGCCACCGCCGGCCTGACCCGGATGCAGGCCGACGCCATCCTCGCCATGAGGCTCCAGCAGTTGACCGGCCTCGAAGCCGACAAATTGGTCGGCGAGTACAACAACCTCCGCGAATCCATCGGCAACTACGAGCGGATCTTGGGCGACGAGCGCGTCGTCCTCGACCTGATCCGCGCCGACTTGCGCGAGATGAAGCAGAAGTACGCCAACGACCGCCGGAGCGTGATCGACCCCGAGGAGCTGGGCGACTACGACAAGGAAGCCCTGATCCGCGAAGAATACATGGTCGTCACCGTCACCCACGACGGCTACATCAAGCGCCTGCCTCCCAGCACCTACCGGAACCAGAACCGAGGCGGTCGGGGGATCTCGGCGACCAACACCAAGGGGGACGACTTCCTCGAACACATGTTCGTCGCCCTGACGCACGACTATATCTTGTTCTTCACCGACCACGGCAAGGTCTACTGGCTCAAGGTCTACGACATCCCCGAGCAGACCCGGACCTCGGGCGGCCGGGCGATCGTCAACCTCTTGCAGATGGCCGAGGGGGAGAAGATCACCGGCCTGGTCCCCGTCCGCCGGTTCAACGAGGACGAGAGCCTGTTCATGGTCACCCGACGGGGGACGGTCAAGAAGACCCCGCTCACGGCGTTCAAGCGCCCCCTGGGTCGGGGGATCATCGCCCTGGGCCTGGACGAAGGCGACGAGCTGATCGGGGTCGCCCGGACCAAGGAGAACGACCACGTCGTCCTGTCGACCAAGGGCGGGATGGCGATCCGGTTCGACGAAGCTCGCGTCCGGTCGATGGGCCGCCCCGCGTTCGGCGTCCGGGGGATCGAGTTGGACGAGGGCGACGAGGTCGTCGGGATGGTCGTGGCCAACGGCACCGACGACCCGGCGAGCCTGCTGACGGTCTGTGCCCACGGCTTCGGCAAAAGGACCGCCCTGACCGAGTACCGCTCGCAAAACCGGGGCGGCAAGGGCTTGATCGACATCAAGGTCACCGACCGAAACGGCCCGGTGGTCGCCATCGCCAAGGTGATTGACGCCGATGAGGTGATGCTCACCACCAGCGGAGGAATCCTGATCCGGACCGCCATCGCCGACATGCGCCTGATCGGCCGGAACACCCAAGGGGTCCGCCTGATCCGCGTCGAGGAAGGGGCCTCCGTCGGCTCCCTGGCCAAGCTCCCCGAGACCGAACTCCAAGTCGCCGACGAACCCGTCGCCACCGACGGCGAAGGCGTCCCGCCCCCCGCCACCCACATCCTCGACGACGGAGTCGGAGAGGCCGAAGCCAGCGACCACATCGACGACCTCGACGGCGACGGCGAACCCGACGCAGAGTAGAGAGCGTTCCGGATCTCCAACAAGATGAGGTGGGCGATGGTGATTTATGAACAGAGATTGAAGCAAGATCGGAGATGGGCAATGGATCAGGGAGGAAATCATTTCCGAAAAGACAACCACGTTTTTCATTCGTTGCGGCGGATCGCCCAGCGATTGAACGACTTGAATCTACCCTACGCGGTTGTTGGCGGCCTGGCGCTTTTCGAACACGGCTTTGAGCGCTTCACCACCGACGTCGATCTGCTTGTCACTGCGGACGCTTTGAAAGTCATTCACGACCGCCTCGAAGGCTTGGGCTACCTCCCACCATTCTCGGGGAGTAAGCAACTCCGCGACACCGATAACGGTGTCCGGATCGAGTTTCTCGTCACCGGAGCCTTTCCCGGCGACGGCAAGCCCAAACCCGTTGCATTTCCCGATCCCGTCGAAGTCGGCATTGAGTCGGATGGGATCACTTACATCAATCTACCGACCTTGATCGAGTTGAAACTCGCCTCGGGGATGACCGGCGGGGTGCATCGCCTCAAGGACTTCGGCGACGTCGTCGCGCTGATGAAAGCCCGCGCCCTGACCGCCGACTTCACCGACCAGCTCAACCCCTACGTCCGCGACCGCTACCTCGAACTCTGGCGGGGGCTTCAAGAGCCGGACCCTCAGACGGGAATTTGACCGCCGGACCACGACGCGACGCCGACGAACCGGGTGGTCCGTCGGCGTCCGATCGCGTCGCCGGGCTGGTTGGCGATTCGGTTTGGCTTACTTGTCGTCCTTGGTATTCATGTGGGTCCACTCGCCGGTTTTGGGGCTGAAGACGTGGATCATGTCGTCTTCGGGGACGATGATACTGTCGGCGGTCATCATCACTTTCATCTGGAACTTGTCGGGCGAGAGCGGCTGCTTCAAGTCCAAGACGCCCCAACGAGTCGTCTGCGAGCCGAGGGCATAGATGGAGCGTCCGACGCTGTAGTAAATCATCTCTTGACCCACGACCGGGGAGACCTTGCCATCGATCAAAGGCTCGCGGAGCTTCTGGCGGAGCCAAGCACTGGAGATCGGGTTGAGGGCGACGACTTCGGTCACGTTGGGCCCTTCAAGCTCAAGCCCGACCATATTGTTGCTCATCACGGGGACGATCTTCTTGATGTTGCCGGGGTCCTTAAACGTGAAGGTCGTCCCCGACCGCGAGTCGATGATCGCGACCCGATCCCGCTCGGCGGGAGAATACAAGACCCTGCCGCCGGGCAAGGGGTATGTCCAGGGGCCGGACTTCTGGGCATCGGATAGCAGCGACGTTCCCGGCGTCGTCGCCCTTAGATCAACACCGGCGCGTCTGCTGGTTGGCGGGGCGGGAGGCGAGGGCGGAGCCGCAGACGCACTGGTTAGCGGGGCGGGGGGCGAGGGCGGAGCTTCGGGTTGGTCGGGGACGTTGGGCACGGGCGGCAGCGGCGGGAGCGGCGGCCTAGTGACAAGGTCTCCTGCGGATGACCTGGTAGCCTTGAGCGCCGCCAACTCGGCTTCGAGGGCCTTGATCCGGGCCTTCGCGGCGTCGAGTTCCTTGGCAAGGTCGCCCGACCCTCGCGTGGGTTGGGTGGGGTCGACCGAGGACGGTTGCTCCGCCTCGGTGTTCGCCGTCGGGTTGGGCGACGGGGCGGGGTTCGGAGACGGGTTGGCTGCCGGTGCCGACTGCTGCCGGGCGATGACGCCGGTGGTGCCGGCGGCGAGGGTGGCTGCGACGGCCAGGGTGGCGATGGCGATGGTCTGGACTTTGGTGATGAACATCGTGGTCAAGACTCCTTGGGCGAGGAGGGCGGCGGCGACCGAGGTGGTCGCCTGGCCCGAGGCTCCGGTGAAGACCAGGCGCAGGGTGGCGGCCTGGAGGGCACGCGACACCGCCGCCATCGGCAGCGTCGAGGGGAACAAGATGGCGACGGACTCGGGGGCGAAGCCCCGGCGGGCGAGGCGGGTCCGGAGGCGGTCGCGGGCCTGGGCCATCCGGCTCCGGACGGTGCCGACGGGCCAATCCAGTTGGCCGGCGGCCTCGTCGTGGGTCAGCCCTTCGAGGTAGCAGAGGACCAGCGGCACCCGGTACTTCTCGGGGAGCCGGGCCAGTTCCTCGTCGAGGACGGCTCGAAGCTCAAGGGCGTCGTCGGGCGGTGGGGTGGCCGCGACGACGGAGACGTCCCCCTGCCCTTCCAACGCCTTGCGGCGGGCGGCGAGCGACCTTGCCCGGACGGCGACGCGGCGGGCGACGCTGTGGAGCCAGGGGGCGAGGCGGTCGGAATTGGTGATCGACCGGGCCTGGCGGGCGAAGATCAGGAAGGTGGCCTGGAAGGCGTCGTCGGCGTCGGCGGGGTTGGCCAGGATTCGACGGCAGGTCGCCAGGACCATCGGCCCGTGATGGGCCACGATCGCCGAGAACGCCGCCTCGTCGCGGGTCGCGGCGAACCGGCCCAGGAGTTCCGCCGAGCCGAGGCCCAGCGTCGTCCCCCCCTCGAAGATCGCCGAGATCCGCCCCTGCTCGCCGGTCGTCGCCATCGGTCTTGTCCCCCTTTCACCAGGAGAGAGCACGCCTGAGGCGGTTCCAATCCGGGTATTTTCCTCGGCCCGGTGATTTTCCGGGAATCAGGCCGAGCGGGCAACAATCTGGTCCACGTCCTCAAGGCCGCTTGCGCATCGTGAACGTCAACGGGAGCGCCCGGCAGGTGTTGCCCGAAGGGATGATCCTCCCCTTGGGCATTCCTCGCCGGTTCAGTCGGTCGGATCGGGTGCCTTGCGGATGCCCCGAAAACAACCCGACGCCGACGGACCGGGGGGTTCGTCGGCGTCGGGGATTGGGAGTTGGCTCGTTGGCGATCGGGTTATTGATTGTCCATGGCGTTGATGTGGGTCCAATCGCCGGACCTGTAATTGTAGACGTGGGTGATGTCGCCTTCGGTGATCATCAGGCATTCTCCATTGGCCGTCTCTCCAGGCATTGAATGCTGGCCGACCGGCAGCGGTTGTTTCAGTTCGAGGACGCCCCAGCGCTTGCCTAGATTACTGAAAACATAAAGATATCGCCCGACGCGATACTGCACGACGTCCGGCCAGACGATTGGAAAGATTTTGCCGTCGAGGGCGGGTTCTTTAAGCTCTTGCGGGTACCACTCGTCTTCCCCTCGGCAGTACGCGACGACCTGGGTCACCTTGGGCCCTTCGAGGCGCAGCGCGACCATGTTCTGGGAAACGACGGGGGAGATCCTGATCACGTTGCCGGGATCGCGGTAGGTTTTCTTCACGCCGTTCAGGGTTTCAAGGATCGTCGCCCAATTCCCCTCGGGGGGACAGATCAAGATCTTCGCGCTCGACGGCAGGGCATTGATCCAGGGTTTGCGCGGCTGTTCCGGCTGAGGCTGGGACGTCACCGCCGGCTTCTCGGACGGGTTTTGGGGCGTCGGAGGATTCAACGGCGGCGGGGGAGTCGAAGCCTGGGGGGCGGCCTCTTTCGCCTTCAATCGCAGTTGAAGTTCAAGCATCTTGACCTGAAGTTGCGCGATGACGACGTCTTTCGTCGCGTTGTCGAGTTTTTCCCGAGCCAAGTGCAGCCTGGGATCATCGGACCCGTCGAGGGCATCCTCCGGGATCTTGGAGGCGGGGCTGCTCTTGGCGTCGGGTTTGGCCGCGGCGTCGATCTGGGAAAGAGGCTGGCCGACGGCGACTCCCAGGGCCGCGACGGACAGGGTGGCGACCGCGAGCGCGGCGACGGCCTGGACTTTATTGAGAAACATCGAGGTCAAAACTCCTTGGGCGAGGAGGGCGGCGACCGAAGGGGCGGCCGTCTTCGAGGCGGACGTGAGGACGAATCGAACGGTGAGGGCTTGGAGCGAGCGCGACACCGCCGCCATCGGCAGTGCTTGAGGGAACAGCGGGGCGACGGACTCGGGGGCGAAGCCCCGGCGGGCCAGACGCGAGCGGAGGCGGTCGCGGGCCTGGGCCATCCGGCTCCGGACGGTGCCGACGGGCCAATCCAGTTGGCCGGCGGCCTCGTCGTGGGTCATGCCTTCGAGGTAGCACAACACGAGGGGGACGCGGTACTTCTCGGGGAGTCGGGCGAGTTCTTCGTCGAGGACGGCGCGAAGCTCCCGGGCGTCGTCGGGCGGGGGGGCGACCGCGACGACCCCTTGCCCTTCGGTTTCAACCCGTCTCCGGCGGGCGGAGAGCGAGCGGGAGCGGACGGCGACCCGGCGGGCGACTCCGTGGAGCCAGGGGGCGAGGCGGTCGGGGTCTTCGATCGCCCTGGCCTTGCGGGCGAGGACGAGGAAGGTGGCCTGGAAGGCGTCGTCGGCGTCGGCGGGGTTGCTCAGGATTCGACGGCAGGTCGCCAGGACCATCGGCCCGTGGTGGGCGACGAGGGCCGAGAATGCCGCCTCGTCGCGGCGGTCGGCGAAGCGGCGGAGGAGCTGCGCCGGTCCGAGGCCGACCGCCGAACCCCCTTCGAAGATCGAGCCGAATCGTTCGCCGCCGGTCATCGTCATCGGTTTTGCTCCCCTTTCACCGGAGACTGCACGCCCGAGGCGGTTCCAATCTCGAAATCTCCGGCGACCGTCGATTTTGATGGGAACCGGAGCTAGATCCTAGGGGGTGGGCCGGCGGGTCCGGCTTGCCCGACCGGGGGCGGGCCGCTACGGTATCGCCTCCGGGGCGTCGATCCCCCTCCAAAAGAAACTCGAAAGCGGGCCACGAATGGACACGGATGGGGCACGGATCAGAAGAATCCGATCGTATTCCCCATCCGTGTCCATCCGTGGCCCGCTTTTGTCCAAGGGAGTCTAGCCGTGCGAGCTTTGGTGACCGGGATTTCGGGGTTTGTGGGCGGACACCTCGCCGAGCACCTGCTCGACTCGGGCGACGAGGTGGCGGGGTTGTCGACCTCGGGGCGGTGGCCGTCGGGCCTGGCGCACTTGGCCGACCGGGTCGACGTCGAGGCTTGCGACCTGGCCGGCGTGTCCGACTCGGACCTGGCGGGTCGGATCGAGCATCACCGCCCCGACGCCGTGTTCCACCTCGCGGCGCAGGCGAACCCGCAGGCCAGCCTGGACGACCCCCGGGGGACCTGGGCGCTCAACCTCGGCGGGACCTTGACCTTGCTCGAAGCCGTCCGAGGCTCGGGCCTGAAGCCTCGGGTCGTCCTGGTCGGCTCGGGGGTCTGCTATGGGAACCCCGCGCCGGAGTACCTGCCCGTCAACGAGTCGTGCCCGCTCCGGCCCAACAACCCGTACTCGGCGAGCAAGGGGGCGGCCGACCTCCTGGGCGTCCAGCACTTCCTGGCCCACGGGACCGACGTGGTGATGGCCCGCCCGTTCAACCACGCCGGGCCTCGGCAGTCGTCCACCTATGTCTTGGGCGGGCTGGCCCGGCAAGTCGCCGAGGTCGAGGCGGGGCGAAAGGATCGGGTGGAGGTCGGCAACCTCGACGTCGTCCGCGACTTCCTCGACGCCCGCGACGTCGTCCGGGCCTACCGGCTCCTGGCCCTCGCCGACCCGGCCAAGGTCTCGGGCGAGGTGTTCAACGTCGGCTCGGGGCGAGGGACGAAGCTGGCGGATGCCTTGGAGATCCTCCGGGGGCTGGCCCGTCGGCCGATCACCGTCCACGTCGACCCGGCCCGGGTCCGTCCGGTCGACCAGCCCTTGCTCGTCGCCGACCCGACCAAGCTCAGGCTCGCCACCGGGTGGGAGCCTCGGCACTCGATCGAATCCACCCTGGGCGATATGCTGGAGGATGCCCGGCGGGCGGTTTCGGGCTGACCTTGACGCGAAACCGCCCGAATATCGCCCGGGAACAGGAGGAGCCTCCCATGAGCCTCGCGCCCCAAACCGGTTGGACCTCGCCCGCCGATCGGGAACCGGACGACGAACCCCTCGGCGACGACGACCCGTTTCGGATCGGCACCCGGTTCGTCGAACGGATTCTCCCCAACGGCGAGTCCGAGTTCGACCCGATCCCCCTGAAGGTCGAGGATCTTCTCTTCCCCGAGGAATACGACCACCCGGTGCAAAATCGATCGCACATCGAAGATTGCCTGTACCTCTACGCCTCCTTGAAGTTCAAGTTCGCCGACGTCCCCGACTCGCTGGTCCTGATGGACCACCGGGTCCACTACGACGTCCCGGACTTGAAGCCGCTCGGTCCTGACGTCGCGTTGTTCTTCGAGGTCGACGAGGAAGGAGAACCCGCGACCTTCGAGGTGGCCGAAGCGTCCGCCAAGGGCGCCCTCGTCGTCGAGATCACGTCGCCCGACAGCCGAAGATACGACGTCGGGGTCAAGTTGCAATATTACCACCAGGCCGGAGTCGCCTACTACGTCGTCGCCGACTCGCGGGTCGACAAGCACGGGGCTCGCAAGAGCGTCCGGCTTTTCGGCTTCCGCCACGCCCCCGACGGCTACGAGCCGATCCCCCTCGGCACCGACAGCCTCCTCTGGTTGGAGTCGCTCGACATCGGGCTCCAAGTCATCGACAACAAGATCATGTGCGTCGATGGCGGGAATCGTCGGGTGATCGAGCCTTACGTCGAGATGGCCCAGGCCCGCAAAGCCGCCGAAGCCCAGGCCCAGGCCGAAGCCTTCGCGCGACTCGTCGCCGAGGAACAGGCCCTTGTCGCCGAGGAACAGGCCCGTGTCGCCGAGGAGCGGGCCGAGTCCGAGTCCACCGCCCGGCTCGCCGCCGAGTCTCGGGCCAAGGCCGAGACCGACGCCCGGCTCGCGGTTGAAGCGCAATTGGCGGCCTTGCACGCTGAAATTCTCCGGCTCAAAGGAGGGGATTCATGAGCCTCGTCAGCAAGGGCGACCCGACAAGCGAAGCGGAACCGAAGCCCGGATCGCCCGAGGACCCGTTCCGCCTCGGCTGGCGGTATGTCCAACGGACCCTCGCCGACGGCGAGGTCGAGTATGACCAAATCCCCCTGACGCTCGAAGACCTCCTGTTCCCCGAGGAATATGACCACGCGATGAACCACCCGGCGCATGCCGAGGACTGCTTCTACCTCTATGGCTGCCTGAAGATCCTCATGGCCGAGGTTCCCCGGTCGCTGGTGCTGGTGGCTTGCCGGGTCGACTTCGACATCCCCGGCGTCCGGCCGCTCGGACCCGACGTCGCGGTCTTCCTCGACGCCCCCGAGGGGTGGTCCGCCGCAACCCTGTACGTCGGCCAATTCGACGTCCGCCCGGTCCTCGTGGTCGAAGTCACGTCGCCCGACACCCGGCCCCAGGACTTCGACCGGAAGATGGATTTCTACGACCGGGGCCGCGTCCCCTGCTACGTCATCGTCGACTCGGAGTACCACCAGGGCGTCCGCCACAACGTCCGGCTCGTCGGCTTCCGCCACGCCCCCGACGGCTACGAGCCGATCCCCTTGGACGACCAGGGGCGGCTCTTCGTGGAACCGCTCAACCTCTGGCTCACCATCGAAGACGACCGGGTCAGGCTAATCAACGGCCAGGACGGTCGGCTGATTGATACCCCCGTCGACCTCTACCGCACCCGCGAAATCGCCCAGGCGGAGGCCCAGACCGCCAAGGTGGAAGCTGAAATCGCCAACGCGCAGGCCCAAACCGCCCAGGCGAAAGTCCAAACTTTGGAGGCGGAAGTTCAAATCGCCAACGCGCAGGCCCAAACCGCCCAGGCGAAAGTCCAAACTTTGGAGGCGGAAGTTCAAATCGCCAGGGCGGAGACTCAAACCGCGCAGGCAAAGGTCCAAACCGCGCAGGCGGAGGTCGAAACCGCTAGGGCGAAGGCCCAAACCGCTCAGGCGGAGACTCAAACCGCGCAGGCGGAAGCCCGAGCCGCCAGGGCGGAGGCCCGAACCGCTCAGGCGGAGACTCAAACCGCGCAAGCGGAAGCCCGAGCCGCCAGGGCGGAGGCCCGAACCGCTCAGGTGAAGGTCGAGATCGCCGAAGCAAGGGTCGAAATCGCTCAGGTGAAAGTCGAGATCGCCGAGGTTCGGGCCAAGACCGAGTCCGACGCCCGGCTCGCCGCCGAGGTTCGGGCCAAGACCGAGTCCGACGCCCGGCTTGGGGTCGAGGCCCAGTTGGCGGCGTTGCAGGCGGAACTTCGCCGACTCAAGGGGGAGGGTTGATTCGGGCGGGGCAAGCCCCTTTCGCCCGGTCGGCCTTCTTCATATAAGGGGTTGGGTTGTTCTGGCTTTCCCATCAACATTCCCCCCGAGGCACCCCCCGCGATGGGCATCTCCGGCAACACGACCGACTATCTCGCCTTGGACCTGGGGGCCGAGAGCGGCCGGGGGGTGATCGGGCGGTTCGACGGCGACCGCCTGACGCTCAACGAGGTCCGGCGCTTCCCCAACGGGCCGGTCAGGGCTTTGGACACGCTGCACTGGGACGCCCTCCGCCTCTTCGACGCGATGAAGGCCACCCTGGGGCAGGCGGCTCGCGACTATCCGGGTCTGGAAGGGGTGGGGGTCGATACCTGGGGCGTCGACTTCGCCCTCGTCGGTCGGGATGACACTTTGCTCGGCAACCCGGTCCACTACCGAGACCCCCGGACGGCGGGGATGACCGAGCGGGCGTCGAGCTTGATCCCCCCGGAGCGGATCTACGAGATCACCGGCTTGCAGTTCTTGCCGTTCAACTCGATCTATCAACTCCTGGCGATGCGGGAGGCGCGATCCCCCCTGCTCGAAATCGCCGAGACCTTGCTGATGATGCCCGACCTGTTCGGCTGGTGGCTGACGGGGCGGAAGGGGGTCGAGCGGACCAACGCCTCGACGACGCAGCTTTACGACCCCCGAGCCGGGGTCTGGTCGGACGAGCTTTGCCAGAGCCTGGACCTCCCTCGGGCGATCTTGCCCGAGTTGGTCGAACCGGCCACCGAGCTGGGGCCGCTCCGGGGGTCGGTCGTCGACGAGTTGGGAATCGGTCGACCGCTCGCCGTCCTGGTCCCCGGGACCCACGACACCGCCAGCGCCGTGGCGGCGGTCCCGGCCCGGCGAGGGGGCGGTCCCGAGGGAGGCCCGCCCGACTGGTGCTATCTCAGCTCGGGGACATGGTCGCTCCTGGGGGTCGAGGTGACTCGTCCGGTCATCAATGAGGCGACCCGGCGGGCCAACTTCACCAACGAGGCGGGGGTCGAGGGGACGACTCGGCTGCTCAAGAATATCATGGGGTTGTGGCTGGTCCAGGAGTGCCGGCGGACCTGGCTCCGCGCCGGGGATGACCTTTCGTATGACGCCCTGATCGCCTGGGCCGGGACCGCCCGCCCGTTCTCGACCCTGGTGGACCCCGACGACCCGAGCTTCTTCGCCCCCGGCGACATGCCGAGTCGAATCGCCGCGTTCGCCGCCCGGACCGGCCAGCCGATCCCGGGGGACGAAGGGGCGTTCGTCCGGTGCGCCCTGGAAAGCCTGGCCCTGAAATATCGCCAGGTGATCGATCGGCTCGAAGCGATCCTCGGGACCACGATCCGGACGATCCACGTCGTCGGCGGCGGTTGCCGGAACGCCCTCCTGAACCAGTTCGCCGCCGACGCTTGCGGGATCTCGGTCCTGGCCGGGCCGGTGGAAGCGACCGCCGCCGGCAACATCCTCCTCCAAGCGATGGCCCGAGGCCGGGTCGCCAACCTGCTCGAAGCCCGAGGCATCATCGCCTCGTCGTTCCCCATCGACGCCTACGAACCCAACCCGAGGGCCGCCGCCGCCTGGACCGAAGCCGCCGCCCGGTTCGCCGCGATTACACCGCCGCTGACATGACGATCAATTTTAGCCACGGATGGAACACGGATGAAACACGGATCAGAATAGTAGTTTCTTTCCCATCCGTGTTTCATCCGTGTTCCATCCGTGGCTAAAATTGATCCAGGTCCGTCACCGCTTCGGGACCACGATCCCGCAGGTCCGGCAGGCTTCGGCGCCCATGTGGATCGGCTTGCCGCACTGGGGGCAGACCCGGAATCCCGACTCCAGCTTCCGGGGCGGCACGGTTGCTTGGGCCTGCGGAGCTTTCCGGGCGAGGTGGCCCTGGGTCCAGGCTTCGAGGCGGGCCTGGTCCACCGCGGGCATCTCGTCGGTGGGCGACTCGGCCGAAACGTAACTCGCCACGTCGGCGGGGACCGGCACCACCTGGCCGCACCCCGGGCATTTGCCGTGGGTGGGACGATCCGACAGGCTGACCTTGAGCTTTCGCCCGCAAGGGCACGAAAACCGGACGTAACCGTCGCCCGACGACCCGGGTCCGCCCCCGCCGCCCACGGAAACCCCGGCGTCGGACCGGGGCTTGCGGATGATCCGGACCTTGGCCGAGCAGGTCGGGCAGATCAGGTGCGACACCTGCTCGGGCGGGACGTCCAAGGGCTGGCCGCACCGACAGATCGCCTGGCCCATCTCCACCGCCTTTGGTCAAAGTTGATCAGTTCCAATCCCGGAGGGGAATCGCGGATTGCAAATCGCAGAGAAAAACCAATCAGGATAATGCTTTGCGATTTGCAATCCCGCGATCTGCAATGAATTACCGGGATTGACACAAGAAGGCATCATCGCGTTTCAGGATCGGGCGCCCGCGAGCTTGGCCTCGGGCGCCGGGGCCGCCTTCGCCGACTTCATCAAGCCGTCGAGCGGGATCAAGGTATTCAGGCTCCCCGAGCGGAACCCTTCGAGGTCGAGCGTGACGAACTTGAACCCAAGCTCGCGGAACGCCGGGATGAGCTCGGCCCGGATGGTCGGGTCGGCCAGCTTGGCCAGCTCGTCGATCGGGACCTCGATCCGGGCTAGGTCGCCTTTGTGGTAGCGGACCCGGAGGAGCTTCAACCCTTGGCGGCGGAGCCAGCCTTCGGCGGCGTCGATCATCTTGACCCGCTCGGGGGTGACGGCCTCGCCGTAGGCGATCCGGCTCGACAGGCAGGGGGTCGCCGGCTTGTCCCAGGTGGGGAGGTCCCAGGCTTTGGCCAGTTGGCGGACGTGGTCCTTGGTCAAGCCCGCTTCCTGGAGCGGGTGGCGGACGCCGTGCTCTCCCGCCGCCTTCATCCCGGGGCGGTGATCCCCCTGGTCGTCCATGTTCGCCCCCGAGGCGATGGTGTCGACTTCGAGGACATTCATCAAACCTTCCAGCCGACCGTACAGCTCGCTCTTGCAGAAGTAGCAGCGGTCCGACGAGTTCCGGAGGTAGTTCGGGTCGGCGAACTCTTCGGTCCGGATCACCCGATGCTTGATCCCGATCTTCCGGGCCAGGTCGGTGGCTTCTTCCAACTCCCCCGCCGCCAGGCTGTCGGAAACCGCCGTCACGGCGATCGTCGCGTCGCCGAGGGCCACCTGAGCCGCCTTGGCGACCACGGCGCTGTCGACCCCGCCCGAATAGGCGACCGCCAACCGGCCATAGCCTCTGAGGATCTCCAGCAGACGCTCGCGCCTGGCCACAAGTTCCGGGTCAGTCCATGCGCCCACGATCCACCCCCTTCGAGGAACAACGTCCAGTCCGACGAACCGCTAATTGTATCCGCCGGGGGGGCGCCACCTCAACCCACCCCCTCCGACGATTCGACCGAGAGTCGCTTTCGGGGTGTCGCTTTCGAAATCTGGAGACCAAGAATGGCAGATTGCAGGATCAGAGGATCGCAGATCGCAAAAAAATCAGGAACCAAGATCCATCCATGCTTTTGCGATCTGCGATCCTGCAATCTGCCATTCTTGATTCTGAAGAACCTCCAAAGTTGAAAGCGATACCCCGCTTTCGGTCCTGGTCGGATGCGATGAGGTGGCGTGAGGTGGGCTTCACTCGATGGCGAGGACTTCGCCGGTGGTGGACAGTTCGACCTCGCGGGTCTTGCCTTGCTTGTTCTTGCCTCGGATCTCGAAGGCGTCCTGGCCGTCAACCTTCATCTTGGTTGCGGAGTCGAAGGTGATCCCGGGCAGTTCTTTGCGGGCAATCGCCATCAGGTTGGCGGGGATCTGGTCGATCGGGACGACCTGATCGGCGGCTGGCCTCGACTCGCCGCAGCCGGGCTGGAACAGGACGCCGAAGCCGAGGATCGCGGCTGGGATGATCTGGCGGTGGGTCACGGCTCAATAATCTCCGGAGATGACTTCGCCCATCGCCCGGGTGGCGAGGGCTCGGTAGGTCTTGTAGGTCATGGTGGTTTTCAGGAACGCGACGTGGCCGTCGCCGAAGAGGAAGTTCACCCCGCCGGGGTGCTGGCTGTAGAACTGGTTGACCTCGCCGCTGGGGTCGCCGGGTCCGATCCGGCCCCCGGCGTGGCCGAGGATCATCCCCGGCCCTGGTTCGGCCCGGGGGTAGCCGATCCCGTCGTTGTCGGAGGGGAACAGGACCGCCCCGGTGATCGAGCCGGACCAGGTGGCCTCCCCCAGCCGGTGCCCCCGCTCGCCGATGGCCAGGGTCTGCGACAGGCCGTCGGTGATGTCGCGGTAGGCCACGGCGCTGTTGCGGTAGAACAGGCCGTCGCCGTCGATCCCCGGGTCGCTCGTGCCGAACACGCCGACGTAGTTGCTCGGGGCGACCTGGGTCAAGAGCGTCGTCGGATTCCCCGAGGCGTCGCGGTTGTAAACGCTCCACTCGGGCTTCACGGTGTCCGACGGGCATAAAAAGCCGTAAATCTTCGAGAACCGGGCGGTCGAGTTGTCGGGAAGCTCGATCGCCAGGTTGAGGTTGATCGAGTTGTACAGCGGGCTTGCGTCGTAATAGGGCAGGATCATCGCCCCCCAGCCCCAGCCCGGGCCGAGGTCCGCGCCGCTGGGGTCGACGTTGGAGATGTAGCCGGGGGGCAACACCTTCTGCGACGACTCGTAGTTCGCCAGCGCCAGGCCGAACTGCTTGAGGTTGTTGACGCACTGGGCGCGTCGGGCGGCCTCGCGGGCGGCCTGGACGGCGGGCAGGAGCAAGGCGATCAGGATGGCGATGATGGCGATCACCACCAGGAGTTCGATCAACGTGAAGCCCCGCGCCGATCGGGGCGCGGGGAAGTTTCGGGGGCACATGGGAGGAGGTTCCTGTTCGGATCGGTGGAGGGAAGGAAACGGACGTCGATACGCTCGGCCGCCGACCCCTCGACCTAGAACAGGAAGCGCTGGAGCCAGGCTTGCCTCCGGCCCGATCGGGCCGAGAGCCTGGAAATCACACGGGGGCTGGTCCACCTTGGACCCGGTTCGAGGGGGGGGACGCTCAACCATGCGTCGAGGCCCGACAACTCGGGCGCGACCGCCACCAGGGCCACCGATCCCGCCGCGTCGGCCTTCAAGGCTTCGAGCGGATCGTCGCCGACCCCGCCATCGACCTCCTCGACGCGGTCCCCTTCGCCCAACTCGGCCAAGGTGCGCGCGAAGTCGCCCGCCGCCTCGGCTTGCCGCGAAAGCGAGCCGGACAGGATGGCGACCAGGCTGATCCCGAACATCAAACGCCAGAACATCAAAAGGCGACGCCCCCTTCGCGCCCTCTTTTGTATCAAGGAACGAAGAAGGGCGTCAACTCGATCGGGAAGTGGAGGGACTTGGACTTTGGTTTTCCCGATCAACCGATCAAGCGGTGGTCACTTGATGCCAGTTGGCGGTCCGGAGCATCTGGCAGAGCGGGCGGTTGCAACCGGCGACGGGCTGATAACCCTGCGCGGCGGCTTCGGCCGACAGGGTGGCATTGCTAGTCGTGGCATTCGGCTGCGCCGCCAGGCCCTGGGCCGTGACGGGGGCGCTCGACGAGTTCGACGCCCTAGCCGTCGAAGCGGTCGTCGTCCCGGGGATGACGGCGGATCGCCGGGACTGGTCCCTGGTCCGATCATGGTTGCCCCGCTCGGCTTAACATGCTAAGTTTTGGCGCGGTTTCGGGCGATCGCGACTTCCATTTCGGCAACGCGCCTCGGAACCTCGGTCCGCTCGCATGCCCTCGAAATTCCAAGAAACCTTGACTCACCGCCTCGTCCTCCCGCGCGACGCCAACCACCACGGCACGCTCTACGCCGGGACGTTGATGTCGCTGGTCCTCGAGGCCGGGTACTCGACGGCTTACCGGGCCGCCGGCCAGTCGGCCAACCTCGTCCTGAAGCGGGTCCTCGACCTCCGGTGCTTCGAGCCGGTCCCGATCGGCCAGGTCGTCGAGATCCGAGGGCGAGAGGTCCACCGCGCCCGGGCCCAGGTGGTGGTCGCGTTGTTCGGGACCCCCCTGCCCAACCGCCCGAAACCTTGGGTGGATAGCCTGATGCAGTTCGTCCAGGTCGACGCCTCGGGCAAGCCCGAACCCCTGGTCGACGAACCCGTCGACCACGCCTTCGACGACCTCCCGCCCGAGTGGGTCGCCCTCCGCGACCGCGCCCGCAGGCTGATGGCGATCCGCTCCTGAAGCCGGGTTCGCACTCCCTTTCGAAGAAATCGCCGACCCTCGAAGTTTTTTTCGAATCCAGCCGCCTCCGATCGTTGAGTATCAATGGTCGAGGGGAGTCGAGTCGGACCGAATCGCGTCCCGCCGACGTCCCGACGGCTTCGACGCGAGCGGGGGCGGTTCTCCATGTCGATCGATCACCGAGGCGGTCTGCGTCGCTTGTTCGACGGCGGCTCCGTCGTGGCCAACTCCGAGCGCCAGCTCCTCGACCGCTTCATTTCGTCCAGGGATGAACTCGCCTTCGAGGCCATCGTCGCCCGGCATGGGCCGATGGTCGTCGGCGTCTGCCGATCGTTCTTATCAAACCCCACCGACGTCGATGACGCCTTCCAGGCCACCTTCCTGGTCCTTGTCAAAAAAGCCCGCACGCTGCGAGACGGCGACCAGCTCAGCCCCTGGCTCCACGGCGTCGCCCGGAGGGTCTCGCTCCAGGCCCGGGCGGTCGCCGCCAAACGTCGAGACCGCGAACCCTTGGGGATCGGGTCCGAACCCCTCGTGTCGGATTCGACCATTCGAACCACCGAACGGCGCGAGCTTGCCGCCCTGATCCACGCCGAGATCGACCGCCTCTCGACCCCCGAGCGGTCGGCGATCACGCTCTGCGACCTCGAAGGCTTGACCCACCAGCAAGCCGCCGACCAACTCGGCTGGCCCTTGGGGACCGTCAAGGCCCGAGTCAGCCGGGCCCGAGACCGACTCCGGAGCCGCCTGATCCGCCGAGGCGTGACGCTCCCGGCCGGCTTGCTGGCCGCGACCTTGGCGGGCGAGTCGTCGGCATCGATCGCCGTTTCCTCCACCTTGCTCGCCGCCACCACCCGGGCCGCGCTCGCCCTCGCGGCCAGTCGAGTCCTCTCCGTCGGCCTGATCTCCGCCCCCGTCCTGACCCTCACCCAAGGAGCCGTCCGCGCCATGATCTTCACCAAAATCAAAGCCGGGGCCATCGCCCTGGTCGCCTCTACGAGCCTTCTGGCCGTGCCGGGCGTCATCGCCTACCAGCAATTACCCGTGGCGGAACCGGCCAAACCGAACCACGCGGTAACTCCCGGTCAGCCTAAGGACCAAGCACTGACGCCGCCGATCGCCGCGGTTGATGTGGGTGTCGGTGTCGAAACTTCGAGGGGTTTGAAGGTCGGCATGGCTCAAGCCGCCATCAAATTGATCGACGATCAGGACCGCGACCAGAAGCCGGTTCCCGAAGAGTTTCGACTCACCTGGTATCGACGCCTCGCCGACGCGGAATTGGAGACTGCCTTGACACCAAACGACCGCGTCCGGGCCGTCGAGTCTTATTTGGGTCGACTTCAAAAATACCAAGCGGTGGGATCGCAACGGGTCGTGGCGATGATCGCCGACAAAACCGGCCCCTTCGCCCTTCCTGACGCAACCAAATGGGAAGCCCAATGGGAAGTCGCCATCAAGAAAACCGGCGTTCTCGACGAAGCCAGGGAGTGGCTTGCCCAAGTCCGGATGGAAACGGAGAAGGCTCCACCAACCCCAGCCTCGGCGATCACCTCCGGCGTCAAAGGGGAAGGCGGGTTTAGTGGCACCGATGAGCCGCCTCGTACACGCTTCCGCTTGAAGACGATGCCCGCCGACAAGAGGCGAAACCAGGCGATTCTAGCCAAGCTCGAAGAGAAGATCTCGATGAACTTCCCCAACGACACGCCGCTCGCGGACGTCCAGAAGTACATCGAACAATCCACCCAGGATGGTGCCCTCGGTTTGCCGCAGGGAATCCCAATCTACGTCGATCCCCAGGGGTTACAGGACGCCGACAAAACGATGGCTTCGACGGTCGCCATCAATCTCGAAGGGATTCCACTTCGGACAACACTGCACCTGCTCCTCGACCAGCTTAACCTCTCGTACAGGGTGGAAGCCGGGTTGCTCGTGATTCAATTCGTTGGGAAAGATGCCCCGCCGCAACCCCAGCCCCCGAGTCCGAACCCCATGAAAGGCGGTGCTGGCGGCGGTTTCCGTTGAGGGCAAGTTGAGGTCGGACCGCCTTCGAAGAACGCGATCCGAGTCGACCCGAAGACGGGTCGGCCTGGATCGCGGTGTTTTCGCGCGCGGTGTTGGCTATCTTCGCGGGGCGGCTCGGGGGAAAATCGTAAGATTCGCGGCTTCGGGAGATTTCTTCGAATCCAAACCGGGCCGATCGTGCAGTAGGAGGCCGGGAGTTCGCGGCGACGGATGGCCCGGCGATACGGCGACAGGGGCGAGACATCTTCTATGACGGTCCATCGGTCTTCGAGCGTTCTGGATGGGATGCGTCGCTTGTTCGACGGCGGCTCCGTCGTGGCCAACTCCGAGCGGCAACTCCTAGATCGTTTCCTCAAGTCGAAGGACCAGGCCGCCTTCGAGGCCATCGTCGCCCGGCACGGGCCGATGGTCGTCGCTGTTTGCCGCTCGGTCCTGTCCAACCCCACCGACGTGGATGACGCCTTCCAGGCGACGTTCCTCGTCCTGGTCAAGAAGGCCGGGTCGCTCCGGGACGGCGACCAGCTCAGCCCCTGGTTGCATGGGGTCGCTCGGCGGGTGGCGATCCGTTCTCGGGCCAACTCGGCGAAGCGTCGGGGGTGGGAGCGGGCAAGCCCCGATATCGAAGCGACCGCGCCCGATCGCCCGGCCCTCGACGCCGAGCGGCGCGAATTGTCCGCCCTGATCCACGCCGAGCTGGACCGCTTGTCGACCCCCGAGCGGTCGGCGATCACGCTCTGCGACCTCGAAGGGCTGACCCACCAAGAGGCCGCCGACCAACTCGGCTGGCCGTTAGGCACCGTCAAGGCCCGGATCACCCGGGGCCGAGACCGTCTCCGAACTCGCCTGATCCGCCGAGGCGTGACGCTCTCGGCCTCGGCCATCGCATCCACCCTGGCCGGCGAAACCCTCGCCTCCGCCGTCATCGCCCGAAGCCTCGCCGTCGCCACCACCCGAGCCGCCCTCGCCATCGCGGCGGGCCGGGCCTTCACCGCCGGTTTGATGTCCCCATCGGTTTACCACCTCACCCAAGGAGCCGCCCGAGCCATGATCGCCACCAAGCTCAAAATCCTCGCCGCCACCCTGGCCGCGACCACCGTCCTGGCCGTGCCGGGCGTCGTGGCTTACCAAGTCCAGGGGCAGAAAACGGACAGCGTCATCACCAAGGCTCCGGCGGACGAACCCAAGCCGAAAAGAGCCAAGGTGGTGACCGACACCTTCTTCGACGTTCCCGACAATTCTCCAGCATCCCCGTCGCCGGAAGTTCAGGCCAAGAACTTGGCCATCCTCAAGAAGCTGGAGGAGCCGAATCCGCTCAAGAAGGTGTTGGCGCGGTTCTTTGGGGGAAGTCCGACGGCTGGTTTGCAGGCCCCGGCGTTCGCCGAGCTCATGGAGTTCGTCACCGAGGCCACGATCGACCCGGCCGGTGGCCTGCCCGCCGGGATTCCGATCCGGTTCACCAGCCTCGGCAAGCGTCTCGCGGCGAGGAATCTCAGGAGTAGCGTGGAGGGTCTGGTGGCGGGCGACGCCTCGACTCCTCTCCGTGTGGTGCTGTCGAGCGAAGCATCCGTCTACAACCTGGAATATCGAGTGGCCGGGGGCGTCTTGACCTTCGACGAGGCCCAAGTCGAAGCACTTGGCCGCAGCGTCGAGAAAGACGATGTCAGGCAGAGGATTCAGGCCGACGATCAACGGAACGAGTTGATCCGCGCCAAGCTCGATCGAGTCATTCCGCTCAAGTTCCCCGACAAAGTGTCGCTTAACCAACTGGTGGCCTACATCAAGAAGGCCACGAGGGATGGCGACGAGAAACCGATCCCGATCTACGTCGACCCGAGAGTCTTCGGCAATCAACCCGTTGTTGTCGCCAAGAGCGCCGACGACCCGGCAATCGTCATTGACCTCGACGATGTGCCGCTCCGCACGTCGCTCCGACTCGCCTTGATCCAGTTGCGTCTCGAATACGCGGTTTCCGGGGGGTTGTTGATGATCGGCGGTAAAACGGTGAACAACTTCGGCGGGGGCGGAGGGATGTCGACTAACTCCCCCTCGGGTATTTACGAACTCGTGGAACCTCGTGACCGAATGATGGGAGGGATGGGTGGCGGTTTCCGTTGAACCGATTCGGCCTTGATCAAACCCGCACCAAGTTCGAGTCCGCCGGGGTGAACTCGGCGGACCGGATGTCCCTGTGGCTGGAGTAGACCACCTGCCCCCGGTCGAAGACGATCAGTTCCCCGAGGCGGAACGAGTGCCAGCCGGTCGGGCTGAGCGGGCAGGTGGCGACGACGAAGCCGTGGTTGGCCTTGGACTTCCCCTCGGGCGAAGTCAGGTCGATGGCGAGGTCGTCGTCCTCGAAGTGGCGAGGCTGGCCGTCTCGGACGCGGACTCGGCGGAAGTTCAGGCCCTTCCAGGCGTTGACGTCGTGGTAGGCGAAGAGGCGATGGCCGTCGGAGAGCAGGGCGTTGAGCTTGCCCATCCGGTTCGCGTCGGCCAGCTTGCGGTGGAGCCACGACCAGTCGGCCTCGGTTTGGAGCGAAGTGGCCCGGTCGGCGACTTCGCCCAGGAGGTGGCAGAAGAACCGCTCGGAGTCGGTCGCGCCGACGGGTTGATAGCGGCCGAGCGGGAGGTCCCACGCCGCGCCCGAGAGGGTCCCGTTGTGGGCGAAGGCGTAGTCGCGACCGCCCAGCTCGCGGGCGAACGGGTGGGTATCGGCGTGGTTCGGGGCGTCGCCGACGGTCTTGTGGCGGACGTGCGCCAGGTGGATGCGGCTCGACAGCGTCGGGTTGGCCGCGAGGAACCCGGCGGTCGGGCTCGAACCCCACTTCACCGGCTCCTTGACCACGGCCGCCGACCGACCGCCATCGGGATACCAGGCCAGGCCCCAGCCGTCGGGATTTTCCTCCCCTCGGGCGGCGAACTCCCGGAGCGAAAAGTCCGCCGACACCGGGCTGGAAAACGACATCGCCATCAATTCGCACATCGATCAAGCACCCCTCGCCCACCAGGTCCGGCCCAAGTTATCCAAGAGTCTAACCGCTGACTGGCCCCGGTCCGACCGCAAATCGGTCGAGTCTTCCAAATTGTCTGATAACGACCCCTCCAAAAAGCGAAGATATCTCGGGTCGGTCCTCGTCCCCGGGCCTGTGGACTCGCCTCGATGCAAGCTCTTCGAGGGTCATGGCATCGATCCCCAATTGGGTTCGTTTGGTGGCGGCGGCCTTTCGATCGCCGGCCCTTCGAGGAAATTGGAGCGCAAGTCGTAATTTGCGAACAATTTGGATCGAAATTGGGTTCGTTTGGTGGTTGATGACTTCAAGTCGAGCGAAACAAAATGCCGTGGACGCTCAAGAAGCAATCCGAACGAAGCGAGACGCTGCTGGAGGACGTCCGCACAGCGGATCAAAACAGCGCGGCCTCGGTTGGAGTCGCCATTGGTTTCGGCCCGCCCGAGCATCTCGTCGCGGCGGAACGAAGCCAGTCCCGTCGATCGAGCCGGGTCGAGAATTTTTCGCGGATATCGAATGCAAAAGTCTGGCAAACCCAGGGTTATGACGGACTGTCTCCGCAGATTGGGTTCGTTTGGTCATGATCCTTTTGACGAGCTTCGCAACAAATCTGGTCATGTCATGGAGGGTTTTCACTGAACCAATGTTCAAGACGACGCATCCCCTGGTCGATCGTGATTGTGGGCGAATACCCCAGGTCTCGGGCGGCGGCGGCGGTGTCGAACCAGTGGGCGGCGGAAAGCTGGTGGGCGACGAACCGGGTCATCATCGGCTCGCCGGGGAGTCGGAGCAGGCGGTGGGCCAGTTCCAGGGCCGCCCCGGCGGCGATGGCGATCCGGGGCGAGATCGACCGAGACACCGGCGCGAGGTGTGCGGCCCGGAGGATGCCGTCGACCAGGTCCCAGAGCGGCCGGGGGTCATCCTGCGAGATGAAGTAGGCCCGGCCGGCGGGGGGCGATTCGTGGCCGGAATGCCCCAGGCGGTCGGCGGCCAGGATGTGGGCGTCGGCGGCGTTGTCGACGTAAATCGAGTCGACGCGGTTGGTCCCGTCGCCCATTCGTCGGAGCCTTCCCGCTCGAGCCCGCGCGATGATCCGAGGGGCCAGGTGGTTGTCGCCCGGCCCCCAGATCAGGTGCGGGCGGAGGCTGACCGTCGCCAGGCCCGGCCCGTTGGCGGCCAGGACGGCCCGCTCGGCTTCGGCCTTGGTTTGCGGGTAGGCGGTGGCATAACGCTGGGGATAGGGGAGCGACTCGTCACCGCCTTCGATGTCGCCCGAACTCGCCCCGACGACGACGCTCGGCGAACTCGTGTAGACCAGGCGACCCACCTTGGCCGCCCGGCACGCCTCGATCACGGACAGCGTCCCCTCGACGTTGGCCCGATGGTATTCGGCGTAAGGCCCCCAGACCCCGGCCTTCGCGGCGACGTGGAAGACGACGTCGCACCCCTTCGCCGCATCCATGACCGCCGATCGGTCGGCGACGTCCCCCCGGATGGTGGTGATCCCCTCGTCTCGAAGCGAAGGGTAATCGCCTCGGGCGAGGCTCCTGACGCCGTCCCCCCGCTCGACGAGCTTGCGGGCGATCGCCTGGCCCAGGAACCCGCCGCCGCCCGTCACCAAAGCGAGCATCTAGGCCAGCTCCCGGGCGGCCCAGGCCGCGAGCTTTTCGCGGAAGATCTTGGCGTTGTGGCGGATATCCACCGGAAAGCTCGGGTGCCGCAAGAAGGTGTCCAACCCTCGGGTCACCGGGCCGGCTTGGGCCAGGGCGATCAGGTCATCGCGGATCGATCCGAAGCTTTTCGGCGATTTCCCCCGAATCAGCTCGACGCAGACGACCGGGCGGGCCTTGCCCGGCTCGCCGACCCCGACCAGCGCGGTCCGATAAACCGAGGGGTGGGTGTTGAAGACCCCCTCCACCGGGATCGTGAACCAGGTCCGCTCGGGCGTGACGACCCGGTGCGACTTCCGCCCGCAAAACCAGATCCGACCCCGGTCGTCGAAGTAGCCAACATCCCCCATCCTGTGCCGGAAGCGGTCGCCGTCGGCGATCTTGGCCAGAGTCGTGGCCTCGGGGCGGGCGAAGTAGCTCCGGGTGACGACCGGCCCCCTGACGACGATCTCGCCGATCGTCCCGGGCGGGACCCGGAGCGAATCCGACCAGTCGGCGATCGGCCCGTCGTCGATCCCGACGATGGCGACCTCCATCCCCTCGACCGGGGCGCCGACGCAAACCCCCTCGCCCGCTTCGGTGGCGAATCGGGTCTCGCCCAGGATCGCCCCCGAGCCGATCGACGCCACCGGGAGGCTTTCGGTCGCCCCATACGGGGTGAAGATTTCCACCCCCGGCGCCAGCATCGTCGAGAACGTCGCCAGGACCGAGGCCGAGACCGGTGCCCCCGCCGAGATCACCCGCTTGAGGCTGGGAAGCTCGATCCCATGCCGCTGGCCATACTCGCCGACCCGACGGACCAGCGCCGGCGAGCCGAACAGGTTCGTGACCCCGAAGTCGCGGACGGCCTCGATGATCTTCGTCGGGTCGACCCGTCCGGGGCGGGTGAAGTCCATCTCGGGGACGACGCAGGTCATCCCCAAGGCCGGGCCGAAGAGGGCGAACAAGGGGAAAGTGCAAAGGTCGACCTCGCCGGGCCGAATGTCGTAAGTTGCCCTTAAGGACTCGACTTGAGCCTGGAAGATGGCGTGCGTGTAGACGGCCCCTTTCGGTACGCCGGTCGACCCGCTGGTGAAGAGGATCGCGGCGGTCTCGTCGGGCAATCGGGCGGAAAACCCTCCCCGGACCCGGACTTCGCGGGCCTTCGAGTGGAAATGGCCGAACAGGTCGCCAGGCCAGCCCCGGCCGATCGTCACCACGGTCCGGATCGAATCCTTGCCCCAACCGAACAACCGACGGGCGAGATCCGCGGCGGGGATGCCGACGAAGGCCGATGGGGCGGCCTCGGCCAGGCAGGGGCCGAGGTTCTTGATCCCCAGGCCCGGGTCGACCAGGACCGGCACCGCGCCCGCCTTGAACAGGCCGAAAGTGAGCGCGAAGAATGCCAGGCTCGGGCGGACCATCAGGACCGTCCGGGCACCGTCGGAGATCCCCTTCCCGGTCAAGGCGGCGGCGGCAAGGTCGCTCAACTCGTCGAGTTGGCGGAACGTCAGGTGGACGTGGCGTGCCCGACCGCCGGCGTCCCGACCCGACGGGGCGAAGACCGCCATCGCGTCGGGGCGGGCGCGGGCCATCGCGGTCAGGCCGTCGGCGATGTTGCCGACCACCGGCTTCAAGCCTGGCACGGAAGAGGCCGAGGCCGTCATCCGACCCCCTGCCCGACCGCGAGCGGGTGGCGCCGGAGGAAGGATTCGACGAGGGGGATCACCTCGTCCCGGGCGTCTTCGAGGATGTAGTGGCCGCAGTCGTCGAAGCGGTGGACCTCGGCCTCGGGGAAGCGGCGGACCCACTCGGCCAGGAAGTGGCGGTCGAAGACGAAGTCCTTCAAGCCCCAGGCGATCAGCATCGGGATGGATTGGAAACGGCCCAGGCCGAAGGCGGTGTCCCGGATCAGGTCGAAGCCGGGGTCGCCGGCTCGGAGCGGGATGTCCTGGACGAACCGCAAGGTGGCGATCCGGTTGTCCCAACTGTCGTAGGGGGCGGTGTAGGCGTCTCGGAGGTCCCGGCCCATCGGGTGCCGCTTGCAGCATTCTCGGGCGGCGATCCGGGCGAAGGCGTTGCCCCCTCGGACCAGCAAAGCTCCCAACTGGGTATTCCGGCAAACCCAGAGCGGCCAGGGGAACCACTTCCCCTTCGGGAGCGGGAACGCCCCGGTGTTGAGGACGACCAGCCGCGCGATCCGCCCGGGGTGGCGGGCGGCGTAGGTCATCCCGATCATCCCGCCCCAGTCGTGGACGACCAGGGTGAGGTTCCGGGTCAGCCCGAGGTGGTCCAGCAACGATTCGAGGTCGTCCACCCGGCCGGCCAGGGTGTAGGAGTAGCGGTCATCCCCCGGCTTGTCCGACCGGCCGCAGCCGACGTGGTCGGGGACGACGACCCGATAATTGCCCGACCCGACTAAGCGGTCCGCCAGATTCCGATAATAAAAGGACCAGGTCGGGTTGCCGTGGACCATCACCACCGGCTCGCCCGAGCCTTCGTCGAGGTAGTGGAGGTTGATCCCGCCGCCTCGGTCGAAGTCGGCGCCGGGGTGGCGTTTCAAAAAGGTCTTCAAACTGGCGCCGGGATGATTGAACGACGACATGATTTACCACTCGACCCCGAGCATCAAGCAGTTCAGACCCGAGCCGATCCCGAGCAGGCCGACGCGGTCGCCGGGCTTCAAGAAGTCGCGTTCCTCGGCCACGGCGGCGGTCAAGGGGAGCGAGACCGTGCCGATATTGCCGAGGTGCGCGAAGGTCGAGAATTCTTTCCGGGTGTCGATCCCCAACTCCTTGAGGACGGTCTGCCGGTGGCTAATCCCGACCTGGTGGCAGATCACCTTGTCGACCTGCTCCTCCTTCCAGCCGAGCTTGCGGGTGAAGCCCTTCCAGGTCTTCAAGCCCAACTCGACCCCGTGCTTGAGGACCGCGATCGAATCCGTCGCCATGAACTGGTGGAACTGCGAGGGGGCCAGCGACCCCAGGGCCTCCATCCCCCATCGGCAGAGCGAGTGGAACTGCGGCGCCGTCTGCGTGACCCCGCCGACCAGCCTCCGACGCTTCGGCCCGGTGAACGACCCGTCGGTCAGGATCACCGCCACCGCCCCCGAACCGCCGGTCAAGGTCGCCAGCGACTCCTTGAAGGCGTTCATATTGCGTTCTTTGAGCATCTTCTCGATGGCGATCTCGACGATCTCGCGCGAGGTCTCGCACGAGACCACCATCCCCGCGCGGATCTGCCCCAACTCGATCCGGTTGGCGATGTCGACCATTCCGTTCAGGACGCCCAGGCAGGCGTTGCTCAGGTCATACACCGCCGCGCCCGAACTGACGCCGACCCGAGACGCCACCCGGCAGGCCGTCGCCGGCTCGAACAGCTCGCGGCAGACCCCGGCGTAGATCAGGACGTCGAGGTCCCGGGGGCGGACCGACGACCCGAGGAGCGCATGCTTGGCCGCCGCGACCGCCCCCTCGGACAAGGGGTACCCCGCGTCCCACCAGCGGCGCTCGACGATCCCGGTCAAGGCTTCGAGCTGGCCGGGCGGCATGTGGAGCGTGTCGTACAGCCCCGAAAGCCGTTCCTCGATCTCGTCCGAAGTCACGACCACCGGCGGCAGCTCGTAGCCGATCGCCTCGATAAACACCCGAGAATACTTCATCAGGTCGCGACCCTTCTCAGCGCAAAAGGCCCAGCGTGAAGTCGACCATCGCGTAGATGACCCGGCCGTCGACGTCGAGGAAGCCGTCGGCCTTGATCCAACCCTGGGCGTCGTCGACCTCGGTCACGACCAGTCGCGTCGTGACCAGCTTGTCCGAGGGCAAAATCTGCCCCCGGTAGGTCCAGCGGTGGAGGTCGCCCAAGCCATTGAACGCGAACCGCGCGTCAAGGCCCGCGCCCCACCGCTCCCTGGCTACCACTTTAAGGAGTTGCCCCATCGATTCCAAACCCAACGACCCCGGGACCACCGGATCTTGGTAAAAGTGGGCCTTGAAGAACCAGGCCGAAGGGTCGACCCGGAGCGTCCCCCGGGCGTATCCCAGCCCGTTCGGCCCGCCATCAAGGACCAACTCCTCGACCCGGTCGATCATCCGCCAGCGGGGGTCGGGAAACGGCGAGCCGCCCGGATAGTCGAACCGGGTCGCCCGGGCAAGCTCCTCGGGCGAAGGATGATAAAGCGCCGCGTCCCGGATGCCGACCTGGTTGGCGAGCGCCGCCTTGGAGAAGAACCCGAACGTCGTTTCCCCTCGATAGATCGGACGGTCCGACCCATCCATCATGGAGATCTCGTAACTTTGGATGATCATCCCGCCCGACTTCGAGACCTTGGTCGTCGTCACCTCGGTCCGCAAGGTCCCGGTGCTCCGGTCCACCGGGGCAAGCCGGGTGGCCGAGCCGCCGAGGTTGCGGAACGACAGATCCACGTCGCTGGTCAAGGCCGACCCCATGTAAGCCGCCAGCCAGCCGCAGGGCTGCAAGGCGGCTTCGAGCAGGACGGCGAACGGCATCGCGTCCTGGCGGTCGGCGTCGAAGTACCAAGCGTCGAGCGGGATGTCGTACTCGGCGACGGCCCGAGCGCCCGGGGCCATCACCCAGGGTGTGCCCTCGACCTTGATCACCCGGTCCAGGAACTGATAGGGCGGGCCGGGGAGTCGGGCAATCACCCGGTCATGGTCGAAGGGAAGATAAGCGTCGCCGAACGCCTCGGACGGCTTCCCGACGGCGAACGCCCGGATCGACGCGGCGTCGTAGAGTGGTTTCCGTGCCGAGCCCGACTTTGCCCAGGTCGCGTCGAGCTTGCCTTGGTCCAGCCCGACCATCCGGAGCGACATCGACGTGATCTCGACGATCGGCTTGCCGTCGGCGAACATCAAGGCATCGACGATCGCATACGGTTCGGGCCGGAAGCCGAGTTCCTTGATCTCGACCTCGTAGGTGACCTTCGCCGTCGAGGCGACCACCTGCCCCCGGCACCTGAGCCGACTGGCCATGCCCGGGACGGGGTGGCAAACCACCTCGGATGCCTCGCCCACCCAGCCCATCCTCATCAAGTAGATCCGCAAGGTATGCAGGCAGCACTCGAACATCAAGGTCCCCGGCATCACCTGGTCGTCGACGAAGTGGCAGGTCATGAACCAATCGTCGGGGCGGATATCCGCCTCGGCGCGGATCAATCCCAGCCCGAAGCGGCCCCCGTCCGGCTCGATCGCCAGGACCCGGTCGACCAGCCGCATCATCCCGCCCGGCAAGGGGGCCGGTTGATCGAGGTCCAGGCCCGAGAACCGGGGGCCGAACGCCCCGACCAGGTCCCCGACCCGGAGGGCGTCGACCTGATCGTCGGCCAAGGCTTCATGCTCCATCGTGACCAGAGGCCGCCAGTCGTCGGGGCGGATTCCCGCGACCGGGCGGAGGTCGAGCGCCGTCTTGATCACCCCTTGGCCCGCCGCCAGGGCCTCGGCGGTGAAGAACCCGGCGATCCCGTCGCTCATGGTCATCAGCGGTTCGCCGTCGACCGTCGCCTCGAACCGGAACCGGAACAGCCGGGCGTCGCCCTGGCGGAAGAAGCGGTCGATGGCGATGTCGTAGACGATCACCTTCCCGGCCTCGGGGAGCGGGCGGTCGAACGTCACCGCGGCGTCGAGCAGGCGGTAGACCGCCAGCCCCTCCGTCTCGAAGTCGATCCCCAAAAAGGCCGACAGGAACAGGTCGGCCTGCCCCGACTCGACGGCGATGCAGGTGGGGATCACCCCGGCGTCGAGATACCAGGCCCCGGGGTGGATGTCGTGCTCGGTGACGACCCGGCCCGACCCCATCGACCGGGGCTCCCCCTCGATCCGGGTGATCCGGTCGACCAGCATGAGCGGCTCATCCGGGAGCCGGACCCGCGTCGGGTGGGCGTCGATCGCGGCGAAATCCGGCCCGAGGACGTTGGCGATCGACCCCGCGGCGAACTCCAGGCAAGCCCCTCGATCCAAGCTCCGGGGCGGGATCTCGACCGGCCTTGGTTCCGGTTCGACCGCTCGGATGGCCGGAGGCGACTCCCACCCGCTCGACGCCCACCGGTCGATCAGGTCCATCTGGAAGGCCATCTGGCGAGCCATCGCCTCGCCGATCCCGCCCGAAGTCCGCAAGAACGCCGAGTGCGCACCGGCCCGAGCCGCGTCGGTCGCGACGAGCCGGCGGACGAGCGGGTCGGCGATCGTCGAGGCCCCGTTCGCGGTTGGGGCGAGCCGATTCGAGTCCATCGAGGCGACGAGGTCGGGCACCGGCTCAAGCTCCTCGATCGGGGGACCAAACGGGTCGTCCATCGGCGGATCGTCGGGAATCGATGGCTCAAGCTCGCGGGGCGAAGGGGGTGCCGGGGGGTGGAACGGTCCGTTGCCCACCGGCACTCGGATCATCCGCTTCGGGTCGATCGGGGGAGAGGCTCCCTCGCCGTTCGCCCCGTAAAGCCGGCCGAGGGCGACCGGGAACCGCTCGGCGATCAGGCGGGCCAGGGTCCAGAGCAGCGCGGCGACCGGCTCGCGGTCCGACGGGCAAGCGGCGGCGGTCAGGTGCGGCCGGTCGCCGAGGATCGAGTCGATCATCCGAGCACACGAAGCCCCCGGCCCGACCTCGACGAACCCCCGGACGCCATCGGCATGAGCCTGGCGGATCAGCCGGGGGAAGTCGACCGTATCCAGGGCTTGCCCGAGGATCGCGTCGGCCGCCGAGTCCTCGGAGAGCGGGTAAGCCTCGCCCGAGGCCCCGCTGTAGAAGCTGATCCCCTCGGGAGGGACCGTCGGAAGGGCGTGCAGGTCGCGATATTCGGCTTCGACGGCCCGGACGACCTCGCAGTGGACCGTGCTGACGGTCGGGAGCGGCCAAGACTTCCCGCCCAAGCGGGCGACCACCTCGGCCACCGCCCCGGATTGGCCGCCGATCACCACCTCATCGTCGGTGTTGATCAGGAGGAGGTAAGCCCGGTCGACCCCTCGGAGGCTCTCCCGCGCCCGGTCGGGCGAGGCCGCGACGATCGCGGCGACCCAGTCGACCGGCTCGGCTTGGGGCAGGTTCCAGGCCGCTCGGGCGGCGTCGCAAGGCCCGGCCAGGTCCGAGCCGAACAGCGGGGACGAGGCGAACTCGCGGTACATCGCGTCGCGGGTGGTCCAGGCCCGGAGGGCGAACAGGGCGGTGGTTTCCCCAAGGCTGTGGCCGATCGACGCCGAAGGCTCGACGCCCAGGCTCCGCAACAGGTCGGCGACCACCGTTCCCAACGTCACCTGGCCGAAGATCGGCGGGCGGTGGTCGTCGAATCGTTCGGGAGGGTCGGCGTTCCAGAACGTCCCCGACTTCATCTGGCTCTTGAGGAACCCACTTTCCCGATCCTGCCGCCGGAGAATACTCGGCCAGTGGACGGCCAGTTCTCGGCCCATCGCGGCGAAGTGGTTCCCCATCGCCGGGAACACGAAAGCCAGCCTCGAACCGGGGCCGAGCGGCCGGAGCGACAGGGCGGCCATCTCCCCCGGCCTCGCCTGCGCGTCGGTCGAGTCGACCGGGGCGAGCAACCGGCGACGGGCCGCCGCGACCTGCCGGGCCAGCGACTCCCGCCCTTCGGCCACGATCGCCGCGGCCAAGGGGTCGGATCGCTCCCCTTCGCCGGCGAACCACGCCCGCGCCAAGGCTTCGACGCCCCGATCCGGCTCGGCCTGGATCATCGCTTCGAGCCGTCGCAACCCGTCGAGCAAACCCGCGACATCGGCGCCCGACCAGGCGAACAAGGCGGCGGGGCGATCCCCCAGGGGCTGGGCTTCGGCCCGGTCGAGATGGGCGGACGACCCGGCCTCTTCGACCACGAGATGAGCGACGTTCCCATCAACCCCGACGCCTCCGACCAAGGCCCGTCGAGGCCCCCGGTCGCGGTCGCGGAGCCAGAATTGGGGCGCGTCGGGGGTGAAGAGCGGCGAACCGGGATCGGGGTCGCGGTCCGGCCCGATCGGGGGCAAGATCGCCGCCCGCAAGCCGAAGATCGCCTGGGCCAGCGACGCCATCGCCGAGGCGGCCCCGGCGTGGCCGACCCGCCCGGACGCCGAGGCCAAGGAGATCGATCCGGCCTCGACCGACCCTGGGATGAGACTCGCCAACGCCCGATCTTCGGTCGCCCGATCCAAGCCGCTCCGACCGATCCAGCCCAGGCTTTCGACGGGAACTCCCGAGAGGTCCAGCGCCCGAGCGGCCGATCCGGCGAAATTCGACGCATCGCCCGAAGCGAAACCCGACCCTCGGATCACGGCCAGGATCGGGTCGCCGGAGGCTTCGGCGTCTTCGAGCCGCTTCAAGATCAGGACGACCCCGCCGTCGCCGACCGCCGCGCCGGGGTGGAGGATCGCCGACGCGAGCGACGCCCGGACGTCGCTCGGGAGGTCGACCGCCCCGACCAGCGCCTCGTCAAGCTCGCCGCGACGGAGCAGCCCGCAGGCGACGTCCAAGGCCCGAAGCCCCGAGGTTTCCTCGCTCGAAACGGTGAAGCTCGGCCCGCCGAGGCGGAACTCGCGGGCCACCCGGCCGGCGACGATGCTCCCCAGCGCCCCCATCGTCCGGTTGGCCGAAAGGGCCGGGCCGATCGACTCGCGAAGCTGGTCGACCCAGGCTTCAAGTTCGGCTTCGGACAGGTTCAAACCGTGTTGAGCGTTCCAGGTTCGGGCCTGATTCAAGAGCATCCATCGGGCGTGGAAATTGGTCGAGTTCAGGTCCAAACCCAATCCGACGATCGCGCCGGCCTTGGGTCGAGGGCGATCCCCCGACCAACCGGCACCTCGGGCCGCCTCGCTCGCCAGGACGAGCGGGAGCGACTGCTGGGGCAGCATCTCCTCCAGCTCTCGGGGGGGAATCCGGAACTGGTCGGTCGGGACCATGATCTCGTCGATCCGGAACGCCCGATCGTCGGCCCTCCCGCCGAGCATCCGCTCGCGGACCGCCCCGGTCGAGTCGAACCCGCCGAACCGCGCGGCGAGGGCGACCACGGCGATCGGCTCGGGGTCGACCTCCGTGGGTCGATCGAGGTCGGAGGGTTCGACCGAGAGGCCGGGCACCCATTCTTCGACGAGGATGTGGGCGTTGATCCCGCCGAAGCCGAACCCGCTGATCGCCGCCCTCCGGGGGGTCCGGTCGTCCCGCCTCGGCCAAGGCTCGGCCCGGCCCAGGATGCGAAACGGGCTGGCATCGAGGTCGATCTTGGGCGAAGGCTGGTCGAACCCGGCGGTCGGCGGCAAGACCTCATGCTTGAGGCTCAAAAGCACCTTGAGCAGCCCCGAAGCCCCGGCAGCGGTCAAGGTATGGCCGATGTTCGACTTCACCGAGCCGATCACGCACCGCCTGGGAACCTTGGCCGGACCCCACAACTCCCGCAGGCCGGCGAACTCCACGGCGTCGCCGACGGGGGTTCCGGTGGCGTGGCACTCGATCAGGTCGACGTCGGACGGATGCAGGCCGCTCCGGGCGTAGGCGGCCCGCATCGCCCGAAGCTGCCCCTCCGAACTCGGGGCGAGCAGGCCGCCGTCGACGTCGTTGGACACGCCCGCCCCGACGATCACGCCGTAGATCCGATCCCCCTGGGCCAAGGCGTCGCCCAGCCGCTTGAGGACGAACATCCCCGCCCCTTCGCCCACGACCAGGCCATCCGCCTCGGCCCCGAACGGGCTGGCGACCCCCGAGGGGGAAAGCGCCCGCAACTGGGCGAACCCCATCTGGGTATAGAGCGGGTCGGGCCGCGAGACCCCGCCGCAGATCGCCGCGTCGAGCCGACCGGCGACCAGGTCGTCGGCGGCGAGCTTGACCGCGTAGAGCGACGAGGCGCAGGCGGCGTCGAGCGTATACGACCCGCCACCCAGGCCCAAGCCTCGGGCCACCAAACCGGCCGGGGAACCGGCGGGTCGGGCGTTGAACGCCTCGAACGCGACTTCATCCCCATCCTCCGGTCCAAACCCGGCGCTCTCGGCGAAGGCCCGCCCGAGGGTCGCCCGCGCGAGGTCCGAGGCCGTCTCGGTCGGCAGGACGAGGTTGCCGAACACCACGCCGACCCAGGTCCGATCCAACCCGTCGGTCTTGGCGTCGCGCCAGGCGGATCGGGCGGCATGGAGGCTGAGGTGGAACACCGGGTCGAGCCGGGCCACGAGCGACGGGTCGAGGTCGAGTCCTTCGGGGTCGAACCGGAAGTCTTCGACGAAGCAGCCCCGGGTCGAGTAGACGTGGTCGGGCCGGCCGACCCGGGGGTCGTAGGCGTCTCGGGGGTCGAGGCTCCAGCGGCCGGGGGGGACCTCGCAAGCGGTGGCGACCCCTTCGACGATGTTGGCCCAGAAGCGCCGGAGGTCGGGGGACCCGGGGAAGATCCCCCCGATCCCGACGATGGCGACCCGATTGTCCCGACTCATGGCTTTGGTTCGACTCGTTGCTGGAGCAAAAGTGGAGAGGATCGGTTACTTCGACCCGACCTGGCGGGGGGCCTGATGCCCGTTGCGCCGGAAGGCGGACTGGAGCGAGGCGTCGATGACGCACTCGTAGTTCTCGATCCGGGCGACGAGTTCGCCCGCATTGTCGAGGAAGTCGACGTCGGCCCTGGCCCGGTGTTGGCTCGATTCGAGGACGCGGACCTCGACGCGGGTGCCGTCCTTGGGGAAGGCCCGGCGGAACTGGCGGTAGCCGCCGATGAATGTCGGCAGCGAGCCCGCGCCGAGTTGCTCGACGCTCCAGACGATCATGAGCTGGAACGCCGAGTCGATCGCCAGGGGGTCGGTGACCCACTGGTTCCTGAGCGGCTTGCTGATCCAGGTCGAAGGGGCGGGGGCGGCGGCGACGTTGGCATTGATCCCGCCGTCGCCGCACCCGAGGACCTGGGTGATCGCTTGCAAGGCGGGGCCGTGGAAGAGGATCTCGCGGTAGATCGACCGGGGCGACTTGCCGTAGCCCGGGAGCGCGGGGCGATCGGTCGGGGTTGGCCGGGTCGGTTGAAGGTTCAAGGTGTCGGCGAGGACGACCGACCCCCGGGCGTGGAGGATGTCTCGCCCATCGGCCAGGGTGCCTCGAAGCTCGACGGGAACGACGGTCCGGTCGCCGGCCCGCTCGCCCTTGCCGGCGAGGACCCGGATCGTCTCGGCGGCCGAACCTCGGAGGACCACCCCTTTCAAGACCCGGAGGTCGTCGACCCCGGCGAAGACCAGGCCGGGGTGGCGGGTCATCGCCCCTTGGGCGAGCCATTCGAGGATCAGGGCCATCGGCAAGACCGGGCGGCCGTCCATGACGTGCGACCGGAGGATCGGCGTCGAGTCGACGTCGAGGACCCGCTCGAACACGGTGGCCAGGGTGGGCGAAGTCGGCGACTGAAGCTCGGTTTTGGTCGAGATCGGCTCGGGGTCATCGACCGCGATGAAGTCGGGATCGGGGCCGCCGCCGCCGAGGATCACGACCTCGGTGGGCTGGGTTGCCGTCCCTCGCAACTCATCGACCAGGTATCTGGCCCCGACCGCGAGCGGGATCGTGGCGATCCCCTCGGCCTCGAACAGGGCTTGGAGCGAAGGCGTGACCATCCCGCCCGCCCACGGACCCCAGTTCACCGACACGACCCGGCAATCGGGACGAGAGGCCGCTTCGAGCGCGGCCCGCTTGTTCAAGACCTCGTTGGCCGCCGCGTAGGCGACCTGGCCGGTCCGCCCGAACCGCGCGGTCGACGACGAGAACAGCACCAAAGCCCTGAGTTCGTCGGCCCCGATCGCGGCGAGCAGGGCGTTGAGGCCATCAACCTTGGTGCCGAAGACTTCGAGGAACTGGTCGTCGGTCTGGTCCTCGATCTTCCGGTCGGCCAGGACGCCCGCCCCGTGGATCAAGCCTCGGATCGGACCGAGTTCGCGGCGGATCGACCCGACGGCGGTGGCGACGCTCGAAGCGTCGCGGACGTCGACCGACCGATAAAGCACGCGGGCACCGGCGGCCTCGACCCGGCGGAGGTTGGCTGAGACCTCGCGGTTGGCCTTGATCCGGCGATACTCGTCATTTAAGGCTTGCGGGCCGACCTTGCCGGGACTTCGACCATGCAAGGCCCGCTTGATCGCCGCCTCTTCGGCCAAGGGGGCGAGCCAGTCGGCCTCGGGTTCGGGGGCGGGGCTTCGGCCGAGGAGGACCAGGGTCGGATGGAACGCTTCGGCCAGCGCCTCGGCGACGGCGGCGGTCACGCCCCGGGCCCCCCCCGAGACCAGGACCACGTCGTTGGGTCGGATCGGCGATCCGGCCTGTCCCAGTTCGACGGCGACCGCCTTGAGCGCGACCTTGACCTTGCCTCGGACCGAAAGCCCGACCTCGCTCGGCCCCCGGATCGTCATCTCGGCGACGATCGCCTCGGCGGCAAGCTTGTCGTCCCAGGTCGGGTCGACGTCGATCGCCTTGCAGTTGACCTCGGGCCACTCGACCCCGGCGGTCTTGACCAGGCCGATCAAGCCGCCCGAGTCGGCGTCGAAGGGTCGGGCGATCGCGGTCGGGCCGAAGGCGAACGCCCCGCCGAGCCGGGTCACGGCGACGCAGCTCGAACCGAATCGGCCCGACTTGCGGAGGTCGGGGGCCGCCGCCCTGAGCAGGCGGAAGGCGTCGAGGCTCGCCCCTCCCGCCGGTTCCGAGGCCGCGAACAAGATCAAGGCCGCCAAGCCGTTGGCGGCCTTGAGGTCGGCGGCCTCGGCGGGGGTCTTGATGCCGAGGACCCGGTGCCCCATCGCCCCGAGCCGGTCGACCACCGCCGCCGCGAGCGTCGAACCGTCATCGGAGACCCAGACATCCCCGTCGACCGGGAGCGAGCCGGACGCCCGCCCGGCTTCGACCAAGGTGACGGGGGTCGGGATCAGGCGTCGGACCGGATGTTGGGGTCCTTCCGGCTCGACCTCGAGGACCGCCGAGGCGGTGGGGACCGCTTCCAGGTGGGGTGCATCGATGGAGCGGGCCGGACCCCCGGCGAGGAAGGCGACGATCTGCCCGAGCGTCCGGATCGTCCCGAGGTGTTCGGGGCCGATCACCGGGGCATTGGGCAGCCGCTCCTGGATCGCCGCCAGGATCTCCACCCGCTTGATCGAGTCGATCCCCAAATCCGCGTCGAGCCGCATGCTCGGTTCCAGGACGTCGGCCGGATAGCCCGTCTTCTCGCTCACCACTTCGGACAAAGCGGCGTGGACCGCCGAAGCGTCGACCGACCGGGCCGGAGCGGCGACCGCTTCGACTTCCTCCCGGACGCCGCCGGCGAGGAAGTCGACGATCTGCCCGAGCGTCCGGATCGTCCCGAGGTGTTCGGGGCCGATCACCGGGGCGTTGGGCAACCGCTCCTGGATCGCCGCCAGGATTTCGACCCGCTTGATCGAGTCGATCCCCAGGTCCGCGTCGAGCCGCATGGTCGGTTCGAGCACCTCGGCCGGATAGCCCGTCTTCTCGCTGACGACTTCGGACAGGGCGGCATGGACGGCGGCGGAGTCGGTCTTGGCGACCGATGGCGTGCTTGGGGCCGGGTCGATCGCACCGGGATTGGCCGGACCCCCGGCGAGGAAGTCGACGATCTGGCCCAGCGTGCGGATCGTCCCCAGGTGCTCCGGGCCGATCACCGGGGCATTGGGCAGCCGCTCCTGGATCGCCGCCAAGATTTCGACCCGCTTGATCGAGTCGATCCCCAAATCCGCGTCGAGCTGCATCGACGGATCGAGCACCTCCGCCGGATAGCCCGTCTTCTCGCTCACCACCTCGGTTAACGCGGCATGGACGGCGACGGTGATGGTCTGGGAGGGGGCGATCGGGGGGGGAGAGGGGCGAGGGCTCGGCGGCCTCGCGACGACGGGCTTTGGACGGGCGGCGGCCATCGCCGGGCGAGTTGGCGGCGGCACAGGCTGGACAGGGACCGGAGGGGCGACCGGAACCGGACGGAACGCTCGGGGCCGAGCGGGTAGGCTCGGCAATTGTGGAAGAGCTTGCGGAGCCGATGCCCCCTTGAAGACCGCGTGGGCGAGTTGACCTTGCTGGTCGAGGAGGGTCTGGAACGTGAGCGTCGCCCGGTCCTGGCCTTCGAGGAACTGGCGGTGCAGGTCGGCGGTCCGCTCGCCGATCCGCTGGAGGGCGATCAGGTTTTCTCGCGACGCCCGGATCGCTTCGGCCAGGTTGGGAGGGGTGGCACCCTCGGCGGGACTTGCCGGAGACGGCGGGGGGGCGACGGGCCGGGCGATCGAGTGGGAATGGAGCATCCGCGAGCTTGGGCTAGGGGTGGTGCGAGGGGGCGAGACCGGGATGGTCGCCGCCCCATTCTTCGGGCCATGTCCGTTGAGGCCGGGCGAAGCGGCGATGATTGGGGCGACCGGCACGGGCCTATCGTTCGTGCCTGGATGTGGATTAGGGGTCGGGGCGACGACCGGCGCCTGGAGCGGCGGGCGGACCACCGGCTTGGGCGTGAAGTTGGCGCCGGAGACCGGCACGGTCAGCCCCGGTTTGCGGACCTTGGGGACCTGGTCGAGGCCGCCGTCCCAGGCTTCGAGCCGGACGGGGTGGCCGATCGCCGCCAGCCGGGCGAGGGTCCGGGCGAGGTCGACGACGTTGCCGGACTTCCCCTTCGAGGCGTCGAGCGCGAACGCGGCGTGCCCGGCCGATTCGCCGAGGATCGATCCGACCATGCCGGTCAGCTTCGAGTCGGGGCCGACTTCGAGGAACGTCCGGATGCCCGACCGGGCCATCGCCTCGACCTGATCGACGAACCGGACAGGGCTGGCGAGTTGCCCGGCGAAGGTGTCGCGCACCGCGTCGGCGTCGGACGGGTAGACGTCCGCCGACGTGTTGCCGTAAACGGGCACCGTCCCTGGATTGATATCAATCCGATCCATCGCCTCGCGGAGCGGCCCCGAGGCGTCGGCGACGATCCGGCTGTGGAACGCCGCCGACACGTCGAGGACCTTGGAGCGGATCTGCTTGGAGGCGAACGCCCCCTCGGCCCGAGCGACCTCGGCGGAGGCTCCCGACAGGACGGTTTGCGTCGGGGTATTGCGGTTGGCGACCACCAAGTCGAGCTTCTCGGCGACGATCACGGCCTCGACCGCCTCGACCGGGGCGAGGACCGCGAGCATCCCGCCTCGATCCCGCGTGATTTCCCCCCCCGCCCTGGCCATCAGGTCTCCCCGCAGCTGGGCGAGCCGGAAGAAGGCGTCGGCGTCGATCCGACCCCCGGCGTGGAGCGCGGTCAATTCGCCGAAGCTGTGCCCGGCGAAGGCGTCGGCCTTGACGCCGAACCCTTCGAGGACCCGGAACGCCCCCAGGCTCGCGGCGCCGATGGCGGGCTGGGCGAGGTCGGTCGAGCGAAGGGCGCGGTCGGCCTCGGCCCGGGCCGAGTCGCTGAACATCGGGTGCGGGTAGGCCGCCTCGATCGCGGCCCGGCTGGCCCGAGACGCTTCGGCGAGGGCGGCCTGGAACGACCCGAACCGGCAGGCCAGCCCCCGGAGCATCCCGACGTACTGCGCCCCTTGGCCGGGGAAGAGGATCGCCAAGCCTCCCGGCTCGGACCCGGTCCCGTAGTAGACCCCTTCCGGGGCGACCGCCGGTGCTCCGGTTTTCAGGAAGGTCCGGGCGCGCTCGACCCGCTTGGGCCAGGTCGCCTCATCCCGATCGGTGACGACCGTCAAGCGGTGCGGGGCGTCGGGCCGGAACCGCGCCCGGCTCTCGGCGGCGCGGACCCGGAAGGCGTCCCGGGGGAGGTCGAGCGGCCAGGCGTCGAGTTCGTTCAAAATCGCTTGCGGGGTCGGACCCGAGAACGCGACGATCTGGTCGTCGCCGTCCCAAGGCGAGGCGATCGACTCGGCCTCGGCTTCTTCCAAGACGCAGTGGAAGTTGCTCCCGCCGAAGCCGAAGGCGCTGACGGCGGCGCGTCTCGGGTGCTCGGGGTGCGGGAGCCAGGGGCGGGCCTCGGTGTTGACGTAGAACGGCGAGGCCCCGGGGGCGACGACCTCGGCGGGCTGGTCGACCTTGATCGTCGGCGGGAGGACCTTGTGATGAAGAGCCAGAGCGGCCTTGATCAGGCCCGCCGCGCCCGCCGCCGCCTTGGTGTGGCCGATCTGCGACTTGACCGAACCCAGGGCGCACCAGCTTCCCTCGGCTTGGGCCGATCGGTAGACCGAGGCGAGGGCGGAAAGCTCGACCGCGTCGCCGACCTTGGTCCCGGTCCCGTGCGCCTCGACCAGCTCGACCGTCGAGGGCGAGACCCCGGCGGCTTCGTAGGCCCGAGCGAGGCACTTGATCTGGCCGGAGGCGGAGGGGGCGTAGACGGCGTTGCCCTTGCCGTCGCTCGACGAGCCGACCCCTCGAATCACGGCGTAGACCCGGTCGCCGTCGCGCCTGGCGTCGTCGAGCCGCTTCAAGGTCAGCACGCCCAAGCCTTCGCCCAAGGCCGTCCCGTCGCCGCTCATCGAGAACGGTCGGGCGTCCCCGGTGGGCGAGAGCGCGGGGGTCTTGCTGAAGCACATATACATGAAGATGTCGTTGAAGGTGTCCAGCCCGCCCGTCAAGCAGACATCCGAGCGGCCCGCCGCCAATTCCAGGAGGGCCAGGTGGACCGCTCCCAACGAACTGGCGCAGGCGGCGTCGACCACGCAGTTGGTCCCGCCGAGGTCGAGGCGGTTGGCGATCCGACCGGCGGCGACGTTGCCGAGCAGGCCGGGGAACGAGTTTTCCTGCCAGCCGACGTACGAGTCGCTGATCCGCCGGACCACGTCGGAGGCGACCGGCTCGGCGACCCCCGCCTCCTTGAGCGCCCGTCGCCAGATCGGGTGGCCGAGCCTCGCGCCCAGGGGGATCACCAATTCCAAGGCGCCCGTGACGCCGAGCATGACGCTGACCCGGTCGCGGTCGATCGGCCGACCCGGCTTGTCGGGGGTCCCCGAGCCATACCCCGCGTCGTCGAGCGCGGCCTTGGCGACCATCAGGCCCAGGAGTTGGGTGGTGTCGGTGGCTTCGAGGTTGTTGGGGGCGATCCCGAAGTCGAGCGACGGGAAGGCGACGGGGTCGAGGAATCCGCCTCGGCGGGCATAGGTCTTATCGGGGGCCTTGGGGTCGGCGTCGTAAAGGTCGTCGGGGTCCCAGTGCGACGCGGGGATCTCGCGGATCGCGTCGACGCCGTCGCGGATGTTGACCCAGTAGCGGGCGAGGCTGTCGGCCTTGGGGAACAAGCAGCCCATCCCGATGATGGCCACGGGTACCGTCGGGCTTGGCTCGGCAGGGTTCAAGGGGGCGGTCCTCGGATCAAAAGGCTCGAGACTCGGTCGGCTGCGCGTCCGGGATCATGCGATTCTCAGGAAGCTCGACATCGCAAATCGCAGGATTGCAAATTGCAAATGGGCTGCTTTTGATTCCCTTGCAATCTGCGATTTGCGATGCCGCCTGGGATTAGGATCAGGGCGAGATCAAAACGGATCAGGTCAGAAGGATAGGACGGATCGATCGTCGATTTCCGCCAAAGGCAGCGGCGACAAGTCGGGAATCCCCGAAGGGACGACCATCCCTTGCGACGCGACCGTCCGCGCCCGGGTCAAGACGGCGGCATGATAGAGGATGTTCCGGGCCACCAAGGCGACCCGGCGCTCTTCGGGCCGCTCCAGGAACGTCCCCCGGACCCACTCGTTGAACGCCGCCATCGCCGGGCCGCACCAGACCTGATAATCAACCGCCCGACCTGGGTCGCCCGCGTTGGCCCAGTGCGACGCCTTGCCGAGATACCAGCGGAACACCAGCGCCATCAGGTGCTTCGGGTCGCGCTCGGCCCGGTCGACCTGCGATGGGTCGCGCTCGGCGAAATAAGCCCGGGTCTGGTCCCAGATCGTTTCGAGCGGGGCTTTGAAATACATTTTTTCGAGCGAAGCGCGATCGGCGGCGGGGATCTGGTCGATCGACTCGTAGGCCCGGTAATACTCGTAAAGCTTGGCGGCCCTCATGGCGAACATGGTCCCCCGCTTGAGGACCTGGACGCGGACGCCCATCTCGAACATGTCGGCGGCGGGGGCCATCGCGATGTCGGCCTGCCTCGCTTGGGCGAGCATACCTCGGACTGTGTCCGACGTGCCCGACTCGACGCACCCTTGGCTGGCCGAGCCGACCACGACGTAGCTCGCCCCCATCGCGAACGCTCCGGCCGCCGACCAAGGCGTCGAGATCCCCCCCGCCGCGCCGATCCGACAAGGTTGGTCGAAGCCGTGCCGCTTCTGGAGCCGGTCGCGGAGGGCGAGCATGGTCGGGATCAGGACGATGGCGGGCTGGTTGTCGGTGTGCCCGCCCGAGTCGGCCTCGGCGGTCAAGTCGCCCGCCATCGGGATCTCGGCGGCCATCGAGGCTTGCTCGGGGGTGATCTCGCCGAGGGCGACCAGTTCGTTGAGGAACCGCTCGGGCGGGGGGGCGAGGAACTTCGACCCGACCTCGACGCGGGACACCTTGGCGATGACCTTGTTCGGGGCGGCCACCCGCCCGGTCTCGTCTCGATAAATGCCTCGGACCCGGTAGCGGACGACCGGCAAGGTCAGGTCGAGATAGGCCGAGGCTTCGACCAGGCGGACCCCTCGCCGGAGGTAAAGGTCGACCACGGCGGCTTCGAGCGACGGGTCGTTCGGGCTGTGGATCAGGTTGAACCCGTATGACCCGTCCCCGAGCGAACCTTGGAGGCGGTCGATGGCCCGCTCGACCCTTTGGAGGGGCAAGCCCGCCGCGCCGAAGACCCCGAGCATCCCGCCCTGGGCCATCGCCTCGACGATCTCGGCCGATCCGATCCCGTTGGCCATCGCCCCGGAGACGTAGGCATAATTCAGGCCATGTTCGAGCCGGAACGAGGCGTCGCCGAGCGCCTCGGGGCGGCAACTCGGCAGGTAGCCGACGACCGGCGAACCGTCCGGCTCGCCGCCGGCGACGACCAGTTCGCGCCCTCCGTCGGGTCGATCCGCGATGAGGAAGGGGATGCCGACCCGGCCGAGGGCCTGCTCCAGTTGCGTTCCGACCGTCAAGGAAACCACCGCGCGACTCCATCGAGGAATGCCCGATCCGACCCACCCCAGGGCGATGAATCGCCCCGCGTCCGGGCGAAGGTCCTCGGAGGCGAGGCGCCCTTCGCCCCCATCATACGAAACGGACATCGACTTGGCCAAGATAGCCGGGCCAAGCCGACCATCTTAAAGATTTTGGGGTCGCTTTCCCAATCCTCATCCGCCAAAATCTTTGGTTCCGAACCGGACAACTGTCATACGACCCCTGTCTTTCGCATTTTGGTGTTGCGATCGGCGGTTGGAGCGGACTGTCGAGGATCGGTCCCAACGAACGGGTTCGAGTTCGGGTGTCGGTTGAATTGCTCCCAAACGGACGAACCAAGTGGCATTGTCCTTGGCCGTTTGGTTGTCAAAGCCCTAAAAGCCACTGATTTTTATTCATAGCTCGAAACGGTTTTTCCCATCGTGTACGATACGTTGTAGACACCCCCTCGGAATTTACCGCGACGCGACGCGAAAGGATGCTTTGATTCATCATTAGGCTTACTGTTTTGACTGTGGCGATCGCTTCAGCTCTATTCATCGTGTGCTTTTGCTACTTTAATTCTGAAAACCGTGACACGGTCAGCGGTCAAGGATGGGACACGTTAAGATCCGCCAAAGCGTTCAGGTCAGGTACAATCATTTATGGATCGCAGCCTGTGGATTTCCAAATATCGTTAATCGAGCCGAAACTTCTGCCGCAAGAAACCGTCAAACCTTCAGAAACCCGCCAGTTCTTGGTCAGCATTCAACTCTCAAGTGGCAAGGCCCCCCCTACTTTCGTGACTGTGAGGTGGACACAAGGAAATAAGCTTTTTTCCACAGCATTTCATGACTCCCTGGGAGGGGGAAAGGGGACATTCTACTTTTCAGTCCCTTTTTCCTCCTGTCGGATTCCCTCAGTTGAGAGCCCGGCTCTTCATCGATCATTTCGTGCCGGCCTTCGCCGCCTGGTTCCGCTTACGAGTCGCGACCGCCTTCTTCGCGGAGACTGATCGTTCCTCGGCGGTGCGTGACCCCGATGCCGCCCCACCCTTCCGGCCTCCTTTCTCGCCGGAAACGTGGGTGTCCGCTTTCCCTCGCCCACTCCCCGACTTGTTGCCGCCCCCGGACTCCTTGTTGACCGTCGCCCAGGCCCGAGCCGCTGCCTCGTCCTCGGGGACGCCACGGCTTTCGTAGCTCTCTTCGATGTGCTCGGCCTTCCGCTTCTGCTTGTCGGTGTACGCCGACTTGTCGCCCTTGGGCATGGTTGAGCCTCCCGATTCGGGCCATTCTGTTGAGCAGTCCACGATTCATGACCGCCGGCAAAGATAATGCCGCGCACTCCTCTGGGACGCCGTTCCGGCGGCCCGATTTTGCTGCGGGCGTGGGCCTTGCTAGTGTCCTGAGTTACAAGTTCGCTGAATAACTCGCTCCAGGTTTTCAACAGGTTTCGCGACTGAAATCCGCTCGATTTGCCGCTTGAGGTTATTGAGCGAACTTACAACTCACCACACTAGCGATTCGACGAGTAGGGAATATCCGGGAACGGAGGTTCAACATGGCGCGGACCGGGAGGGGAGGGCGAATCGAGCCCGAGGCGGGGGAAAACCTGGTGTCACTTCGACTTTGACGGCCGGAAGTGGGAAGTGACACTGGATTCCCCCAATCGGGTGGATATCACCGCCTGCTCAGGCTCGACCTCGCCAGTAGGAATCGGCGCGACTGGCGTGGGCGAGCGCGACGACCAAGACTCTCTCCGCCTCCATGCGGTAGAAGATGCTGTCTGGATAGCGTCGCAGGGAGTAGAAGCGGTGCCGATCGTCACTCAATGGCCAACGTTTGGGCGCCTCGCCGATGGCTCGCAACGCGACTTCGACGGCCGCCTCGAAGCCCGTCGCGGCTTGGGCGCCGCGTCCTTGATACCAGACCAACGCCTGCCGATGATCGGCATCGGCTCCGGGCAGGAGGACGACCTCAACCACGGTCGGGTAACTCGCGCCGGGCGCGCCGCTTGACCTCGGCCCAGGGGATCGGCTCGATACCGCCTGCGTCGTACTCGGCCGAACGCCGCTGGATTTCCGCCGGCCACACATCGTCAACAGGACGGAGGCCGCGTTCATCCACGGCCGCGCCAAGGGCGGTGAGGAGCTGGAGTTGTTCCTCGTCGGACAACGCCAGAGCCGCTTGGAAGAGATGTTGGACGCCTTGGCTCATCGTCCTAGCTCCGATGCACGGAATTGACGTTAGACCGTCAGCGTCGCGCAACTCCACCGCCGACGCAAGTCCGCCCTCCACTTGACGGAAGGTCAACGCGATCGGGATCGCGGCCACGTCCGCCCCCGGCCCGCTCCACCTCGACTGGCCGGGCGTGCCGTTCACCGTGATCGCCACTTGGCCGGTCATCTGGGTGCCGGCACTCCTCGCCCCGGCCGGGATCTTCCTCCACGTCGTCTCGATCCGCCAGTCGCTCGCCCGCCGCGCCGGACATGGACCCGAGATTCGAGCCGGCAATCACGAAAGGAGTCCCTTTCCGCAACTCTAGCGCTCATAATAGTCTGCGATGTCTCTCCGGGATCGAGGCCGAATATCGTACCAGTAACGAAACAGGCCGACCCCGGGTGGTCCCAGGGTCGGCCTTGGGGTTTTCGCTCTCGTCAGCTCGGGTTTGTTTACGGTAACGGCGGGAGCGACGACTCGGGCGGGAGTGGCGGGAGGTTCATGGGCGGGACCTCGCCGACGGGTTCGGGCCGGGCTCCCGGCTCCGAGGCCGGTTCGAGGGTCTTGGCCTGGCCTCGACCGAAGACGGGGACGGGGACGGGGACGGCGGGGCCTCCGGCGTCCATGTCGGGCATGGGCATCATCCCCGGGGTCGGCGAGGTCGAACCTTGCGCCGGAGCGGAGGTCGAGGCCGGGACGGCGGTCTTGACGACGCCCGGCTCGGCGGTCCGGCTCGACGGGCGGCCGCCTTGGGTCAGGAAGTTCGGCTCGCCGGCCGGGACGGTCGGGGCGGTCGGGGTGGGCGGGTCGCCCAAGGGGCCGACCGGGGCGGGCATGGGTGCCTTGGGTCCTTCGGGGCCGACGTTGGGCGGCACGTTCTCGGGGACGTTGTCGGGCAAGGGCGGCCCGTTGATCGGCTGAGGGCGGTACGAGCCGTCGAGCGGGACGTGGAACTGGCCGTGGCCCGCCCTCTGGTCGCGAGCCTGGATGTACGCCTTGCGGGGCGAAGGCCCTTCGGCGACCGCGATGTTGTCGTAGGCCAGGAGCGTCCCCTTGGCTTCTTCCAGGGCGGCGATCGACGTGTTGTAGCTCGTCTTGTATTGGGCTTCCTGCGCGACCGCGTTGGCATACTGGCTGACGGCGTCGAGCAGGCGGTCGATCGTGATCCGCCCTTCCTCATAGAACGCCCGCTGGGCTTCGAGGCGGAGCAGGGCGGCGGACCTGAGCCGTTGGGCGGTCCGGAACTGCTTGTAGTTGGCGTCGACTTCGAGGAAGAACCGCGACAGCGAGTGCGTCGTCTGGTGGACGATCTGCTGGAGGAACGCCCGTTGTCGGAGGAGTTGATATTGTGCCTGCCGGGTGTTGGCCAGCGGCGCCCGGAAGCCGATCGGCATCGAGAACGTCAGGCCGACCTGCCACTGGTTGAAGTCCCGGACGTTTTGCGGCTGGGTATTCAGGCCGGCGTTCCGGTTCTGCAGGCTGTTGATCGGGTTGACGACATTCAAGCCGGCCCCCGACGACACCGCCTCGGCACCGTCGAGTTTGCTCCCCAAACCGTTGAACTGGTAGAGGGCGTTCAAATTCAACTGCGGGAGCAACTGGTTCCGGGCCAGGAGGAGCTGCAACTCGGTCAGGCGGACCAGGAGCTGCTGCTGGACGATGTCGGGCTGGAACGCGAGCATCTGGGCGACGCTGGTTTCCCAGTCGGGCTCGAGGCGGGCTTCCGTCGGCGCGGTGTCGGGGACGATCCGGCGGTTGTCGGCGGGCGGGAGGCCGAGGATGTTCCGCAACTGACGCTCGGTGGTCACGACATCCGACGTGGCGGTGACGAGGTTGAGTTTGAAGTTCTCGAGCTGCTGCTCGGCCTCGGCGACGTCGGCGGTGGTGGCCCGGCCGACTTCAAGCTCGGCCCGCTCTCGCCTGAGGATCTCTTCGCCGAGCCTGACGGCGGTCTCGCGGCTCCAGAGCGAGATCTGCTGCTGCGAGAGCGCCCAGTACTGCTGCTCGATCGACCGGACGTGCGCCATGATGGCGGCCTTGAAGTTCCAGACCGAGGCGTCGGCGTTCAACCGGGCGATGACGATGTTGGCGCGGTTGGCTTCGAGGCCGCTCGGGTTCTGCGCGGTGCCGCCCAACAAAGGTTGGGTGATCGACAACTGCGTGTTGACGGTGTAGGCCGACGGGAACACGTTGGCCGGGCTGTTGGAGTACAGGTAGGCGACGTTGTGCTGCAACTGGAGGACGGCACCGTTGGCCGCCCGCTTCTGCAAGGTGGACTGGAACGTCGCGTTGTCCTGGTTGAACACCAGGGGGAAGCGTGCCCCGATGTTGACGACACCGGCGGCGATCGAGTTGTTGATCGGCGACGAGTTGTGGCCCCACAAGATGCTCGTGGTGAAGTTGGCGTCGAAGACGGCCAGGGCGGTGGCGATCTGGGTCTCCTGGATCGCCGGGTCGTACACCGAGGACAGCGTCCCGGCACCGAGCGAGCTGGCCACCCCGGCGCCCGCCCCGGTGTTGAGCGGGGTCGGCTCGAAGCCCCCGACCGGAATCCCCTGGGCACCCAGCGAGATGACCCGGACGACCTCGGAGTTGTCCAGGCCGATCCGGATCGCCTCGGGCAACGTCATGTGCCAGATCTCGTCGGCTTCGGGCGATTCCGTGGTCCGGGGACGGGCGATCTTCGGCGGGGCGGAGGTCAGGTTGCCGGTGAAGTTGGCTTGCTTGACCTCCGTGTCCTCGGCGGCGATCGCCCCCATCGGGTCGTGCGGGACCGGCTTGGCCTGGTCGAGATAGGGCATCCGCTGGCAGCCGGCCGAGCCCAACAAGGCGACAGCCGCCGCCAGGGTGTACCGGTTGGCGTATTTGAACAATCGCATGGCCAGTCCATCCTTGACATTGATCGCCATGGGCCATCGCGTGACGCGAGGTCGCCGCCCCCGATCGGACCGCCCCGAGTGGCCCTGATCCTTGGCCCACTCTCCATCGGTTGTCGGCCTGGCGACTCGGATCGCCTCAGCCCACGTCGGTTCTGGGAACCTCACGATGACCACGCCCTCCCCGTCCTTGGGTCCGGTCCAGTTCCACGACCCGCGCTGGGTTGCGGGTGTGAGCCTCCGGCGTCCTGGGCGAATCCTTCACCCGTTTGCGCGGTTGGCCGACCGATCGTTCTTCATCCTCCCTATCGGTCGATCGTGTTGCGCGTCTTGAAGGGACTTTGCGGATTGTACGGAATCGACCGATCAGGGCTAGCCCAAACGACCGATCCGCTCCTCGAAATCATCCCGCTCGGGCCGACACACTTCGACGAACGAAAAAGGACAGGGGGTATAGTTCTCGAATCTGGAGATCTTCCAGGATCGAAAGGATTGCAGATCGCAGAATTGCAAATCGCAAAGGGTTGAAAGATCCTGGGTCCAAACTTTGTTGCGATTTGCAATTCTGCGATCTGCAATCCGAATCTCCAGATTCGAAAGCTAGACCCAAGGACAGGCTGAGGCGATCGATTCCCGTCGACCGCGCCGGACATCCTTGATTGGTCGTGAAGCCGGCCCGCGGAGATCGTCGATCAGGTGGTCTTGGCGTCGGGGAAGCCGACGGGAACCCGGCCCGAAGCGGCCTTAGCTTCCCGACGCCTCGCCCACCAGGCGCGAATCCCTTTGATCTCGCCCGGCTCGGTCCCGTCGAGCGCGTGGCCCAGGAATTGGAGGACGAATCCCCCGAGGAAGAGCGCCAGGGCGAACCCGAACACGGAGGGCGACATCAGCATCGTGTACACGGGGATCAGGAGGACTCCCAAGATTGTGCCCGGGATGCCCAAGAGGTGGAGCGTGAAGCTCCGGGGGTCGCGGTGCCGGTCGACCCAGTCGTTGACCATCGGCGACGGAGGCTGCGGTGTGTAGATCACGGGGGTGGCTCCGACCGTCGGCTTTCCGTCCTTCGCGAAGGGCGCGGCTTGCTTGACGACGCCATCTTCCTCGGTTACGGTCTTCCGTTCTGGCGCAATCCAAGATAACGGGACGGCTTCGGTCCTCGCAAGCCGGATCTCACATCTGTCCAAAAAATGATCAAGCGACCGGGGCCGCATTCCCATCGGAAGAGGAGACGCAATGGCGCATCGAGTGACTTTAATCCCCGGCGACGGCGTCGGCCCCGAGCTGGCCGAGGCCACCAAGTTTTGCATCGAGGCGACCGGCGTCGCCATTGACTGGGAAGTCGAGGAGGCCGGCGTCGACGTGATGGCCCGGCTCGGGACCCCCGTACCCGACAGCGTGATCGAGTCGTGCCGGAGGACCAAGGTCGCGCTCAAGGCGCCGATCACCACGCCGGTGGGGACCGGGTTCCGGTCGGTCAACGTGTATCTCCGCCAGGCCCTGGACCTCTACGCTTGCGTCCGGCCTTGCAAGCACTACGAGGGGGTCCGGACCTACTTCGACAAGGCCAAGGTCGACCTCGTGATCGTCCGAGAGAACACCGAGGACCTCTACATCGGCTGCGAATTCGAGCAAGGCAAGCCGGAAACCGCCGAGCTGATCGCCGACATCGAGAAGCTCAACAAGAAGAAGATCCGCGCCGACTCGGGGATCTCGGTCAAGCCGATCTCGACCTTCGGTTCCGAGCGGATCGTCAAGTACGCCTTCGAGTACGCCCGGAAGCACAACCGGAAGAAGGTCACCGCCGTCCACAAGGCGAACATCCTCAAGTTTTCCGACGGGTTGTTCCTCGAAGTGAGCCGGGAAGTCGCCAAGGGCTACCCCGACATCGAGTTCGAGGACCGGATCGTCGACAACATGTGCATGCAACTCGTGCAAAAGCCCGAGTTGTATGATGTCATGGTCCTGCCCAACCTCTACGGCGACATCCTGTCCGACCTCTGCGCCGGCCTGGTCGGCGGCCTCGGCGTCGCCCCCGGCGCCAACGTCGGCGAAGCGGGCGCGGTGTTCGAGGCGACGCACGGCTCGGCCCCGAAGTACAAAGGCCAGTGGAAGATGAACCCGACCGCCTTGATCCTCTCGGGGGCCTTGATGCTCGAACACCTCGGCGAGCTTGACGCGGCCAAGAAGCTCGAAGCCGCCGTCGCCCACGTCATCAAGGAAGGCAAGGACGTCACCTACGACATGAAGGCCGACCGGAACGACCCATCCGCCGTCGGGACGATGGAGATGGCCCAGGCGATTGCCAAGGCGATGGGGGCCTGATGCGGAGGAAAACTTAGCCACGGATGGAACACGGACGGGACACGGATGGGATCAGGATTTTTAGAATTTATCCGTGTCCCATCCGTGTTCATCCGTGGCTCGCTCGAATTTCCTGGAATATGGGGGGCGTGTGGGGTTTGATCAGGCGTTGTATTTGGAGTTGGTTCGCGGCGAGCTTCGAGGTCCGCGGGCAACCGTGGCCCGCGCCTGCTTGGGTGGCTTGAGCGTCGGCTATCGCCTCGGGGTGGCGGCCCGGAACTTGGGGTTCGACCGGGGTTGGAAGCCGAGCCATCGGGTCGGGATTCCGGTCGTCTCGGTCGGGAATCTGACCTTGGGCGGGACCGGCAAGACCCCCGCCGTCGAGTGGATTGCCCGCTGGTTTCGCGCCCGAGAGCGGCGGGTGGCGATCCTGAGCCGGGGGTACGGCGACGCTGCCAACACGGGCTTGAATGACGAGGGGCGCGTCCTCGAAGAGAACCTCCCGGATGTCCCCCACTTGCAAGGGAAGGACCGGGTCGCCTTGGCGAAGCTCGCCGAGGAGGAGTTGGCGAGCGAAATCTTGATCCTCGACGACGGCTTCCAGCACCGGAAGTTGGCCCGCGAGCTTGACGTCGTGCTCCTCGACGCCCTCGACCCATTCGGCCTCCGGCGGATCTTCCCCCGGGGGTTGCTCCGCGAGCCGGTCGGTTCCCTGAAGAGGGCGGGGGTGGTCGTCCTGTCGCGCTCCGACCTGGTCGACGCCTCGACCCGATCGGCGATCCGGGCCGAGGCCGAGCGCGCCGCCGGCCCGCTCCGATGGGCCGAGGCTCGCCACGCCCCTTTGAGTTTGATGGACGCGACCGGGCAGACCTTTCCTTTGTCGGAATTGGAAGGGCGGTCGGTCGCGGCGTTTTGCGGGATCGGCAACCCGGAGGGGTTCCGCCGGACGTTGGCGAACCTCGGCGCGAGCGTCGTCGGGTTCCGGGCGTTCCCGGATCACCACGCCTACGCCGGGTCCGACGTGGCGAGTCTGGCCGAATGGGTTCGCGGTTTGGGCGCCGACCTGGCCTTGACCACCCAGAAGGATTTGGTCAAGGTACGCGCAAACGCCCTCGGTCCAACGCCACTTCGCGCCGTCCGGATCGGCTGGGATTTGCTCGAAGGGGCGGAGATCGTCGAGGGGGCGCTCGCGGCGATCTTGCCCCCGGGATAGATCAGGGAAGGATGCCCCGACCGTGACACCACCCGACTTCGCCACCGCCGTCGACGCGGATCTCAACCTCGACCTGGATCTCGACCTCCTCGCCCTCCGCTACGAGCCGCTGGCCGACCGCCCGAGCAAGGTCCACCTCGGCCACCTCGGCAAGCCGGGCGCGGCGAGTTCGCCGATGAGCGACTGGCTCGATACCTTGCCCGACGTCCTGGCCGCCCGAGGTCTCAAGCGGCTCCGTGATGCCATCGTCGACGCCCACCAGGCCGGTTCGCCCGTCGTCGCGGCTTTGGGCGGCCACGTCGTCAAGACGGGTTGCGCCCCGTTCCTGATCGACTGGGTCGACCGGGGGGTGTTGCAAGGCTTGGCCTTGAACGGCTCGGCGGCGATCCACGACCTCGAACTCGCCGTCAGCGGCCGGACCTCCGAGGACGTCGGCCCCCGACTGATGGCCGGGACGTTCGGCTTCGCCCGCGAAACCTCGGCGATCTTCGCCCGAGCCTGCGCCCGAGCGGCCCGCCAGGAGATCGGCCTGGGAGCGGCCCTGGGCGACGAGGTGATCGAGGTGGGCGGGCCGGGCCTCGATGCCAGCCTTTTAGTCGCCGCCCGACGGGGCAACATCCCCTTAACCGTCCACGTCGCGGTCGGGACCGACATCGTCCACATGACCCCCGACCTCGACGGCGCCGCATTGGGGCAAGCCACCCTGCTCGACTTCCGCAAGCTCGCCAACCTCATCGCCCGGATGGGCGGCGGGGTCTGGCTGAATCTGGGCAGCGCGGTGGTCTTGCCCGAGGTCTTCCTGAAGGCCGTCGCCATGGTCCGCAACCTCGGCCGGTCGCTCGACGGCCTGACCACCGCCAACCTCGACTTCAACCAGCAATACCGAGGGCTCCTCAACGTCCTCCAGCGCCCCGGCGCCGAGGGGATCGCCCTGACCGGCCACCACGAATTGATGATCCCACTCTTGCACGCGGCGGTCGCGGCCAAGCTCGAAGCCGCATGAAAACCAATTTAGCCACGGATGAAACACGGATGGAACACGGATAAGATTTATAAATAATTTTTTATCCGTGTTCCATCCGTGTTTCATCCGTGGCTAAATCTTCCCCTCTTTTGCGATTTCTTAGTGGGTCACTCGCCGTCGATGACGATCCTCGTTTTCTGCCCGAACCTGGTCGGCGACACGGTGATGGCCACCCCGGCGTTCCGGGCGCTCCGGCTTGGGTATCCCGACGCCCGGATCGTGGCCGTGATCAAGCCGAAGATCGCGGCGACGCTCGACGGTGGGCCTTGGTTCGACGACCGGATCGGCTTCGACCCGCGTTCGTCTCGGGTCGAGGAACGGTCGCTCTCGGTATTGAGACGACTTCGCCGCGAGCGGGCTGATCTGGCCGTCTTGTTCCCCAACTCGGTCCGGTCGGCGCTCATGGCGTTCGGTTCGGGGGCGAAGCGGCGGGTCGGCTACGCCCGAGGCGGTCGCGGCCGGCTCTTGACCGACCGGTTGGAGCCGATCCGAGACGACCGGGGGGACTTCGCCCCGTCGCCGATCGTCGACGCCTACCTCGCCATCCCTCGCGCCCTGGGATGCGAGGGGGACGGTCTCCGGCTCGACCTCTATACCACCGATGACGACGAACTCGCCGCCGACGGGGCCTGGCTCAACCTGGGTTTGCCGAGGGATCGCCCCGTCGTCGCCTTCAACACCGGCGGGGCGTTCGGCCCGGCGAAAAGCTGGCCCGAGGCCCACTTCGCCGCCCTGGCCCGTCGCCTGGTCGACGAGGCCGACATCGGCGGAGTCCTCGTCGTCTGCGGCCCCGGCGAGCGGGACGCCGCCCGGAGTATCGTCGAGCTTGCCGACCGGGCCAACGTCGTCAGCCTGGCGGACGAGCCCATGAGCCTCGGCTTGACCAAAGCCTGCATCCGCCGGTCGAGCCTGCTCGTCACCACCGACAGCGGCCCCCGCCACTTCGGGGTCGGCTTCGACGTCCCGACCCTCGGCCTCTTCGGCCCCACGCACATCACCTGGACTTTGACCCACCACCCTCGGTCGCTCCACCTCCACCACCCGGTCTCGTGCGGGCCGTGCCAGAAGCCAAGTTGCCCCGAGAACCACCACCGATGCCTCCGCGACCTGGCGCCCGACGCCGTGTTCCAGGCTGCCCGGCGTATTCTGAGCGGCCGCCAACCGCTCGGCGAGCGGGTCGAAGCGGTCTGATTTCCCATCAATGATCGAGGCGAACTGATGCCGGTCTGGGTCGTCACGGGAGGATCGGGGTTCCTCGGCTCGCACCTCCTGGCCCGGTTGCGAAGTAGGGCCGATGATGCCGAAGTGGTCGCCGTGGGCCGGAAGGCCCCGGCCGGCTGGTTGGGGCGGTTTGTCTCGGCTGATTTCGAAGACAGGGACGCGGTCGCCCGGGTGGCGACCGAACTCCGGCCCTCGGTCGTCTTCCACCTCGCGGGCCAGACCCCTCCGGCCCGGCCCGAAGAATTTTACCGAGGCAACACCCTGGCGACGGTCGCCTGGCTCGACGCGCTCCGGGGGTTGAACCAGCCCGTCCGGGTGATCCTGGTCGGGTCGGCGAGCGAGTTGGGGCCGGTCCCGGTGGCGGACCTGCCCGTCGGCGAGTCGTGGATTTGTCGCCCGACCGACGCCTACGGCCTGAGCAAGTGGTTGGCGACGGCGGCGGGCCTGGCGGCTCGACCGCCTCTGGAAGTCGTCGTCGCCCGGGTGTTCAACCCGGTCGGGCCGGGCCTGCCCGAGTCGCAGAGTTTGGGCCGGTTCGCCCGAGCCTTGGCCCGAGGGCGGGGGCCGCTCACGCTGACCGTCGGCGACCTCGGAGCCGCCCGCGACTTCGTCGACGCCCGAGACGTGGCCGAAGCCCTGATTTCGCTGGCGAGCCGAGGCGATCCTGGGCGGGTCTACCACGTCGGGACCGGCCAATCACACCGCGTCGGCGACGGCCTGGATCGGTTGATCGCCCTGAGCGGCCGCCCCGTGTCGGTCGAGGTCGACCCGACGTTCGGTCGTCCCACCGGGCCGGGCGACTCCAGGGCCGACATCACCCGGATCGGCGTCGAGGTCGGCTGGTCGCCCCGGATCGATTGGGAACAGAGCTTGCTCGACCTCTGGGCGAGCGTCGAGTACGGTTGTTAGAAACCGATAGCGCTTGGCAGCCAACTTTAGGTCGTGAAGGCGATTCCAAGCCACTTGGATGTGCTCAGGTTTCGTGGTTTTTCGCTTTCGCTCGTTCCAGTTATGAACTGCCTGAATCACCATATCAAGATCCTTTGGGACACCCTCCCGGGTAGCGACCCAATGCACGCTGGGTAGTTGATTAGCGGCAAAAAGCGTATGTTCACTAGGCAAACCGGTTCCGATTTCCCTTGTTTCAAGCAAAGTCCGAGTTGCAATCGAACTGCGGATTAGAAAATGACGGTCGATTCTCAAATCGATACTCGTTAATTTTCATATTAACATGAGAACGAAAAACGCGAGAAGAGCTTGTTTCATGGCCTTTTTGGGTTGCCGACCTCGACCTGTACGGATGCTTTTTGCCGCTAATCAGTTACCCCGAGACTTTGGGCGACGGCGGGACTGCTCTACCGCTGCCCGATCGCCTGACTTCGGTGACTCGTGAGTTGCCGACGCCCGCGGAAGTCGCCCCTTGGGTCGAAGCGATCCTCACCGTCTGGGACGATCCCGTGCGATACGCCGATTGGAGCCGCCGCGTCAGGCGAGAGTCGGCCCGATGGGCGCCGGAAGTCTTGGGTCCGCAATACGCCCGGTTGTTCGCGAACGTTCAACCGCTCGCGTAAGCGACGGTTGCCATCCGGTCGGACCGGCTGACGCCTGTAGGGAGGATCGTTGCAAGCGAAATTCATCGCTTCCATTCGCCTTGACGACCTCGAGATTGGGTCGTATGCTCCGCTCTCGGGGTGGATCACCGCGCCGCTGCCCTCCCGTCGGTGCCGCCGAACCTCGACCTCCTCTGCACCCTTCTTCGCCGTCAAACCCTGGCAGATGGGCCGAACCTCATGCGAAAAACGGGCAGGAGTAAGCGGTGGATCATCGCCGGTTCGGTCCTGGCCACCTTGCTGGCGATCCCGGCGGCGGTCTGGTTCTCCTTGGTATATCAACCCACGTTCTACCGGACGATGAAGGCGCTGCCGCGAGCCCAGCGCGAGGCCAAGGCCAAGCACTTCGTGGCCAACAGCTTGCAGCTTCGGAACGACATCAGCAACGAGCGCGACTGGCAGGCGGTGTTCACCGACCAGGAGGTCAACGCTTGGCTGGCCGAGGACCTGATCACCCACTTCGCCGACCAGATCCCCGCCGAGATCCACGAGCCTCGGATCAGCTTCGAGCACGATCGGGTCACCTTCGCCTTCGGGCTCGACCGGGGGCCGATCCGGTCGGTGATCTGGGTGGTCGCCCGGGTCTCCGTCCCCGAGGACAACGTCCTGGCCTTGACCCTCGAAAAGGTCCGGGCCGGGATGATCCCGATCCCGGTCGGGCGGATCATCGGCCCGCTCACCAAGGCCGCGCGCGACCGAGGGCTCGACGTCCGATGGGTCGACGACCAGAGTCCGCCCGTCGCCCTGATCCGCTACCGCCCCGACGGCGGACGGGCCGATATCGTCCTCGAAAAGCTCACCGTGCGCCAGGGGCAGATCCGCTTCTCGGGGCGATCCGACCGGCTCCAAGGCGCGTTCCGAGGCCCGGTCTTGCCCGATCGCCGCCTGCTTCAGCTCAACTTCCCGAAGCGAAACAGCCAGCGGCGCGGCCCCTCGGCGTCGGCCTCGCCGCCCTCCTCCCAGAAGTCGACCCGACCGACGAGTTGAGACCCTTCCACCTTGAGGCGGACTTCTCGGTCGCCCCAAACCTCCACCCAAGCCCTCCCCCCATCCCAGCGGCGGACCGTCCCCCGATCCCCCGAGACTGCCCCCTCGTGGTCGAGATAGATCCGTCGATGGTCCGGAAGCGACCGAACGGGCAAGGTGATTCCCTCCGCGATCGGCTCGTCGATCGCCCAGGTCCGCAAGGTATTGCCGTCGTCTTCGACGAGGAAATCCCAGTGGACGCCGTTCCAGCGGTGCTCCAGGATCACGAATCGTCGAGGTGGGTCGTTCGAGGGCATGGGGGATGCTTGTTTCCTGGAAACATCGTGCGTGGTGACAGGATCGATCAAATCGGGAAAACCCCAACCAAGTCTGGCAACGGGTCGGCATTGTCCGTTAATCTGGACAAGATCGACCCGACCAGGCAAGGCTTTGTAATGCTTCTGGGGTTTTCAGGAAGGATGTTTCGCGGTGACACCGAAAGAGGTCCTGGCCCAGATTCGCCAAAGCGAGGTGAAGACCGTCGATCTCCGGTTCATGGACTTCCCCGGAGTCTGGCAGCACTTCGCCATCCCCGCCGAGGCGTTGACCGAGGAAACCTTCGAGGAAGGGATCAGCTTCGACGGTTCGAGCGTCGTCGGCTGGCGGGCGATCAACGAGGCCGACTTGTTGGTGGTCCCGCAGTCGGAAACCGCGCTGATCGACCCGTTCACGGCGCGGCCGACTCTGACGATGATCTGCAACATCCAGGACCCGATCACCCAACAAGATTACTCCCGAGACCCCCGGAATATCGCCCGCAAGGCCGTCAGCTACATGAAGAGCACCGGCCTGGCCGACACCTGCCGGCTCGCCCCCGAGCTCGAGTTCTTCATCTTCGACAATGTCCGGTTCGACAGCAACGGCCACGAGTCGTATCACCACGTCGACTCGGTCGAAGGCGCCTGGAACCGAGGGAAGCTCGAAGGCCCGAACCTCGGCTACAAGGCGGGTTCGGGCCTGGGCTACTTCCCCTGCCCGCCGACCGACAGCCTGGCCGACCTCCGGACCGAGATGGCCCTGAAGATGAGCGACTGCGGGATCGCCACCTCGGCGCACTACCACGAGGCCGCCACCGGGGGGCAGTCCGAGATCGACCTCGTCGCTCAGCCCTTGGTTGAAGGCGCCGACCAGGTGATGCTGGCCCGCTACATCATCCGAAACGTCGCCCGCCAGCACAACAAGACCGCCACCTTCATGCCCAAGCCGCTCCACGGCGACAACGGCTCGGGGATGCACACCCACTTCACCCTCTGGAAAGACAACCAGCCGCTCTTGGCCGGCAACGGCTACGCGGGCCTCAGCGACCTGGGGATGTACGCCATCGGCGGCCTCCTCAAGCACGCCCCGGCGCTCTGCGCGTTCGCCAACCCGACGACCAACAGCTACAAGCGGCTCGTCCCCGGCTACGAGGCCCCGACCAAGCTGTCTTACAGCCGGAGGAACCGCGCGGCGGTGATCCGGATACCCGTCCACAGCCCCAGCCCCACCAGTCGCCAGATCGAGTTCCGGGCCCCCGACGGCGCGGCGAACCCTTATCTACTCTACTCCGCCATGCTCATGGCCGCGCTCGACGGGATTCAGACCAAGACCCGCCCCGGCGACCCGATCGACAAGGACGTCTACGACCTCCAGCCCGAAGAACTCGCCGGGGTTCCCAGCACCCCCCGGTCGCTCGAAGACTCGCTTCTCGCCCTCCGCAACGACCACGAATTCCTGCTCCGGGGAGACGTCTTCACCCCCGACATCATCGACACTTGGATCTGGTACAAGCGGACCCACGAGATCGAAGCCCTCCGCGTCCGCCCCCATCCGTTCGAGTTCATGCTCTATTATGATGTGTGACGACCCGAATTGGGCGATCGAGCCGAGCTTCCGGTTCCGAGTGGCGCGGGGCTTGCAACCGATTCGGGTCATGGAATGCCGGGCGGCCCTTCGGCCTTCATCAAATCAGGCTGGTTGGGGACGGCGGTCGCGTTGAGATGGGTGAATCGGATGGCCGAGCGATATCATGACCGAGTCGAGGCGGGGCGATTCCTCGCGGAGAAACTCGCCCACTATGCCGACCGACCGGACGTTCTCGTCCTGGCGCTCCCGCGCGGGGGCGTCCCGGTCGGATTCGAGGCGGCTCACGCCTTGGGCGTCCCCTTGGATGTCTTCCTCGTCCGCAAGCTCGGCGTCCCGGATCAGGAAGAGTTGGCGATGGGGGCCATCGCAGGCGGCGGGGTCCGGGTCCTCAACGAAAAAGTGATGGATCAGTTGCGGATCGCTCCCGAAGTGGTCGACGCCGTCGCCGCTCGGGAAGCCAAGGAACTTCGCCGCCGTGAGCTTGAATATCGCGGCAACCGTCCCCCGCCCGACGTCCGAGGTCGGACCGTCATCCTGATCGACGACGGCCTCGCCACGGGGTCGACCATGCGGACCGCCGTCGTCGCCCTCCGCCGCCAAGGTCCGAACCGCCTCGTCGTGGCCGTCCCCGTCGCGTCCCCCGCTGCGTGCGCCCGGTTCCGGGACGAAGTGGACCAGGTCGTCTGCGGTCGGACTCCCGAGTCGTTCCACGCCGTCGGCGATTGGTATTCGGATTTCTCCCAAACGACCGACGCGGAGGTCCGCGATCTGCTCGCGAGATCCTCGATCGAGGTGGAGCGACACCACCGGACGGAGACGATTCTGAGCCGTGAAACAGCCCATCCCGAGAGGAGCTAGCGATGGCCGCGCCGATCAAGCGACGAGACGAGGTGAACCCCGAACGAGGCGAGCACGAGTATGGCGACGTTGAGTTCGCCGACTCCGTGAACAACAAGTATCCGATCGACTCCCCCGAGCATGTCCGAGCGGCGTGGAGCTACATCAACCACGCGGACAACGCCGCCAAGTACGGCAAGGACGAAGTCGAGACCATCAAGGGCCGGATCAAGCGAGCCGCCAAGAAACACGGCGTCGAGATATCCGAAGATTGACGACTCCGCCGGGCGCCGATTGGAGGGGCTCGGCCAGCGTGGAGGTGGATGGATGGCGGGAACATCGCACGCCTTCGAGGCTCGGTCGATCCAAATCAGGACCGGACGTGTCACGCTCCAGGGGGACCTCACCATCCCCCCGATGGCCGGAGGGATCGTCTTGTTCGCGCATGGGAGCGGGAGCGGTCGGCATAGTCCCCGCAACCGCTTCGTCGCGGATCGGCTCGGCGAGTTGGGCCTGGCCACCCTCCTGTTCGACCTCCTCACCGCCGATGCCGATGAGGAAGCCGAGGACGCCCGGACGTCGCAACTCTACTTCGACATCGCGTTGCTCGCCGAGCGGCTGGTCGGGGCTTCGGACTGGGCGGGCGAGGACCCGGAAACTCGCGGCATGAGGATCGGCTACTTCGGCGCGAGTACCGGGGGTGGGGCCGCGCTCGTGGCCGCCTCGGAACGCCCGGACTCCGTGGGGGCGGTGGTTTCTCGGGGCGGTCGGCCCGACCTCGCCGGGAACGCCCTTTCTCGGGTGAAGGCCCCGACGCTCCTGATCGTCGGCGGGAACGATGAGCCGGTGATTGCGATGAATCAGAGGGCGCTCGGGCATCTCCGCTCCGAAAAACGCCTGGAGATCGTCCCCGGGGCGACCCACCTCTTCGAGGAGCCGGGGACGCTCGCGGAGGTCGCGCGGCTCGCCGGGGAGTGGTTGAAAGACCACCTCGCGCCGACCTGAACCGCCGGTCGGCCCGGTGTCGGAGCGGATCGGAACGGCTCAGGCCGAGATGATCGGTTCGGCGGATTCCCCTCGATTCGACGGATCGGGCCGGAGCGCCAGCAGGACCAACGACAAAGCTCCGATGACGAGCATGTTGTCGGCGAAGTTGAAGATCGCGCAGTCGAAGTTGATCGCGTCGACGTGGAGGTGGACGAAGTCGCGGACCTGGCCGATCGCCAGGCGGTCGTAACAGTTCCCCAGCGCCCCGGCCATGATCAGGGCGAGCGAGATCGTCAAGCCTCGGTCGACCGCCGCCCCGAGCCGGAACAGCCAGATGCAGATCCCGATCGCCGCGATGATCGACAAGACGGCGAAGATCAGGCTGCTGTGCGGGACGCTCCTCATAAACCCCCAAAGCGCCCCGGGGTTGTAGTTGGTCTGCAATTCGAGGATGTTCGGGACGACCGAATAGGGGCCTTGCGTCCCCGGTTCGCCAAGCCGGCGGAAAGCGTAAGCTTTCGTCGAAAGGTCGAACGAAGCCCCGGCGATCGCGATGATCCAGAACAGGACCACGCGACTCGGCGAGATGTTCGGGCGAGTCCTGACGGCCGGATCGGCCGCGGTCGGGTTCATCCTCGGCCCTCCATCGCTCGGGCGCAATCGATGCAAAGGCTGGTGTAGGGCAAGGCTTGGAGCCGGGGCTTGGCGATCGTCCCGCCGCACTCCTCGCACTTGCCGAACGTCCCGGCTTCGATCCGACTCAAGGCCCCGTTGATCTGTTCGAGGGTGTCTTGCTCGTTCTCGATCATGCTCAGGGCGAACTCCTGGTCAAAGTTCTCGGTCCCGACGTCGGCCAGGTGGAGCGGGACGTTCGACAGGTTGCCGTTGCTCTCCGACTGGCCCCCGCCCAGGGCCTCGTCGGTCATCTGGGAAAGGTCGCCCATGAGCCGAGCGCGAAGCCCCATGAGCGACTCTTGAATTGTCTTCATTTCCGCAGGCTTCAGCGCGTTGGCCATGTCGGTGACTTTCTTCGACGAGGGGCGTCAAGCTCGAATCGACCCATAAGCCTACAGCGCCATTCCCCTTCGATACCACCCCGAACCCTCTGGATTCCGCCGCGTGCCGGTCGACGGTCGACATTGAGCCGATCGCCGCGATGTCTATAATAACGCCGGTTAAGAATGGGAAGATCGAGCGGTTGATATCGCAGGGAACCCGACGGCTCGATCAGGAATCGAGAAGAAAATGAAGCCTCGCGTGATCCGGGTCGGTGCCGTGAGCTATCTGAACGCCAAGCCGCTCTATTACGGCCTGGAGGCCCACGAACCGGCGATCCGCCTCGATATCGACCTGCCGAGCCGCCTCGCCGCTCGCCTGGGCGCGGGCAACCTCGACGTCGGCCTGATCCCCTCGGTCGAGTACTTCCGGGGGGTCGCCGACGGCTACGAGGTCTTGCCCGGCTTCGCCATCGCCGCCCGGGGGCCGGTTCGGAGCGTCAAGCTGTTCAGCCGGGTCCCGCTCGGGAGGATTCGCCGCCTGGCGCTCGACGAAGGGTCGAGGACCAGTCAAGCCTTGACCCGGGTCTGGCTCGACGCCGCTCACGGGGTCCGGCCGACGACGCTCGAAACGCTCCCGATGGGGGTCTCGCCGCTCGAAAGCACCGCCGACGCCGTGCTGGTCATCGGCGACCGGGCGATGAAGGTCCCGCATGCCCCGTTCCGCGAGGTCGTCGACCTGGCCGAAGCCTGGCAAACCTTGACCGGGCTGCCGTTCGTCTTCGCCCTCTGGGTCGTCCGTCCGGGCGTGGATCTGGGCGACTTGCCGACCATCCTCGAAGCCTGCCGCGCCGAAGGTCTGGCCCACGCCGACGACCTGGCCGCGACGTATGGGCCGAAGCTCGGCCTCGATGTCGCCGAGTGTCTCGATTACCTGACCCGCGTTTTGTCCTATGACTTGGGCGAGCCCGAGCTGGCCGGACTCCGACTGTTCGGTCGGATGGCCGCCGAACTGGGGATCGCCCCCCGAGGAGCCGACCTTGTCTTCCACCACCGCCGTCGCCTCGATCTTGCAACGAGCCGTTGAAGGGGTCCGGCTGACCAGGGATGAAGGCGTCGCGCTGCTCCGGTCGACCGACCTGATCGTCTTGGGCCAGGCCGCCGACGCCGTTTGCCGACGGATGCACCCCGAACCGTACCGCACCTACAACATCGACCGGAACATCAACTACACCAACGTCTGCGCGGCGGTCTGCGACTTCTGCGCGTTCTACCGCAAGGTCGGCGACTCCGAGGGGTACGTCCTCGACCGCCCCGTGCTCCTCGACAAGATCCGCGAGACGGTCGAGTTGGGCGGCGACCAGATCCTCATGCAAGGGGGCTTGAACCCCGAGTTGCCGTTCGACTGGTACCTCGACCTGCTCCGCGACATCAAGGCGCACTTCCCCCAAGTCAACATCCACGGCTTCAGCCCGCCCGAGATCCACTTCTTCGCCAAGAAGTTCCGGATGACGCTGACCGAAGTTTTGAGCCGGCTCAAAGACGCGGGCCTGGGCAGCCTGCCCGGCGGCGGCGGCGAGATCCTGGTCGACCGCGTCCGCAAGGAGATCACGCGGGGCAAGGTCTTGACCGAAGGCTGGCTCGACGTCCACCGCGCCTGGCACCGGCTCGGCGGCAAGTCCACCGCCACCATGATGTTCGGCCACGTCGAGACGCTCGAGGAGCGCATCGAGCACCTCGACCGGGTCCGGCAACTCCAGGACGAGACCGGCGGCTTGACCGCGTTCATCTCCTGGACGTTCCAGCCCGAGCACACCGACATGGCCGCCGTCCCGGCCGGCGGGGCGTTCGAGTATCTCAAGACGCAGGCCGTGTCGCGGCTCTATCTGGACAACGTGCCCAACATCCAGTCGTCGTGGGTGACGCAAGGGGCCAAGATCGGCCAGCTCGCCTTGATGTTCGGCGCCAACGACATGGGCAGCCTGATGATCGAGGAGAACGTCGTCGCCTCGGCGGGGACGGTCCACCACCTCACGCTCGAACAGATCAAGCGGGCGATCCGCGAGTCGGGCTACATCCCCCGTCAGCGGAACGTCTTCTACGAATACATCGACCGAGAGCCGACCCCCGCCGACCTCGCCTTGGTGATGGCTTGAATCAGGCGGGGGGGGCGGGTTCGGTCGGTTCCGCCGGCTCGGCTTCGGGTTCGGCTTCCCCCTCGAACAAGTCGGCGAGCGCGAGTCGGAAGCCGGGTACTACCGTACCGCCATCCAAGGTCTGCTCGCGGGTCAAGACCTCGATCCGCAAAAAAGACGTGTAAACGTGGATCAATTCCAGGTTCGGGTAGATCAACCAGACCGCCTCGACGCCAGCGTCGAAGTATTCGCGGACTTTGCCGAGGACGTCCCAAGCCTTGTCGGATTTGCTGATGACCTCGACGGCGAGATCAGGGACGAAGTCCCAAGCGTCGGTGTCCGGAGCTCGCCGCCCCTTGGGCCACTTGGCGAACGAGATGAACGCGACGTCGGGCCGTCTCTTATTTGTGGGTCTAGTCCGAAACTTCGTCTCGACGGTGGAGCGGCCCAGACCTTGTCGGCGGACAAATGGACCGAGATATTCATGGAGGATCGACGCCACTTGATTCGGGTAGACACCCATCTCGGGTTCCTCGATGGGCTGGCCGTTGACGATCTCGTAGGCTTCTTCATAGGCGACCTGAACGGGATCGATGCTCGGTCGATCGATGGGGACGCCGTCGACGACCTCGTAGGCGTCCTCATATTCGTCCCGAATCGAGGCGATTTCGGGTTTTCGATCCACTCGCGTCGTCGTGGCCAAGGTGCGCCGCCTTTCGGTTCGAGCCGGAGAGCGAATATCGGTTGGTGATCCCAACGGTCGAGTTCCCGCGAAGGGAACGGCTGAAGGAAGGATCTCGCGACACTCGATTCTAACGCCCGGCTCATCGAGCGACGAGGCGAATCGCGGGGACGCCGTGATCGATCGAGACGGCGTGGTGGCGATCTGAGGTTGCCAAAAATAAAATAAAGCAGGGTCTTGACGCGATGAGCTTTTAGTGCCATGTTGAGGAACCATGATTTGTAATCTTCGTTGGAAAGAACCGTCGATTTTCCCCTTCCGTGCGGTCCGCAACGGACTGCTGATCGCTGTTCTTTCCAATTCCAACTCCTCGCCGCTCTCAGTCGCTCCTCCCACCGTCGAGATGCTCTCCGTTCGGCATTATCATTGGGCACGACTCCTGCCCAAGCCCCCGCCCACTTCTTAAGCCCATCATCCCAGTTCATTTCGGATTCTTTTCGCGCTCGGGGCCGTCCGTGTCGTGCGTCTTCGTCGACGCCCTTGGTGTTTTCGCACCAGGACGGCAATCCATCGCGGGACTGACTCCGTTTCCTCAATCGAGCGCGACATCGCGGTCCCGCGTGTCATGCGCATTTGATTTTCCCCGATAAATCTCGACTTTTCTGTCGGCCTGAACCGGTCGCCGCGAACCCACGTCGTCGCGGTGGGCTTCAGTCTGATTTTCGCTCATTCGTCCTTCGAAAGTAGGTGTGATCGTGAACGCGCTCAATGGGAAGTTCTCCACCGCTTTGCTCGTGCTCGCATTGACCGGGTCCGCTCGCGGCGACGACCCCGCCCGAACGACCGAGCCGGCGGTCCCCGTTGCCGATAACCCGTCGGTGGGCCTGCTCGACGCCGCCAAATCGGGCACGGTCGGCGTTGAAGCTGAAGGGTCCGGTGGCGCTCGAATGATCATCAAAGTGACCAACCGGACCAACCGACGTCTCAACATCGTCCTCCCTCCCGGTTTGGTGGCTTCGGGTGCCACCGGCCAGATGGGTGGCATGGGCGGCGGCATGGGTGGCGGTGGCATGGGCGGCGGCATGGGTGGTGGCATGGGTGGCGGCGGCATGGGTGGTGGCGGCATGGGCGGCGGCGGTATGGGCGGCGGGCGTGGAGGAATGGGAGGAGGGGGTCGAATGCTGACCCTGCCGCCCACGATGGGCATGATGATGCTCGGACGTTTGATCATGTCCCTGGTGGAACCGACCGAAAGTTGGAATCCGGCCTCGCTCCGGATGGGGATGATGGGGATGGGCGGTGGGATGGGCGGCGGCATGGGCGGTGGGATGGGCGGCGGCATGGGTGGTGGTGGCATGGGCGGCGGTTTCCGCTCGGTTCCCCCAACGGCCCTACCCAACGCCACGCTCGAACCCGGGCAAACGCGCGGCCTTTCGACCCGGATCGTCAGCCTCGAAAATCCCGGTCCCGACGGGTCGATCGTTTATCCGGCCCAGGGAGAGCGGCTTGAGATCGGCGACGCCGCCGACCTCCACTCCGATCCGCGGGTTGGGGCCGCGCTCAGGCGATTGGCCCGCGACAAGGCGTCCAACACCGTTTCGCAACTGGTGCTTTGGGCGGTTTCCGGGACGGACTGGAACGAAGTCGCTCGGCGGTCGAAAGGCTGGGCCAACAACTACGAGCTCGCCCTGGCCAAGCAACTCGTCGAGCAACTCGACACGAAAGCCTCGGGCGACACCGGTCGGCTCCTGATCGAGGTTTCCTCCAAAGACGACGCTCCAACCGCGGTCTTGGCCGATTTGCGGGATTTGTTCCGCGACCGAACCATGCTCGGCCTGGCGGTTGGCTCGACCATCCCCGCCACGCCGACCGGGCCCGCGGTGGCCTGCAAGATTCAAATCCAAGGGAAGCCCGAGGAACCCGAAGCCCTGGTCCAGGTTGCCACCACCGACGGGAGTGGTCAGAACTGGACCCCGACCGGCAAGTTTACCTTGCCGATGCCCTTGGACTCGACCGGCAAGATCAAGGCCGGGGAGTTTGGCGACACCCTCGCTCATGAATTGCTGAAGCGGCTCATCAAGGTCGTGGTTTCCAAACCGGCGGCGAATTCGGGCCTCTTGATCCCCAAGACCCCCAAGGGGCGCGACAAGGAAGCTTACCGGATTCGGATCGACAACTACTCGCCGATGATGCTCAACGGGATCGCCTTGATCGGCGTCGAGGCCAAGGAAGATGATCCGATCAAGGTGCTTGCCGGGATCTCGCTGCCGCCTCGGCGGAGCTTGGCCCTTCCCGTCTCGGCCGACTCGGCGAAAGACTTCGGCCTGAAAAATGGTGTCAAGGTCATCGCCCTCGACCTGTCGGGCCTCTGATCGACATCGATCACGGTTCCTTTCCGGGCCGGAGGAGTCCCGACGGTCCGGGATTTCTCCGGCCGTTCCATTTCGGGACCGGGTTCTGTTTTGAAACTATTCTCGGGTGGTGGACTTGCGTGGGGCGATAAGGCGACACAAGATGGAGGAGGCCGCCAGGCTCGTTTCGCCATCCGCCACCAGTCTCCGCGAGTCGTCGAGTGATCGAAGTCGAGCACCTTTCCAAATCGTTCCTCGACCCTCGACGAGGCTGGGTTCCCGCCGTGATCGACGTCGGGTTCACCTGCCGACCGGGGTCGATCTTCGGGTTGCTCGGACCCAACGGCGCGGGGAAGACGACGACGCTCCGGGTCTTGAGCACCGTCTTGAAGCCGACCGGTGGCCGGGCCATCGTCGCCGGGCATGACGTCGCGCTCGAACCCGAGGCGGTCCGGGCCAAGATCGGCTATCTTTCCGCCAGCACCGGCCTTTACGACCGGATGACCGCCTGGGAACTGGTCGAATACTTCGGTCGACTCTACGGGATGACCGACGACGCCTTGGTCGAGCGGATGGAAGGCTTGTTCGCCTGGCTCCAGATGAACGACTTTCGCGACGTCCTGGTGGCCAAGATGTCGACCGGGATGCGGCAAAAGGTGTCGATCGCGCGGACGATCGTCCATGACCCTCCCGTCTTGATCTTCGACGAACCGACCTCGGGGTTGGATGTGTTGATCGCCCGGGTCGTCCTCCAGCGGATCGCCGAATTGCGCGACTCGGGCAAGACCATCCTGTTTTCGACCCACGCCATGCACGAGGTCCAGAAGCTTTGCGACCGGGTCGCCGTGATCCACAAGGGGCGGGTCCAGGCGGAAGGCCCGCCCGACGAACTCCTCCTCCGGTTCGATCAGCCCGACCTCGAAGAGTTGTTCTTCCACCTGGTCGAGCGGGCGGAAGCGGATCGACCCACCGACGAGTTGATCCCCATCGGCTCGACCCTCCGAGGTCTCCTCCGATGACGAGCCGCCAAAGCCCGCGTTGGAAGATCGTGGCGACGATCTTCCGCCGAGAGGTCCGCGACCAGATCCGCGACCGTCGGACGCTGTTCATGGTGTTCGTCCTGCCCCTCCTGCTCTACCCGATCCTGGGGATCGGGATGTTGCAGCTTTCCACCGCGTTCGAGCAAAAGCCCCGGCTCGTCGTCGTGGTCGGCGCCGAGAACTTGCCGGGTTCGCCGCCGCTCCTGAACCCTGGCCGCGACGGCTTCGTTCCTTCGTTGTTCTCTCGACCGAAAGACGCCGAGAGGCTCAGGGTCCGGGTCGAGAAGGCCGACTCCCCCTGGCTCCGCCCCGAGGCGATCCGATCGGCGATCCAAGGGGGGGTCGCCGACGCCGTGATCATAATCCCGCCGGATATCCAATCCAAGATCCAGGCGACCGGGTCGGTCCCGCTGCCGATCCTCTATGACAGCACCGACGAGCCGAGCCAGATCACCTACCTCCGGGTCCGCGAGGTCGTCGAGCGCTGGCGCGACGCGATCGTCCAGTCTCGGCTGATTAGGGACAACAAGCCCGCCGACTACACCGAGCCGGTCGAGGTCGCGGGCGAAGACGTCGCCCCGGCGGGCGAGGCCGGCGGGAGCATCTGGGGGCGGTTGTTCCCGTTCTTGCTCGTGATCATGGCCCTCACCGGGGCGTTCTACCCCGCGATCGACGTCTGCGCCGGGGAGAAAGAGCGGGGGACGATGGAAACCCTGCTGCTCAGCCCCGCCAGCCGGACCGAGATCGTCCTGGGCAAATTCCTCACCGTGATGCTGGCGAGCATCACCACGGCGCTCCTGAATCTGGTCAGCATGGGGTTGACGGGACTCCAGATCGCCTCGCAGGTAGCCAACCTCGCGCCGGCTCGGTCGGGGGCGAAGGTGGCCGCCATCCTGTCGCCGCCGCACCCCTCGTCGTACTTCTGGATGATGCTCCTGCTCATCCCCCTGGCCGCCTTCTTCAGCGCTTTGTGCGTGGCCCTGGCGGTCCTGGCCCGGAGCATGAAGGAAGGGCAATATTACCTGACCCCGCTCTACCTCGTCAGCTTGCCGTTGATCCTGGTGACGCTGGCCCCCGAGATCAAACTCGACCTCTTCTTCAGCCTGGTCCCGATCACCGGGGCGTCGCTCCTCCTCAAGTCGTTGATCGTGGGGGAATACAGCACCGCCCGGACCTTCTTCCTGCCGGTCTTGATCCCGACCTTGATCTATGCCCTGCTCGCCTTGCGATGGGCGGTCGACCTGTTCCAGCGCGAGGATGTGATCTTCCGCGAGTCCGAGGTGTTCGACCTCCGGCTCTGGCTCCGGCAACTGGTCCGCGACAAGGAGCCGACCCCGGGCGCGGGTTCGGCCCTGTTCTGCTTCGCGTTGATGCTCGCGCTGGCCTGGTTCTCGATCCAGGCGATTTCCGGTCGGACCTCGCTCCTGGGCGGGATGGTCCTGGTGCACCTGGTGTTCATCGCGGGGCCGCCGGTCGCGTTCGCTTTGATATTGACCTCGAACCCGATCAAGACGCTCCGGCTCCGCCGGCCCCGGACGGTTGATTTGGCTTTGGCCGCCGGTCTAGCTTTAACTCTGAATCCCCTGGTCCGCGAGATTGGCTACCTCGTCGGCCAGTGGTTCCCCGCCTCGGAGGCGATCCAGGGGCAACTCGCCCAGCTTGCCAAGCAGGTCCCGAATCTCTGGGTCGGCCTGCTCGTCTTCGCCCTGATGCCGGCGATCACCGAGGAGTTGGCGTTTCGCGGCTACATCCTGTCGGGCCTGGAGCGCACCTACTCACCCCGGTCGGCGGTCCTCCTGTCGGCGCTCCTGTTCGCATTCCTCCACGTCTTGCTCAGCCTGTTCCAGCAGTTCTTCGGGGCGGCGTTGCTTGGCCTGATCCTGGGGGCGGTCGCGGTCCGGACGGGAAGTTTGTGGCCCGGCGTCGTGTTTCACTTCGTCAACAACGCCTTGGGGGTCTTGACGCTCGACCTGGCCAAACACCCCCGGATCGCTCCGATGGCGGGTTGGTTGCTTCGAGACCAGTCCGAAGGGTTGTATAACCTCCCGATCGTGGTCGGCGGCGCCTTGCTGGCCTCGATCCTGTTCGCGGCGATCTGGCGAGGGGGTCGGCCCCTCGAACCGGGCGGGGTCGCGGCGGTCGACCCGGTGGCGGCCTGACCTTCGAAGGGGGCGAGGCCGATGCTCACGATCGCGGCTCGTTGGGTTTGCCCGGGGACCAGCCCGCCGATCGCGAATGGCCGCGTCTCGATCCACGCGGGGAAGATCGTCCGGGTCGGTGGCGACGACCCCGCGTTTCCCGTCGATCTCGACCTCGGCCCGGTGGCGATCGTCCCCGGATTCGTCAACGCGCACACCCACCTCGACCTGGCCCCGATCCCTTGGGATGAGTCGACCGGCCCGGAAAACGAGGTGGAATGGCTCGGGCGGGTGGTCGAGAATCGACGCGACACTCCCGAGGGATTAACCCTCGAACTGATCAAAAAACAGATCCAAGCCGCCGTCGAAGCCGGGACCACCGCCATCGCCGACATCAGCGCGGGCGGGCAAAGCTGGGACGCCGTCGCCGCCTCGCCGGTCTGGGGGACCGTGTTTGCCGAGATCCTTGGATTATCCCCCTCCCGGAGCCGACAAAACTTCGACGCGGCCACCCATTGGCTCGCCACCCGCCCTCGGCTCGAACAAACCCGCCCCGGCCTGAGTCCGCACGCCCCCTACAGCACCGCCGGTTGGCTGTATCGGGCCGCCTCGGAAGCCGGAGTGCCGTTGATGACCCACCTCGGCGAGATGCCCGAGGAACGCGAGTTCTTGACGACCCGATCCGGGCCGCTCCGCCGATTCGTCGAAGGGCTGGGGGCCTGGGATGAAGCCTGGGAGCCGCTGGGAAAGTCGCCGGTCGACTACCTTGATGTCGCCCCATCCTTTCCCGGACCCGACTGGATCGTCGCCCACGGCAACATCTTCGAGCCGAACGAGTACGCCAAGCTGTTTTCGATGCATGACCAGCCCTTCAACCGGCGGGTCGCCGTGGCCTATTGCCCCCGGACCCACGCCCGGTTCGGCCACCCGCCCCACCCGTTCCGAGGCATGCTCAAGGCCGGGGTGGTCGTCTGCCTCGGGACGGACAGCCTGGCGTCATCGCCCAGCTTGAGCCTCCTCGACGAGGTCCGCTTCCTCCACCGCCGCCACCCCGACGTCGGCGGAGACACGCTCCTCAAGATGGCAACGATCCACGGCGCCTGGGCGCTCCGGATCGACGAGAAGACGGGCAGCCTCGAACCGGGTAAGTCCGCCGACCTGGCCGTCCTGCCCCTGGATGATCCGGGTCGAGCAGCGGACCCTTACGGCTGGCTCGACGCCGAAACCCTCCCAATGGCCACGATGTTCCGGGGCAAGATCGTCGAGGGCCGGTGGGTTTGATCGCCCTCAAACCTCTTCCAAGACGCCAATCGCCTCGACCGGGCACTCATCCATCGCCGACCGACAAGCGGCCTCTTCCTCATTCGTGCTCGGCTGATTTTTGACGTAGCTGTACCCTTCGTCCTCCTGGCGAACGAAGTTGCCTCCGGCGAGTTCGCGGCAAAGGTCGCAGTCGATGCAGGTCACGTCGACGAAATAGCGGCCCGGAACGTTCTCAAGCACTTTCTGATCAAGGTCTGCCATGATGACTCGTCCCGGCAATCCAATCAAAATGCTTTAGCCACGGATGGACACGGATAGGACACGGATGAAAACAAAACATTTTTAATTTCTCTGATCCGTGTCCCATCCGTGTTCATCCGTGGCTGTATTTTTTTCTTGACTCAAACCGTCTTCGAGTCGATCCAGGTCATCAAGCCTCGGAGCCGCTTGCCCACCTGCTCGACGGGGTGCTCGCGCTCTCGCCTCTTGGTGGCGAGGAAGCCGGGCTTGCCCGCCTTGTTTTCGAGGATGAACTCGCGGGCGAACTGGCCGGTCTGGATCTCCTTGAGGATCTTACGCATCTCGTCGCGGGTTTGCTCGGTGATGATCCGAGGCCCCCGGGTGTAGTCGCCGTACTCGGCGGTGTTCGAGATGCTGTACCTCATGTAGTTGAGGCCCCCTTGATACATCAGGTCGACGATCAGCTTCAGCTCGTGGAGGCACTCGAAGTAGGCGCTTTCCGGCTGATAACCGGCCTCGACCAGCGTCTCGAACCCCATCTTGACCAGGGCGCTGATGCCTCCGCAGAGGACCACTTGCTCGCCGAACAGGTCGGTCTCGGTTTCCTCGGCGAAGGTGGTCTGCAAGACGCCGCCTCGGGTCCCGCCGATCCCCTTGGCGTAGGCCAGGGCGAGGGCTTTGCCCTGCGGCGAGCAGTTTTCGCCGGTGGCGATCAGGCAGGGGACGCCTCCCCCTTTGACGTACTCGCTCCGGACGAGGTGGCCCGGCCCCTTGGGCGCGACCAGGGCGCTGTCGACCCCCACCGGCGGGACGATCTGGCCGAAGTGGATGTTGAACCCGTGCGAGCAGAGCAACAGGTTGCCGGGCTGGAGGTTGGGGAGGATGTCTCGGGTATAGACGTCGGCGGCGACCTCGTCGGGCAGGAGGATGTTGATCAGGTCCCCTCGCTTGGCGGCCTCGGCGGCGGAAACCGGGTTGAAGCCGTCCTTGACCGCGAGGTCGTGGTTCGCCGAGCCGGGCCTCTGGCCGACGACGACGTCGCAACCCGAGTCGCGGAGGTTCTGCGCCTGGGCGTGGCCCTGGCTCCCGTAGCCGATGATGGCGACCGTCTTGCCTTTGAGCAACCCGAGGTCGGCATCCTGATCGTAAAACATCGTGGCCGGCATTCGCTTTTCCTTCCCGAACTCGATCGAAATCCCAGACGACGAAGAAACACATCAGAGGCTGGAGTGGCCCACCACGGCGGGGCTTTCGGGCGAGGGAAGCTCGATCGAGACCTCCTCGTCGACGAACCCGGCGCCCCGGACCAAGGCGATCCGACCCGTCCGGGCGAGTTCCCTGATCCCGTAGGGGCGGATCGCCTCGATAAACGCCTCGATCTTCCGCTCCTGGCCCGAAATCTCGACCATGATCTGGTCGGAGCTGACGTCGACGATCCGCCCCCGGAAGATCTGCACCAAGCCTTGCAGCTCGGCGCGGATCGAAGGCGGGGCGTCGATCTTGATCAGCATCAGGTCGCGCTCGACGAAGTCCGCCCGCGAGATGTCGAGCACCTTGACCACGGTGACGATCTTCTCCAACTGCTTGCGGATCTGCTCCAGCATCCGGTCGTCGCCGTTGACGACCACGGTGATCCTCGAAAGGTCGGCGTCCTCGGTCTCGCCGACGGCGAGGCTCTCGATGTTGAACCCGCGCGAGGCGAACATCCCGGAAACATGAGCCAAAACCCCCGGCCGGTTCTGCACCAAGGCCGACAGCACATGTCGGATTCGACTGGAAGCACTCCCCGAAGTCCCCATCGCGGCACACATCCTTCCAGGCCACGCCCGGCCCAACCCCACCTCGAACCGACTCGACGGCACGACCCGCCCCTCGCTTCGTCCGAGCGAACCGGGGATTGTCGCATGAGATCGAGCAACCGGCAAGGGGCCGGAATCGTCGCTTTCGGAAGGATTCCACGGGTCCACGGGTAACGCAGCGGACGGCGACCGATTGTTTTCGGCATTCAATTCCCGGATAGTCTTTAAGAAGCCGAAACATCGAGTCGAAGAAGCTGGTTGGCCGAGCGCTTTGCCGGGTAGCCCCAGGACTTCACGGCTTTTGGATAACCATTTTTGGTCTTTGGACCCGACAAGGACAGCAAGTCCGTCGGGGAAGTGAAATCGACTTAACTTGTTTTGTCCTCTTCATCCACCACCTGATGGCGATTTTTTTACGATGGTTTTTAGCAAGCAATCGATCCCATCATTTGTTCTTTTAACGATCGCCTTGCTTGCTGCGCCCTCTTGTAGCAGGCCAGCAGCAGTCATACCTGCCGTTAATATTAAAGAATCCGAATCTTACGAACATCCGCTAGATCCATTGACGGAAAGAGAGATTACTGCGGCAATTGATATCCTACGGTCCAGTGGCCGAGTGGAAAAAGACGCTCGTTTCCCGTTCATCGGTCTGAACGAGCCGACCAAATGGGAAATGGCTAACGTCGCCATTCGAGAGAAGATCGCCCGGAGAGCTTTCGTCGTCGTTTTCAAGCGAAGCCTCGACCGAACCTTTGAGGCGGTGGTCGATCTCGACTCAAGGCGACTCGGTTCTTGGCGCGAGATTGTCGACGTGCAGCCCCCGCTAATGACAGAGGACGCAACCCTGGCCGACCGGATTGCACGGGGCGACGTGAGGTGGCAAGCGGCAGTCCGGGCGAGGACAAGCAAGGATCTTGGGCAGGTCGTTAATACGATCATGCCGTCGGGGAATATCGAATCCGCGGGTGTCCACCCCCGGAGCGTCATGCTGGTGAGCTACGAGAAGACCAACGACCCGAACGGCTTCGCCGCGCCGATCGAGGGGTTGGTCGCCCTGGTCGATCTGACCAACTTGAAAGTCATCAAGCTTATTGAAGACGAGGATGTTCGGGTATTTCCTCGTCAACCTCCCGACATCGCGCCCGAGAACTCCGACCCATCGAGCAACCCGCCGGCTCCCGGGAGTCCGGAAATCGAAAGGCGTGGTCATGAGGTCCGGTGGCGGAACTGGGCCTTTCGACATTCTTTTAATGCCCGCGAGGGCCTAGTCCTGCATGACATCCGGTTCCGAGACGACGCCCGCGATCGGTCCGTGATCGCCCGGGCCAGCCTATCCGAGATGGTCGTCCCATACGGGGGGGCCGTCCCGACCTGGCGACCCCGAGGTCCGTTCGACGTCGGGGAATTCAACCTTGGTCTGGGGGCGGTTCGCCTCAAGGCCGGCATCACCTGTCCCGATGGATCGGCGATGCTTGACGTTGTCTTGCACGACGAGTTCGGTCGCCCGCTTCCCCGATCCGGGGTTGTGGCCGTTTATGAGCGCGACGGCGGCGTCCTCTGGAGGCACCAGGATATCCTTTCGGGCAAGGACAAGGCCCACTGGGCGAAGGAACTGGTAGTGACCTGGACGACGATCGCCGGCAACTACGATTACACATTCGAGTGGAGCTTCAAGGAAGATGGGACGATCGCATCGGATGTCATCCTCAACGGTGTCGTGTCCGTCATGAAGCGGGACCGCCTGGCGATGGGCGATGATCCGGCCGATCAAGACCAGGGGCATCATGTAACCGATGAACTGTTGGCCGTCCATCACCAGCACTTCTTCTGCTACCGGATCGACTTCGACGTCGATGGCGAGGCTCACAACGGCGTTGGCGCTTCCAAATGCTTCACGGAAAAGCAACAGTGCGTCACTGTGGGCAACTTGACGATCGAGTGTCAGAACGGTCAAGGCGCTATCAACGCTGGTTGCCGAGATAACGATAAATGCACCGCCGACAATGATGCCGCCACGTCGAGCGCATGCACCGCTCCCGCCAGCACCTCCACACCGTAATTCCTCACCGTAACCCTGTGAGGTCAACGGGTTACGGACCCTGCGGGTGGGTGCCACGCAGCTCACCCGCAGGGTGGACTCAAATCGTTTTTGTTTGACCTGATGTCGATGCCATATCAAGGGATTTATTTTATGAAACGAATGCTTGGTCTGAGTTTTTGTGTCGGATCAACGATTCTCTTTTGGGGATCGATTTGTGTCGCCGAAGATCGTGCCTCGATCGAAAGTCTTCGAACGTCCTACAAACAAACCGATGGCTTTTCGCTCGACTTTCGCGATAAAGAGACCCTCACGCGATCGAAGGATGGAGCGACGGCATCCACCAAGCGAGTCATTGTGGTCCGCAAGGACGGCAACCGCTGGTCCGTCCTTTCCAAAGAGACCGGGGATGCTTGGTTGTTGCCAAAGAGCGTTGAGCGCAGCACCTGCCAAGAACTGATCATGGACGGTTCTCAGGGAATTAGCATCAGAGCACAGAGCGGAAAAAATTACAGGGGAAAGCGTTATTCCAACGCAGAGATGGTACCGTTGCCTGCGGAAGCAAACGAGATGTCCTTGGTGGGTTCAATAGACGGTAGCCCCCCCTATCAACAACTCAACCCCCAAGACTACCTCGAAGTGAGCCAGTTCATCCTTGGTTACGTCGATCCCTGGACTTTTCTGCCTGATGTCTTGGCGGGCGCGACCAAGGCGGAGGGTGTTTCCGTGCAAATCCCCAACAGCCTCGTCGTCGAGAAGGTGGGGCCAAAGGGCAAAGTGACGGCCTGGCTCGATACCCAAAACGGGTTCTTGCCCAGGCGTGTCGAGCATCAGCGGAAGCAGGGCGACATCTTGGGGGAAAACGACATTCTGGGACAAATTCCGGCCCAAAAGCCGGGAAGGATCTGGCCCGCGGCGAAGCTGATCGCAACCGATCTGGTCATCGACCGGATCGAGATCGAAAAATTGGGCGACCGACCGATCACGACGAATTTTCGAACTCGGTTCAAATACAAGTACATCGATGGTCAAGAACTGCTGGTGTCAAACGAGGTCGCCGGCTCCAACCTTGGGAAATCCGGGCGTGCCGCGTTCTCGCCGACGATCGTCATCCCGGATGGGACCCATGTACAGGTGGATTCAACCCCCCAAATCAATTACGTGTGGCGTGGTGGTCAGATCGAGCCCGAAGTGACCCCAGGTATTCTCGGGCGGTTTGAGGCCGGCATCCGCCGGGGTGGTTCTTCCCGCCGACCGACGGTCATCGGGCTAGTCGTCGTCACCGCTCTCATCTTGGGCGTCATCGGATTTGCCTGGCGCCGTCGGAACAAATAAGAGATCGGCTTGCGTCGCATCACCCTTTCACGCGAGGAGCAGCAGCCATGACCACACCGAGCGATGGTCCGCATTCTTCCCGCCGCGATGGAGGCCCCGAGTCTCGGGTGTCCGAGCGTCGCGTGATGGCAGTCGTCCTCGCGGTCGTCCTTGCCGCGGCACCGGTTCGCGCCGCCGATAGCCCGATGCCCGCGCCCGATCAAGACACGACCGCCGAGGACGTGGCGCCGACCTATTGCGGCATCTACGCCGTCTACGGCGCCTTGCGCTCGCTTGGGTTGCCGGTGGAATTCCGCTCGCTCGTCCAGCCACGCTACATCGGCTCGCCGACCGGAAGCTCTGTCGTGGAACTCGAAGCGGCCATCGCGGACCACGGCGGATTCGCCGATCGGGGCAGCGCGATGACCGTCGAGGATTTAGAGGCTTCGGAGTGGCCCGTCATCCTGCACACCTCGACGGAGCATGACCCGCTTGCGTACAACCATTGGGTCCTCTACCTCGGCGTGGAAGACGGCATGGCCAAGATCGTCGACGCATCGGAAGCGATGTCCCTCATGCCTTTTGCCCAACTCCTCGCCCAGTGGGACACCATCGGCATCGTCGTGGCCGACCAGCCAATCCGGGGATCTCTCGGCCGCCATAGGGTGATCGTGGCGGCTTGGGTCGCAGCCCTGGCCCTGGCGCTGCTGGTCCTCAGGGGCGCGGTTCAAATCACCTCGTTCGGGAAGAATCGCCTCTTGTTGCCAATGGCGGGGATCGCGTCCTGCTCGATGCTCTTGGGCGTGGGATATCATAGCTTCTCCCGGGATGGCCTCTTTGCGAGTCCCGATCCGGTGCGGATGATCCGGTGCGCCCGGATCCCGGAACCGATCCCCCCAGTCTCGGCCGCCGACCTGGAACCGATCATCCGCTCGAAGCTGGCCACGGTGATCGATGCGCGGTTCCCGACGGACTATCGATTAGGGCACCTTCCAAACGCGATCAGCATCCCGGTTTTGTCCTCACGTCGCAAGCGCGAATATCTCATGAGGGGGATCGCCAAAGACGATCCGATCGTGATCTACTGCCAGAGCGAAAGCTGCCCATTCGACGACATCCTCGGAGGAATCTTGGTCGCCGAGGGTTACACCAACGTCCGGACCTATATCGGCGGGTGGGCCGATTGGTCGAAAATCCATCGACCGTGAGCGAGCCTGAACCCGCCAAAGTGTTGGCCTTCCTCTTCTCAGTCTCTGGGAGAGTTTCCATGCGTCGGCTCTTTGCTTTGCTGACCGGATTGGGTGTCATCGTCCTCTTCGTCGAAAGTTCCGCGGCCCATCTCGCCAACCCTTATGCGTTCCTGTCGGCGGTCTATTCCTACAAGATGGTGTCCCCGACCGTTGGTCTCTTCATCGCCGCCGTCCTGCCGTTCTTCCAGGCCGTGATCGCGGCGTGCCTGCTGTTCCGGGTCTTTCCGCCCGCGGCTTATGCCGCCGCCGGTCTGCTGTTCCTCGTGTTCGGATCGGCCCAAGCCAGCGTCTTGTATCGCGGACTCAACATCAGTTGCGGCTGCTTCGGCGTTGCCGAGAATAATCCCGTCACGGGCTACTCCCTGACCACCTCGATCGGCTTCGCCGCTGCTTGCTTGGCTTCGTCCTTCTTCGTTCGGATCGCCACTATGACTGACGCGGCACCGGCGGAGCAATCGAGCGGTCTGGGCGGGGTCGAAGCGATTGGGGCCTGACATCCCGTTGCTCGTCATCCAGTACCGGTTCCTCGTAACGGATCTTTTTGCGAGGTTGATTTCATGAGATTCCGCGCCGAGGGCCGATCCACGGTCGTGTCCGCTTGCCCTATCGGCAGGCGCATCTTGGCGAAAACTCTTTCGCTTCAGTCGGCGACCGGTCGCGCGCACCGGAGGCCGGTCGATCGGGGGTTCACCCTCGTTGAGTTGCTGGTCGTGATCTCGGTCATCGCCCTCTTGGTCGCGCTGCTCCTGCCGGCGGTCCAGTCGGCCCGCGAGGCGTCGCGGCGTGCCGGCTGCGCCAACAACTTGAAGCAGATCAGCCTGGCCTTGCACAACTATGAATTGACGGTCGGCGCTTATCCGATGTCGCAATTCTGGAAACCCGACCCGTCGGGAATGACGGCGGCATCGACCGGCTACGGGTTCCTGATCCATCTGCTCCCCTACATCGAGCAGAAGGCGACGTACGACAGCTTCAATTTGGTTCTGGCCTTCGGCAACGTCGAGAACACGACCGTCCACGGCGTCGGCATCTCGACCTTCTGGTGTCCGAGCGACGGCACGGCCTCATCGCCAATCTTGACCTCCGGCCCGCTGTTCAATCCCGCCAATACTCCACCATTCAACGTGCAGCTTTCAAGCTATGCGGCCAACGTCGGCACTTGGTTCACCATCACCCCTTATCCTTGGGCAAACGTGACTTCTTGGGGCGGGGCGGCAAACCCGTTATATTCGCAAATGCTTTTTAATTACAATTGTGTGATATATCACGAGAGCCGAGTCGGGAACTCGGCCATCTCGGACGGATGCAGCAACACATTTCTCCTCGGCGAGCGCGCTCGCGGCCTCTTCGCGCCGCGGCAGCGCGACACCTGGCTCTGGTGGGTTTCCGGGCTTCGCACCGAGTTCACCGCGCTCTACCCGCCCAATTCGATCAGAACTCAGCCGGATTACAGCCCTCCCGGTTATGGTTCGCGGGTGGTGGGCGGCACGGTGACATCCCACTTGATCTCGGCTTCGAGCCTTCATCCCGGCGGCTGCAACTTCGCGTTTGCGGATGGATCTGTTCGCTTCATCAAAGACACCGTCGATTCCTGGTCCAACGACCCTACCAACGGTGGACTTCCCCCCGGCATCACCGCCAATCCGCTCACGGGTAGACTTGTTTCATCGGATGTCGCCCGGCCCCGAATTTATCAGGCACTATCAACAAGAGCAGGAAACGATATCGCCGCTGAGACTTATTGAGGCGGTCACTCCAACACCTTGGCACATCGGCCTGTCAACCCCGAAGCGGTGGGCTCTCGATCCGGCCACGAATCGGGTCATTCCCCCGGGGCAACCTTGCCCGAGGAAAGCCGAGAGGTTAGATTCAGAATACATATCCCTTCGAAGTCCGCTTTCGTCCAGCGACTGGCCCCGGCATCCGTCATCTTGGGTTGCTTGCCTTTCGGCAACTCGCTCGCTCTTCGAACTTGATCCGATCGTCCACCTCGGAGCTTGCCGCCATGAGCCGATCGGGATTGCGGGTTTGCTTTGGCTCGGCGGTCCTGCTCCTGGCGGGGAGCGTGTCTCGACCGATCGAAGCGCAACCGGGGTCGTCATCGCCCGATTCATCGAGGTCGAGCGAAGCCATCCCCCGGTTCGTGAACCTCTACTGCGTCGGGTGCCACAACGTCGACGAGAAGGCGGCGGGCCTGGCGCTCGACGAATTCGGCTCGGAGGCGATCGACCGACACCCCGAGGTCTGGGAAAAAGTCGTCCGGAGGATGGCCGCCCGCCAGATGCCGCCCGAGGATTCGCCCAGGCCCAAGGGACGAGCGGTCGACTCGGTGGTGGCGATCCTCGAAGCCTCGTTGGACCGACTCGCCGTCGAGCACCCCGACCCGGTTCGGACCGACACATTCCGGAGGCTGAACCGGACCGAATATCAGAACGCGATCCGCGACCTCCTCGACCTCGAAATCGACGCCTCGGCGCTGCTCCCGGGCGACGAGTCGAGCCACGGCTTCGACAACGTGACGGTCGGCGACCTCTCGCCGACGCTCCTCGACCGCTCCATCTCCGCCGCCCAGAAGATCAGCCGGCTCGCCCTGGGAAGTCCGAGCCGATCCCCCGGAGGCGATACCATCCGCATCCGCGCCGATATCACCCAGGAAGAGCACGTCGAAGGGCTCCCGATCGGGACCAGGGGCGGAGCATTGATCCCGTATACGTTCCCGCGAGACGGCGAGTACGAGATCCAGCTTCGGCTCGCCCGCGACCGCAACGAGCAGGTCGAAGGCTTGCGCGAGCCGCACGAGGTCGAGGTCCTCGTCGACCGCGAGCGGGTCGCCTTGCTCGCCGTCATGCCCCCTAAGACGGAACGCGACCACCAGACCGCCGACGAACACTTGAAAGTCCGCGTCCGGGCCACATCCGGCCCGCACCGGCTCGGCGTGACGTTCCCCAAGAAGCCGTCCTCGCTCCCCGAGACCAAGCGGCAGCCGTACCAGGCGCATTTCAACATGCACCGGCACCCCCGGCTGACCCCGGCGCTCTATCAGGTGTCGATCACCGGCCCCTACTCCGCCGAAGGTCCCGGCAATTCCCCCAGCCGCCGCCGGATCTTCGTGACGATGCCGAAAGGCCCCGATGACGAAGAAGCCGCCGCCCGGACGATCCTGAGTACCCTGATCCGCCGCGCCTACCGCCGACCGAGCACCGAAGCCGACCTCCGCAAGCCGATGGAGTTTTACCGCTCGGCGCGGCTCGAATCGGGCTTTGACGCCGGGATCGAGCTCGCCCTGAGCGCGATCCTGATCAACCCCAACTTCCTGTTCCGAATCGAGCCCGACCCCGCTGGCCTCGCCCCCGGTTCGGCCTACCGAGTGTCCGACCTCCAGCTCGCGTCCCGGTTGTCGTTCTTCCTCTGGAGCAGCATCCCCGACGACGAGTTGCTCGACCTCGCCGCCCGGGGCGACCTGGGCAAGCCCGAGGTCCTCGAAGGCCAGGTCCGCCGGATGCTGGCCGACCCCCGGTCGAGCAACCTCGTGACCAACTTCGCGAGCCAGTGGCTCCACCTCCGCAACCTCGACTCGATCACCCCCGACTTGCGCCTCTTCCCCGACTTCGACGACAACCTCCGCCAGTCGTTCCGCCGGGAAACCGAACTGATGTTCGAGGAGGTCCTGCGGGACGACCGGAGCGTGCTCGACCTCCTCCGCTCCGATCACACCTACCTCAACGAGCGGCTGGCCCGCCACTACGGGATTTCCAACATCCTCGGGAGCCACTTCCGTAGGGTCTCGGTCGAAGACGGAACCCCCCGAGGCGGTTTGCTCCGCCAGGGGTCGATCTTGACCGTCACGTCGTACGCGACCCGGACCTCGCCGGTGATCCGGGGCAAGTGGGTCCTCGACAACATCCTCGGCACCCCTCCCCCCCCTCCTCCGGCCAACATCCCGGCGCTCAAGGACAACACCGTCTCCTCGACCCTCTCGGTCCGCGACCGGCTGGCCGAGCACCGCGAGAACATCGCCTGCGCGGGCTGCCACAAGCTGATGGACCCCGTCGGCTTCGCGCTCGAAGGCTACGACGCGGTCGGTCGCTGGCGACCCTCCGAAGAGGGCAAGCCCGTCGACGTCAGCGGCGGCTTGCCCGACGGGAGCAAGTTCGACGGCGTGACCGGGCTTGAACAAGGCTTGCTCAAACGCCCCGAGTTGTTCGTGGATACTCTGGCCAAAAAGCTCCTGACGTTCGCCCTCGGGAGAGGCGTCGAACCGTCCGACGCCCCGGCGGTCCGCAAGATCGTCAGGGACGCCCGAGCCTCGGATTACCGCTTCTCGTCGCTGATCGTGGGGATCGCGACCAGCACCCCGTTCCAGATGAGGAGAGCCGAATGATCGTCTCGAAGAAGGCCCTGCCGCGCCGGACGTTCCTCCGAGGCGTCGGGACGCTCCTGGCGCTCCCGCTGCTCGACGCGATGGTCCCGTCGATGACCGCGCTGGCCGCGACGGCGGCGGCGCCCGAGAAGTTGCGTCGGCTCGGGTTCGTCTACATGCCGATGGGCTGCGACATCGCCCGATGGACCCCCTCGGGCACGACCCTGGACGAACTCTCGCCGATCCTCAGCCCGTTGGCCCCGGTCCGGCAGCACGTCACGGCGATCACCAACCTCGACCTCCGCAACGCCTACCCCGGCACGCACGCCACGTCCAACGCCGCCTTCCTCAGCGCGGCGCAGGCGAGGCTGACCGAGAGCACCGACTATTACCTCGGGACGACCGTCGACCAGATCGCCGCCCGCCAGATCGGCCAAGGCACGCAATTGCCCTCGCTCGAAATGTCGATGGACCTGCTCTCGACCGTCGGCCAGTGCGACAACGGCTACGCCTGCGTCTACCAGAACAACCTGTCCTGGTCATCGCCCACGACGCCGCTGCCCTCCGAAGCCCACCCCCGGATCATCTTCGAGCGCCTCTTCGGCGAAGGCGGGACCCCCACCGACCGCCGGGCCGCGCTCCGCAAGCGGGCCAGCCTGCTCGACTCCGTGACCGACGAGATGGCGGCCTTGAGGAATCAACTCGGCGCGTCGGACCGGGCCAAGGTCGGCCAGTACCTCGAAACGGTCCGAGAGGTCGAGCGTCGCATCCAAAAAGCCGAAGCCGACGCCCGCGACAACGCCTTGCCCGACCTCGACCGCCCGGTGGGGGTCCCGGCCTCCTACGCCGACCACGCCCGGCTGATGTTCGACCTCCAGGTTTTGGCCCTCCAGGGGGACGTGACCCGGGTTATCACGTTCCAGCTCGCCCGAGAAACCAGCGGGCGGACCTACCCCGAGATCGGCGTGCCCGACGCGCACCACCCGCTCACCCACCACGGCAACGACCCGGCCAAGGTCGCCAAGATGGCCAAGATCAACACCTTCCACGTCTCGCTCTTCGCCGAGTTCCTGGCCAAGCTCCAGGCCACTCCCGAAGGGGACGGCTCGCTCCTCGACCACTCGCTCTACCTCTACGGGAGCGGGATGGGCAACCCCAACGTCCACGACCACACGAACCTGCCCGTCCTCGTCGCCGGGGGGGCGGCGGGCAAGATGCGCGGCGGCCGTCACATCCGCTACGAAAAGCCGACCCCGCTGGCCAACCTCCACCTGACCTTGCTCGACAAGGTCGGAGTCCGGCTCGACTCGTTCGCCGACAGCCAGGGGAAGGTCGACGACCTGTTCGGGCCGCTCTCGGTCTAACCTCAATCCCGGAAAAGAATTGCGGATTGCAAATCGCAGATGGCAAAGGAAAAGCAATGCTTTGCGATTTGTGATCTTACAACTTGTTATTCATGAAGGTCCTAATAAGCGGGAGGCGATCTCGATGGATTGGAAATGGTCCCGGGTGGGCATCGTATCGGTCGTCCTCCTGGCTCCCCCTTCGACGCTCTCCGCCGCCGACGCCCCGCTCGTCGACGCGGCGGAAAAGTCCGACCGGGCGAGCGTCCGGATGCTCCTGGGTCGCCGGATCGACGTGAACCAAGAGCAAGTTGACGGGATGACCGCGCTGCACTGGGCGGTCGCCCACGACGACCTGGAAACGGCGAAGCTCTTGCTCGGAGCCGGGGCCGACGCGAAGGCCAAGAACCGCTACGAAGTCGCGCCCCTTTCGATCGCTTGCACCAACGGCGGCGAGGCGATGGTCGCGGCTTTGCTCGAAGCGGGCGCCGACCCGAATACCAAGCTCCTCGGCGACGAGACCGCCTTGATGACCGCCGCCAGGACCGGGAAGCTCGGGCCGGTCAAGGCTTTGTTGGAACGCGGGGCCGAAGTCAACGCCCGCGAACGCCGAGGGCAAACCGCCCTGATGTGGGCGGCGGCCGAGGGCAACTCCGAGGTCGCCGAGGCGCTCCTCAAGGCGGGGGCCGACTTCCAAACGCCGTTGCCCTCGGGCTTCACCCCCTTGTTCTTCGCCGTCCGCGAAGGCCGGATCGAGGCCGTCCGAGTGCTCCTCAAGGCGGGCGCCGACGTCAACGGGACGATGGAGCCGCAAAAGACGACCGGGAAGGCCCCGAGCCGAGGGACCAGCCCGTTGGTCCTCGCCGTCGAGAATGGCCATTTCGACCTCGCGGCGGTCCTGCTCGAAGCGGGGGCCGACCCCAACGACCAGCGCTCGGGGCACACCGCGCTGCACACCCTGACCTGGGTCCGCAAGCCGAACCGGGGCGACGACGAGAGCGGCGATCCCGCCCCGATCGGCTCGGGGACCTTGACCAGCCTCGGCCTCGTCGCCAAGCTCGTCGAGCACAAGGCCGACGTCAACGCCCGCCTCGTCCGAGGCGCTTCGGGCCGAGGCGTCCTCAACCGGACCGGGGCGACGCCGTTCCTCCTCGCCTCGATGACCGCCGACGTCCCCTTGATGCGGGCGCTCCTCAAGCTCGGCGCCGATCCCCTCTTGCCCAACGCCGCCCACTCCACCCCGTTGATGGCCGCGAGCGGCCTGGGGACGCTCGCCCCCAGCGAGGAAGCCGGGACCGAGGATGAGGCGATCGAGGCCGTCAAGCTCCTCCTCGAACTCGGCGGCGATGTCAACGGCGTCGACGACAACGGTGAGACCGCCATGCACGGCGCGGCCTACAAGAGCTTCCCGAGGGTCGTCCAACTCCTCGCCGACCGCGGGGCGAAGGGCGAAATCTGGAACCGCAAGGACAATTACGGCTGGACCCCATTTTCGATCGCCGAAGGCTACCGCCCCGGCAACTTCAAGCCCTCGGTCGAGACCCTCGACGCCCTCCACCGCGTCATGCTCGCCTCGGGCGTCTCGCCACCCGGTTCGACTCCGGTCGGCGGCGACAATCCCCACCCGAAACCCTAGCCAACCTCGCCGTCGCGGAACAACTCGGCGAGCGGGAGCCGGAATCCCGGCAACAAGTCGTCGCCGTCGAGCGTCTGGTCGGGGCCGACGACCCGAGATCCCGCCGCGCCATCGAAGATGTGGACCTCTCGGAGATTCGGGTAGATCACCCACACCCGGACGACCCCCGCACCAAGATACTCGCGCACCCTGCCCATGACCTCGACCGCCAGGTCGGTCGGGCTGACCACCTCGACGACCAGGTCGGGCACCACGTCCCAGCCATTTCCCGATGTCAGTTTACGATCCCGCCCCCATCTTTCATAAGACACGAAAGCGACGTCGGGGCGGCGCATCGAACTTTTCTCCGGAAAGATCCGGAACAACATCTCCGTGACGGAGCGCCCGAGGCTCGCCTGTTTGAGATAGATGAACAATTCCCCATTCAAGATCGACGCGATCGAACCTTCAAAGACACCCATGATCGGTTTCGGGACCTCCTCTCCATCGACGAACTCGGTCAAAGGCCCGTCACCGAGAAGGTAGGTCGCGGGATCGACGGTTGGAGAAGATGGATTGTCGATGATCGACATGGCTCAACCCTTCTGTTCCAAAGAACTCGGTTACCAATCTCTTGGATGCGAGTTTAGCAAGAATCCCGGGACTCAACCAGACTTACGCAATCATCATCCGACATCTCGCTCGTCGAGTGAGGTCTCGAGAAGGCTCAATTTCTCGGTGCCCATCGAAAGCGACCGGGAGCAGCCTTGGGAACCCCATCCCTGTTTTGTTAAGATGGGCCTTTGAGCGCATCCCCTTCGCCCGAGGCTGATTCCGATGAGCATCGACTGGTCACCGCTTTCCGACCTGATCGCCAGGCATGATCGTTTCCTGGTCACCACGCATGTCCGGCCGGATGGCGATGCCTTGGGTTCGGAGGTGGGGATGGTCGGCCTGCTCCGCCAGAAGGGCAAGGACGTCCGGGTCGTCAACGCCAGCCGGACCCCGCCGAGGTACGATTACCTCGACCCCGACGGCACCTTGTTCGAGCATTACGGCAACCCGACCACGGCCGGAGACTTGGGCGACCGCGAGGTCGTCGTGATCCTCGACCTGTCGGCCTGGAGCCAGCTCGGCGAGGTCGCCGAGTTCGTCCGGACCTTTCCCGGCCCTCGGCTCGTCGTCGACCACCACGTCAGCCAGGACGATTTGGGGGCGACGTATCTCAAAGACACCAGGGCCGAGGCCACGGGGAGCTTGGTGTTCCAGGCCGTCGAGGCGCTGGGCGCGACCTGCACCCCGGCGATGGCCGACGGTTTGCTGACGGCGATCGCGATGGACACCGGCTGGTTCCGCCACCCCAACACCCGGCCCGAGACCATGAGGACCGCCGCCCGCTTGATCGAGGCGGGGGCCTCGGTGTCCGAGATCAACCGCCTCCTCTTCGAGCGGTCGACGCTGGGCCGGCTCAAGATGCTCGGCGAGAGCCTGGCGAGCTTGCGAACCGACCTCGGGGGACGGGTCGCCTACGCCACCGTCACCCGAGACGACTTCGACCGCACCGGCGCCATCCCTCAAGACACCGAGGACCTGGTCGACTACACCGTCAGCGTCTCGGGCGTCGACGTCGGCCTCCTGTTCATCGAGCAAGCCCGAGGGGGGATCAAGCTCTCGGTCCGCTCGAGGAACGGCCTCGACTGCGCCAAACTCGCCGGCCGGTTCGGCGGGGGCGGCCACAAAGCCGCCGCCGGGGCGATGCTGCTCGACCCCCTTTCCGAAAGCCTGCCCAAGGTCCTCGACGCCGTCCGCGAAGCCCTGGGCGAATGAGCTTGGGTCGTCGCCCCTTGAGATGGGGACTTGCGGGCGGTCCCGAGAAATCGACCCGGAGCAACCGGGCCAGTTCCTGGACCACGGCACACCGCTGATAGCGGGCGTTGTCCAGTACCAGCGTCATCGGCAACCCGACGTATCGGTCCGACAACTTCTTGAGCAACTCCCCGATCGCCTCAGCGTTGATCGTCGTCTCGTTGCACACCGTCGTCAACTCATGCGTCACCGCGTCGATGGCCCCTAGGACGTTGAAACGCTTGCGACCCGAGGGGCCGCGGTGACGGTGATCGTCGAAGGAGCGGGGATGGCGGCGATTCGGGTGCTCGAATTGATCGCTTCGCTCGGGTAAGACGCGGCGACGGGCGTTACCGCCGGTGCGACCATACGTCCGACCAAGGGCCGCAACGTGCCGATGGGTGTGGCCGTGGGCGGAAGCAACTCCCGCTGATCTGACGAAGTCGAAACCGAGGGATGCACGGTGCTGACGGCGAGGGTGTCCGCAGTTGATGCCAGGTCGACGAAAGAACCGGACAAGTCCGGCGACGGGACGACCGATCCGGCAAGAGAGGAGACGGGACACAACGCCTCCAGCGGGAGCATGGTGGGACGAAGCGCTCGGCGTTTGCGGGGTTGTCGCATAGGGTGATGCCTCGGCTCGTTGATGTCGTTCGCAACTCTTGCTTTCGAAGGATTCGGGTCGGTCGCCGTCGGAGATTGACCCAAACCTGTCGTCTCGATCGATTGCGATCGCGTGTAGGAATCAGTTGACCGATTAGTGATCGCGAAGTTAAACAAAAGTTCTCGCCACTCGAAAATACTGATTTTTTCGTGTCAACCATCCGTCGCCAACACCGATCCACAGCGGTTAGATTGTCGCCTCGACGCTTTTATAGCGAAGGGCGATCGAAACTCCAGTCGGCGGGCTTTCAGCCTCATCCAACCGACAAAGTGAGCGACTTGGGGAGGTTCGCCCCTCGTGCCCGACCGACCCGCTCTCGTATAGTGGAACGACGGAACTCGACCACTCCGGCTCGATCAGGACCCCCTCGCGTGCCCACACGACCAACCATCGCGCTGATCCTCCTGGGCTGGGTGCTCGCCGCGACCGGGTTATTTCAGCGCGACATCCTGCCCGACTTCCAGATCACGCCGCCGCCCGACCTCCGATCGATCGCCCTGGCGGGCGAGGACGCTTCGCAGGCCAACTGGGACCTGTCGGTGGCCGACGATGCCGGCCTCCGGTCGCTCAGGACCGTGGGCCGGGCGTCGACCTGGACCGAGCGCCATCCCGACGGCGCGACGAACCTCCGGAGCAAGGTCTCGTTCGACTCCAACGGATTGCTCCGAGGGACCCCGTTCGCCGCCAAGCTCGACACCGGTCGGGGCGAAGGGCACCTCGAAGTGGCCAACAACTGCGAGATCGACCCGTCGGGAAACCTCCGCCAGTTCAAGGTCTTGGTCCAGGCCGCCGGCGAGAAAAGCCCCTTGATGATCATCGAAGCCCATGTGGTCGGTCACGCCATCGAGGTCAGCGCCCGAGGGCCGATCCCCCTTTTGAACTGGACCCGGTCGATCCCCTACGAACCCCGAGGGCTGATCCAGAACGGGATCGGGCCGACCGACCGGCTCCCGGGCTTGCAGATCGGCCAGCGCTGGGAGACCGACGTGGTCAGCCCGATGACCGGTCGGGTCGAGAAGGTTTTGACCGAAGTGACCGGCAAGCATTCGCTCCAGTGGGGCAATCGCGGGCTGGTGCCGACCCTCGAAGTGGTCCAGCACCTTTCGCCGATCTCGGCGCGGTGCTGGGTGGACCGGAGCGGCCTGGTACTCCGCCAGGAGATCCCGTTCCCGTTCGTCAGGCTGATCTTGGAGCGGGTCCCCAACCACTCGGGAGATCGCGGCGAGCTGGGAGTCAAGACTCCATGATCGCACTCGAAGGCGTCTCGAAGTTGTTCGGGTCGAAGCGGGCCGTCGACCACCTCGACCTCCACGTCAGGGCCGGGGAATTGTTCGCCTTCCTCGGACCCAACGGCGCGGGCAAGACCACGACGATCAAGATGGTCTGCGGCCTGCTCCGGCCGAGTTCGGGCATGGTCCGCGTCGGAGGGTTCCCGGCCGACAGCCCCCAGGCCCGCCAGTTGATCGCCTACGTCCCCGACCAACCTTACCTCTACGAAAAGCTGACCGGGCGCGAGTTCTTGCGGTTCGTCGTCGAGATGTACGGTCTCGACCCCAAGGCGTCGACCCGCCGGATCAACGAGCTGATCGAAATCTTCGAGATGAACGACTACGTCGACGAGCTTTCGGAAAACTACTCGCACGGGATGAAGCAGCGGGTCGTGTTCGCCTCGGCCCTGGTCCACGACCCCAAGGTCCTGATCGTCGACGAGCCCCTGGTCGGGCTTGATCCACGGAGCGCCCGGATCGTCAAGGACCTGTTCGTGTCGCAGGCGAGGTCGGGGGTGGCGGTCTTGATGTCGACCCACCTGCTCTCGATCGCCGAGGAGCTCGCCGACACGATCGGGATCGTCGACCGCGGGCGGATGCTGGCGCACGGGACCTTGGCCGAACTCCGCGATCGGGTCCAGATGCATGGCCCGCTCGAAGACCTCTTCCTCAAACTCACCGGCGGCGACCGACCCACGTCCAACGGGTCGAGGCTGATCGAACCCCGGGACGAATCGCCATGACGACCCCGTCCACCGCCAATCTCCCTCCGATAAACACCCCTTCGATCGTCGACTCGCCCGGCGATCCTCCGAAGATCACCTCGGCGTCGTCAACTCGATCCGCTTTCCGGAGGCTCCGATGGCGGTTGGTGGCCAACGGGTTGCAGACCAAGATCGCGGGGTCGAGGCTTCGCGTGGCGATGATCGTCCTCTGCTCGGGGGTCTTCTGGGCCGGGCTGTTCTTCCTGTTCTTCGGGGGGTTCCAATTCCTCGAGACGTTCGTCCCCCAACTGGCGGGCGACTTCGTGGAATACATCTTCGGGATGTTCTTCCTGTCGCTCCTGGTCATGCTGATCTTCTCCGACGGGATCATCCTCTATACGGGTTTGTTCCAGTCGAAGGAGGCGAACTACCTCCTGACGACCCCGGCGGCGCCCGACCGGATCTTCGCGCACAAGTTCGTCGAGGCGATCGCGTTTTCGAGCTGGGCGTTCTTGCTTTTGGGTAGCCCGCTGATGGTCTCGTTCGGGATCGTCGAGGCCGCCGACTGGAAGTTCTACGCAATCTTCCCCGTGTATTTCCTCGCGTTCGTCCTGATCCCCGGCGGCCTGGGGGCGGTGGGGGCGATCTGCGTGGCGGCGTTCCTGCCGCGACGCCAGAAGACGGTAATCAGCGTGGCGGTCGTGGGGTTGCTCTTGCTCCTGGTCTTCTTCGGGTGGCGGATCTGGCGGACGCCGGGCGAAGTGCTCACGACCGACTGGCTTGACGGGCTGCTCGGCCGGCTTGAATTCAGCCGGCACCCGCTTTGGCCGAGCCGTTGGATGTCGGTCGGCCTGGTGGCGTCGGTCCGAGGGGAATGGTCGACCGGCCTGTTCTACCTCGGGATCGTGATCGCCCACGCCGCGCTGGCCTACCTGATCGCGGCGGTGGTGGCCCGCGACCTGTACCGACTCGGCTACAGCCGGGTCCAGGGCGGGCGGACCGCTCGGCGTCGGCTCGGCTTTTACGGCTTCGATGCCGTGTTCCACAAGGTCTTCTTCTTCCTGCCCAACCCGATCCGCCTCCTGATCTTCAAGGACCTGCGGACCTTCCGCCGAGACCCCGCGCAGTGGTCGCAGTTCTTGATCTTCTTCGGCCTGCTCGCCTTCTACTTCATCAACATCCGCCGCCTGAGCTACGACGTCCAGAAGCCTTACTGGCGGAACATGATCAGCTTCCTGAACCTGTCGGTGACGGCTTTGATCTTGTCGACGTTCACCAGCCGGTTCATCTTCCCGCTCCTGTCGCTCGAAGGGCGGAACTTCTGGGTCCTCGGGCTTCTGCCGCTCAAGCGGGCGTCGATCCTCTGGGGCAAATTCGCCTTCTCGGCGGGGATCTCGCTGGTGGCGACCGAAATCCTGGTCGTCTTGAGCGACCTGATGCTCAGGATGGGGCCGGCGATGATCGTGCTCCACATGGGGATGGTGGCGATCCTCTGCCTCGGCCTTTCGGGGATCAGCGTCGGGCTGGGCGCCCGGATGCCCAACCTCAAGGAGGACGACCCTTCCAAGATCGCCGCCGGTTTCGGGGGGACGCTCAACCTCCTGGTCAGCCTGGTGTTCATCTGCGCGATCGTGATGGCCTTGGCCGTCCCCTGCCACCTCTACTTCGCGGGCCAGGACAACCCCGAGTTCGTCGGCTCGCCGCTCTCGGAGTCGCAGTTCCGGTTCTGGCTGACCGTCGCCATCCTCGGGAGCCTGGTCGTCGGCGTCGTCGGCACCATCGTCCCGCTCCGGATCGGGATCAAGGCGTTTCAACGGATGGAATTATAAGAAGAAACTTGGCCACGGATGGGACAAGGATAAAAGCCTATAAAATAGGTTTTTCTCCGTCCCATCCGTGTTCCATCCGTGGTTAAGAATCGACCGGGTCCGTCGGTTTTCGGGGAAGGGGGAACATGGCCCAGCCGAAGCGGGAAACTCCGACCCCGGCGAGGACTCCCAGGACGTCGGCCAGGCCGTCGGACCACTCGGCGTCTCGGTTGACGGCCGGGGCCATCTGCCCCAACTCGCTGATCGCCGCCGCCGCGATCCCCGCCGCGATGACCCATCGGGCCTTGCCCGCACGGGCGAACATCCACAAGAATCCGAAACCGGCGAACATGAAGAAGTGAACAGCCTTGTCGAGGTAGCCGAATAAGAGTGGGACGGGCGGATTCTCGTTGATCGGTAGCATCCGGCGAGGGGTCCAGCAAAGGCCGAAGACGACCAAGGTCCAGGACCAGGCGATGAGGGATCGTGGCGACCACATGCGGGCAGTTCTCGCGTCGGGGTGGGGCTCGATGCGGAGGTTGTCGGAACCTCGACGGTTATACGGTTTCCAGGAATTTCCCGCATGGCAAATTGCAGGATTGCAAATTGCAAGGTATTGCTCTGATTGACTTTACTTTGCGATCTGCAATCTGCGATACGCAATGAATCTCTGGGATCGGTATTATACCCGAGGACCGGGTCGGATGACGAGCGAGTGTCGCGTTCCGGGCCATTCAAGCTTCGCCGCCCGATCGTCGGATCGCTTCGGCCAGGCCGATCGCCACCGAGGTCGAGAGGTTCAAGCTTCGAGCTTCGGGGCGGATCGGGATTCGGACCGATCGGTCGGGCCGCTGGAGGAGCCAGGCGGCGGACAACCCTCGGCTTTCGGGGCCGAAGACCAGGCCATCACCGACCGCGAACGGGGCCAAGGTGTAGACCGCCTCGGCCTTGGTGCTGAACGACCACAACCGGTCCCGGCCCAGGGCCGCCGCCACCTCGTCGAGGTGGTCGACCACGGCGTAATCCAGGTAGGGCCAGTAATCCAGGCCCGCGCGCTTGATGTGTCGGTCGGTCATCTGGAATCCCAGGGGGCGGACCAGCCAGAGCTTCGCCCCCAAGGCGACGCAGGTCCGCCCGATGGCCCCGGTATTCCCGGCGATCTCGGGCTCGGAAAGGATCACATGGATTCGAGCCTGGTCGGGGACCCTCGACGCCATCGGTCGGACCTTCGAGACAAGGGGATGAAGTGGTTTGCGACCGGATCATCAAGGCTCGACCGGATTCGAGCCGGGTCGGGCCGCCGGGAGTTTCCCGCCCGGCCCTTGCTCTTCGCGGCGAGGCGCCGTCGCCGCGCCAACCTGGTTGACTCTCGCCCGATACGACCGGACGATCACGCCGAGGATCGAGGGGTCGGGGATCGGCGGGAACGCTTCCCGGGTGCTGAACCGGAGGATGTCTCCGTCATGGTCGACGGTGTAGATCGAGGGAAAGAGGAGCTTCCGGGTGTCATCCGCCGACGGGAGCTTGCTCGGGTCGACTTGGAGCACCAGCGACCCGGATTTGGGCGTCGGGGCGGCAGCTTCGGGCGCGGGGCTGGGCGTGGTCATCTCGGGGGTCATCAACGTCTTTCGGCCGCTCCTCGAAGCTCCGGGAGCCGGGGCCGCCGAGGGGGAGGCACCGCCCGCCGGGGGGGCTTCAGAGGGCGGGATCATGGTGTTGATCCCCGCCTGGAGCTTGGCGGGGAGGCTCGCCAGGATCTCGGGGGTCGAGTCGCGCGGGTCGGCGACGAGGAGCCAGTTGAGCTTGCTCGGGAGCCGACCGAAGGCCGAGGCGATCTCGGAAGGGGGGGCGTAGGGCGCCTTGGCTTCGAGCGCCTGGCGGGCGGCCTCGGCCGACAGGGCGATGGCGACCTGCTTCGGCCCGACCCGGATCGTCGGCCGGAATGAAGCGGGGATCGTGCCGGAAAGCTCGGGCGGGACGATGAACACATAAGACTTGACCTCGCCCGACATCAACCGGAACTCGGGGGATGGCGGTCCGCTCGGCCCTCGGCCTCGACCACCTCGATCCGGCCCCGATTCGTTCGCCGGACCACCCTTCGCCGCGTAGCTCGCCCTGACCTGGCGGTTGACGTAAGCCATGATCTCGTCTAAAGTTTTGCCGAAAGCCGAAGGGTTGACCACGTCGATCAAGAGCGCCACTCTGGGGATGGCATCGGCCCCCGACGCCCCCACCTTGGTCAACAAGCTCAACGCATTCGGCAGGACCGAAGCGGGTGGCGAAGCGGTCTTGCTCGGGACGACGTAGGCCGCGATCTTGGGGCCGAGTTGACCCAGGACATCCTCCTCGAACCGGAGCTTGGTCTTTTGCTTCAAGGTGGCGGCCATCGCGTCGTACTGGTCGCCCAGTGCCTTGATCTTGTGGACCTGAGCGGGCATCGCCTTGAGGTCGAGTGCCAGGACGGTGAACGCCAGGACGCCCGAGGGGATGCCCGGGATGCTCGCCTTCTCGAAGCTGGAGGCGGCCGACTTGCCGCCGTCGGCTTCGAGGGCTTTCGGGTGGACCCGGCTGACCGTCGCCAAGGCGTCGCCCTGGAAGCCGCCGGAGAAGTCGAGCTTGCTGATCTTCATCCGCTCGAACAAGAGAGGAAGCCCGACGGTCGGGTCAAGCTCTCGGAACACGGTCGAGTCGAGCAGGAAGAAGCCGGTCCGCTCGAAACCTTCCTTCGGCTTCGCCAGTTCGCCGCGATACGAGTTGGCCAGGGCCGACGGCTTTTTCGCGTCGAGCGTCTGGAGGACCAACTCCTCCATCCCTTCGGAGCCCGTCGCGACGATCAGGTCTTTCTTTTTGGTTTCCTCGACCCACCATGCGTACACTTCGCCGCCGGTTCGCTTGCCGGTGACCCACTTGTGGCCCGCCTTGGTGATCGTCTGGGCTTTGGTCCCCTTGGCGGGCAGGCCCACGAGCAACCGGGCGAAGATCGGCCGGACTTCCTTGTTCGAGAAGGCGTCGCGGATGACGAAGACCGTGACCCCCTTTTGCGGCGAGCCTTCGGGTTTCCAGACGTTCGTCCCGACCACGAAGCCGGACTTCGCGCAATGCTTGAGGAGCAGCAACGCCTCGGGGGCGGGAAGATCCTTCAAGCCGTATCGGGAATAGACTTGCGAAAACAGGTCTTCGAGCATCGAGCCGGTGGTCGTCTCGTTGAGCAATCGGTAGGCGATGGTTTTTCGCCAAGCTTCCGAGTGGGCGTCGAGGCCATCGAACTCGGCGAAGGCGGCCAGGTTCTCATTCGGGACGAACCGAGCGGGCGACTCGCCGGCGGGCAAAGGCGCTTGGGCTTGCGACGAGCCGGCGGCCCCGAGGAAAAACGAAGCCAACAAGGTGGATGGGGCCAGGGCGTTCCAGGAAAAACGAAGCCAATTTCGTCGCAAAGTCCTGTCCTTTCGGATGTTATCGAGTCGATCCGGGATGCTTTGAAGCTTCGAGAGTCGGCCGGTCGAGTCCTTGAGTTGGCGGCGATCCTGAAGTTTCGAGTCGGGGTCGACGCGGGGCCATCGCCGCCCGATGATCCGTGGCATCGTAAGTCGAGCCTCGCACCCGGGCAACAACTTCCCCCCGGAACCGACGAATAGGTCCACCGGGTCGGGTATAGCTTTCGAATCCGGAGATTGGGATTGCAAATCGCAGGATTGCAAATCGCAAAAAACTCGGAAAGCGGGATTCTTCAGTCCTTTGCGATTTGCAATCCTGCGATTTGCAATTCTTGATCTCGAAAAATCTCCGGATTCGAAAGCTATACCCCATCGGGTCGCCAGTCCCAAACGAACCCAATCCGAGCACAAAGTGGGCTGGTCCCACCTCCCGGCGAAACGAAGCCAATTCGCTCGGGTGAGGTCGGCCCCGCCGGGTTGCCGAACGCGGTTGGTGCTCGATCCGGGACCTTCCATCAAGATAAGATCGAGAATCCGGAGGTTGGTTAGCATACTATTTTGCGAGGCGCCCCAATTTGTCGACGGGCGCGGGTTGGCTTGCGAACCGCTTCGAGGTCCGAGCGTGGCGAAGAAGAAGAAAGTCCGGGTCGCGTTCAACAAGAATCGCCAGAAGCGGACCCGGATCAACGACCTGACCCGAGGGTACTCCGCCGAGGGGTCGGACTCGGATGCCTCGGTATCCGCCGAGCGGGTCCGCGCCAAGGGGGACCTGTCCCGGCACCGGACGGTGATGCAGGAGGTCCCCGAGGCGGGCGCCGACCCGAACGACGCCCCTCGATTGGCCGTCGACCTGTCCACCTGCCGGAAGGGGCGGGTGATCCGGGTCCACGGGTTGACCACGGTGGTCCAGGCGGAGGACGGCCACGAGGTCCGCTGCAACGTCCGGCGGATCTTGAAGACGATGGCGATCGACGGCCGGAACGTCGTGGCCGTGGGCGACCTGGTCTGGTTCCGCCCGGTGGGCGACGAGGGGATGATCGAGGTGGTCGAAGCCCGGCAACGGACCTTGACCCGAGGTTATCGCCACCGCGAGCACGTCGTCGTGTCGAACGTCGACCAGCTCCTGATCGTCTCGGCCCTGGCCGAACCGGGCTTGAAACTCCCTTTGATCGACCGCTACCTGATCTCGGCGGTGAAGGGGAGGATTCGACCCGTCATCGTCCTGAACAAGGCCGACCTCGTCGACCTGGCCCCCTACCAGTGGGTGATCGGGCTTTACACCCAGCTCGGATACGAGACGATCGCCACATCGGCGGCGGACGGCCGGGGGATCGACCGGCTCAGGGAAATCTTGTCGCACGGGGCGACGGCGTTCTCGGGGCAGAGCGGCGTCGGCAAGAGTTCGCTCCTCAATGCGCTCCAGCCCGGCCTGAATCTCAAGGTGCGCGAGGTCTCGGGCTGGACCGCCAAGGGGAAGCACACGACCAGCAGCGCCGAGCTGATCCGCCTGAAGTCGGGCGGGTACGTCGTCGACACCCCGGGCCTCCGCCAGTTCGAGCTCTGGAACATCGAACAGGCCGAGATCGAGGCCCACTTCGTCGAGTTTCGCCCCTACATCCCCAAATGCAAGTTCCCCGACTGCTCGCATATCCACGAATCCGACTGCGCGGTCAAAGAGGCGATCTATTGGGGCCAGATCAGCCCAGGCCGCTACGAAAGCTATCTCAAGCTTTACCGGGGTCAACCGCTCGAAGGCGAATAGCCACAGCTTTTGGCGCGACCCGTCGCGGGTCGCTAATCTAAGCGCGTCGATGCGGCTAAAAAAAGAGGAATCGCTCGAATGGCCCGTCAACCATCATCTCGGCCCATCGAGCCGGTTTGACTCCGGACCAAGCGGGTCGAACGCGGTCCGCGAACGCTCCAGCATCCTGCTGAAACAATCCCACGGACCGAGCGACCTTCCACCGGGCTTGAAGAGGACGGATCAACATCCTCCTCAGCCCCGTGGCGCGACGCGATGAACCCGGTTGGCGCATCCTTGGCCGTCCTAAGGTCACCACGTCTTTTTAATCAGTATAATGTCGATTCGTGTACGTGAGGATGTACACGATTATCTCGCGTAGATGCGCGATTCCCAAAAAAGAATCGGATGGTTCGGAATTTCGACCGAGGCTCGGCGGTGAGACTCTTCACGAGGAGGAGGTCAAAATACGCCCATCTCGAGGCTCCGTCAACCCGTCCCTGGCACTTTTCTCCGATTTCCCCGACGACGATCTTGAGACAACCGGTGATTGATTCTCGGCCGAGACGGACATCGCTCCGGGGACCTGATCCGGGATTTTCCGGCACATCTCGGCGGCCTCGCTGGAAGTTTGACCCAAGATCCGAGGCGTTATACGTCGCGAAATCAGACGATCTCGTGATTGATCGATCGATCAAAGCGAGTTCGCTTCCGATGAAAAACCCGATCAAACCACAAGCCCCGCGCCGACCCGATGATCGCGTTCAATAAGGCGAGCGGCCCCAAGATTGCCTGGGATGCTTTACCTCAAGTTTTGTAATTATTCTAAAAGTTCCGAGTTGACCGTCTCCGAGCCAATCCACTTGATGATTGTCGCCAGATGGAAATAAATTTCAAGCATAGACCCATCGTTTGGTGCATGGAGGTCACACGATCCGGGAAATGGCTCATGTTGGCCAGTTGGTGTCAGGGTGTTTACAGCCGGTCTGAGTCAAATCATACTTGAAGATCGTGAGTCGAGCCGAGGTTGCTCCCCATCAGGCGAGGTCGTCATGGACTTTCCCATCGAAG